>FLNV01000156.1_pt1 | contig 179231 bp, 179 predicted proteins | sample 1140351 | NCBI WGS metagenome assembly FLNV01 (sample SAMEA3878207, study PRJEB12797) | bioreactor metagenome | biome: Moose rumen | place: Sweden | collected 2011-10 | reverse complement strand
AAACTATCTTCTTTTTCATTTAACCATATTTGTTTTTTTATACTTCGTTTTCTCAATTAGATTATGCACCCCTTTTCAATATATTTTATTATAACGGGGATTGGGGTGTCCCCATAATTTTGAATTTGACGGGAGTTCAAATTCATTGCTTGCTGGGACAAGATTTTTTTATATTTTTTCCCTAAAAGCAAAATATTTTAATTTTTATATTTTTGATTAGTAATTATTTTTTAATCAATATTTGTATCAAAATAATCAGATATAATATCACTCATTTCATTTATACTACATTCAATTTCGTCTAAAATTTCTTCTAAATCCTCCATTGTTTCTTCTATTTCTCTTAATTTATATTGATATTCTTCTAATTCAAGTTCTTCGCTAGTTTTGTAAATATTTGTATCAATTTCTTCATCAAAATCATTTACTTTTTGTCCATTTTTTTCTAAAACTTTCGTTTCAAATGCAGCTAAATCTTGTATTCCTAAATCTAATAAATTAGATTTTAATATTACATTATCTACATATTCTGTAGCATCATCTTCACTCTCTGCATTTACCATAATCTCTTTTCTTAATATTTCTTTTACTTCAACTTTATATCTATTCATACTATAAAAATCCTCCATTTTTTTATTATTTTTTTATCTACTTTTTACTTTTTGAGTAACTTTTTCATTTGTAATTTTATTAAAATTTCTGTATCCTAAAACAAAACGAAGGTAATCATTACAATCTTTTCCTATTGGTGCAGGTCTATCTAAAACTTTATATTTTTTTGATAAAATATTTTGTAAAAATATACTTGCATCTCTACCTACTTCATCATTATCTAAATGTAAATGAATTTCATTTATATTTGGATTCTCATCTAAAAAAGTTTTAATTGTAATTGGAATTTTTGTGCTTTCTGTTATAACAGATGGCTTTGAAACACCTGCCAAAGAAATCATATTTTCGTTTTGCCAATTAAGATTTTTCATCTTCATAAGTGTTGCATAAGATAATAAATCTATTGCACTTTCAAATAAGTGAACTCTATTACTTTTGTTTATAGCATTTAACCTAAAAGTGTATTTTTTATCACTACCTTTTGCATCTCTCATATATCTACTATCATTTGTTGCTCTACAAAAAGCATATTTTGCTTTTTTGTTTTTATCGTAACCTACAAAAACAACATTATGATTATTTTTCTCCTCATAAATTAAATTATTTTCAATACATTTTTGCACTATTTCTCCATCAATTCCTCTTTTAATCAAATATGATTTTGCTCTATTATTATTTAATTCTTTTTGAGGTAATTCGAAGATTTTTTCTTCCTTTTTATAATCATTTTCATAAATAAAAGGTCTATGATAATTCATTTTATCTGCAATATATTCAACAGCCTCAATGAATTTTAATCCTTTATCTACTTTTATATAATCTATTGCACTTCTTCCACCAACTTTTCTTGAAAACCAATTCCATAATCCATTACTCATTCTTAAACTATCATGTGTTTTTGTAGTGTATGTTCCATTTCCCACTCTTACTAATTCTTGTGGCTCATAATTTTGAAAATAGGTCAAAAGATCCATTTTCTTTATTTCTTCTACTAATTCTGGTGGAACTTTTGAAATAAAAAACACCCCCCTTTTTTTGAATTTTAGGCACAAAAAAAAGCAGGTAGATTTTTTAATTTCCACCTGCATTTCAAACATTTTTATATTTACCTATACAAAATATTTATCATTTCTTTCATACCCATTAGATAAATTTCTTTTTTCTCTATATTAAACATTTTATCCTTAATTTCTATCATCTCTAAAATTGACTTCTGTTCTTCTATTGTTAAATTATCTATTGACTCTTTGTCTTCTATAAATCTTATTAGTTTTGGATATTTATTTTTTAATTCTGCCTCTTTTCTTCTCAACTTATTATATTCATTATCTTCTCTTAAATTGTCAATTCTTTTTGTTTCTAAATATTCATCAAAACAACTATATTCATAATCAAAAAATCCGTTTTGCTTTGAACTTTCTTCTTTTACTTCTTTCTTTAATTTTATTCCATTTATAATACCTAATTTAAAGAATTTTTTTGTCCAATAATCAAACTCGTCCATTTCTTTTTTAGTATATTGTTTCCATTTTTCGCTGTATTCTTTTTGTTTTTCTTCTGGTATATAATTTTCTGCAAATTCTTTTATTTCTTCTGCAAATTGTGAATTTTCATTAAATTGTCTCTTTTTCTTGTCTTTTTTTAAAGAATAATCTTCAAACTCTCCTCTCTGATTTTCCCATATTTCATCTAAAATTGGATTTTCTATTAGTTTATCAAATTCCATTTTAATTTCCTCCTTTGTGCATATCTTACTACATCAATTTATAAAATAAAAATGTGCAAATCTTATTATTTTATTTGTTTTTTATGTTTGACTTTTTTCAATATATAATATTTATCGTGCCTCTCTTTTTCTTTGTGCTTTTTCTTTATCAAATAAATTTGGACTTTTTGTTATTTTTTCAGTAATGATTCGATTATTCTTATCAAAATAAATCATATCTTTAATTGTTCCATATCTTTGATGTTCTATAATCTTAAAATATGTTTTCTGATCGTGAGTACCTATAAAAACTTTATTTGCTCCACAATTTCTTGCTATATTTTTAAAGAATCCATTTAAATTTGTTGTATTTTGATTAAACATTTTATTAGGAATATCTAATACCATTCTTATGTTGTTTTTACTATCTGTTAATATAGCAACTGAATATTCTTGTTCGTTTTGTATTTGTTTCAATAAAGCAACTAATTCAACACGACTTGAAATTTTAATATCATAAAAAGTTTTATTTTTTAATTTTTCGTCAATACTCTTTATTGTTGATTCAATTAAAGTTTTTTCTTTTGGAATTAAAATTTCGCCATATTCATTTTTTTCAATAATTGAATATCTATTTGAATTTCCTAGTACAATATGCCCTAAAAACCCTTTAACATTTTGTGCAAATTCATTCGTTATCTTCATATCTTCTTGAGATGGAAGAGCAGAATCAGATGGATGATTATGTGCTAAATAATAACCAGTTGCATTTAATCTTTGCATTCTGTTTGTCATTTTTTCATAAGTTCTTGTTGGATTTCCTTTATGTCTAAAAATCATAACTGCATCTGGAATTCTGCTAGTTATTGCTTCCTGTCCTACTATTCTATTATTTCTCATATAAAATATTCTAAAAGTTTCATAACGCGAATCTCTAAATATATCACAAACATTTACTAAATCTTTCTTTTCTTCAATATTTAATTCACTTAAATCAATATAACTTTGATTGCTGGTTTTCATATTTTCTAATTTATTATAAATTATTTTTACATTATTGTCCAACTTTTCTCCCTTCTAAAAAAGTGGTTGATTATATTACTCAACCACTTAATTTGTCATATTTTAATATCTATCACGATCTTTGTCTTTATTTTCTTTTTCTAATTCTTCCTCATCATTTGAAGTATCTAAAACTTGCTTTTCTTTTTCATTTATATTTAATTTAATGTTAAGTTCTTCAAGTTCTCTAGTTTTTTCTTTTAGTTCTTCCTCTTGAATAAAAGGTCTTTGTACTTCTATTTTCGCTGTTTCTAATTGTTTTTTTGTTTCTTCAAGTTCTCTTTCATCTGCTTTTATCATTGTTTCTAAATGCTCAAAACTATTGTCAATTCTCTTAATATTTCCGTAAACATCACTACCTAATTCAATTTTTGTACTTGTATTATTTCTCATAGTTAATGTAAATTTTGTATTTAAAGGGTCAAAACCTAATTCCAATTTAAATCCTCTATACTCTCCAATATTTTCATCATCTTTATTTTGCTTTTTTGAGCATCTTTCAAGTAGTGCTTTTCCTGCTTTTTCTTTATCTATATATTCCACTCCATCTATAATCATTTTAGAGAATCCATCTGCATTTGGCTTTGTATTTTCTGCTAAATGTTTTATATCTCCATCATATTTTTTTATTCTTTCCTCTAATTCTTTTATTCTTTGAGGATATGATTTTGCTATTTTATCTTCTAAGTCATATATTTGGCTTAAATGATTTTGTTTTAGCAATTTTAACTTTGAAACTTCTGTATCAAGTTGTGTTTTTCTCAATATCTCTGGATTTCCTGTTGCTAATGCTTTTATTTCTCCATAAGATAATGCCTTTTCATCTACATCTTCTGCAGAACGAACTGGCATTTTAGAAGTCATTATTTGTGATATAAATTTTTGCTTTGTTTCAACTATTTGGAATAAATAAGCATCAAAAGTTTTTTCTGTAACATAGGTATAGATATGAACTTGTTTATTCTTATTTCCCTGTCTTATACCTCTACCATTACGCTGTGTAAGGTCTGCAGGTCGCCACGGACAATCTAAATGGTGCAATGCTATTATTTTATCTTGCACATTTGTTCCTGCACCCATTTTACTTGTACTACCTATTAAAACTCTTATTTCGCCTTTTCTTACTTTACTAAATAATTCTTTTTTCTTTGTTTCATTATCAGCCTCGTGTATAAAAGCAATTTCTTCCTTTGGTATTCCTTTTAGCATTAGTTTTCTTCTTAAATCGTTATAAGCATCAGTAAATACATAATTTCCGTCATCATCTATTGTTGGCTCAAATTGTTTAGGCGTTGACATATCACAAAAAACTAATTGTGTTAATTTTTCTTCTTTATTTTCTTCCCATATTTTATAAATATTTTCACTTGCCACATTTAATTTACTACCCTCAAAGTCTTGAAGTTTATCATTTATGAGTCTTTGGTCTAATGCAAGTTTTCTTCCTTCGTTAGTAATTTTAAGCATATTGTCTTCGCTTGGATCAACATTTCCACTTCTAATTGCCTCTGCTCTTTCTCCTAATGCCTCAACCATTTCTAGTTGCATTTCACTAGGTTTTACAACAACATTATGGCTTATTACTTCTGGTGTTGGTAAATTTAATGTATCTGCTGTTTGAATATCTGCAACTTCTTTAAATATTGACATTAACTCTGGTAAGTTATGAAATTTTGCGAATCTTGTTTTTGCTCTATATCCTGTTCCCTCTGGTGCTAGTTCTATGGCTGTTGTAGTTTCTCCAAAAACACTTGCCCAATCATCAAAATTATCTAATCCTGCTTTTACTAGACTATCATATTGCAAATATCTTTGCATTGTATAGAGTTCCACCATACTATTTGAAACTGGTGTTCCTGTTGCAAATACAATGCCTTTTCCTCCTGTTATTTCATCCATATAGCGACATTTTATAAATAAATCACTACTTTTTTGAGCCTCTGTTTGTGCTATTCCACCTACATTATTCATTTTAGTATATAGGAATAAATTTTTAAAATTATGTGCTTCATCAACAAATAATTTATCTACTCCTAATTGCTCAAAATTTACAACATCATCTTTTCTATCCCTATTATTTAACTTATTTAATCTATCTTCAAGTTTTCTTTTAGTTTTTTCCATTTGCTTAATTGTAAAATTCTCTGCTCTATCTCTTTTAGCCTCTTCCATTGCATCTATAATATCGCTTATTTGACTTTCTATTATAGCCTGTTGTCTTTCTATTGACATTGGTATTTTTTCAAATTGACTATGTCCTATGATAACTGCATCAAACTCACCTGTTGCAATTCTAGAACAGAACTTTTTTCTATTTGCTGTTGCAAAATCTTTTTTAGTAGCAACCATAATATTAGCCGATGGATATAACTGCAAATATTCACTTGCAAATTGCTCGATTATATGATTGGGAACGACAAATAAAGACTTGTTGCATATTCCAAGTCTTTTACTTTCCATTGCTATTGCTATCATTTCAAAAGTTTTTCCTGCACCAACTTCGTGTGCTAGTAAAACATTTCCTCCGTATAACCCATGTGCTACAGCATTGTTTTGATGAACTCTTAAAGAGATTTCTGGATTCATACCAACAAAATTAAGATAACTTCCGTCATATTCTCTTGGTCTTATACTATTGAATTTGTCATTATAAATTCTTACAAGTCTATTTCTTCTCTCCTGGTCTTTCCATATCCAGTTTTCAAATTCTTGTTTTATTTGTTCCTGCTTTGCCTGTACTATTGCTGTTTCTTTCGGATTAAACTCTCTTGTTTCTTTTCCTCCTATTTTTACGGTGTCGAAAATTTTTATATCTTTTAAATTTAATGTTCTTTCTATAATTTCATAAGCATTTAATCTATTTGTACCATAAGTTTTATTTGCTTTTACATTGCTATAATCATATCTTTTATTTCTTATATACCATTGTGAATTTGTCATATTAAACCTACTCTGTATGCTATCTTTCAAATTGTCAGATGTATTTAATAAATCATACATAAATTGGTCAATATCTTCTGGTGGTATCCATGTAGCACCTAATTTTACTCCTATTTCTGTTGCTGTTAAATCTTTTGGCTGTACTTCTTTTAGTGCTTTTACATTTATTTTAAATTCGGGATGCGTTTCTAATAAGGATTCTGCAAGTTTTAATTTTTCTCTAACATTTCCACTTAAATATTCATCTGCAGTTACATATTTATCATTTTCTAATGGAACTTTAAATATAATTCCCTCTAATTCCCTTATTATTTCTTCTTTTGGCTTATTTGCTAATTTAGACATATATTCTAAATTGACTTCTGCTTTTTCTGACAAAGATACAATAAGTGCCTCATTTGCCGTATCAACTCTTGTGATTTCTTTATATGCTTTTATTGTTCTTTTTGAGAACATATCTGCTTTTCTTAAAAATTTCCCATCACTATCTAATACTTCTAACGAGCATAATAAATAATAACTACTATCTTCTGAAAATGCTAGATTATTTCCTCTACTATTTATTAGCCCATATTTTTTTACAAAACTATCATATAGTCTATTCAATTTATTTTGAGCCAACTTAATGTTTTCTTCCGAAAAATCATCAGTTTGCAAGTCTATCAATTCTCTTACACAATCTCTTAACTCTATCATTCCTTTTATTCTACTTGTTGTTGTAACTGGTAAGTTTTGTTCTATCATTACACTATTTTCTCTAAAATAAACTTTTCCATCTACAAGAGTATAAGAAAAGTTTTTTACATTAGGATCTGCTTGTATTGTATTTTCTTCTTTTTCTTCAATATCTCCAAACTCATAATCTTCAATTTCTGCATTTATATGTTCTATTGCCTCATTTAATAATGTACTTAACTCTATTCCATCATAAGCCGTACAAGTAGAATCTTCTCTACCATATTGCATTTTAGCCATTTCCATTCTTCCCAATACCATCTCTGGATTATCAACAAAATACTTATTCATAACTATTCCGTTTTTATCTGTATCTAAATTAACCCAGTCTGGCATTATATCTGTCATACTATCTCTCTTTTTTAAGAATAATATATCAGATGTTGCTTTTGTTCCTGCATTTTTCAAAAAAGTATTATTTGGTAATCTTATAGCACCTATTAAATCTGCTCTTTGTGCAATATATTTTCTAACCTCTGAATTCTTTTTATCCATTGTTCCTTTTGAGGTAATAAAAGCAATTACTCCTCCGTGGTCTAACTTTATCTAGTGTTTTTGCAAAAAAATAGTCGTGGATTAAGAATTTATACTTATCATATCTCTTATCCGCGACTTTAAAATCGTTAAATGGTACATTTCCTACTGCTACATCAAAAAAACTATCTGGTAAATCAACTTTCTCATATCCTCTAACTGCTATAGTTGATTTTTGATATAATTGTTGTGCTATTCTTCCAGAAATTGAGTCTATTTCTACTCCATACATTTTGCAATTTTCTAGTTCATTTGGTAACATTCCTAAAAAGTTTCCTACACCGACAAGATGGCTCTAAAATATTTGCCTCTTTTAGTCCCATATTTTGTAGTGCTTGATAAATAGCATTTATTACTATTGGAGGAGTATAAAAAGCCGTTAATACTGACCCTCTTGCTTGTTCATATTCTTCATCATTTAGTAAATTTTTAAGTTCTTCGTATTCTTTTGACCAACTTGTATCATCTTTATTAAATGCTTGTTGCAAACCTCCCCATCCTACATATTGAGATAAAATCTCTTGTTCTTCTTGTGTTGCATATCTATTCTCTTGCTCACACTTTTTTAGAGTTTTTATTGCCTCTATATTTCTTGCATATTTTTCTTTTGGTGTTCCTACTCCTAAATCATTATTCGTGATTCTATAATTATTTCTATTTGTCTCTGCAACTTCTGGATGTAATATAAAATCTTGTATTCTATTTGAAGTTCTTTTAATATTAGGCTCTATTTTTTCTTTTAGTGGAGTTATATCATTATTTTCAATTTGTTCTGTTTTAGTTTCAATTTCTACATTTGTGTTATCTTGTATTTCTTCATTTTGTTGTAATTCTTTTGATTTGTCTTCTTCTTTTACAATTAAATGCTCATTTGCATTGTTCTCTTGTACTTTTCTTTCAAATTCATCAAAAGGCATTTGTTTACTAAACAATGGATAATTTGCATCATTTAAAGTTACAATTCCACTATCAATAGAACTTATATAATATTCATCTGCACCAATAAATACATTGTCTCCTAAATGATATTCATAATTTGGAACTTCATTCTCTTGTGTTTTTTCTGGTAAACTTTCAATTCTTTTTTCCGCATCTTCTAATTCTTTTGCTTGTATCCTTTGTTGTTCTTTATTTTCATGCCATATTGGATATTCTTCCATTTCTTTTGAGTTTAGGTATCTATCATTTTTTATAAGTTCACTTATTCTTTTTTCAATATAAGTCCATTTAAATAACTGCTCCCTCGAACTTTTATCTAAATATCCCCTATTAAATTTAAGTCCTTTTGCATCATAACTTTGTCCTATTCCAGAGCCTTTAATTGTATGTGATGTTCCACCCATTCCATATAAATTTTTAAGGAACTCACTATTTTCTTTTGAGGATAAACTTTCATTAAAAAATTCATATATTTGATATTTTGCATCTGTTGTTTGTTCTTGCAAATATCTATCAATAAACTCTTGTGTAAACTCAAAATCGGTTATATTTGTATTTTGTTCATCTATTAGTGTTATTTGTTCACTTTCACTTTTTATTGGCTCAAATTTATCTTTTAATTGATTTAAAAGTATCATTGAATCAAAGTGATAAGTCAAGTTTTCCCAACTAACAAAACTTTCTGCTGTTCTTGTTAAAAAAGCATCTTTCCAAAACAAAACACCATTTTCAAATTTTTTATATCCATATCTATTATCATCAACATAAATTTCTGTATATTCATTATTAAATAATTCTTTTATATACTCTGCTCTTTTAGGTATATCTTTTTCAATATTATAAAAAGCAATGATTTCTCTATTATATTTATTTAAATAAGTTGTAGTCGCTAATATTTGATTTATTTTTTCATCTGTAACGACATATCCAATATCATTTTCTTTCCTATACTCTGTTAAGCGTATATTATCTCTCTGTAAACTATCTCCTCTGCTGTCATCTTCAAGTTGTTCATTAGTTGTACCCACTTCATCTGGTCTTGTGCTTTCAATTCCTCTGTTATATTCTCCTGTTTCGCCATCTCTTGTACTATCTGTTCTACTCTCTTGGTGGCTGTCTCCTGTATTTCTGTAAGATGTTCGTTCAATTTGCCCTCTATCCTCATTATTGTTAATTCTGCTTTCTGGTGTTCCTTCAAGTATCTGTATCTCGCGCTCGCGTATTTCCCTGTTGGAATCTCCTCCATCTTCATTGTTATATTCGGGATTTTGTAGTCCCCTTTCTCTGTGTACTCTATTTTCATCATAATCAATTCCTCCTTTTCCTTTTTCATTAGCATATATCTCTTTATCAATTTTTTCAATTATGCGATTTTTCTTTTTTTCATTTTTTTGCAGAATGTTTACTGTCCTTGCTATCTCTCTTAATCCCATTTCTGCTATATCGCTTACTGCTGAGCCTAATGCTGTTACGATTTCATAACTATTGAAATTTGAAATATATACAAATTCTTGCTTATCTATATGCTCTTTTGGATTTATTCCACATCTTGACATCATCATATATGAAACACTAGCCCATGCTGTTGTTGTAATTGCTATTCTTAATTCATCTTCTGTCATATTTTCTAGCATAGTACCTTTTTTTATGATTTTCTATAGATGACATATAATCTTGTATATTATCTACCACCATATTATAACTTGCAAGTGTTATTGCTTGTTGTAAAGAATCTTTTGAACTTATTTCTCCAAAATTGCTTTCTAATGCCTCTATTATTTCTTCTTCATACTCTGGCTTAATACTCCATAATTTTAATTCTGTATTATTATAATTATGAGTATCAGATTTGTCAAAAACAAAGCTAAAAGGATATTGACTATTTTCTTCTTTTGAAAACACAAGTATAGGTGTAGTTCCTTTGTTTATCCACCTTTTTAATTTTTTATTCCATTCTTCCATAGATGCACAAGCCTTTGCATCTGGTCTTTGTGCATATATTAAAATCTGATCATCAAAATCATATTTAAAATTCCATGATGCACTATCTAAAAAATTCTGCCAATTATTTTCATTTTGAGTTATTTCATTTATTGTATATTTATAGAGTTCTTTGGTTTCAACAATTCTTCCCATGTAGCACCTCCTCTATATTATTTTCTTTTCATCATTTCTGTATAGTCCTGTTCTACTTCAATATTTCCAAAGGCTGAAATTAACAATACTAATAATTCTGATGCCTCTTTTGGATATAATGATATATCTATTATTGCAATATCTCCATCCTCATCTTTTTGAGGTATTGGGTATCTTAATAATAAATCCTTTAAATTACTTGCTTTTTCTTTCCAATCTTCTGTTACAATGTTTTCTTCTTGAAAACTTAATATTCCCATTAGTTTATTATAGTTTCCTTTATTTACTAAAAATTTTACAGATGGTTTTTTATAACTTTCTATCATTACTTATCTTCACTCTCCTTATCTATTTCTTTTCCTGCTAAAAACTCTATTATTTGTTTTCTTAAAACAGCATTTTTAAAGTCCATTATTAAACTTTTTTCTATTGGGGTTAGATTTTTGTCTATTTCATCTAAATTCTCCCACTTAATATTTTTAAATTGTTTTGTTGTTAAAATATCTTTTTTAAATAATTTATCTAATGTTCGTAAGATTTGATTTAATGTATATTTCTGCATAATTCCCCCTTATAAGCAATTAAAGGTGGCAAAATACCACCTTTAATCAATTCTATTTATTATTCATTTTTCTTTTTTTGTGTTCATAAACACCTATTCCTGTTATAGATGCAAGTGATAAAGCAAGTAAAGTAGCCCATATTAGCAACTTACTATTATCGCTTGTATTTGGAGTTTCTATTTTAGTGTTTTCAAATTCAATACTATAAATTCCGTTATCATCTTGTTCCAATTTTTCATTATCAACAAAAACACCTTCGTCATTTATTTCAACTTCTAGCACTTTATTTGACAATTCATAATCTTTTGGAGATGATAATTCCTTTATATAATAGTGTCCATATCTTATATCAGTAAAATCTACATATCCGTCTTCTGCATTTGCATCTACTTGTTGTATTAGTTCTGTGCATTCTTTATTTGTGTATAAACCGAAAGTAAATTTATCTTTTATAATTTCGTGTGTAGAACTATCTACCTTTATAATTCTTAAATTTGTTAGAATAGGCATATCTTTCATTTCTATAAGTTGATCATTTTTATCTTCTGTAACATTAAATGTAATTGACTCTGCTTGTTCATATCCGTATGGACAAGTGATTTCAGTTAAGGTATAGGTCTTATTTTCTTCCAAGTTAGATACAATATGAGCCTCTTTTGTACTTACCCATTCATCAATGATATTTCCGTCTTCATCAGTTATTTGTAATTTTGCTCCCTCTATTTCTTCTCCTGTAACTAAATCTGTTTTTACTACTTTAACAATTTTATCTATCATCTCTAAATGTTGTGTTTCTTTTTCAAAATCAACAGTAAATTCTATATCTGTTGCTTTAACATAAGAATCAACTGCTAATTCTTCGTGTAGAGTATATGTTTCTCCCTCTACTAAATTACTAATTTTGTGTGGCTCTTTTCCACTTTCCCATTCATCAACAATATTTTTATCTTTGTCTAGCACTTGGATTTTTGCTCCAATAATTTCTTCCCCTGCTATATCAACTTTGCTCATTTCAACAACTTTATCTATCATTTTTACTTTTTGTACTTCTCCTGTATTTTCTACTACAAATTTAATGTCTGTTGCTTTTACATAGCCCTCACAAGCAATCTCTTCTCTTAAAGTATATTCCTTATTAGTTTCTAATCCCTCAATTAAATGAGTATTTTCTGTTGATACCCAAGTGTCTATCACTTCATCTCCATCTAATACAGATAAAGTTGCTCCAACTAACTCTTTATCTCCTGTAATGTCTGTTTTGCTAATTTCTACTGCTGTTGTATCATTTTTAATATCTAATTTTTCAGTATATACTTTTGTTGTTGTGTCTTTTTGCTCTAATTTTATATCGTGTTTAGTTGTGTCTAATACAAGACCTTTTAAAGTCTCAACTTCTTCTAATTCATATACTCCCATTGGTAAATTTTCAACTTTTAAGTTTCCGTCTTTATCAAGGTTGTAATTTCCTATCTCTGTTCCTTTACTATAAATTATACTTCCATCAGCATAGTCTATAATATCTTCTTTTGCTGTTAATTTAAACTTAATTCCACTTAAATCAGAAATATCAACTAATGATGTATCAACATTTTCTCTAATTGCTACTTGCTTTTGTACGATTATTGTTCCTGTTGGTTTATCGTTTTTGATATTTATTGTAATATAAGCATCATAGTCTTCATCATATTCTAGTGTTTCATTACTTCTATTTATTTCAAAAATGCAATCTTCTTCTAGTTGTAAGAATCCATTTGCTACAACAATTTCATCGATTTTGTATTTTCCAGCATCTAGTTTTGTTTCTGTATATGCTATTGCATTTTCATCTGTTGTCCATTGGTCAAAACTTTCTTTTCCTAATTTACAACTTACTCTTTCCCATTCATTTGTTTCTTCATTTAATTTATATAAACTAAATGTTGTATTTGAAAAAGTTACTTTTTTTCCTGTTTTCTTATCTATTTTTACCATTTTTAAATAACTTTGGAATGGTGTATCATTTTCTACTACTTCTCTTATAGGTTTATCACTATTTTCGTTTATAGTTACATAGAACTCTTGTACTGGATTTATTCTATCTGATGGACAATATGTTTCGTTTACTGTATATTTTCCATAAGCCAAAAGATTTGATACTCCATGACCATTTTTTCCTGTTTTAAATACTGCATATTCATCTTCTGCATATTGGTCTAAATGTTTTAAAGCCTCATCAAAACTTCCGTAAAAATCTACATATTTTGTTAATATTGCTGTAAATTCTGCACCTTCAATTATTGGTGCTGTTGTATTAGTTATTGATGATATTTTTATAACTTCAAATTTTGCTTTTTCTACAACATTTTCTACTACTCCACTTGTTGTTATAACAGGTGTATTCATATCTTTATATTTTAGGGTATAAGTATGAGTTGTTTCATCTTTCATATATCCCTCGCTAACTGCTGTTTCCTTTGAGTAGTATGTTCCCATTGGTAATCCTTTTAAAGTATCTCCATCTACACTTAATTCTGCTTTTGTTGTGTTATTTGTTATATTTATTGTCGCCTTTCCGTATTCATCAAAAGTAAAAGTTGCAATTTCTTCATTTTTTGAAAAATATTTTATTGTTTTAGCAACATTAGTAATATCTTCATTTGCATAAAGAGTATAAATTGTTCCTTTTAAATTAGCATCTCCGTGATGGCTAGTTTTATCTACTCTATTTTTATTTCCTGTATCTTTGTCTGTCTTTTCTATTGTTATTTCTCCTGTAGGCTCATTATTTTTAAAAGTAACCTCTGCTGTTTCATTTACTTTGACTTTTACTTTTTGAACAGAAGTATCTAATAAATAGCCTGTTGGAACAGATACCTCTTTTATATAATAGGTCGCAGGTGCTAATCTATTAAATTGAATATTTCCGTTGCTATCACTTGTTCCTGTTCTTATTTTTTGAGTACAATTTGCATCACTATATAATTCAAACTTACATCCTGCTAATTTATCTCCATTTGCATTTGTTTTTATTAAAAGTGCATTTCCATATTCTACTTCAACTGATATGCTAAACCATGAAGGATCAACATAGTTTGAGAATATTAGATTTTGCACACTTCCAGATGTAAATTGGAAATACATATAATTTGACATTGTATCATTTGAATAAGCATCTCCATTTGGTAATAATTGATATAGTCCATAATCCTTTGATTTGAATGTTACACTATCTGCTGTTGTATCATTTGATACACTTATATTTAAGTCATTACTTCCTTTTGTATGACTAAATGTTACTCCATTCTTTGTTTCAGCAAATGATTGGTAGGATTCTAATCTTCCAGTTGTATCAGTTACCTTTTTACTTCCTCCTAAATCAACTTTTATTGTATTACCATTAAAAGATGTATTTCCGTGATATTCGTTATAATAATCTTCTGTTTTAGATAGCCAACTTGAATAAATAGAAGATGACATATATGTTGAGTTCCAACTATCTCTACTTGGTTTATCTAATGAACTATCTATATTGTTATGAATATACTCCCATACATATTGCTGTGTAGCACAAGCATCTTTTTTAGCCTGTGTTGTTGTTGGAAGTCCAGTTCCATGATTCATTGTATAACCGAAATATATCATTTCAGCAATCTTTTCATATTTTGGTAAATCATTTTTATATTTTACTTTAAATTCGTTATCATATGTGTATTCACTTCCATTTGGCGAAGTTACTCCTCTTTGACAACAAAATGCTATATAAGTTTTCCCGTCATAAGTTACATAGTGCAATTCGTGATTATATGCACTTAAACTACCAGATATAACACCGAATTTTGCATTACTATTCATATCTGTTATGAATGCTGCAAAAGTTTGTAATGGTAATGAACTTATTGTCATAAAAATTAAGCATATTATTGCTACTATTTTTTTAGTTTTATTTTTCATATTTTTATCTTTCCTTTCTTTTTTGCATAAAAAATAGCCTAACATTTCTGTTAAGCTTTTAATTACATTATTTTTAATTTAATTTCTAATTGCCCAAAAATAATATTTTCCACATAATTGGCATTGTCTAATTGCGTGTTGACCAGACTCCCAATCTTTTGTATATTCTTCAAAAGCCTTTTGAGCCTCGTTCCATGTATTATAATATCCATGTTCGTTTGCTCCATCTCCTCCAATATGATGTGTTCCTCCCTCATCACACCAATATGCCGTTTTTGTTTCCTCTTTCTTACTAGATGAAGTTGTTTCAGATTTTTTTGTTGTTTCCTTGTTGGTCGTTTCTTCCTTTTTAGTTGTTGTACTTTGCTGTTTACTCGAACTTGTACTTGTTTCTTTTTTAGTTGTTGTACTTTGTTGTTTACTTGAACTTGTACTTGTTTCTTTTTTAGTTGAAGTTGATTTTTGTGTAGAACTTGTATTATTAGAAACTTTTAAATCTGTTTTCTGTGTTGTTTTTGTTTCTTCCCCACTAGAAACTTTTTCTTTTTCCTCTGCATTGTTCTCCGCTTCTTTATTATCTTCTTTTGTAGTATTTTTTTCATCATCTATTATATTTTCGTTTATCTCATTTACAACTTGTTCTTGTTCAACTTCATTTATACCATCAGAAACTACAAAAGTATCTTCATATTTGTTTCTATTTGTAAAATAATAAACTCCTGCTACTACTATGCCAACTAATAAAATAATTATAATAACAATATATAATATCTTCTTTTTCATAAATAATCATCTCCTATTGTCATTATTTTACATTATTTTAAAATTATTTTCAATTATGCAATTAAAATTTATTATCTTGACATGGCTTTTTGTCTTTGTCTGTTATAATGTTCCTCTACACACTTGAATAAAAAGTCTTCTACTTCTTTTGGTGTAGCAATATCTCGTGGAATGTATTTTTCAAACCTCTCATAATGAATACTATATTTTTCTTTTTGGTTAGGTTTTTCCTCTTGCATTACTGCTTCAATCTTATCTACTGATAAAGTTCCTGCTTGACTTAACTTTTTCAAATAAATGGCTTGTGCTTGTGAAGGTGTTGCATCATACATTTTTATACAATTTACTAGCATATATTGTTCTTCTTTTTTTAAATAAGATATTTCAACTGCAGGATTAAAAGATATTTTTCCCATATCAACCATATCTAGTAACTCCTTAATCAATTCTGTTAGTCTTATATATCTTTGTACTTGTCTTCCACTTTCTCCACTTTCATTTCCAACTAAATCAGCACTTACTAACTTCTCGCCAACTTGTCGAGAAGTTTCTTTTTTTCCTTGATGACTTATTGCTTCCATTTTCATTTTATAAGCAAAGGCTTTTTCACTTGGTAAAACTTTCTCTCTTTGTATATTGCTATCTACCATTAAAATGGTCGCCTCATCTTTTGTTAAATCTCTTATAATAGCAGGTATTTCTTGTATTCCTAATATTTCACTTGCAAACTTTCTTCTATGTCCAGAAATCATTTCATAATTCCCATTTTCATTTCTCCTTACTATTACAGGTTGTTTTACTCCTCCATCTCTAACGCTTTCTATTAAATTTTCCATTTCTTCATTCTTTTCAATTTTATATGGATGATTTGGGAAATTAGAAATTTCGCTTATAGGAAGCATAACAACTGATTCAGTTTTTCCTTTATTTGTACTGAATTTAAATAATTCATCTACACTCGGTAGTCCTTCCATTTTTAATTCTTTCGCTATCTCTCAACACCTCCCTCGAAAAATTTTCATAAGCCATTGCAACTTTGCAATTCTTGTCATAAGCAAATATGCTTTTCCCCTCTATGCTACATTCTGCAACTTTTATGCCTAATGGTATTATTGTTTTGTAAACTCTTAAAACACTTCCATAATTATTTCTCAATGTATCTACTGTACTTCTTGCTAATTTTGTTTGCATATTTGCAAGTGTAAGTAAAATACCATCAATTTTTAATTTTGGATTTAACACAACTCTTATCTTATCTATTGTATCTAATAATTGTGTCATTCCTTTTAATGATAAATAATGTGTTTGTACTGGAATAATCACACTATCGGCTGCAGTTAAAGCATTTATTGTAAGTATTTCAACAGATGGCTGACAATCTATAATTATATAGTCATAGTCATCTCTTATTTGTTTTATATATTCTGATAATATTTTTTCTCTATTTATAAGAGATGCAATACCTTTTTCAAATGCTCCAAGTTCCATATTTGAAGGAATTAACTTTATCCCCTCTGAATTTTGCACTATACCCTCTGTCTTTTCAAATGGTATTTTCCTTATAGTTTTTTCCAACATAGTCTTTATTGTTATTTCCATTTCATCTTGATTTCTAAATCCCAATGAAGTGGTTAAACTTCCCTGTGGATCAAAGTCTATTAGTAAAACCTTTTTGCCTTTCATATTCAAATATGCTCCTAGATTTAATGCCGTTGTTGTTTTGGCTACTCCACCTTTTTGATTGCTAATTGCAATTACTTTACATTCAGACATCTTTACCCTCCTTTCATTTAATTAAGTTATCTAAAAAGATAACTATGTAAAAATAAACTGACTTCTTGTCAGTTTATTATCGAATTTTTATCTTACTTTTCCTATTTTTTTCATTCGCTTATCTATTTCATCTTTCTTTCTTAATTGTTCCTCTCTATCTTTAATTTCTTCTAGTTGTTTCTCAATACTTTTCTCACAAAAATCAACACTTGTAATCTTTACATAGTCCAATATTTGTTTTTGGTGTCTTAACATTTCTTTTTTACAATAATCATCATACTCTTGTAGTTTCCTATCAATATTATAAGATGTAAGGTCTTTAAAAACAATAGCATTGTTCTCTATATGCCATTCTTCACTTTTCATTAAATATGCCAAAAAGAATTTTTGTCCTTCTTCATCATAATCCCATAACTTTGAACTACTGAATAGATTTTTATCACTAAAATAAATCATAATTCCTCCCTATCTTGATAAATCCTTTTTGTGCTGTTTATCTAGTTTCATTTTAACTTTTGAATATATTTCAAAAGCATCATCTCTGTTATATTCTTTGTCTATTGTTACTTCGCCTTTTTCTAAAAACTCTTTTGATAATATAAAATTTCCTTTATCTGCAAAATTGTATCTTCCCATCTCATCTTTTCCAATATACATTGCTGTAACTTGTATAACATCATCTCTTGATATTGGAATATTAACTGTCAAAAAATTTCCTCTTTCTAATTTTTCCAGATAATTTATTGCATCATTTTCGCTCATGATTTTCCCTCCTTTTTAATTTTTTTGTACAAAAAAAATGACTTAATCTTTTAAGACTAAATCATCTTTTTGTTATGTATTTAATTAAGACATTATTTTTGCCAATAATTCATTTACTAAATCTGCAGGTTCTCCTTTTCTAACTAATGAATTTCTATATTCCATTAGCAAGTCTCTTATTAAAACATATTCATCATAAGTAACTTTTAATTTAATATTTTTATCGAACATAGGAATCTCCCCTCTCATATTTTATTTTGTTACATACATAATAAAATATTTTTCGAAAAAAATCAATTATACTTACAGATATTTTTGTATTTTATTTTATAAACTTCTGTATATTAACAATTTTTCCTTTTCTGTTTACAACAATACTTATTTCTCCGTCTGTATCAGTTCTATAAACTTTTACTCCACTCTTTTTTAGTCTTTCAATTACTTGTTCATTTGGGTGTCCAAAAGTGTTATTCTTCCCAACTCCTATCAATGCAAATTTAGGCGATACTGCTTTTAAAAATTCTTCTGTCGTTGATGTTTTAGAACCGATGATGTGCTACTTTTAATACATCTGCTTTTAAATCAATGTTTTTATTTAGTATCAATTCTTCTGCCTCTTTTTCAATATCTCCTGTAAAAAGCATTGAAAAAGATTTGTATTCTAATTTGCATACCATAGAATTATTATTCATTCCATTGTTTGTAATCAGCTCTTTTTGTGGATGCAGAATGCTAAATTTTACTCCGTCTATGTTAATTATATCTCCTGCTTTCACATAGGTAACTTTTATGTTTTTTTCTTTTGCAATAGCCATTATTTGCTTAAAAAGATCATTTTCCTCAATTTGTTCAGTTATGAAAATCCTTGACGCTGTAAGTTCTGGTAAAATTTTGGCGTAAGACTGTGAATGGTCAGTATCAAAATGACTAACTATTATATAATCTATTTTCTTTATCCTTCTTGCCAACAAATATGGAATTAAAGTATTTTTGCCAACATCATAGCTTTCACTACCTCCTCCATCTATTAGTATCTTTTTATTATGTGGTGTAATTATTAGACAAGAATCACCTTGTCCTACATCAATAAAATGAATTCTTAGATTCTTTGGAATTATATTTATAATCGAAAAAATAATTATAATAATTAAAAATATTGATACAACTTTTTTATTATTTTGACGATATCTAAACTTTAATAAACTGTATAAATTTTTTACTCTTCTATTGAATACTGTATTTTGTTTTCTTTTTGATTTAAATAAATATAATAGAAAAATTGAAATTAAAATTATTACATAATATATTAATAATTCTACACAATTTGGTGTTACAACATAAATTTTATTTAATGGAATTCTTGCTCCAAAATCTGCTAGTTTTAAAAGAATTTTAACAAGAATAATTAGAAATTTTTTTACAAAATATTTTATAAAAAACGTAGTTTTATTCATAACAATATAAGTAATTCCTAAGATAAAAATTGGAAAAACAATTATTCCAACTATGATGCTTATAAATAAGCTAAAAATAGGGATTTTATTAAAATATATAGATAATATAGGAATTAAAAAAATTGTTACAGATAATGTTAAACTAATCATATCCTTTATTCTATTATTCTGTTTAAAATTTACTAAATATGTTAAAATTCCTATTGTACCTACATAAGAAAGCATAAGACTTATATTTTTTATGAAAAATGGATTATAAATTAACAGAATTAAAAGTGATATACTTATGTTAGTCCAAACGTCACTTTTTCTATAAATAATTTTTGAAAATAACATAAAACAAGCCATTATAGAAGCTCTTACGACAGATGGTGAAAGACCTGTTAAAAACATATAAAATATCAAAACAATTATTGTTAAAAAATATGTTTTTCTCTTTCCTAGTATTTTCATAAAAATTACATTACAAAATACTATTAAATACCCAACATGCATTCCTGAAACTGCTAGAATGTGCGAAATATTACTTTCCGAAAATGTTTCTTTAACATCTGATTCTATTTCATCTGTTTCACCTAAAAGTATTCCAATTATTAAATTTGAGATTTTTCTATCAAAATTATCTTCAAATATTGTTTTTATTCCATTAAAAAGATTGTTTATTTTTTTATATATAAAGATATCAAATTTATCCGTTGTTTTTGAAACTTTTATTATATTTTTAGACTCTAAATTCCCATAAACTCCTTGAGATTTTAAGTAATTTTTGTAATCAAAGCCTTTATAATTTCTTCTTGTTTCGGGCTCTATAAAAAATCCTAGTATTTTTACTTTATCACCGTACTCTAAATTTATATTTACAGATTTTTTAATATTTAAATAATACTTTTTATTTTGAATTTTTATTATATACATATCACTGTATTTTTTAATCTTTTTATTAGATATAATTGTACCTTCTGTTTGAATTTCCTTTCCTGATAAATTCTCCATTGTTTTTTGAAATTTATAATTTTGATACAAAGTAAGTGAATTTGAAATAATTGAAAATGATAATATTAAAAATATTGCTCTTTTTGTTATTAGCAATTTAGTATATCTAAAATATCTTTTTATTGAAATTAGTTTAAATTTTTTTGAATGTGGCTTTTTAAACAATATATTTATAATAAAACAAAAAATATATAAAAGGACTATACTGATTTTACAGTATAGCCCCAATATTATTCCTATTATATATCCAATTGTAATTGCCACAATTGGTCTATTTTCTAGCATTTTCCTCCTTATAGTATTCTTCTAGCTGTTATGTATGTTTTAACATAATAGCTTTCAGACAATGATGATATTATAACTCCTTTTTTTGGATTTGCAGCATGTATGAATTTATTTCCCCCTATATAAATTCCTACGTGTCCAGAGAAACAAACAATATCTCCTGGTTCTAAATCTGATTTGCTTACTCCTGTACCATTGCTTCTTTGGCCACCTGATGTTCTGTTTAAAGAATATCCAAAATGTTTATATACATATGAAGTAAATCCTGAACAATCAAATGAGTTTGGACCAGATGCACCATATACATATTTATATCCTAAGAATTTTTTTGCATAAGCAACTATATCTTCACCTGTTGTTCCAGATTTTTTACTACTTGTAGAAGCTTTAGAAGTAGTTTTTTCTTCTTCCTCTTCTTCCTCTTGCTTTTTCTTAGCTTCTTCAGCAGCTTTCTTTTTAGCAGCTTCTTCTGCTTTCTTTTTTGCTTCCTCAGCAGCCTTCTTTTTTGCTTCTTCTTCTTTTTTCTTTTCTTCTTCAGAATTTCTTATTTCTTGAGCACTTCTTGAAGTTGTATCTGCTGATTTTTTGTTTGATAGGTATTCACTAGCTGTATATCCTTCGTAATTTTTAAATTTTACTTGTGTCCAAGTATCATCTATTACTTTAACAACAGTTACTTCATCATTTAAATTAAGTTGTGTTACAATATCTGATTTTGTGTCAGCTTTCTCTCTAAGATTTAAGGTAGTAGTACTAACATATAGTTTTGTTTCTTTGTTTTCTGTTTCTTCTTTTTTTGCTTCTTCTTTGTTTTCCTCTTTTTCTTCTACCTTTTGTTCTGCAACTTTATTATTTTCAATTTTACTTGTTAAAACCCATCCTTCTTGATTTGATGCACTAATACGGCACCATTTTCCAACTATTTCTTCTACAGTTATTTTGGTATTTGCAGAGATTTTTCCAGTTTTACAAGAAAAGATTATAGGTAATAATTGCAATTGAGTTTCATTTTTTAACTCTATTTGATCATTTTCTTTAATTTCTACTTTTGATTCTTTTGAAGATTCTTCTTGTTTAGCTGTTTCTTCTTTTTTGGTTTCATTTTCTTTATTTGTTTCTTCAGTTTTAGCTTCGTCAGTTTTAGAAGTTTCTTCTTTCTTAGTTTCGTCTGATTTAGAAGTCTCTTCTTTCTTTTCCTCTTCAATGTCTAGTAAATCGCCTCTAATGTATCCGACATATGATTTGTATTTTACTTTATACCAATCATCTTCTTTAGATACTACTTCTAGTTTTTCATCTTTGTCAATTACTTCAACAATTTCTGAACTTGTTGAGGCTTTTTTTCTTAATCTTGTGTTATCATTTAATGTTATCGCAGTTGTAGCATAAGCTTTAGTTCCTACTAAAATTAATCCAATACATAATGCCATAATTGTTGTTACGATTTTTAATTTCTTATTCATATACCTTTGTAAATGTATTAAATACACTTACTCTCCTTTCTTAATTTTCACAAGAAAGTATTTAAATTTCCTTGTATGTAAAAAGACGTTTATCTTTTCACATGGCACTAGTATATACTTTGTTATAAAAAATGTCAATCTTTTTTACCAAAAATTCACAAATAAAAAAAGAGTAAATCTGTAAGCCGGGTTCTGTCATTTAAACTAGTCATTTATCTAGGATATATATTACTATATATCTCAAGCCACGCAGTTTAAGAAGCGCCGAGCAAGCGTATCTTCTTGTTTAGGTGTTGCTCCAGATGGGGTTTACACGGCCTAATATGTCACCATACTAGCGGTGAGCTCTTACCTCGCCTTTTCACCCTTACCTCATATAGAGGCGGTTATTTTCTGTTGCACTTTCCTTAAGGTCACCCTCACTAGACGTTATCTAGCATCTTTGCTCTATGGAGCCCGGACTTTCCTCTCGTAGTTCCTTTCGGAATTTACCAGCGACTAATCAATTTACTCTTTTGCTATTATATCATATTATATGCAAAAATGTCAAAAAAAGAACGTTATTTAAGCTATCTTTTATTCTATCTTTTAAGATATCTTCTATGCTTAAATAACGTTCTATAATCAAAACTATTTAGATAGTAGCTCCAATAATTCCAGCATCATTTCCTAATTTTGCATATCTAATATCTAAATTTTCTCTTTTATTAAAAAGCAATGAAGAATTTAATAGCATATCTTTTAATTCTTTTTCAAACATACTGCTATAGTGTACAAATCCTCCACCTATAATAATTAAATCTGGTTCAAATATATTTATTAAATTTGAAATTCCTATTGCTAAATCTCCAGTATATTGTTCATTTAAATCTAAAATTTCATTTTTTCTTGATTTAATAATATCTCGTAAAGGTTCTCCATTTATATCTTTAGAAATATTAAGCCTTTGCTTAACTTTGTTTTTATACTCTAATATGCTTCCATATCTTTCGAAACATCCAGATTTTCCACATTTGCAAGGAATCCCATTTGCTTTTATAATCATGTGTCCTAGTTCATAACCTTCAAATGTATGTCCTTCTAGCAATTTTCCGTTATAAATTATTCCTCCACCAATTCCAGTTCCTATTGTTAAAAATAAAATATTTGCATTTTCTATAGCCTTATCTTCTTTTGTCAAATTTTCAAATTCAGCAATACATGCACATTTTCCGTCATTTCTTACATTTACTGTTTTTTGTAACTTCTCTTCTAGGCTACTTTTTATGTCATAATTATTTATTCCTAAATTTACAGTTTTTATTATAACCCCATCTTTAGCTACACCTGGTATAGCAATTCCTACACTTTCAATTTCATATTTTTCTTTAAATATATTTATATTTTCAACTATATAATTTTCAATTATTGTTATAATATCCATTTTATCTTCTTCAGAAAAATCTCTTTCAGTCTTATCTATAAGTTCATTATTATAGTCTACAACACCTATTGCTATATGGCTTCCACCTAAATCAATTCCTATTTTCATATTATTTCTCCTCTGGAAATTGGTCTCATCTGGAAAATGGGACGGTTCTCTTTTCCATGGAAATTGGGACGGTTCCTTTTTCCAAAAATCATGGAAATTGGGACGGTTCCCTTTTCCAAAAATCATATTTTTTAATATATTTTAAACTATATTTTTATATTTTGCAACATGTTTCTTATAATTTAGAATGAAATTTCCCCAATTAAAGCATAATTAACTATGGCATTTCATTTTTAGTCAGCGTAGTAACTGATAATTGTGTATTTTTTTGAAAAAATGTAAATAAATTATAATATTACTATTGCTTTTTTTGGTAAAATATGGTAATATACTTTAAGGGGCCAATAAAAAGGAGTGTTTCTATTTATGCCTCGTTTATCACGAAATGAATCAAAAACTAATTTTCATCACGTAATGGTTCAAGGAATCAACAAAGAATATATTTTTAAAGATGAAGAAAGTATTATAACGTATAAAAAAATTATTTTAAATAAATTAAAAGATAGTAATATAACCATACTTGCATATTGTATAATGAATAATCATGCACATTTTTTAATTCATAGTGAAAATAGTGAAAACTTAAGTAAATTCATGCAAAAAATCAATACCTCTTATTCTCATTTTTATAATGCTAAAAATAAAAGAGTTGGCTACGTATTTAGGGATAGATTTCGTTCTCAAGATATTCTAAATAAAAAGCAATTATACACCTGTTTAAATTATATTCATAATAATCCTGTAAAAGCAAAAATGGTCAAAAATATGTATGAATATAAATATTCAAGTTACATCGAATTTTTAGGAGAAAAAGAAATAATAACCCCAATGAGCATAAAATTACTTTTTGATGAAACAAATAATTATATGGACAAATTTAGGTTAATTCATAATTCTATACCAGATACAGAATTTTTTATAGATATAAAAGATAAAAAAATAATTGATTTTATAAATGAATTTGAAACTAATAATAACATACAAAAACATAATTTAAAAAATAATCCAAAACTACTTAAAAAATTTATTATTCAAGCACGAGAAGAAACTGATGTAAAAATAGTAGAATTGGCTCAACTAATTGGTATATCTAAAAGTTCAGTTGGAAATATTATCAAAAAATATTATGGAGAGACTAAATAACAGCCTCTCCATAATATTTTAACTTTGGAAAAGAGAACCGTCCCAATTTCCATGGAAAAGAGAACCGTCCCAATTTCCAGTCCCAATTTCCACTATAAATACATATCAAATAAGAAGTTACCAAAGTAAATTTGTATCATTGGTACTAAAACAATTACTACGAAGAATATTAATACAACACCTACAATTGAGTACATAACTTGTGGTAAAATCATGTTGATTTTTTCAATTGTGTTATTTATATCTATTTCCATATATTCAACTAGTTTTTCCATCATTTCTGGTAAGTCAGTTTGCATACCTATTTTTAACATCTCTGTAATCATAGGTGATGCCAGTCCTGATCTTTCAAATGGTGTAATCCACGATTCACCTATTAAGATATTATTTAAGGAATTTTCTATTATTGATAGCATAACATAATTTTTTATTACGTTTTTACTTACATCTAAAGCATCTTGTATTCTCATACCATTTTTTAAATTTAAAAGCATTGCTTTCATAAGTCTTGAGAAGTCTAATGAAAATATAAGTTTTCCAAATATAGGCATTGTGTATTTAAAATAGTGGAACCTATATCTTCCTTTTGGTGTTTGTATGTACATTATAATTGCTACAACTACAACTGCAATAAATGCTGCTGGAATTGGCCACCATTTCAAGAATCCTCTTAAAAATGCTTGGAATCTAAGTGTTGCAGCAGGTATTACATCTGAATCTGCACCTAACTCGTCTAATACTCCTTGAACTTGTGGTAGAGCATACAATGTTCCTACAAAAAGCATTACTATTAACAATAAAAACTGAGCTAAGTTTGGTATTAATATGCCTTTTATTTTCTTTATTATTGCTGTTGTATTATCTAAGTATTCTACTGCTTGTTGTAAAGAATTTTCTAATGAACCAGAAAGCTCTCCAACTCTAATCATATTAATATATATAAATGGAAACACATTTGAATAATATTCCATTGTTTTATACATGTAATCTCCGGCTTCTACACCAGCTAATATATCTTCAAGAATTCCAGCGAAAGCCATATTTTCTGTACTATCTATAATTGTAGTTAATGCGTGTACATTGTTAAAGTTAGCTTTTTTTAGTAAATAAAAATTTTGTGTAAATATAACCAAATCTCTTTCAGTAATTTTTTTCTGCATAGCAAAATATGATTTTACTAAATCCACATTGGTCATTCTTTTTCTACTAGGTGCATCTAATCGTGTAGTTCCTGCATTTTTCATTACTTCTTGAACATTATTAACATTTCTCTTTTTTCTATTAGCAGTTTGATTTCTTCTAGCAATTGTTTGAGTGATTGAAATTGGTGATAAGCCATTGGCTTTTAATTTTCTCATAAGAGAAATTTTATTTCCTTCTTCAACCCTATTTCTAACAATTCTTCCATCACTATTAACCGCCTTATATATATATGTTGGCATTTTGACCTCCTATATTATTCTCTTTTTCCTCCATTTTGTTTTTTAATTTTAAGTTGCATTATAGTTCTATTTAAAATCTCAATATTTTTTTCTTCAATTTGAGATTTTGCTTGATCTAAGGTTATTTTATCCTCAACAAATAATTCTGCCAATGAATTAATTAATCCTATACTTCCATTTACTGAACCACTTTGTATTGCATCTTCAATTTCAGAAACACTGATTTTGTCTTTTCTAATAATTCCAGAAACGATATTATCTACTACCATTACTTCTGGAACTAATACTAATTTGTCGTGTGGTGCTGGCAAAAGTCTTTGTGAAACAACCATTTTTAATAATGATGCTAATAAATATTTTATTGTTGCTTGATCTCTTACTTCGTAGAAATTTATCATTCTGTCTATAGTCTCTGCACATGACTTTGTGTGTAATGTACCTATAACTAAGTGTCCAGATTCTGCCATTTCTATTCCTGCTTCCATTGTTTCTTTATCTCTAATCTCTCCAATTACAAGAATATCACAGTCTTCTCTTAATGAGTTTTTAACACCGTCACTAAATGTTAATGAATCTTTTCCACGTCCTACTTCTTTTTGTACTATTAAAGATTTTTTAGAATGATGTTTAAACTCTATAGGGTTTTCAAGAGTTAGAATTTTTCTATTTTGATTTTCGTTTATATCATTAACTAATGCATTTAAAGTAGTCGTTTTTCCAGAGTTTGTTTTTCCTGTTACAAGAATTAATCCTTGTGGTTGATATGTCATTCTTCTTACTATATCTGGTAATCCTAAATCTTCATACTTTGGTAATGTGTTCTTTATAATTCTTAATGTTGCAACAGGAATGTTTTCTGTATGAGAAATATTTACTCTGAATCTTAATCCACCATGTTCATATGAAGTATCTAATCTTCTATTTTCTTTATACTGTTCATCTGCTTCTATATTTCCTTTTACAAGGTAATCATATACTTCCATCATATCATCTTCTGTTAGTTCATTAGAGTCCGGTACTGGTTCCAATCTTCTAGCTATTCTTAACATTGGTTTATTTCCTGGTATTAAATGGATATCTGATGCATCTTTCTCAATTGCTATATCCAATATTTTATTCATATCTACCATAATTTTTCTCCTCTCCTTTGGCTACTTTATCTGTTATTGATTGTATATTAATAATTTTTTATCTAACTCGTCTAAATTTGTTACTCCATTAATAACTTTGTTTATTCCATCAATTATTAAAGGTTTGTAATCTTGTTCTAGTGCTTTTTTTCTAATTTCAATACTTGATTTTCCTTGCATAATCATTTCTTTTAATTCTTCTGTTATATCTAATACTTCAAACAATCCAATTCTTTCATAATATCCAGAATGATTACAATGTTCACATCCAATAGCATTATATGTTTTCACATTATCTAAATTAAATTCTACTCCGTATTTTTTTCCGATTTTCTTAATTTGTTCTTTTTCAAAATCTGCTAAATCTCTTTCTTGTTTGCAATGTGGGCAAAGTCTTCTGACTAATCTTTGTGAGATTGTTGTTGCTACTGTACTTGCTATGTCATAATCTGGTACTCCAACTTTTCTAAGTCTTGTTATTACTTCTACTGCATCAATTGTATGTATTGTAGATAAAACGTAATGTCCTGTTTGTCCTGCTTGAATGGCTATTTCTGCTGTTTCTCTATCTCTTATTTCTCCTACAAGTATAACATCTGGGTCTTGTCTTAAAATTGTTCTTAAACTATCAGAAAATCCAATATTCTTTTCTACTTCTATTTGGTTAAGTCCTGGTATTCTAATTTCAACTGGATCTTCAATTGTTGTAATATTAATATTATCACTTTTTAAATAATCTAATATACTGTATAATGTTGTTGTTTTACCTTCTCCAGTAGGAGCTGCCATTATTGTTAAGCTATTTCTTTTATTTATAGCTTTGTCTAATTCTTTTTCATCATATGGATATCCTAAATCAAATATATTTCTAATGTCTGAATTTTTCTTTAAAAGTCTTAAAACGAATTTTTCACCATATATATTTTTTTGTGAAGAAACACGGATGTTATATTCAGGATATAATAAAATTCTACCATCTTGAGAATTTTGTTTTTCTTGGTGCATATTAGATATAGCTTTTAATCTTCCAATTAATTGAGCTTGTCTTTCTTTTGGAATACTGGTTATTACAAATAATTCTCCATCAATTCTAAATCTAATTCTTACAGAATCTATTTGTGGTTCAACGTGAACGTCACTTGCTCTTTTTTCTATAGCAAGTTTTATAATATTGTCTATAATCTCTGTTGTAGTTTCATTACCACTAATATCTTCTATATTTTGAGAAACTTCTTCTTCATATTTTTGTAAAAACTCTTCAACATTAGTTTGAAAAGCCATATATATATCTACAACAAGTCCTCTATTCAACATTAGCATTTTTATACTTCTAATACTAGTTTCACTTGTAGCTATATCTGCAAATGCAACTTTAATTTTTCCAGCATCTACTTCAAAAGGAATAGCCTTATTCTTTTTCATGACATCTAATGGAATATAGTCTGTAGGTTCAATTTTTATATTATCATAACTTAAATAAACTCCCTTTTTTCCAAGGATATCAGCCACTTCTTCTATTAATCTTCTTGGTGTAGCTGCTTTTTGAATATATAATATATCTCCAATTTTTCTTGAACGATGAGTTTCTTGATATTTTAACGCTTTTTCAATATCTTGTCCAGTTACGACTCCTCTTTTAACTAATTCGATTCCTAAAGGTTGATTTTTTGCCATTTTAATTCCTTCCTTTCTTCTTCTGAAATTTAAATCACGAAATGTGTCTCTTCTTATATTATAATATCTTTTTAAGCTTTTGTCTTTATTTTTTTATAATTACATAAAATTACATTTTTTGTTATATTTTTCTATATGTTAAAAGTATTTATATAAGCCTTATCTTTTATATACATACTACTACTTATTCTTGAACCATTTAAAGTGAAAACACAAGTTTCTACTTGATCACAAAGAGTTATAAATTTTTTGTCTACATATTTATTATTTTGTTTTTCTTTAACTATAAAATATAACTTTCCTTGTAAAAAAGAATATTGATGTATTGAGCCATCTATAAATTCAAACTGAATTTCATTTGAATTGTTAATATCTTCAAGTTTTTCTTTATTTATTCTACCGTGAATTTATATCATCTGTAATATATGCTAAAAATCTAGTATATTGATTTGCTGAATCTTTTGCTATAACTGTTTCATCATTGTTGTGATAAAAATATCTCATCATCATAGAAACCGTTCCTATAACAATTGTTAAAACAATAATATATACTGTAAGTGTAATAATAGTAATACCTTTGTTAGATTTCATAATTCCTCCTACTGTACAACTGTACTTAAATCCATTTTTTGATTTTTTCCAGAAACCCTAAATTCTATTATAGCTTTTACTGTTTTTACAACATTAGCTGTAGCTTCTGGATGATTTACAGTATCATCTGCATAGTCTACTACCTGAATTTCAAGTTGATAAGATGCCTTATTTGTTTTTATTACCATAGGATTTGCTTTTGATTGAACTTTGTCTCCATATAAATTAGAAATTCCATCAATTATTTTTGTTGTAGTTAATTCTTCAAGATTATTGGCTTTTGCAATTTCCATTGTATTTGTTAAAATATTTAAAGCTTCTGACTTAATTTCTTCTGTGTTTTTTGAAGAATTTATACTAAATACTATTCCCATAATTACAGGTACTAAAATTAATATAATAATAATAGCAATTGATACATCTTCTAGAACAAATCCTTTATTATTTCTTAAATTCATAGTCAAATCCTTTCATTTCATAATGTATACATTACATATATTAACATTAATACATTTGAAATACATAAATAAAATCCTATTGTTAAATTATTAGCTAGATTTTTTTCTTCTTTTTTTACCTTATTTGTCATGTTTTTTATTTTATTTATTAATAAATATATTGCAATAATTAATAATGTCATAATGATTGTTAAAATAGTTGTAACTTCTCCTGTAAATACTGCCATAATAACTAATAACATTAAAATAGAAATTACATAACTTGTTTTAGCTTTTTGTTTTAATTTTAATGTGTCTACTATAAGTAAAATTACAATAGTTGATAGATACATAACATATCTATATATACTAGGTTTATCTATTATGCATAAATATATTATGTATGCAACAAATACTCCTAATGCATAATATATAACACTTTTTTCTATTTCTTTTTTTTCTTTATCTATTCCAGCAATAATTGCTAATGCAGATAAATATAATACCATAAAGCCTAATTCTATTAATTTATTTATTTGTAAATTATAAAAATTTATTTTAGATGCAAATACTAAAAGTACAAAAAATACACCAGATAAAATTTCTATTATTAAATATCTAGGTCTAATTTTTTGCTTACATTCTTTACATTTGCCACCTAAAAAAATATAACTCCATACTGGTATTAATTCAAAAAAACCTAATTTATGTTTGCAATTAGGACAAAATGAATGTGTGTGTGTTATATCTAATTTATTTGGGATTCTATATATTGCTAATGTGTAAAAACTTCCAAATAGAGTTCCCATGATAAATATTATTATGTATAAGAATATTTCCATTTCTTTTTCCTTTCGTGAGTTTTGAAAGTATTTTATTTTAATAAAAGCATATGCATATAGCATGCATATGCTTTTATATTTTCATATTAAGAATTTGCTTCTTCTTTAACTGCTGTCCATGCTCCTAAACTTTCAGCGTTTTCAGCTGTGCTTAAAGATGCTTCTGTTGTATATTTAAGCTTTGATTGTGTATCAGTATATGTTATTGTAATTTTATCAGTACTTTGTACTATTGTTGTTGTTGCAGTATTTGTATTTCTAGCAGTCATATGAGCTTGTGCTGTATTATTTTTATAAGCAGCATCTGTTGAATCTATACGATTGTGTAATAAAGTAGCAAAATCTGTTGTAGCTGCTGTACTGTTTGTTGCTTCATATTTTAATTTTAAATATTCAGCAAATGCAGCATTGTAAGCTAAGTTAACTTCATCTTTAGCAGCTCCTATAGCAGAATATGCTTGTGTAGATTGAGCTCTTTTTAATATAGAGTTATCTCCTGTAAGCATTGCTATAGCAACACCAGCTAATATTAACAATACGATGATTGTTACAACTAAAGCTATTAATGTTATACCTTTGTTTCCTTTCATTTTATTTTCCCCCCTTTGCTTTTTAATATTTTATCTTGAGTATATCAATCTTTCGATTAATATAACCTTAAAAACTAAATTATTTTGTAGATGTACCTTCATCTTCTTCATCATCTAAATCTGATGTTCTACTTGAGCTTTTACTGCTTGATTTTGAACTAGATTTAGAACTAGAGCTTGATGAACTACTATCTGAAGATTTTGATGTTGAAGCACTAGCTTCTACATCATTTGCAACAGAAGCAAATGGGTTTGCTTTTCCTGCTACATAATCTTTTGTAACTTTAAAATTATTTAAATCTGATGAAGTAACTTCGAATGTTTTTACTATTTGCTCATCTCTTTTATCAATATCATCTGCTTTCTGTTCTTTTATTTTATCAGAAGCTGAATATTGTGTTACTTCAGGAATAATTTTTCTATTAGGTATATATTCATAAAATACTACCGAAAATAATAACATTCCTACTAAACATACAAGTAGCAGTATTATTATTTCTTTAATTATTTTAGACATATTTTCCTCCTTACTGAACTGTATTTTGTGTAGCTGTATTGTCTGTCGTTCCTGTTGTATTAGCTGTGTTTTGTTGATTTGCTTCATTTGTTGTATTTGCTGTGTTACCAGTAGTGTTATCTACTGTGTTTGTTGTGTTTCCATCAGTTGCTGTATTTGTGTTTTGTGTTGTATTTTCTTCTTTCTTAGCATCTTGTGTATCTATTACTTTTATATCAATCTTTATTTCTTTGCATACAAATGTGCTTTCTACATAGTTATAAATTGTTTGTCCATCTGCTGTTAACACTCCTGTGCCTTTTGTAGATTGTTTCATAGCAAAGTTTTCAATCTTGAATCCAAGTCTTGAGTCATTTTCTATTGCATATATGAATGATGTTGTATTTTCATATTTTCCAACTACTGTGAAATTTAAATTATAAATCCCTGTAGCAGAGCCATTTGTAACATCAATTTTTATTTCTACTTTATTATCTTTAGCATGATTTCCTATTCTTGTCCACAAAAAATCAAGTTTATATTTTTCTGTTTGCAAATAATATTTACTGTCTGAAAGTATAACAGATTGTTCTTCATACTCTTTTTTTACTTGTTGTAATTTTTCGCTACTATCACTTAATTTTGTAAGAGATGCTGGGTATGTTACACTAACTAAATTTGATAATTGTGCGTTTTTAGCATCAATTTCGTCATTTTTTGCAATTACTTGTGTAATTCCCCATATTTTAAATGATCCGAGATTAGTACCTTTGTAAATAACAACACCAGTAAATATTAATAATATTATCAATGCTAATATAAATAATATTTTTCTCATGGTAATTCTCCTTCTATTGTGACTGTGACTACATCACCAGTTTTTGTTCCACTTGTGTTTACTACATTGCTTAATATTCCTTTTGTTTTAAGTATTCCCATAAACATACCTAGTTGTTCGTACTTGTATGATTGTGCAACTATTGAAATACTTCTTCCTGTAGTATTTTGTATTGAAACTAATTGTACCTTATTAGGAATATTATACATTATTTGGTTTAGCAAATTTGGTATTGCATTTCTATTAGCTGCTATATCATTCATTCTTTCATTTGTTCTTTTTATATCTGCAAGTAAACTGTTGTATTTTTGAGTTTTAGAATTTATAGTTTTATCATCATCATCTACAAGTCCTATTTGTGCATTTTCTGATGAAGTTATTTCTTCTATTTCATCTTCTTTAGCAAGCATTTGATGTGATAGTACTTTTGAAAATACTGTAAATATTATTAAGATAAGTAGTACAGAAGAAATTCCTCTTAATAGCCACATTTCTGTGTTATCTAGTGCACCTTTTAAATCAAACTTTAAACCACCCTTTGGTCCGATTGTTTTACCACCTGGTAATTCAATTTGTAATAGTCCAGATAATTTTTGTCCTGCAGTTGGCTTTTGGAAGTTTAATTCTTGTATTCCTTCTCCTAATCCAACTGTTGCTAATGCTATTGCTGAATTTACTTCAACATAATCTTTTATATTTATTTTTGTGACAGCTTCATCTACTATACTTGGTTTTAATATTTTGCATTCAACTTCTGGTAAAAATTCCTGAAAATATAAATCAATATTATTAATTGCAGATAATGTACCTGTTAAATATATTGTTTGTATTTTTAATGAACTTTTATCAACCGCATCTTTTACTTCTTCTGCTATTCTGTATATTGTAGGCATAATATTTTGTAAGTATGGTTGTTCTTCTGCTGTTTCTTCTACTTCAGCTGTATAAATTGTAGTGTTCTTACATATTTCATAAGCTTTTGAATAAGAATTTTCTACTTTATTTATATTATCTAAAATTTCTTTACTTCCAATATCTAATGAATCTATATTGTAAATTTGTCTATCATATATTGTTGTTATTGTAGTGTTTTCTTCCATATTTACAATAAGTTGATTTTCTCTTTTGTTAAGATTTGCTATAGTTGGTAAAGCAACTGAGACAGGCATTATTTTTGTAAGTTTGTATTTATCTAAAGGTTGTTTTTGTCTGTTCAATTCGATTTTATTAATATATATGTCTAATGCTCTAACTTTTTCTTTATCTTCTTGGCTTGGCATTAGCGCAAATCTTGTTTCAAAAGCATTTGAATTATAATTTTTTTCTTCGCAGAAACTTTCGAATTCAGTTCCTACTGTTTTTTCGATATCTTTCTTATTTAAAAGTGCAAAAATATCAAAGTATAAATATTTTTCGTTTGATAAATTTATACTTATTGGTGTTCCAAAGCTGTATGTCTCTTGAATAATTTTTTCAATTTCTTCTGATAAATCTTGAAAAAATCTAATTCCAAAAGATTCTACCTTCATGTCTTCTTTCTCTTTGGAAACTTTTGCATATTTAATTAGGTTACCTTCAATATATATTCCTAAACATTTTTGCATTTTTGTTCTCCTTAGTTATTTAAAAAACTTAAAATTGTTTTTAATTTGTTTTTCTTTTTATATTTTAAACATAAATTTTATAAATTGCAATACCTTTAACAGAAATGTAATATAATTGTAAAAATTCTGTAATATTTCTTTTGTTGTTTTTGTTAAATCCTTTATATTTCAAGATTTACACGTTAAATTTAAATAGAACTATATCTCCATCTTTCATTACATATTCTTTTCCTTCTGAACGTACTAAACCTTTTTCCTTTGCTAAATTCATTGACCCCTCTCTTATTAGATCATCATAAGATACAACTTCTGCTTTTATAAATCCTCTTTCTATATCTGAGTGAATTTTCCCAGCAGCTTCAGGAGCTTTTGTTCCTTTTTTTATTGTCCACGCTCTTACTTCAGGTTCTCCAGCGGTTAAAAATGACATTAATCCTAATAAATCATAACTTTTCTTTATTAATTTATCTAATCCTGATTCTTCTAATCCTAAAGCTTCAAGCATTTCTCTTTTATCTTCATCTTCTAATGTAGACAATTCTTCTTCTATTTTTACACATAATGGAACAATATCAGAATTTTCTTTTTGTGCATATTCTTTTACCTTTTTAACATTTTCATCATCTTGCCATGTAGTGATTTGATCTTCCGAAATATTTGTTACATATAATATAGGTTTTGAAGAAAGAAGCCACATATCTTTTACAATTGGTAATTCTTCGTCTGTATAATCAAGACTTCTTGCTGATATTCCATTTTCCAAATTTTCTTTTATTCTTTCTAATAAATCTATTTCTAATTGATATTTTTTATCAGCTTTTAGCATTTTTCTAGCTCTATCTAGTCTTTTATTAACTGTTTCTATATCTGCAAAAATCAATTCAAAATTAATTGTTTCTATGTCTCTTATTGGGTCAATACTTCCATCAACATGTGTTATATTAGAATCTTCAAAGCATCTAACAACTTCACATATCGCATCTGTTTCTCTTATATGTGATAAGAATTTGTTTCCTAATCCTTCTCCTTTACTTGCTCCTTTTACTAATCCTGCTATGTCAACAAACTCAACTATTGCATGTGTTACCTTTTCTGGCTTGTACATTTGGGCTAATTTGTCTAATCTTTCATCAGGCACTGCTACAACTCCTACATTTGGTTCAATTGTACAAAACGGGTAGTTTGCACATTCTGCTCCCGCTTTTGTTATACTATTAAATAAAGTACTTTTTCCTACATTTGGTAATCCTACTATTCCTATTTTCATTTTTTCATTTCTCCTTTTCATCAATTGGTGTCGGTTCTTTTTTGTTGGCGGGTTCTTTTTTGTCGAAATCACCTTTGAAGATTATACTACTTTATTTAATTTTAATCAAGTAAATTTTCATTCTAATGTACACTCCTCATTTCTTTTATCATCAAATCTCCAAACACAACATAGCCTTTTGTAGGGTCATTTACTAATACATTTGTTATCGCTCCAATAAATTTTCCATTTTGAATTACTGGTGATCCACTCATTCCTTGTATAATTCCTCCTGTCTTTTCTATTAATTCTTTATCTGTTACTTTTATTAGCATACTTTTATTATCATAATCATTGTTTAAAAAGATTTTTTCTATTTGAATTTTATACTCTTTTACTTTTTCATCATTTAATGAACATAGAATAGTTGCTTCTCCAAGTTGTATTTCATTTCTGGTTGCAACTTCCATTTTTTTGTTTGAATCTATTTTTAATTTTTCTAAATTTTCAACAATTCCATATATTCCAAATATACTATTTTTATTTATTACACCAATATTGGATTGTCCATTTATCGAACCTTGTATTTTACCTGGTGCTCCATCTTTGCCTTTAACTATAGACAAAACTTTTGTTGTAATAAATTGTCCATTAGATATATTTATAATTTTTCCTGTATCAATATCTGTAATTCCATGTCCTAATGCTGCAAAACTTCGCGTTTCTGGTTCATAATAAGTCATAGTTCCTATGCCTGCTGCATTATCTCTTACCCACAGTCCAAGTTTATATTCTCCAATATCTGTTTTAGCAGGAACTATAGAACATTCCATAACTTTTCCATCTCTTACATACTTTATTTTTATTTCTTTTCCTTTTGAAGAATTAACTTTTTGTATTAATTCTTTTGTTCCTATAATTTCATCGTTTTCAATCTGTATGATATTATCTCCCTCTTCTATTCCAGAACTTTCGTAAGGCTTGTATTCTTTGTTATCTATACCTTTTATTTTTGACATTCCTACCACTAAAACCCCACTTGTATATAGTTTAAGTCCTACTACTTGTCCAACTGGAATTACTTTTGTTCTTTTTATTATACTAACATCTATATCTTTTACATTAAATGTATTAAATAATTTTACTTCTAAATTTTTAGTGCCTAATTTTGATTCATTTTCTTCCTTAATTGAATCAGTTGAAGTATATACCGTATTATTTTTTTCATGTTTGTTAACTATATTAATTCCAAAAAATTTCTTTACATTTAATTGTTCATCTTCAAATAAAACTATATTTTTTGGAATTGCATCTATTGCACATATATATACATATATTATTGTTAAAAAAAACAACAAAAAAGCAATTAATAATTTTTTGTTTTTCATTTTAATCACCTTCAAAATTATTATTGCTTTTTTAATTATTTTTATTATGAAATTTTTTCAAAATTTATAATTATTTGTTTGTAAAAATTACTTATATATATATTAGTAAATTACAATCTTCTTCTTTCTTTTTCATCAAGTGTGTCTAAATTATCTAATGCTTTTCCTGTTCCAAGTGCCACACATGATACTGTATCTTGTGCAATCATAACATTTATTCCTGTTTTTTCTTGTAAAAGTTTATCTAATCCATCAATTAAAGAACCTCCACCTGTCATATAAATTCCTCTATCACTTATGTCTGCTGCAAGTTCTGGTGGTGTTTTTTCTAGTACAGAGTGTACAGCATCAATTATCATATTAGCTGGTTCTTCAAGTGCTTCTAGCATTTCGCTAGAATGTATTGAGATTGTTACAGGTAGTCCTGAAATCAAATCTCTTCCTCTAACATCCATTTCTACATCCTGAATTTTAGGAAATACACAACCTATATTTTGTTTTAATTCTTCTGCTGTTCTTTCACCTATAATAACATTGTGTTTCTTTTTTATATATTTAACAACATATTCGTCAAATTTATCTCCAGCAACTTTAATTGATGTGCTTACAACCGACCCTCCTAATGAAATAACGGCAATGTCTGTTGTTCCTCCTCCAATATCTACTACCATATTTCCACAAGGTTTTGATATATCTATTCCTGCTCCAATTGCTGCTGCTATTGGTTCTTCTATTAGATAAACTTTTCTTGCTCCTGCTTCTGTTGCTGCATCGATTACTGCCTTTTTTTCTACTTCTGTTACTCTTGATGGTATACATATCATTATTCTTGGTGCAAATATACTTTTTCCGCCAACTTTTTTTATAAAATATTTAAGCATTTTTTCTGTAACTGTGTAATCTGATATTACACCTTCTCTTAATGGCCTTGTTGCAACTATATTTCCAGGTGTTCTACCTAACATTCTTTGAGCTTCTACACCCACTGCCACAACATCTCCTGTATTATTGTCAACAGCAACAACTGATGGTTCTCTAAGTACTATTCCTTTACCTTTAACATATGCAATTACAGTTGCTGTACCTAAATCTATTGCAATATCCTGTCCTAATCCAAATTTAAACATGTGTATCTACTCCTTTGATTTATTTAATATATGTTATCTTTACATTTTTATTACAAATTCGTTACAATTATATTACATTAATTTTTATTTATCAATAGTTTTTTTGATTTTTTTTGCTCATATTATGTCTATTGTCAGTTAAAAAGTGCCATTCTTAATTAACTGCAAGAATCGCACTTTTTTTGTTTTATTTAAATCTTTTTCCTTTATGTTTTTCTCTTTTCTTTTCAACTTTTTCTTCTATTTCTTCAGGCTCTTCTATGTTGTATGAATCTGTTTCATATTCTTCGTCTTGTTTTCCAAGCCTATATTTTTGAACTAAAAATACAATAATTAATATTATTATTAATGCAATTGTACCTTTTATTATGTATTCTGTTTTCTTTATATTAGATTGAACACGTTTTACTTCATTATTATATTCTGTTAAATCTATTTCATCATTTCCAACTTTTGCAATTATTTGATATGTTGTAGTAGTTTTTTGTTTTTTATCAGTTACTAATATATTAATTATATTATCACCTTTTTTTAAATTATTATTCCCAATAATTTCTGTTTCTAAATTTTCATCATCTGTTTCAACCTTTACATCAACACTATCTATGTTTTCTTTTATTTGTATTTTATATTCATATACTTCAGGTGAGAATGTTGGTGATAATTGATAATTTCCTACTTTTATATTTTTTATTCCATTATTATCTTTATCTTTAGAGGTTTCTTCCTCTTCTTTTCTAGTAATGGTTAAATTATACGTTTTTGTTGTTTTATTATCTTCAGCTTTTACAATAACTTGAAACTTGTTTTCTCCTACCTTTAATTCTTTTTCTCCATCTCCTGTAATAGTTGATTTTGAATTTGTTGCATTAGCATATATATTTATTTTTTCTAATTCATTATCTACTGTTACTGAATAATCTAATTTGTTTGGTTTAAATCCAGAAAAGTCATATTCTTTAGGTCTAATTTCTAATTCTTTTAATGTAGCATCTGATGATTTATCATCTTCTTTCGAGTTTCTAGTTATATTTAATGTATATGTTTTTGTTGTTTTATTGTCTTCTGCAGTTACTTTTACAGAAAAAGTATTTTTTCCTTCTTTTAATGTTTTTGAACCAGTTCCTGTGATTTTTGCTTCTGAGTCTGATGCAGTTGCATATATAGTAACTTTTTCCGTATCATTTGGAACAGTTGCAGAATATGTTGTTATAGAACTTTTAAATCCACTAAAATCGTGTGGCTTTATTCCTAAGTTTTTTAGATTAGCATTTGATGAAGGTTTTGAACTATTACTGCTATTATTGCTGTTATTGTTACTTGTATTATTATTGCTGTTAGAATCATTATCCTTAGCTACAATTGTTACAGAATCTGATACTTGAGTTGATTTTGTGTCGGCACTACCTGTTACATTACCTGAAAGTGTTATTTTATATGTCCCTTCTTTGCTTGGAGTAAAAGTTGTTTTTTCATACTTTGTTGTATCTTCAGCATCAGATGTCGAATCTGAATATACTTCGTTTACAGCTCCACTTAATTTTACTTGCCATGAAGCTCCATTTATTTTTGTTGTTATTGTAACTTTAGTTCCGGGTTTTACATTTGTTGAACTAGCTGATACTGATGCTGATGCTGCTTGTACTTTTGTGGATATAGCTAACAATATTATAAACAAAATCATAATTATAAAAAATTTATTTTTTATCTTCATGTTTATCATTGTTCCTTTCCAATGCATTATTTTTTGTTTTTATGCATTAAAAACTTTTTATTTTTCCTAATAAATATCTTCTAATATTTAATAAATCTGCTGAATCTATCTTTTCATCTTTATTTGTATCAGCACATTTTTTTTGATCATTTGTATATGTTATTTTACCTAGTAAATATTTTCTTAAAAATAATAAATCTGCTGAATCTATTTTTGCATCTCCAGTAATATCTCCAATCTTTTGATTATTTGTTGCATTTGCTTGTCCTGTAGTAGTATTTGTTGTTGTGGTATTTCCTGTAGATGTATTGGTTGTATTTGTTGTATTAGTGTTTGTATTTGTATTCGTGTTTGTATTCGTGTTTGTTGTATTTGTGTTAGTGTTTGATGTATTTGTATTTGACGTGCTTGTATTTGTACTTGTAGTAGAAGGTCTTGCACAAGCTTTTTGTGGCATATTCTCATAAAGTGGTATTACGAAAGTATATGCATATTCTGTTGCATTTATTCCTTCTAGAATTTTTCTAAGTTTCTCTCCTTGATTTTGAGCATACATAACATCTTGTGCATATTGATGTGAATAGAATGAATCAGCAATAACATCAAATTTTTCAAAATACATTGTATCTTGTCCTACACTAATGTATCCATTTGCTATAAAATCAATTCCTCCAGTTAAACTTTTTTCAATACTATTCCATCCTTTTTTTGTTGCCCATTTTAGAGCATTACTGTTTATAGCAGCTCTTGTACTTCCTGTAGCATTAATATTAAATATGTTATAATAATATACTGTTTTTCCATTTTCTGTTGTTTGCATTTTAAATGTTGATCCGCCTTTTGTTCCTTGCTCTTGTATAATTTTAGCAGCTATGTAATATGGATTTACATCTTTTTCCTTACTGTGATTTACTATAGTATTAATATATTTATCTAAATTTCCATCATCTAGAAAAGTATTTTTTAAAATACTTTTTATTATATTTTTATCATATGAAATGCTTGCATCGTTTGATAATTCTAGAAATTGAAATACATCTTCATAATATAAAGAGTTTCTAGGGTCCATCATATATGATATTGCTTGACTAGATACACATACCCAGTTTCCACCACTATATGTTTTGTCATCATCTTTACAGCTTTTACATAACCAATCTCCTGAATAATTAGATCTATTTGCACCTATAATGTTTCTTCCATGATACGATTCATTTTTTATGACATCATTCCAGTTTAATCCTGTATAAAAAACTTTAAAATTCCATTTTGGATGTTTTTTTTGTAGATTTTGAATCATAGATTTAATTCCTGGATATTTTTTGTCATCTATACTATTTATTTGAGCATCCTTTTTTTGTGTTACTGCCATAACTTTACTAGGATATAAACTTATAATAGTAGCAATTATTGATATGATTAAAACTACTGATATTATTCTATTTGTTTTCATTTATATGCACCTCTTTAGTTTATTATTCATTTTTCTTACAACAGTATATCATTTTATGCTAAAATAAGTCAATAAATTTTCATAAGTTTTTCAATTGTAATATGATTGTAAAATTTTAGAATATTATTCAATTAATTACATATATTACCTAAAAGAGGTGACTTTTAAATGGATTTTGAAAAAGAATTCGAAATTATTGATATGAATGATAATGACAAAAATCTACAGTTGATAACAAATATACTAGATACAGCCAAAGAATTAAAAAAAGCTCATAATAATTTTGATTTTGCTGAAGATGAATTAATTGATTTTTATTCTTATCAGATAAAAGCTTTACAATCCAAACTTAATTACTTAACACGTGTTGCTAAAATAAAAAAAATGGAAAATGGGACGGTTCTCTTTTCCATCTAATTGGAAAATGGGACGGTTCTCTTTTCCATTTTATTGTTTGGCTTATAGCATATTAAAATATATATGCTTAAAGTATTTAATTTTAAATAACTACAATTATTTTATAAAAATATGAAAAAACTCTTGAATTTATTTTTATTTTAGTATACTATATATAAGTAGTAAAATATACTTAGGAGGATAAATAATGGCTAAGAAAACAAAAGAATTAGAACCAATAGACGAAAAAAAAGTAAAAAAAGCAACATCAACTAAAAAGAACACAGCAAAAGTTACAAAAAAAACAACTGAAAAAAAAGTAGCTTCTACATCTAAAAAAGCAACTACAAAAACATCTAAAAAAGCTAAATCTTCAAACAAAAATGAAAAAAAATCTAAAACCACGAAAACTGCTACTTCAAAAGAAAATAAAGCAATAAAATCTACTACATCAAAAAGTAGTAAAGTAGAAAAACTTACTGCGTCAGCAAGTAATAAAACAGAAAAAAAAGTTGCATCAAAAAGCAGTACTTTAAAAAAGAATAATACTAATCTAAAAAAAGAAGCTCATAAAGTAGATTTTAAATCTGAATATTATGATTTACCATTTATGTATAATAAAACAATTGTTAAAGTTTTAGCACAAACACCAAAAATGCTTTTTATATATTGGGAAATATCAAATGAAGATAGAAGTAGATTAGTAAACTCATACGGTGATAATTTTTTTAATTCTACTAAACCTGTTCTTATAGTTTATAATGATTCTTTGAACTATTCTTTTGAAGTTGATATAGATGACTTTGCAAATAGTTGGTATTTACATATAGATGACGCAAATTGTGAGTATCATGTCGAGCTTGGAAGAAAGCCTATAAGCAGAGTTCAACAGTATAGTCAGCCAGTATATATTCCATATTATATATATATTACTTCATCAAATGAGATGATTTCGCCAAATAATAAGATATTATTTGATTTTAATAAAACAATTAGATTTAAAAATATTAAAACAGGACAAAGTATTGATAAGGATATAAATCAGTTTAAGTTTAAAACAAATTATGGTATATTCAGCATACAAGATTTATATAAATTCCTATACCCGAACGAAAACTTTGAAGTAGAAAACATTGAATTAACTGGTTCTTCATCAAAATCAGGAATGTTTTCATCACAATTTAAGTAAAATGGAAAACGGGACGGTTCTCTTTTCCAAGTTTTTGGAAAAGAGAACCGTCCCATTTTCCAAAGAGAGGAACAAAAAATGCAAAAAAAAGGATATTTAAGCTTTGTATTACATGCTCATCTTCCATTTATACATCATCCAGAAAGTGATGATTATCTAGAAGAATCATGGCTATATGAAGCAATTTCAGAAACATATATACCATTATTACAATATTTTCAAAAGCTAGTAGATGAAGGTGTAAATTATAGAATTACAATGACTATGACTCCTCCTCTACTTTCTATGTTAGATAGTAAATTGTTGCAAAATAAATATATAAAATATTTAGAACAACATATCGAACTTGCAGAAAAAGAGATAAAAAGAACAACCTATGACATAAGAGTAAATGAATTATCTAAATATTATTTTGAAAGATATTCTAATGATTTACATTGGTTTAAAGATATTTATAATTGCAATTTAATTTCAGGTTTTAAAAAGTTTCAAGATTTAGGAGTTCTTGAAATAATTACATGTGGTGCAACTCATGGCTATTTTCCCATTTTATATGTAAACGAAAAAACTATACGTGCACAAATTGCAGTTGGAGTTCAAACATACGAAAGGTATTTTGGTAAAAAGCCTCGTGGTATTTGGCTTCCAGAATGTGGTTATGTTCCAGAAGCAGACAAGTATTTACGTGAATTTGGTATAGATTATGCGATAGTCGAAACACATGGTATTTTATATGCTAAACCTACTCCTATTTATGGAACTTTGTCTCCTATCGTTTCTCCAAGAGGCTTTACAGTTTTCGGAAGAGATTTGGAATCTTCAAGGCAAGTTTGGAGCTCTATTAATGGATATCCTGGAGATTATAATTATCGCGAATTTTATCGAGATATCGGATATGAAGCAGATTATGAATATATAAAACCATACATTGCTCATGATGGTGTAAGAGTGAATACTGGAATTAAATATAATAGAATAACTGGTAAAACAGATAATAAAGATATATATAATATTCAATGGGCAAAAGATTCTGTAGAACGCCAAGCTGGTCATTTTTTAGATTCAAGAACCAAACAGATAGAAAATGCTTGCTCATACATGGACAAACCTCCAATTGTGCTTTGCCCTTATGATGCTGAACTTTATGGTCATTGGTGGTATGAAGGTCCATATTGGCTATATATATTATTCAAAAAAATATATTATGATGAATGTAATTTTGAACTTATTACTCCTTCAGAATATATAGATAAATATCCAGAAATTCAAGAATGTGAACCTTGTCGTTCTAGTTGGGGTGCAAACGGATATAGTGAAGTATGGCTTAATCCTTCAAATGATTATGCCCACAAGCACTTACATACAGCAGGAGATAGAATGTGTGAAGTAGCATACGCATATAAAAATTGTTACAAAGATTTAATAAAAATGGAAGAACAAATAAAACAATTAAAAGCTACAAAAAAATCTGTTACTACTGTTACTTCTACAAAAAAATATAAAGAAACTAAACTTAAAGTTCGTGCTTTAAACCAAATGGCAAGAGAACTATTACTTGCTCAAAGCAGTGACTGGTTATTTATAATTACAAACAATACAATGGTTGATTATGCTCATAAACGAATAAAAGACCATATTGGAAGATTTACAAAATTATATAATGATTTAAAAAATAATTGTCTTGATTCAAAATTTATACAAGACATTGAACTAAAAGATGCTATTTTTCCAGATATAGATTATAGGATTTATAGCTAAAACATATAAAATTTAATATATTTCAAAATTTTTGATTTTGTACCAACAATTATATTTTTCTAAAGCTAAAACGATACCACTTCAATATGGTATCGTTTTTTATTAATAATTTATTTTTTCTTTTAACCAATTTTCAACTTCTGAAATAGGCATACGAACTTGTTTCATTGTATCTCTTTCTCTTATAGTAACTTGGTTATCTTCAAGTGTATCAAAGTCAACTGTAATACAATATGGTGTTCCAATTTCATCTTCTCTTCTATATCTTTTTCCGATAGATCCTGTTTCATCATAATCACACATAAATGTTTTTGATAATTCATTATGTAATTTCATTGCTGGTTCAGATAATTTTTTAGATAATGGTAAAATTGCAGCTTTAAATGGTGCAAGTGCAGGATGAAAATGCATTACAACTCTTGTGTCGTCTTCTGCAATTTTTTCTTCTTCATAGCTATCACACAAAAACATAAGCATTAATCTATCTACACCTACTGAAGGCTCAATAACAAATGGTACATATTTCTCGTTTGTTTCTGGATCTAAGTATGTTAAATCTTGTTTTGTAGCTTCCATATGTCTAGATAAATCATAATTTGTTCTGTCTGCTATTCCCCAAACTTCGCCCCATCCAAATGGGAATTTATATTCTATATCTGCTGTTGCATTACTATAGAATGATAATTCTTCTTTAGAATGATTTCTAAATCTGATATTTTCTTCATGTGCTCCAAGTGATAATAAAAAGTTTTTACAATTTTCTTTCCAGTATTCATGCCATTCTAAATCTGTTCCTGGTTTGCAGAAAAACTCTATTTCCATTTGTTCAAATTCACGTGTTCTAAATATGAAGTTTCCTGGTGTTATCTCGTTTCTAAATGCTTTACCTTGTTGACAAATACCCATTGGAAGTTTTCTTCTAGTTGTTCTTAAAACATTTTTAAAGTTTACAAATATACCTTGTGCTGTTTCCGGACGAAGATATATTTCAGATTTTGCATCTTCTGTTGTTCCTTGAAATGTTTTAAACATTAAATTGAATTTTCTAATAGCTGTAAAATTAAGCTTTCCACAAACTGGACACACTATGTTATTATCGTTAATGTATTTTACTGTTTCTTCATCTGTCCATCCATCTGCAATAACATCTTTTCCATGTTTTGTAGCCCATTCTTCTATTAATTTATCTGCTCTATGTCTTGTTTTACATTCTTTACAATCTATTAATGGATCTGCAAATGTACTTACATGCCCTGTTGTAACCCATACTTCTGGATTCATAAGTATAGCAGCATCAATTCCAACATTATATTTATTTTCTTGAACCATTTTTTTCATCCAAGCTTTTTTTATGTTGTTTTTTAATTCTACTCCTAGTGGTCCATAATCCCATGTATTTGATAAACCACCATATATTTCTGAACCTGCATATACAAATCCTCTATTTTTGCATAAACTAACTAATTTTTCCATTGAATCTATCATATTTGCATCCCCTTTTCGTGAATTTCTAACGACATATTTTATTCTACTACATTGTTTGTTTTTTTTCAAGATATTTTTTATATTTTTTAATAAAAAAATTTCGTGAATAAAATTTTAAATATCCTTTAAATATATCAAAGATTTAGATAACAAAAAAACAACCAATTATTTCTAACTGGTTATTATTCGTAAAATATTCTAATTCTTCTTTTTGGAAAAGAGAACCGTCCCAATTTCCATTTTTGGAAAAGAGAACCGTCCCATTTTCCACTATTTTTGATTTAAATATACTCTTTCATTTGGTAAATACATATCTAATTTTTCTCTTGCAACTTCTTCTATATATTCATTTGAATTTACATTATTTTTTATTTTATTTAATTCTTCTTGGTATTCTTGTGCTTGTACAAGTTTTTTATCTAATTCTGCATCATTTGCAGCATATGTATTTAAAATTTTTTGTTGTTTAAAAAATGTTATTATAGCATATATGATAATACATATAACTATTAATTTCTTTATTATTCTTTTTATATTATTCATTAGTTTTTTCATCCTTTATAAACATAAAATTCTATATATTATTATATTTCTCCTTTTTTTCAAAAAATCCCCCTGTTTTTTTTTATTTTTTTGACAAAATTTATTATATTTTTTTTAAAATTTATACATATAATAAATATTGGTCGAAAAATAATCTTTTTTAATATTCTTTTTACTACTTTAATTGGATACACAATTATTTTTTTTATTAGATTAATTATAAATACAGATATTTTTATAATATATTTGCTAAAAGTTATCATATATATTAATGTTCCCATAAGTATTCCAATTATCATGAAAAATCTTAATTCTCCATTACTAAATCTGTACATTGAAAATAGAATTATAATACCCGTTAATATCCAAAAAAGTATGTCTTCTATATATGTTACTATGTCTTTTGTTTTGAAAGATTTTCTTAATATTCTGAAAATATCAAATAAAATACCTATTATAATTCCTACAATAGTAAAAATAATAAATAAATATGTTTGATTACCTGCCATAAAAAATCACCTTATTTAAATATTTTGCCCAATATTCCTCCTTCTGTTTTAACTTGATGATCACTATATGTTAAATTATTTATTCTTCCTTCGACAATAACTTCTGATGTGTCTATGCTTAATTTATTTATTTTTAAATTTTCACCTTTTATCGTTAACAAGCCTAATTCGGTTTCCATTATTACAACCTGGTCATCAAAACTTAAGACGTCATTTACTCCTGATACATTTAGTTTTTCTCTATTTTCTAGTACTAAATTTTGTATAATGTTTGTTAAGTTTGAAGTATTATTAAAACTTGTATTTCTTTTCTCTTCAATTATCATATTTTTATCCTCCTTTATATTAATTTTATTCCCCTAGCCTTTGTTTTAGAACCTTTTCTAGCAATTTGCACTATAATTTCAATATTCCTTTAGGAACAATTTCTAGTACTTGGCATATATCTCTTTCATCATAGTTTTCTAGTCTGTTATCTAATATATATTTTTTTACTTCACTTTGCTCATCTATGGTATATTTGTAATCATTTATTATTCTTCCTGAAAATCTTTTTTTGTTTATTTTTATATCTCCTTCCAAATTTATTATTGTAGCTTTATCAAATATAGTAAATTGATTTAAAATTTCTTTCGGGAAATCAATATTTAATATTAATTTTGATTTGCTTAAACTTTTTCGTTTGTTATTTGATATATTTATAATAATTCCCTCATTGTATAATTCCTCTTCAATATATCTAAACTTTCCTATATGATTTGTTATAATATTTATATTTTTAAACTCTCTTGCAAATTTAAAAATATATTCTTCTTCTTTTGTATCTATTTCATTCACACATATGCTTATTTCATATTCTTTCCTTGGTTTCCCATTTAACACTTCTTCAATTACTTCATCAACGATATTTTTTAAAAGCCATTTTTTATTACATATATTGATATTATTACTATATAATAATTTTATTATGTTGTTATCTTCTTTTAAATTGTTTTCTATTGCAACTTGTCTACATTTTTCTTTTTCTAATATTTGTTTTATCTTTTTAACAATTTTTATTTTTTTAGAAAAACTATCATCATTATATATAAATATTTTATTTTCTTTTTTATGAACTTTTATAAAAATCTTTTTGAATAAACTTTTCTTTTTTATTTGTTCAATAAATATGGTTTTCATTGTATCACGTCCTATTTAATACTATTCATTAAACTTTATTTTATGCAAAAAAATAAAGACAGATATCTGTCTTCATTTTTATAACTATTTTTTTATAGCTAAAATTTTATATTTAATTATTCCTGCTGGTGCATGAACTTCAACTTTATCACCTTTTTTTGCTCCAAGCAATGCCTTTCCTAATGGTGATTCATTTGATATTTTATTTTCTGCTAAATTTACTTCTGTTGATCCTACAATAGTATAAGTAATATCTTCATTGAATTCTATATCATGCACTTTTACTATATTTCCAATTTGAACAGTTTCTAAATCTATTTCTTTTTCATTTATTACTTTTGCATTTCTTAATTTAGCTTCTAATTCTAGAATTTGTTGTTCATTTTCAGATTGAGCACTCTTTGCCTCATCATATTCAGAGTTTTCTGATAAATCTCCAAATCCTCTAGCTACTTTTATTCTTTCAGCTATTTCTGTTCTTTTAGTTGTTTTTAATTCATTTAATTCTTCTTCTAATTTGTTATACCCTTCTTGTGTTAAAATAACTTCCTTTTCTTCCATTTTGTCAAATCCTTTCTTATTTATTAATTTCTAGTTCTTCTATATATTTATTCCTTTGGTTTTCAAACATTACTGTTAATGCTATTATAGAAATTAAATACACAGTTAACCCAGTTGCAACTGCAAGTCTACTAAATGGAATCCTTGCAATTGACATTATACTAAATACTACTAATTCAGAAACAATAGGTATAAGTAATGTTTTTAAAATTACTTTTTTATATCCTATTTTACTAAATCTTATAGCAAAATATACTATTAATATACATAAAGTTATTATCCCTGGAACAATATATTTTTTTAGTATATCCTTAACTCTTGTATGTGGTATAGATACTATTTCAACCTTTTCTTTTTCTAGTTTAGTATTGTATTTTTCATTAAATTTTTCTACTATTTGATTTCTTTGTTCTTCTGTCATATTTTTTGACACTATTGATACTGCATTTCCAAATGTTTCTACTGGTTGTACAATATATGTTGTTTTTCCTAAAACTTCAGAAGCAATAGCTTCTACATCTGAAGTTTCTATTCCTGTATGATTTGTAAGTTGTATTTGTTTTCTTGGTGTATATTGTATTTCTGTTCTAAACCCCTTAGATTGCCAAACTGCTAAACCCGCAATTATTATTAAGCATATTATTATATAAATTATTAAATTTTTATTTTTCATGTATTGTATCCTCCTTGTATATTAATCTACTAAATTCTTAGTTAGAGTTACATTATATGCTAGCATTAATACTATTCCCCAGAATAATGTCATTCCTATACTTGCTAAAGATGTAATTGGAATAAATACAAAAATAATAGAAATTACGAAAATAGGTATAAGTTTCATTATAATATCTAAATATGATTTATAATATTTTTTAGCATCTCCACTTTCTTGTAATAATTTCATATTTGCTAAATAATTTAATATTAATACTATTATTCCACCTGCTATTCCTTCTAAAGCAATAGTTACGTTAAATATTCTTAAAATAATTGTATAAAGTGAAACAAATCCTATATAACTTAATGTAGCTAGTACTCCTCTTGTTTTATATTTTTTTATCATATACACTAACATAATTGCAATAACAATTGATACTGCTATAATAACATTTCTTACTGTTTCTGTTTTTATGTCAGTTTTAACATATTGATTTTCTTCTATATTATATTTTAAAGGTAAAACTCCTGTGTTCAATAATGTCACAATAGTTTGAGCAGATGTTATAGAAGTTTCAAGTGCATCTTGGTCTGAAGATGCTTGTGCCATTCTTAAATCTATAGTTCCTGTTTCCACAGGTTCATCAAAACTAGTTGTTGTTACAGCTGTTTCAGAAATATATAATGTTACTTTTTTTTGTTCTTCTTTCTTTTCTTCTTCTTTTTCTTCTGTTTTATCATCTTTGTTTTCATTATCGCTTTCTGTTTCAGAATCTTCTTCAGTTGTTTCTGGCAAAGTTTTGTATTCATTTTCACTTATATTTTTTAATGTATCTTTACCTTCGTTATTAAATTGTAAATTCATATATACTGCTGTTCCTGAACTTTCTTGACTATATAGAACTTTAGCTTTCTTTAAATTTTCACTTTTTAAATAAACTTTTGAATCATCTTCTGAATCTTTTAGTTCAACACTTCCAGTTTGAACAATGTTATTAACTACTCTGTCTGTAATGCTGTCTTCTGGTATTTGTATATAAATTGTTCCAGATTGCTTATCCATACTTAAATTGTAATCTTGTACACCTAAAGTTTTTAGTCTTTCTTCTATTATACTTTTTGATTTTTCATAATTTTTTTCAGTTAAGCTTTCACTACTATTTACTTTTTCATCAGACTTTGTATATTTTTGTTCTTTTATTGTGGCATCATCAATTGAATGTGTATCTCCTACTACTTTTTTATCTGAATCTAGTACTTTATTTGCATCACTAACTTCTAAAACTACTTCTCTATATCCTTTTAAATCTTTACTTAAATTATATTCTTTTACTAAATTATTATTCTCAATTGGATTCTTCCATGGTAAATAAATTCCAACAAATCCTACTAGGCATATAATTGTAATAGTTAAAATTTTTGCAATAAGTTTTATTTTTTTCATTTAAAATCCATCCCTTCGTTTAATCTTATAATATTCTAGCTTAATTCTTTAAAAAATTCAACTATTTTTTAAAATTTCCTTTAATTTATTTTCTATTTTTCTATTATATTCTCTCGAATCAAATTCTTTTTTTATTACATAACCCTTTTCAATAAATTTTTTCATAGATTGATAAATTGATTTAGTATTTTTAGAAGTTACAATTCCTCTTCCTTGCAATATGTCTCTGTAATCAGAAACATCTGTAGTAATAATAGGTAAATTAAATAAATAGCTTTCTAAAAAAACTACTGGATATCCTTCATAATCTGAAGATAGTATAACACAATCTGATATTTGATAATACGGATATGGGTTTACCTTTGTTCCTTCAAAAATTATATTTTTTTGTAACTTGTATTTTTTCACTAAATCTTGATATTTTTTTGTATCTTCCCCACTTCCTACGAAAATAATTCTAAATTTATAATTTTCTCTTTTTAAAAGAGATGCTGCTTTTATTATTCTTGTTAATTTCTTTTGTTTTTCATCATGTCTTCCAATATTTAAGAATGTAGTTGTTTCTCTATTGTAATGTATATGAATCTTTTGGTTAGCTTTTTCATATATATCGTTTACATCAATTAAATTATTACAATAATAAACATTGTTTTCATTTGGAAAAATATCTTTAAAACTGTTCATTGCACTTTTAGCAACAAATACAATTTTTGAAAATTCCTCATAATGTATTTCTTCAAAGAATTTCTCTACATCATGTTTATTATTTTCAAACAATTCTAAATAATTTGCATGACACCATAAAATAGAATTTTTTGAAGCTTGTCTTGCTACATACGAATCTGGTTTTGAATATGTAGCATAAGAAATAGAAACATCAAATCTATTTTTATGTTTTAATTTAAATTTAATTTGCTTAAATAAATTAATAGTTTTCCTTATAATTTTAATTTTAATATTTGATGGTTTAAATTGTATAATTTTTACACTTTTTACACTTTTTTCTATTTCGTCTAATAGTTCTCCTTTTTTTTCTTCTAAAACTAATGTTATATTATACCCATTTTCTTTTAAAAATTTGATTAATGTAATTGCTGATTTTTCTATTCCTCCAATTCTTAAATCTCTTAATGCAATTAAAACGCTTTTCATTAACTCACTTTCCTTTTTTAGAAAATTGTCTATTTATATATAGATTCTTTAATTTGCCAAATTATTTACTTTTTAAAACATAGTTCCAAGAATCTCTACACATATCTTCTAATGTTCTACTTGCTACCCATCCAAGTTCTTGTTTAGCTTTAGTAGGATCTGAATATAACACTGGTAAATCTCCAGCTCTTCTTTCAGCATATTTATATGGTACATCTATATTATTTACTTTTATGAAAGTATCTACCATTTGTTGAACTGTATAAGGTTTTCCAGTTCCTAAATTATATACGAAAATTCCAGAACTTGCTTTATCTAATTTTTCCAACATTTTTATATGTCCTATTGCTAAATCAACAACGTGTATAAAGTCTCTCGCACATGTTCCATCTTCAGTTTCTTTATAGTCATTGCCAAAAATATTTAATTGTGGAATTTCTTTATTTGCAACTTTCATAATAAAAGGCATTAAATTATTCGGAATACCTTGTGGATCTTCTCCTATCAATCCACTTTCATGAGCTCCAACAGGATTGAAATATCTAAGTATTGCAATATTCCACTCATTATCTGCATTGTATATGTCTTCTAATATTTTCTCAATCATTGCTTTGGTTGTTCCATATGGATTTGTTGTTTCGCCTCTTTTCATTGTCTCTACACATTTTCCATTTCCTTGATCACCATAAACAGTTGCTGATGAACTAAATATAAATTTTTTCACATTATATTTTTGCATAGTTTCTAATAATACGATTGCTCCTGAAACATTATTATAATAGTATTTTAGAGGTTCTTTTACTGATTCTCCAACAGCCTTATATCCTGCAAAGTTGATAACTGATTCAATTTCATTTTCTTCAAATACTTTTTCTACTTCTTTTCTATTCAAATAATTAATATTATAAAATTTAACTTCTTTTCCTGTTATTTGTTTTATTTTTTCTATGACATCTGGTTTACTGTTTGAAAAATTGTCTATTATAACAACTTCTTTTCCTTCATTTAATAATTCAACAACTGTATGACTTCCAATATATCCTGTTCCCCCTGTAACTAATACTTTTTTCATAATTTCACTTTCCTTTCTTTTTATTAGATGAATTCTTTATAAAAAAACATCTAATAACTTATATAGTAATTTTATAAAGTCATTTTACTACATTAAAAATAAAAACGCAAGCTTTTTCAGTAACCTTGCTTTTTTTAATTTCATAAAATATTAACATATTTTATAGTTTTATTGCAAATCTTATTTTACATAATATAAACATATACTTATATATTATCTTATTTTCATCAATTTTTATAATTTGTCGGAACATTCCAATATTGTTTTAAATCAAATATAAGCAGATTTTTAAAATTTTTTTTAAAAATTTTCAATAATATTCCTATAATGCTTAAAAATACCTATTTAATCCTTAATCACTTTAATAAAAAGCACATATGGACACAAGTATTTGGAACATTCCAACAAATTATAAAATTTTTGACTTATATAATATAGTCTTGTTTTTTATTTTTTGATAATCACATAACTATTAGAAATCTTGTAGTTTTTATATTGTAGTTGAGGGTTAGAAAGTTTTTTAGATATTAAAAAAAGCGAATTAATTGCAACAATCGCATATAATTCGCTTTTTAATTTCACATTAATATTCAATTAATTTTCATTTATATTAGAAACTTCTTCTAATTTTTGTTCTGTGTTAATATGAATATTTTGGTATTTTTGCATTCCTGTACCTGCTGGGATTAACTTACCAATGATAACATTTTCTTTTAATCCAATTAGGTCGTCTTCTTTTCCTTTTATTGCTGCTTCTGTTAGAACTCTTGTTGTTTCTTGGAATGAAGCTGCAGATAAGAATGAATCTGTTGCAAGAGAAGCTTTTGTAATACCAAGTAATACACGTTTTCCTGTTGCAGGTTTTAAGCCTTTTTCTTTTAATTCTGCATTTTTGTCTGCAAATTCATACATATCAACTAATGTTCCAGGGAACATATCAGAATCTCCGTTATCATCAACTCTAACTTTCTTAAGCATTTGTCTACCAATAACTTCGATGTGTTTGTCGTTGATATCAACACCTTGATTTCTATAAACTTTTTGAACTTCTGTTGTTAAATATTCATAAACTCCTTCTGGTCCTTTTATAGCTAAAATATCTGATGGATTTATTGAACCTTCAATTAATGGATCTCCAGCTTCAATCATATCTCCATTTTGAACTTTCATCTTAGAACCAAATGGTATTGTATAAGTCTTAGAGTCATCATCAGAAGTAACAATAACTTCTTTCTTTTTCTTTGTTTCCTTTATTTTAACTTTACCAGCAATTTCAGTAATTACAGCTAATCCCTTTGGTTTACGAGCTTCAAATAGCTCCTCAACTCTTGGAAGACCTTGAGTGATATCTGTACCAATAGCACCACCAGCGTGTTTTGTGTTCATTGTAAGCTGTGTACCAGGCTCACCAATTGATTGAGCTGCAACTATACCGATAGACTCACCGATATTTACTAAGTCATGTCTTGCAAGTCCCATACCATAACATTTTTGGCATACACCATGTTTTGAACGACATGCTAATACTGTACGAACTTCGACTCTAGTAATTCCTGCTTCTACTATTTTGTCTGCAATTTCATCAGTAATCATTGTATTTGTATCAACAATTACTTCTTTAGTTTCTGGATTTATAATATCATGTGTTACAAATCTTCCTATTAATCTTTCTTGGATTTGCTCTATTAATTGATTTCCATCTTTTATGTCATATACCCATAATCCTTCAGTTGTTCCGCAATCATGATCTCTAACTATTATTTCTTGAGCAACATCTACAAGTCTTCTTGTTAAGTATCCAGAGTCTGCTGTTCTTAAAGCTGTATCCGCTAAACCTTTTCTAGCTTGGTGTGAAGAAATAAAGTATTCAAGTGCATCAAGACCTTCTGCGAATGACGCTTTGATTGGTATTTCGATAACTTTACCAGTTGTACCAGCCATAAGTCCTCTCATACCTGCTGCTTGTCTTAATTGGTTTAAGTTACCTCTGGCTCCAGATTGAACCATTAAGTTAATTGGGTTAAGTGGTTCTAATCTTTCTTCTAATGATTTACCAACTTTAGTTGTTGCATTATTCCAAATTGTAACAACTTCTTTAAATCTTTCGTCTTCAGTAATTAAACCTCTTCTATATTGTTTTCTGATATTAGCCACTTGTTCTTCAGCTTCTGCTAAAATTTCTGGTTTGTCTTCTGGTACTTTAACATCTTCCATAGAATATGTAAGTCCTGATCTAGTAGAATATTTAAATCCCTTTGCTTTTACATTGTCTAATAATTCTGCTGAAACTGATAAACCGTGAACTTTTATACATCTATCTATTAATTTTCCTAATTTTTTCTTATCAACAGGAAAATCTATTTCATATTGGAACATTTCATCAGGATTTGTTCTATCTTTATATCCTAAATCTTGTGGTATTCCTTCATTATATATAATTCTACCAACTGTGGTTTCAATCTTTTTAGATTTTAGTTCTCCATCAATTTCTAATGTTCTTCTTACAAATATCTTTGCATGCATTTCTACTTCATGGTTTTCATAAGCCATTATAGCTTCTTCAGGATCTTTGAAATATTTTCCTTCTCCTTTTTCTCCTTCAACTTCCATTGTTAAATAATATCCACCGAAAACCATGTCTATTGTAGGTACTGTAACTGTTTTACCATCTTGTGGTTTTAATAAATTGTTTGTTGATAGCATTAAGAATCTTGCTTCTGCTTGTGCTTCTGGTGATAATGGTAAGTGAATAGCCATTTGGTCACCATCGAAGTCAGCGTTGAAAGCTGTACAAACTAATGGGTGAAGTTTTATTGCTCTACCTTCTACTAGAACTGGTTCAAATGCTTGAATTCCAAGTCTATGTAGTGTTGGAGCACGGTTAAGCATTACAGGATGGTCTTTTATAACTTCCTCTAATATTCCCCAAACTTCTGGTTTTAATCTTTCTACCATTCTTTTTGCATTTTTAATATTGTGTGCTATTCCACGTCCTACTAGTTCTTTCATAACAAATGGCTTAAATAATTCAACTGCCATTTCTTTTGGAACACCACATTGATATATTTTAAGTTCTGGTCCTACAACTATAACTGAACGTCCAGAGTAATCAACACGTTTTCCAAGTAAGTTTTGACGGAAACGTCCTTGTTTACCTTTAAGCATATCTGATAAAGATTTTAAAGCTCTTCCTCCAGCTCCTGTAACAGGTCTTCCACGTCTTGAATTATCTATTAAAGCATCAACTGATTCTTGTAACATTCTTTTTTCGTTTCTTACAATTATTTCTGGTGCTTCTAACTCGATTAATCTTTTTAATCTGTTATTTCTGTTTATAACTCTTCTATATAAGTCATTTAAATCTGATGTAGCAAATCTTCCTCCATCTAATTGAACCATAGGTCTCAAATCTGGTGGAATAACAGGTACTACATTCATAACCATCCATTCAGGTCTGTTTCCAGAAATTCTGAATGATTCTACAGTATCTAATCTTTTTAATAATTTAAGTCTTTTTTGTTCTGTAGCTTTAGATATTTCTTTCTTAATCTGAGCTGATAGCTTATCTAAATCTATTTCTTCTAATAATACTCTTAAGCTTTCTGCTCCCATTCCAGCCTTGAAAGAACCTTTTCCATATTTTTCTACAGCTTCATGATATTCTTTTTCTGTTAAAACTTGAGCTTTTTCTAAGCCAGATGTTCCTTTATCTGTTACTATATATGAAGCAAAATATATTACTTTTTCAAGGTTTCTTGGTGAAATATCTAACATTAAAGCAATTCTGCTAGGTATTCCTTTAAAATACCAAATATGTGCTACTGGTGCTGCAAGTTCGATATGTCCCATTCTTTCACGTCTTACTTTAGATTTTGTAACTTCTACACCACATCTGTCACATACTACTCCTTTATATCTTACTCTTTTGTATTTACCACAATGGCATTCCCAATCCTTTGTTGGTCCAAATATTCTTTCACAGAACAATCCATCTCTTTCTGGTTTTAATGTTCTATAATTTATTGTTTCTGGTTTTTTTACTTCCCCTTTTGACCATTCTCTGATCTTTTCATCTGATGCTATTCCTATTTTTAGTTTATTAAATGATTCTTCCATTTAATAAAGCCCCTCCTTTATTTATAGGTTTTGTTTGAACTTTTGCTATTTAAAACATACACCGCTGTTGCAAACTTTGAAGCTATTTTAAATAGCAATTGTTCAGTCATATTTAATTATTATTATCTATATTAAATCTTATAGTCAAACTTATCTACTCCTCTTCGTCAAAGAAATCGTCTTCCCCTTCATCGTCTAAATCGTCGAATAATTCGTCATCATCTAAACCAACATCGATTTCTTCGTCATCATCAAGAAGCTCATCACTTTCCAAATCTTCATCTTCGTCGTCATCTATATAGTTTTCTTCGATTTCGCTATCTACTGCAACATCTGAGTTTTCTCCACTAATCATCTTTTTATGTTCATCAATGTTGAAATCTACAGCATCTTCTATATCTTCTTTAAGTTCAAGTTCTTTGTCATTATCATATAATCTGATATCTAATCCTAATGCTTGAAGTTCTTTTACTAATACTTTAAAGCTTTCTGGAACTCCTGGTTCAGGAATATTTTCGCCTTTAACAATAGCTTCATAAGTTTTAACTCTTCCTACTACGTCGTCTGATTTTACAGTTAACATTTCTTGTAATGTGTAAGCTGCACCATAAGCTTCAAGTGCCCAAACTTCCATCTCTCCGAAACGTTGTCCACCAAATTGTGCTTTACCTCCAAGTGGTTGTTGAGTAACAAGTGAGTATGGTCCTGTTGAACGAGCGTGGATTTTATCATCTACTAAGTGGTGTAATTTAAGCATGTATTGAACACCTACTGTAACTGGTTTATCGAATGGTTCACCTGTTCTTCCATCATATAGAATTGATTTACCATCTGTTGATAATCCTGTTTCTGCAAGTAATTCTTCTATTTCAGCTTGGTCAGCACCATCAAATACTGGTGTAGCAATTTTCCAACCATTTAATTTTGCTACCATTCCTAAATGAACTTCTAGAATTTGACCTAAGTTCATACGAGAAGGTACACCTAATGGGTTAAGTAAAATGTCGATTGGTGTTCCATCTGGCATAAATGGCATATCTTCTACTGGTAAAATTCTTGAAACAACACCTTTGTTTCCGTGACGTCCAGCCATTTTATCTCCTACAGAAATTTTTCTCTTTGTAGCTATATATACTCTTATTACTTGATTTACTCCAGGTGCTAATTCATCTGAATTTTCTCTAGTAAAGATTTTAACATCTACTATTGTTCCAGCTTCGCCATGTGGAACTCTTAAAGATGTATCTCTTACTTCTCTAGCTTTTTCACCAAAGATAGCACGTAATAATCTTTCTTCAGCTGTAAGTTCTGTTTCTCCTTTTGGAGTAACTTTTCCTACTAATATATCTCCTGTTCTAACTTCTGCACCAATTCTTATAATTCCGTTTTCGTCTAGGTCTTTTAATTGGTCATCTCCAACATTTGGAATGTCACGAGTAATTTCTTCTGGTCCTAATTTTGTATCACGGCATTCACAATCATATTCTTCTATATGAATTGATGTAAATACGTCTTCTTTAACAAGTCTTTCACTTAATAAAACTGCGTCCTCGTAGTTGTATCCTTCCCATGTTGAGAAAGCAATAAGTACGTTTTTACCAAGTGCCATTTCACCATTTTGTGTAGAAGGTCCATCTGCTATTGCGTCACCTTTTTTAACTTTTTCACCAACTTTTACAATTGGTTTTTGATTTATACATGTGCCACCATTTGTTCTTTTGAATTTTCTTAAATGATGTGTAACTGTTTTTCCATTTTTATATTTAACTGTAATAGAAGTACTATCTACATGTTCTACAACTCCATCATCTTCTGCTAATACAAGTATTCCAGAATCTTTTGCAGCTCTGTATTCCATTCCTGTTCCTATCATTGGAGATTCAGTAATCATAAGTGGAACTGCTTGACGTTGCATGTTTGCACCCATTAATGCTCTTTTTGCGTCATCATGTTCTAAGAATGGTATCATTGCAGCAGCTATAGAAACTAATTGTTTTGGAGATACGTCCATATATTGAACTTCATCTCTTTCAACTTCCATTATTTCGTTTCCAAATCTAACTCTAATTCTTTCATTTTTGAATGTTCCATCTTCATTTAATGGTTCTGATGCTTGTGCTATATAATATTTATCTTCGCCTTCTGCGCTCATGTATTCTACTATATCTGTAGCTTTATGAGTTTCTGGGTCTATTTTTCTATATGGTGTTTCAATAAATCCATATTCATTTATTTGTGCATAAGCTGTAAGTGCAGATATAAGACCAATGTTTGGTCCTTCTGGAGATTCTATAGGGCAAAGTCTACCATAGTGTGTATAGTGAACGTCACGTACTTCGAATCCTGCTCTTTCTCTTGAAAGTCCTCCAGGTCCTAACGCTGAAATTCTTCTTTTATGTGTTAATTCTGAAAGTGGATTTGTTTGATCCATAAATTGTGAAAGTTGTGAACTTCCAAAGAATTCCCTAATTGCAGATGTTATTGGTTTTGTGTTTATTAATGTTTGTGGTGTTACAGCATCTATATCTTGAATTGTCATTCTTTCTCTTACAACTCTTTCAAGTCTTGCAAGACCAATCCTAAATTGATTTTGTAATAATTCTCCCACACATCTAATTCTACGATTTGCTAAGTGGTCTATATCATCCGGTTCTCCTAACCCTTGTGATAAGTTTAATAATACACTTATAGATGCAATCATATCTTCTGTTGTAATGTGTTTTGGAACTAATTCATCATATCTTTCTTTTAATATTTTTGCTAAATCTTTTTCTTCTGTATTATCTAAAATATTTTTTAATACTGCATAGTTAACGTTTTCTTTAAAATGTAATTTTCCAAATTTAAAATCAGGTAAAACTTTGTAAATATTTACTGTACCATTACCTATAATTCTAACTTTTTGGTCATTAAATTTAATATCTACTATATTTATTCCTGCATTTTGAATTTGCTCTGCTACTTCTTCTGAAATTCTTTCATCAGCTGATACAAATATTTCTCCTGTTTCAGGGTCTACAACATCTGCAAATGCTATTTGTCCAGCTATACGATTTGCTAGTCCTAATTTATGATTAAATTTGTATCTACCAACTTTAGCTAAATCATATCTTCTATTGTCAAAAAACATATTATTAAATAATGTTCTGGCTGCTTCTTCAGTTGGTAATTCTCCTGGTCTTAGTTTTCTGTATATTTCAAGTATTGCTTCTTCTTGAGTTTTTATTGGATCTTTATTTATAGTAGTTTCTAACATTGGGTTTTCTCCAAATAATTCTCTTATTTGATCATCTGTAACAATACCTATAGTTCTTAAAAGAGTAGTTACTGGAACTTTTCTTGTTCTATCTACACGAACATAAAATATGTCATTACTATCTGTTTCATATTCAAGCCATGCTCCTCTTAAAGGCATAACAGTAGATGTATATGTTTTTCTACCTGTTTTTGGATCAAAAATAGCATCATAATAACATCCTGGCGAACGAACTAACTGACTTACTACAACTCTTTCTGCACCATTTATAATGAATGTACCAGAATCAGTCATAAGTGGAAAATCTCCTAAATAGATTTCTTGCTCTTTAATTTCACCAGTTTCTCTATTTATTAATCTAACTTTAACATGTAATCTTGTTGAATATGTAGCATCTCTTTCTTTAGCTTCTTCTAAAGAATACTTTGTTTTGTCCTCCATAAAATAATCGAAAAATTCAAGAACTAAATTTCCAGAATAGTCTTCTATTGGTGAAATATCTTTTAATACTTCTCCCAATCCTTCCTCTACGAACCAATCATACGAATCTTTTTGAACCTTGATAAGGTTTGGCATTTCAATAAAATCGCCAACTTTTGAAAAGTCTTTACGTTTTGCTTTTTCGTACTTAATTTCTTTTAATTTCAAAAAAATCACCTCAAAAAAAATATTAAGCAGATTAAAAATATAATATAGATTAAAAAAGTCCTTCTTAAATTAATACAATTATAGCGAATTTAAAAATTGCCTGCTTTTCAATTCTTTAATTCGCCTTTGTACTTAATTTAATTCCTCTTTTTCTCTCTAATAATTATCTCTTTTGATTTAAAAAATGTCACAATATCGCTATTGTATTTAACATTAAGATTTTATCATATTTTTGTCCGTATTGTCAAGGCTTTTTGAGTATTTTTTCAATTTTTTTTAGTTTTTTTCAAAAATACTATTGACAAATCATTTTTTTGATTATATAATAGTCATTGTCGTAAAGACAAATACCAGTTAAATGCAGATGTGGCGGAACTGGCTGAGACTCTTCGAACGAAGTGAGTTAGAGTGTCAGTATGTGAGACCGCAAAGACATGCAGATGTGGCGGAACTGGTAGACGCACAGGACTTAAAATCCTGCGGTTGAATAAACCGTGCCGGTTCGATTCCGGCCATCTGCACCATTGTCTTTCTGTTTAAAATAACAGATAAAAAATCATTCAAGTAATTGGATGATTTTTATTTTTTATACTGAAATCGCCATCAAGCTTGAAAATACTGATAATTTATGCTATAATATACATATGCACATTTGTGTTAACATATAAAAAGATATAGGAGGAACAATATGAAGGAACGGAAAGAAGAATTCGATCCAACAACAATTATCTTAAGTGATGAGAATTTTAATTTAGCGATTCGTAGTTTGATTGAAGATGCAATTAAAAAAGGTTATCTCAAGACTAAGGTTATGAATGTCATTTCACAGACATGGAGTGACATGATTCCTAAACAGGAGAAAACCAAGTTTGAACCAACCACTGAAGAACTAGCTTTTTTCGAAAAAGTAGACAAATTCTTCTTGGAATATGGTAAAGTCTTTGTGGTACGTATGTACTTGAAAGAAAATAATTATGACTGGCAAAATCGTGAAAAGTACAAAGAAGAATATGCTAAAAATGTTCTTGATTCCTTAACAAAGTTTACAAAAAGTGTTTTTTGTACATTTTGCCGTGAGGAAAAAATGACACTGGCAAACATCAAAAAGTACAATATGGAGCTTTGGGGATTTAAGTATCTGGGACCTCTGGATTTAAATTCAATAAAGTTCGCTCTTGGTGATCTTTATGTGATTGACCAAAAACTAGTTTATGCTTTAGGCTCTGAGGAGCGTAAGAAATATGAGAACATATATTTATATTCTATTGGAAGAAATGAAGATTTTCAAAGCTTTATAAAAAAGTATTCATATCGAAGATCAAACTTGGCCGAAGTAGCAATGAAGTTAATTTGGTTAATATCCACCCAATGTTAATTCTTGTCATTAGAAAACGGAGTATTAATTTACTCCGTTTTTTCCTATACAGCAGAAAAGAATCAATCAATAATTGTTGATTCTTTTATTTTTCAATAAAGTAGCTTACTCCGCAAATAGCTTTACATAAATTTAAAAACATACTATACTATATATGTAAACTTGTTTGTGAGGGGTCAGAAAACTCACATATAGTCGGAGCTATTAAAGGAGAAACAGCTTATGTTTGAAAAAATACAAATACAGATGGCAAATCAATATTTTGACCGACGAATGAAAACAGTGTTTGTGAACAGAGTAGGCGTTGAAACATTTGAAAAGTATTTAGCTTATCGGTATAGAGATAGTTGTTATTATTATAGTGGTTATGCCATTATGGGAATGAATGATGACGATTATCTTATGAGAGGAGACCTTTGTATTCGAAAATCTTTCATTTGGAGGAATGGAGGTTATTCTCATGGATGGGTTGAATTTAAGTACAAAAACCAAGAGTATGTTTTCGATTCCATGTGCATAGGTGTAGTTCCAAAGAAAGAATGGTATAAAGAATTCAAGCCAATTGTGAAATTTAAACATTCCAAAAAGGAAATTCTTGAAAGTATCATAAATGGCAACACAAAAGCAATTGATGAAGAATGTTTAGAAATTCTTAATATATATGGATTGTTTTCTAATTTTTTTATATTTTCTTTACTAAATTTAATCTTACTCATAATTATCCTTTCCTTAAAATTATACAACAAAAAATGGCCCTATAAAATAGAACTTTGCATAAAAACTGTTTTTTTATACTGTCTATTTTATAGGTACCATTTTAGACCTATTATCTGTCTTTCTTTTTATTCCAGTATAAATAACAATATTGGTAATAGAATAATTATTTGAATTTACCCCCCTATTTCTTCATATTCAAATTCTTCCTCATTCTCAAATTACTTTTCTGGATTTTGTAAGGAAAACTAAAGCTATATTATATCTTTACAAATAAATCAAATCTTAAAAAAAGTATGCAGATAAGCCTGAGTAAAAAGTATAGCAGAATTTATATCATAATTTTTTTACACATTTTTTGACTTTATGTTAATTGTGTGATATAATAGCAACATAATTCGTAACTATGCGATAGAAATAGCAAGTCGTAAATAATTCTCATATAACAATTGTAAGGAGGAATTTTATGCTTAGTAAATTTTTTTCAAATCTTTTCAGAGTTAAATCTGAAGAAACAAAAGGAACAGAAGAACGGAAAGTAACAGGAGCTACACCCAATCCATTCAGCGCTGACTTTCAAAAAATTACAGCTAAGAACGTTGCTGATGAAAATGGTATCGAGTATATTTCAAATGCAACTGGTAAAAAACTTAATTTAGGTGAAAAGTATGTAAACCAGTTTTATGCTGTAAAAGGCAAATATATCTTGTTGCATCCTGCAAATGATGGAATGCCTACTTGCCCTTTTCAATGGTTTGGTAAGTTTGATGGAAAATACATGATAATAATGGATAATACATCATCATTTAAATGCATTACTAACTTGAGTGATATTATATTGCAGATGGTTAGATTATATGCTAAATACATCGATGATGATATGTTCATTGCTTCTGCAGGATTTGCTATCAGGCTTGATGATGAAGTGCATCCGAATTATACTGGCAAAGCAAGTTTTGTACTTACTGATGATGCTATCCGAAACAAGAAGGTAAAGCCTGAACAAGTGATTAAGGCAAAGAAGTATTTTATAAACGACTTTCTTGATCATTATATTGGCTGGAATTTTGGAGTAGCAGTTAAAAGCAATCCACAGCTGGAGAAGGAACTGCTTGAGTTTAACAGTCTTGTTATTAGTAAAGGATTGAGAGAAGATGCAGGTCCTGGTATAAGAGTATGGAGCTCCGATGATGTGCAACCTTATATTTTGAAAACAGTATAATTTATAAAAAGATGTCCTTTGTCGATACAAGGGGCATCTTTTACCAATTAAATCTCAATCTTTTAAAAATTATTGGCTGAAATTCCTATATTTTAATATTTTTTATATCATTTAAGTCCATATTATCAATAGCATATTTAATCATTTCATTTATTATATAATTATATGATTTTTTACTCTTTTTTGATAATTTTTCAATTATATTAAAATTGTTTTCATCTACTCTTATTGAAAATTGTACTTTGTCTGCTCCACTTGGTATTTTAAAAGCCATATTACGCACCACCTTTGAACTATTTTTAGTTTATGTATGTATTTTATTATTTATTCATAATTATGTATAGTTTATAATAGAACTAATATTAGTTTAAAAATAGTTGATTTTATTTTTTTTATTTGGTAATATTATAGTGAATCTTTTTAAAGAAATAGGTTATTATAACGCTTATTTTATATGGTAGGAAATGTAAAAATTACATTATAAGAGTAAAAAAGTCTTTTTATAGTAATAATATACTTTTAAAAATATTGGCTTATAGATTATACTATTTCTTTAAAATAAATAATTTGCAAAAGAAAAGAGGTGAAAAAATGAAAGGATTTTTTAAAATTATATGTGGTTTATTCGCGGTATGGCTTGTATGGATGGGAATAGTATTTATTTCTGGAAAAATTTTTGTTAAAAAAGCTGAACAAACTTATAGTAAAGTAATCGAAGAAAAAAAACAAGCTTTAGAACTTGTAGGAAATGTAAATATGACATCATCAGGTAGTTTTGGATATTATACATACAATATCGAAGGAATATTGAAGAATGTTTCAGGAAAAAAACTTAGTTATGCTCAAGTATCATTTGTGATTTATGATTCAGCTGGTAACAATATTGGTTCCGCATTTGATAATATAAATTATATAGACGTCAATGGTACATGGAAATTTAAGGCTACATACTTTGGACAAGAGCAAAATATAAAATATAATCCAGTTCCTGAAATCTCTTCGTGGTAATAATGTATTATGTATCAATATTATATTTATCCATCTACTACAATCACGTATCTGATTGAACTAACTGATAATCTAAAAATAAATTTTACGTAATAGTATTGAAAAGTACCAAAAATGTGTTATAATGCAAATACATATTTTTTATGTAATATTTTTAGGAGGTATTTATATGTCAGAAGTAGCACAAAGAGCGAAAATTTCTTATGAAAGAAAACCTAAAACCTTACACTCATTTTTTGCATTAAAATTCCATGATGGTGATGAAGATCGTGCAAAAGTTGAAGCTATTGAATCAGCTTTAAACAAAGCAGGAATTGAAATTACCTTAATGGCTAGAGATGTTGAAAAATGGGGTAATGCAAGTATTCCCGATGGTAAAACATTAATGAAGGATTATGCCTTTCCTGCAATGTTACAGTGTGACTGTAATATAATTGAATTCAGTGAAAAAGGCGTAGGACTTGGTATGAATGGAGGATTTTGTTATGCAGTAGGAAAACCTATTTATGTTATTGCAAAAACAAATAGCGATATTTCTACAACTATGGCAAATATTGCTACAGAAATCATTTTTTATGATGAACCTGAGGATTTGGTAGAGCCTTTTACAAGAATAGTAAACAACTTTCCTCGTGTAATTTTGGCATCTAAATCTGCTGTTCGTAAACAACAAATGATTGACAACAGTATTCCATTTGAGGTTATTGTCAGCAATGCTGATGAAACCCCGGATAATTCTAAATCTTTCAAAAATCAATTAGCTGAAATCTCAATGAGAAAAGCTAAAACAGTTTTTGAAATGACTAAAGATAGAGGATTGAGACTTATCATTGCTGCAGATCAAAACATTGTATTTAATGGAAAGATGTACGGAAAACCTGCTACTATTTCCGAAGCTCGAAACCTTCTTAGTCAAATGAGAGGTTCAGAAGAAGTATATGCTTATACTGGAAATAGCGTATTATTAGCTGAAAATGATACAATTCTTCAGAGTATAAATCTTACAGATGTTGCAAGATTAAGTATCGATAATATTTCTGATGAAGAGATGGACAAATATTTAAGTGATGATACTTGTTTATCTGTTTGTGGTGGAATATCTATTAATAATGCTTTGTTTGTACATCTTAAAGAAGGTCGTTTATCAACAGCTAAAGGTATGACAATAGAATATGCAAAAGAAATGATGTCAAACCTTTAAAGACGTTAATACGTCTTTCTAAGTTATTACAAATATTAATGTATTTCATTGTATAAGAAAATAAGCCTTGTTGCTTCGGAAAATTCATATATTTTTTCCGAAACAACAAGGCTAAATTTCTTTGATTCGTACAGTTGCAAAGTAGCCTGCATATATGGCGAAGCCACTTTTCTTTTATTAACTATTTCGTGGGAATCTTTATTACTACTTCTGTTCCTTTATTTATTTCACTTTTTATATCTATACTTCCACCGTTTTTGTCCAAAATTTCTTTAGCAATAGAAAGTCCAAGTCCTGTCCCTCCCATTTCTCTTGCACGAGATTTGTCAACTCTATAGAATCTTTCAAATATTCTATTTAAATCTTCTTCAGGAATTCCTATTCCATTATCTATTATTTTTATATATGCATCACTATATACAAATCCTACATATATTTTTATTGTTCCACCATCTGGTGTATATTTTATACTATTTGATAATATATTTAAAATTACTCTTTGTATATCATCTTTGTCAGCATAAACTGGAGGAACATCAGCAGTAACTAAACATTCTACATGATGTTTTTTCTTTTTTATCTCTATAGCTAGTTTTTTCTGACATTCTTTTGCTAAGTTTCCTAAATCAAAACTAACCTTTTTTATTCGTTTTTTGTTATTATCCATTCTTGATAATTCTAATAGGTCTGTAACAAGTTTTGCCATTCTTCTAGCTTCTGAAGATACAACTTGTAAAAATTCTTTTTGAGTTTCTTGATCATAGTCCCCTTCTAAAAGTGTATCTGTATATCCCATTATAGATGTAATTGGTGTTTTCAATTCGTGAGAGACATCTGCAACAAATTCTTTTCTCATTGTATCAAGTTTAACATTTTCTGTTATATCTTGAATAACTGCAATTATTCCTTCTGGATTTTTAGTTTTCTCATTTTTAAATGGTGAGAATAATACTTTTACAGTTTTATCTTCTACTTCAATTACCTGCTCTAATGAAGTTAATTCTTCTAAATATATTAATTTTTCCATATTTATATCTAAATTAAATTTATTAAAAATATCCTCAAATGTATAGTCTTCTGGAGATATTTTTAAAAGCATTTTTGCAGCAGGGTTTATAAGGTCAATTTTTCCATTTATATCAAAAGCTATAATTCCTTCAGTCATATGAAGTAATCTTGTTTTTATCTCTACTTCTTCTGCTTTTTCTTTTTTCTCTTTGCTTTCTATCATTTTCTTTAAAGGATAAATAATCATATGAGATAGATATATAGCAAGCAATATAGTCATTAGTGCTGATATAGTCATACCTATAGCTAGCTGTATATTCACCATTCGTACAATATCATGACACTCTTCTTGCACCTGATGAACATCTCTTATTTCATGTGTTTCTATTTTATTATTTATTAAATTAATTCTTTTATTAAATGATACACCTAATGTACCAATTACTATTATTTCCAAAATAAATACAAAAATAACTATTCTTAATGGCTTATTACTTTTTTTCATGTTCTTACTCCTTAGAAACTAGTTTTTTTATTTCTTTATATATCTTTTCTTCTACATCTGAAACAGATACTTTTAAAGCATTCTGTCCCATTTTTTCAGAAATATTTTTGTCCCCAACAATGCTATTTATAGTATTATTTAGTATTTCTCCATTTAAACTATCATTCGTAATTATTTTTGCTGCATCAATTTTTTCTAAAACTTTTGCATTATACATTTGGTGGTCATTACTTACATTTGGAAGTGGTACTAATATAGATGGTTTTCCAAGATTTGAAATTTCTGTTATTGTCATTGCTCCGCTTCTTGCAACAACTAAATCAGAGATATTTTCTACTTCTTCCATATTATATATATATGGAACAATTTTAGTATTTTCAATTTTTTCGATATTTATGTTATTTTTTTCAAGTTCTTGCTTTATTATTTCATATTGCTTTGGTCCAGTAGCCCAAATTATTTGATAATTTTTATTAAGTTTATTTTTTATGATGTTTATTATAGCTTCATTTATTTTTTGTGCTCCTTGACTTCCACCAAAAATAAGAACAATTGGTTTTGCTTGAGAAAGTCCAAGTTCTTTTATAATTTCTGCTTTTTTGTTTATACTATAGTTCTGTTTTTTTATTTTTACAGGAGTTCCTGTATATACGACATTATCGCAATTTTTTATTCTTTTTTTTGCATCTTCAAATGATACTAATATTGTATTTGTCTTTTTTGCTAACATTTGAATAGCTTTCCCTGGAAAAGCATTACTTTCGTGTAAAAGAACTGGTATATTGTTCTTTTTTGCAGCTAATACAACTGCTCCACAAATATATCCACCCGTACCTATTACAATGTCTGGTTTAAATTCTTTTACTATTTTTTTTGCTTCCCCTATTCCTTTATATGTTTTATATAATTTCTTTATATTCTCGATAGATATTTTTTTACTCAATCCATATGCATCTATAGTTTTCAATTCATATCCTGCTCTTGGAACTAAATCATTTTCTAGTCCTCTATTTGTCCCTATAAAGATTATTTCTGAATCTTTTTCTTCTTGTTTTATTTTATTTGCTATTGCTATTCCTGGATTTATATGTCCACCAGTTCCTGCTGCAGCTATAATTACTTTCATAATGATTCCCTTCTTTTATTTGTTAATATTTGCATTTTAAATCACTTATTTCCAGCTCTTGAAATGTTAAGTAATATTCCTATCTCACAAAGTAATATAAATAATGCTGTTCCACCATAACTAAAAAATGGTAATGGCATACCAGTTGCAGGCATAGATGATGTAACAACTGCTATATTAATAATTGCTTGTATACCAATTAATGAAGTAATTCCCACAGCAATTAAACTACCAAACATATCAGGTGCCTTCATCGCAGTCAAAATACCTCTCCAAATTAGAATTCCAAACAAGACTATAACAAATATACATCCCACAAAGCCTAATTCTTCTGCAATAACTGAAAATATAAAATCGTTTTGTGGTTCTGGTAAATATAAATATTTTTGTTTGCTTTGCCCTAATCCTAATCCGAATAAACCTCCTGAACCTATAGCATATAAACTTTGAATAACTTGCCATCCTTTTCCTAATTTATCTTGCCAAGGATCTACAAATGTCGTTATTCTTTCTAAAGCATGTGCAAGTTTAGGTATTTTATATATTGCAATTAATAAACCTGGTATTCCAATTACTGTTCCAGGTACTATTATTTGCCACAGTTTGCATCCTGCTAAAACCATCATTATCATGCAAATTCCTATAATTACAATTGAAGCACTTAAATGTGGTTCAACTATTAAAAGTCCTATTACAGGCACTAACCAAATTAAATTCTTTATCCATCCTTTAAAGAAATACTTTAAATCATCTCTATTTTTTGTTAAAACTGTTGCATAAAAAATTATCATAAATAATTTCACTAATTCTGATGGTTGAAATGATAAACTAGATGTAATGTATATCCATCTTTTAGCACCATTTATTCTTTTACCTACAACTAAAACAGCTGCAAGTGATAGTATCGATAGTATATACACTAATATGTAAAATTTCTTGTATATTCTATAATCTATTTTTGAAATAAATATCATTGCAATTATTCCAATAATTGCAAATAGTCCTTGTCTTATAAAATATGCATAACTACTTCTTCCTTCTGAAAGAGCTGTAGGTGAACTTGCAGAAAGTACCATAATTAAGCCTAAAGCCAATAATAATAATACTGTTATTAGTAGTGTATAATCAATTGGATTATTACTAAAACTTGGTATTTTTATATTTTTCTTTGTTTCTTTTTTTTGCTTCACCAAATTACTCGCTCCTCCTTTCTTCTGTATTATATATTATTTATATTAAAAAAATTCCAATTATACAAACCAGTAAAGTTATAATAGAAAATATTATAACTACTTTATTTTCACTCCATCCTGATAATTCAAAATGATGGTGTAATGGTGACATTTTGAAAAATCTTTTTCCTCCTGTTTTCTTGAAATATACAACTTGTATTATTACAGACAGTGTTTCTAAAATTGGTATAAGTGCTATTAATATAAGTAAAAGTGGCATCTTTAAATACAAAGCAATGCCTGATATTACTCCACCTAAAAACAATGATCCAGTATCTCCCATAAAAACTTTAGCAGGATGTAAATTAAACATTAAAAATCCTAGTACCGAACCTATTACAACACTTCCAAAAATAACTACTTCTGATGTATCTTTCATCATTGCTATAGCTGTTAAACATGCTATTATTATGCATGATACTGAAGAAGATAGTCCATCAATTCCATCTGTTAAATTAACTGCATTAGTTGTTGCAAGTATAACTAAAATTGCAAATGGCATGTATAAATATAAAGGTATATTTATAAATTTTTTTAAAATTGGTAAATATGTTTGTGTTCCTATATTAGAAAACCTTATTATAAATAATACATATGCTACTGATACAAAAAGTAGTCCTAACATTTTATTTTTTGGTTTTAGTCCATCTGTATTATGTAATACTAATTTTTTAAAATCATCTATAAAACCTATAACTCCAAATCCTATTGTTAAACAAAGCATTGGTAACAAATTTCGCACTATTTCTGTATTATTAATGGCATGTAGATATATGTATACTGCGGTTACACAAATAACTATTGAAATCATAAAAATGATTCCACCCATTGTTGGTGTACCTTGCTTTTTTAAATGTGATTGTGGTCCATCTTCTCTTTCTATTTGACCCACTTTTATTCTTTTTAAAATTGGTATAATTATAAGTGCTAAAATTACAGTTGCAACAAATGAAATTACCATAATTGTCATTTGAAATCTCATTTTTATCTTATCCCTTCTCTATTATTTCCTTAACTATTTTCCTTTCATCAAAATCATATTTTTTTCCATTTATTTCTTGATATGGTTCATGACCTTTTCCTACTAAAACAATTATATCTGTTTTATTTGCCATTTTTATCGCTTTTTTTATAGCTTCTTTTCTATCTACTATTACTTCATATTTTCCTTTTGTCTTTTTTATTCCTTCTTCAATCTCAGCAACAATTGTTTCTGGTTTTTCTGTTCTTGGATTATCTGAAGTAATTATTGTATAATCTGCAATTTTTCCAGAAATTTCTCCCATTATTGGACGTTTTCTTGCATCTCTATCTCCTCCACATCCAAAAACAGAAATAACTCTGCCTCTAGTATAGCTTTTTACAGCTTTTAAAATATTTTGAAGACTTTCAGGTGAATGCGCATAATCTATCATTATTGGAATTTCTAATTTATTATTTACCATTTCAGATCTTCCAGGTACCTTTATGTTTAATAGCGCTTCTTTTATAGTTTCAGAATCTACACCTAGTCTTTTACATATAGCAATTGCCGCCAAAGCATTATAAACAGTAAATCTTCCTGGAATATCAACTTTTATTCTTTCATTTCTATCTGATATTTTAGCTTTAAAGTCAACATACGAATTTGTTATTGTTATGTCTTTTGCTAAAAAATCACCTGAATTATCTATTCCATATCTTACTATTTCGCTTTCTGGAAACATTGCTGGTACTTTTGAAACATGTAGATCATCTATATTTACAAATCCTTTTTTACACATTTTAAACAATTTCAATTTTGATTCAAAATAGTCTTCTATATTTGGATGTTCTTTTTCACTTATATGATCTTCAGAAAAATTAGTAAAAGCTACATAATCAAATTCGCAACCATCAACTCTGTGTAATTTTAAGCTTTGTGAAGAAACTTCCATTACAACATATTCAACACCATCTTCTAGCATTTTAGAAAATAATTGTTGTAATTCTAAGCTTTCAGGAGTTGTTCTATCACTGTCTTTTATTTTTTCACCATTAATATATATTGCAATAGTTCCAATTAATCCTACTTTTTTTCCTGCCTTTTCTAAGATTTCTTTTATCATAAAAGTAGTTGTTGTTTTTCCCTTTGTACCTGTTACACCAATTAATTTTAATTTTTTTGATGGATTGCCATAAAAATTACTAGCTGAAATCGCCAAGAATTCTCTAGTATTTTTTGCTAAAATAACTGTTACGTCCTTTGGAAAATTTATAGATTTTAAATCAAATCCTTCTTCTACAACTATAGTTTTTGCACCATTTTCAATAGCATTAGAAATGTAATTGTGTCCATCTGTTTCAAATCCTTTTATTGCTACAAATACATAGTCATCTTTTATATTTTTAGAATTACTTTCTATTCCTTTTATTTCTCTATCTAAATCTCCTTTTGCCTTTAAGTCATTTATTCCTACTAAAATACTTTTAAGTATCATTTTCTTCATTCCTTTCATATTTTTTATGTTTAATTTTATAAGCATATTTTTTTACATTATATACCAAATTCGATTTTTTGTATAGAGAATTTTAAAAAAATTTACTACTATATAAAAAATATGTTAATAAATTTTAAAAATTACTATTAAAATTTATTAAATTTATTATAGACAAAAAATTTTTTTTGTGTTATTATATTAAAGAAATCAAATGAAAACATTTTAAGGAAAGGAAGAATAATATGTCAATTTTAAAAAAAGTTTTTTTTATAACAATCTCATTAATATGTATATCATTTAGTGTTTGTTTTGCGATAGATGAAAACCAACTTACAGCAAATGGTGAAAGCCCAGCTGTAACAAGTCCAGATCAGAGCTCTACAGAAAATCCAAATCCTGTTACATCTTCTGAAGAAAGCACTTCACAAGATGAAACTCAAGCATCAGTGCAAACTCAATCTACAGATGGACAAACATCTACATCTTCGGAAATCCCTGCATCTATAGCACCTACTCAATCATCTACTACCGTAAGTAGTGTTTCTGCTGGTTCTAATAAATCTACAATTTCTAACATTTTAAATATCGCATTAATCGTAGTTGGCATTCTACTAATTTTGTTAGCAATAGCAATTTTAATTAGATTAAAATAAATTTTATTTAAATTGAGCATTTTAAAAAGCTCAATTTTTTTTATGATTATAAAGTATATTTTTTTCAAAATAATAAATAATATTAATAAGTTTTATTTTAAAAATTTTTTAGGAGGAATTTAATATGAAAAAGAAAATCTACTATAGTATTATTTTATTATTTGTATCATTATTTTTTGTTTCAACTTTAGTTTTTGCTGAAAATGATAATTCAATGCTACATGATGCAGCTAATAGTGTGAGAGATATGGTTGGTGGAGCTGAAAATGCAATTGAAGGAACTGCTAAAAGTATATCTAATACATCTAGAAGTGCTACAGGTGCTATGCAAAATGCCGGAAATTCTGTTACAAACAGTGTAGGAAATACAATGCAAAATGTCGGAAACAGTTTTGAAGGTGGAATGAATATCGAAAATACAACAAATGATACTAATAACAACACAATGGATATTATGGGGACAGATAACGACAATTCAGATGGTTATAATGCTACTAGAACTGCTACAACAACAGATACAACTATGTTTGGTCTAGATTCAACCACTTGGACTTGGCTTATAATGGGACTTGCAGCTTTAGGAATTGGAATTCTAATATATTCATATTTTGCACAGAACAACAATTCAAGTTATGAACATTCTGATGACTAATTTTTATTTTATATAGTGGGAAAGTTCCAAGCTTTCCTATTATATAAAAAACTTCAAACATCTTGTTTTGATGCTTGAAGTTCTTTTTTTAAATAAATATTTTTCCACAATCTATTTTGTTTCCTCTCAAAAAATCCTGTATATTCATTTTTTTTGCATTTTCGCCCTGAATTTCAATTACTTTTACTATTCCTTCTTTTGCTTTTATATATAATCCTTTTTTACTATTTGACTCTAATACTGTTCCATTTTCATTTTTTTCTATATTTTGTATATTATAATTAAAATCTGATGAAAACTCTTCATTACTTATAACTTCTACTTTCCAAAATTTTATTTTTTTGTTTTCTAAAAAAGAATATGCTCCCATTATTGGATTAAGTCCTCTAACCAGATTTTTAATTTCTTTTGCAGTATTTTTTTGCCAATTAATTTTTGCAATTTCTTTATTTAAAATAGGTGCTATGGTGAAATCTTCTCCTTGTTTAATTCTAGGTGCATTATCATTTTCTATTAAATTTAATGTTTTAACTAGAAGCTCTCCACCTATTTTTGCAAGTCTTTCCCATAATTCCCCTGTAGTTTCATTTTCACCAATTTCTACTTCTTGTTTCAAAATCATGTCTCCTGTATCCATTCCAACATCCATATACATTGTTGTAATTCCTGTTGTCTTATCTCCATTTAGAACAGCCCATTGAATTGGAGCAGCACCTCTATATTTTGGAAGAAGTGAACCATGAACATTAACACACCCTTTTTTAGGTATTTCTAAAATTTCCTTTGGTAATATTTTTCCATAAGCTACAACGCATATCGCATCAGGATTTAAATTCTTAATTTCATTTATAAATTCTTGGTTGTTTCTTACCTTTAAAGGTTGATAAATAGGTATGTTATTTTGAATTGCAAATTCTTTAACAGGAGAAGCAATCATTTTCATTCCTCTACCCTTAGGCTTGTCAGGATTTGTAACTACACCAATTATTTCATACCCCGCATTATATACCGCTTCTAAAGAAACCTCTGCAAAATCAGGTGTTCCCATAAATAAAATTTTCATATATCCTCCTTTTGGAAAATGGGACGGTTCTCTTTTCCAAAAATGGAAAAGAGAACCGTCCCATTTTCCATTATTCTGGTGTTACATATTCTAAAGTACCTGGCAATACTTTATCTACAAATAACACACCTTCTAAATGATCACATTCATGGCAAATTGCTTGAGCCAACAATTCTTTTGCTTTAAGTTTTACATTTTTTGCATTTCTATCATAAAACTCAACTGTAACTTCTGTAGGTCTTACAACTTTTCCAAATTGATTTGGAAAACTTAAACAACCTTCATCACATTCTTTTTCCCCTTTTGTTTTTAAAATTTGAGGGTTTATTAATACATAAGGTCCTTTGTCATCTTCTACATCTATTACTATCACTCTTTTTAAAATTCCTACTTGAACCGCAGCTAGTCCCACCCCATTATAGTGGTGCATTGTTTCTATCATATCATCTATTAAACTTTGGATTTTTTCCCCTGTTATATCATCTATTGCTACTTCTCTTGATCTTTTTCTTAATAATTCGTCTCCATCTTCTCGTATTGTTCTTAGTGCCATTTTTCCCCCCTTCAAAATTAATGAAAAACTTCGTCCTGCTTCGTTAAAATATTATTTTTAAATCTCATGTACAACACGTACACTTCGGTTACAAAATAAAATTTTTGCCTTGCATTACTCATTTTTGATTAATTTTTATTAAACCATATTATTTGGATTCACATCCACAGCAACACTTGTTTTTTTGCCTATTCCTGACTCATATAATTTTTGCATACATTTATTTATTATAATTGTAACTTCTTCAGTTACATTTCCTTTTGCTATAATCCTCCACCTATATTTGTTTTTTATTTTGTCTATAGGAGCTGGCATTGGCATAAATGTATTTATGCCATATTTTTCAAGAGCATTTTTAAATAAATTGTATGTAAAATTGCTTGCTTCAGATATCTCTTTTTGGTTTTCTCCAGAAAACCCTATTACTATTATATCGCAAAATGGTGGATATTTCAACTGTTTTCTTAATTCAATTTCCGTTTTATAAAATAAATCATAGTTTTGCTCCTTAGAAAATTCTATAGGGAAACTCTCTGGATTGTATGTTTGAATAATTACTTTTCCAGGTAAATTTTCTCTACCTGCTCGTCCTGCTACTTGTGTTAAAATTTGAAATGTTCTTTCATTTGCTCTATAATCGTCTATATTTAAACTGCTATCTGCTGCAATTACTCCAACTAATGTTACTTTTGGAAAATGGTGCCCCTTAACTACCATTTGTGTTCCAATTAAAATATCTATATTTTCATTTTTAAATTTATTTAAAATTTCTTCATGAGAATTCTTTTTTGTAACTGTATCCACATCCATTCTAATTGTGCTTGCTTCTGGAAATATTTTTTTTATTTCCTCTTCTAATTTTTGAGTTCCTGTTCCAAAATATCTTATCTTATCACTTCCACAGCTTGGGCATTTTTTTGCAGGATTTTCTTCATGTCCACAATAGTGGCATTTTAACTTATTTTGAAAACTATGATATGTTAGACTAATATTACAGTTCGGACATTTCATTGTATATCCACATTCTCTGCACATTATAAAAGTAGAATACCCTCTTCTGTTTAAAAATAAAATTGTTTGTTTTTTTTCTTTTAAATTTTGTTTCATTGCTTCATATAAAGAAAAACTAAGCATTGATTTATTTCCTGTTGCAAGCTCTTTTTTTAAATCTACTACTTCAACACTTGGTAATGATGAATTATTAGCCCTTTTGGTTAATTTTAGTAATGAAATTTCATTTTCTTGAGCTCTATAAAATGTTTTTATATCAGGTGTTGCACTTCCTAAAACTAAAGGAATACTTTTTTCGTTGCAAATTTTTTCAGCTAATTCTTTTGCATTATACCTTGGACTTGACTCAGATTTATATGAATTATCATGTTCTTCATCTATAATTATTATTCCTAGATTTTGAGCAGGTGCAAAAATAGCAGAACGTGCACCTATTATAATTTTAGCATTTCCTTCTTTAATTTTTATCCATTCATCATGCCTTTCTCCTATAGAAAGTTTGCTATGTAATACTGCTATTTTTTCTTTTCCAAATCTTCCAATAAATCTATCTAGCATTTGAGGTGTAAGTGATATTTCTGGAACTAATAAAATTGCAGATTCATTTGATTCTAGAACTTTTTCTATTAGTTGCATATAAATTTCAGTTTTTCCTGAACCTGTTATTCCATAAATCAAAAACTCTTTAAACTTTTTGTTTTGTATTGAGTTTTCTATTTTGTTGTAAGCTATTTGTTGCTCTTCTGTTAATTGTAACTTTTTATTTTCTGCTGTCTTTTTTAAAGCTAATGGATTTCTTTCTACTCTTTGAGCCTCTATTTTAATTAATCCTTTTTTTGTAAGTGAATTAATAGTTTCCCTTGATACCCCAGCAAATTCTATTATTTCAGGTATTGTTAAGCCTTGATTCTTTTCTATAAACTGTATTGCCTTTTTTTGTTTTTCACCTCTAAGCATTTCAATTTTTTCTTTTGTTATATTTTCATCCAAATACACAAAATTAATTTTTTTATCTTTCATTCTTTTAGCTGTATCTTTACTTCTTGTCCCAGGAGTAAGCATAAGCTTAATGCATTCAGATACATTACAAAAATACTTTCTTGCCATCCATCTTGCAAGTTCTACTTTTTCAGTGCTTAAATTTTCTTCTAATCCTGCAATATCTTTTACTTGGAATTCAGTATTTTCTTTTATTTTAATTACATATCCTTGTTCTAATGTTTTAAAATTAGCAAAAGGAACTAATACTCTACTTCCAACTTCTATAATGTCCTCTAGATTTTCTGGTATTCTATAATCAAATTTTCTATTTAGTTTTTTTGCTTTACTATCTATTATTACTTCTGCTATCATTTTTTATCCTTTCAGTATATAATATATTTCATTTATTTTAAAAAGTCAATTTGTTTTTAAAGTTAAAAATTAAAAAATAGAATCGCCTAAAAAATTAGACGACTCTTATATATTATTCATTATAGTCATTTTCAAATTTACAATACATATTTTTTCTATAACAATTATTTGTAACTAAACAAACAAGTAAGCCAACAAAACTTATGAAATTTAAGATTAAAGCAAATCCAAATATTCCTATTAATATAGCTGAAACTATTCCTCCTACAACTAATGAGTCTAAAAATGTTAATGCTAAAAATGCGCTTACTAATGTTACAAATTCGCCTAAAACTAAACATCTGCCATATTCACATACGCATTCTTTAATTTCTTTCTTTATTCCAAAAGTTGCTGTAACATATAATAAAACTAAAGTGATAGTTGCAAATATTATACCTATTACTAATGGCACTGCTATTACTCCTACTTCTATTACTCCCGCAAAAAATAGTGCTCCAATTACTATTCCTAATATAATAGAAACAACTAATGGTAAAATACATACGTTATTTTTGCACATTTATTCTCAACTCCTACTATAGACTTTTTTATATTGTCTATAGTATATTATATGTCCAACGTAAAATATTGTTATTTCTTTTTTATCAATTTAAATGTCAATACACTCATGTCGTCTTTAACTTTTCCAAAATTATTATCAATAGCTTCATTTAATACTAAATCTGCTGTTTTTTGTGGATTTGTATTTTGCATATCTTCTAATAAATATTTTACCCATAAGGCTTTGTTTTTATATTCTACATTTGAGTCAATAACTCCATCACTACACATTAAAATTAAGTCCCCATCTTCTATTTTTCTCTCTATAATATCTTTACTAATATTTTTTACAATTCCTGTTGGCAAATTTTCTGATTTGATTAACTGTATTTTTTTCTTATTTTTAATATATGTTGGAGCACAACCTGCTTTAATAAATTCTGATAATGTTCAAATTAGCTTTAATCAAAAACTAGAAGAAGTCGCTAAAAATGCAAGCGAAGAAATAAAACAAGCTATAGACTTTAATAACAAAGGTATTATTGAAATGTTTAAAGATATTTGGCAAAGTAATAAGGTTTTCAACAAAAGACTTAATCAACATGATATTGAAATAAAAAAATTAAAAGCCAAATTTAATTAAGCCTATTAGTAAATTGACTATATGTGTCACATATATCAAAAGGATTAGATTCTATTTATGAATCTAATTCTTTTGATATATTTTTAGCAGTCCAATTAACTAATTGCTAATTTTTTTGTAAAATCGCTTGACTTTAGCTTTTTTTTATTGTATGATATAGTGTAATTGATTTATATAAACTATTTATTTTATAGGCCTAGACGAATCCATATAAAATAATAAATAAAAGTGTTTATATTAATCTTTATAATAATAAAGAAAGAGGAACTATACTATGTTATGTAATATATGTAAAAAAAATCCCGCAGTTATATTTTCTAGTAAAGAAGAAAATGGCAAAAGAATAATGGAAGGTTTATGCATAGATTGTGCTAAAAAGCAAGGTATAAATACTGAAGAAATTTTAAAAGCACAAACTGATGCACAAGCTAAAAACATAAATAATGGACTTGAGGGTCTATTTAAAAATCTTGCAGAAAGTCTAAATAATATAGATGGTTTGGAATTTGATGCAATGGCTTTTCCTGATATGAGAAATATGAGTTTTAATAATCAAAATCAAGATGATGAAGATTATGACGACGATGAAAGCGAAAATAATCAAAGACCACCTATCTTTGCAGGAGCAATTCCATTAGGTTCAATATTTGGAAATTTAAATAATTTTAAACAAAATAATGGTCAAGACGAAACTTCAAATGGTTCAAATGTTAAGAAAAAAGTAAAACCAGAAAAGAAAAAATCTCAAAATAAAAGAAAAAAATATTTAGATACATATGGAACAAATTTAACTGTAAAAGCTAAAAATGGTGAACTAGATATGGTTATTGGTCGTGATAAAGAGCTTCAAAGAGTAATTCAAATTTTAAATAGACGTACAAAAAATAACCCTTGTTTAATCGGAGAACCTGGTGTCGGAAAAACAGCTATTGCCCAAGGTTTAGCTATTAAAATTGCAAATCAAAAAGTACCTGTTAAACTTTTAAATAAAGAAGTTTATTTATTAGATATGACAGCAGTTCTTGCAGGTACACAATTTAGAGGTCAATTTGAATCTAGAATGAAAGGTATTATTGAAGAATGCATTCACTATGGAAATATCATTTTAGTAATTGATGAAGTTCATTCTATTATTGGTGCAGGAGCCGGTGGAGAAAATGATTCGATGAATGCAGCAAATATTTTAAAACCAGCTTTAGCAAATGGTCAAATTCAATTAATTGGTACAACTACAATAAAAGAATATCGTAAATATATAGAAAAAGATACAGCTTTAGAAAGAAGATTTCAACAAGTTATGGTTGATGAACCTTCAACAGATGATTCAATAGATATTCTAAAAGGTATTAAAAAATACTATGAAGATTATCATAAAGTAAAGATTTCTAATGAAGTAATTAAACAAACAGTTATAATGTCTGAAAAATACATACATGATAGATATTTACCAGATAAAGCAATAGATATTTTAGATGAAGCATGTTCTAGAATAAATTTAGAAAACGTTGATTTATTCAGACTTGAAGTATTAAAAAATCAATTAAAAGAAATTCAAGAACAAAAAGAAGATGCTGCTAATGCTGATTCTACAGAAGATTACCAAAAAGCAGCACAACTTAAAACTGAGGAATGTAAATTAATTGAAGATATTGATAGAATTAATTCTACAATGAAGATTAAAAGCTTAACCGTTCAAGACATTGCTGGAGTTATAGAAAGTTGGACAAAAATACCTGTTAAAAAAATTACAGAAAAAGAAACTCAAAAACTATTAAACTTAGAAGAAAATCTTCATAAAAGAATAATTGGTCAAGAAGATGCTGTTTCTGCCGTATCACGTGCAATTAGAAGAAACAGAGCAGGTTTAAAAAGTACACAAAGACCACCTTCATTTATATTTGTTGGTCCTACAGGTGTTGGTAAAACAGAGCTTGCAAAAAGCTTAGCTTACGAAATGTTTGGAACAGAAGAATCAATTATTAGAATTGATATGTCAGAATATATGGAAAGTAACTCAACAGCAAAATTAATTGGTGCACCTCCAGGATATGTTGGTTATGATGATGCAGGTCAGTTAACTGAAAAAGTTAAGCGAAAACCTTATTCAATTATTCTTTTAGATGAAATTGAAAAAGCTCATCCAGATGTATTTAACCTATTACTTCAAATACTTGATGATGGCAGGTTAACAGATAGTCAAGGAAATACTGTAAGTTTCCAAAATACAATTATTATTATGACTTCAAATGCCGGTTCTAATTTAAATAATAATTCAATTGGTTTTGGAAATGAAACTGTTGATAAAGGCAAAATTGAAGATAGATTAAAAGACACATTTAGACCTGAATTTTTAAACAGAGTTGATGAAATTATAGTATTCAATTCATTAAATAAAGAGCAATTATTACAAATTGTTGATTTAATGCTTAATGATACTAAAAAAGTTCTTCTTGAAAAAGATATTTCTCTTCAAGTTTCAAAAGAAGCTAAAGAATTTATTTTAGAAAAAGGAACAAACTTAAAATTTGGAGCCCGCCCTCTACGCCGTGCAATACAAAGATATGTTGAAGATGAAATCTCTGAAAAGATTTTACGTGGCGAAATTAAAAACGGTCAAACAATCACTATTAATCTTGTTAATGATAAATTAGATATTGTTGGAGACTAAATAAAAAAACTAGATATTTATGATTTTACTCACAAATATCTAGTTTTTTTAACTTAAATCTTTCATTGCTTGAATATATTCTTCTTCACTTGGTGCCTTTCCGTGCCATTCTGTTTTATTTTCCATAAAAGAAACTCCCTTTCCCTTTATAGTTTTAGCAATAATACATGTTGGCTTATTTTTAGTTTGTTTAGCTGTTTCAAAGGCACTTATAATTTCTTCAATATTATTTCCATCTATATTTAATACATTAAATCCAAAGCTTTTGAACTTCTCATCTATAGGATACGAACTCATTACTTCTTCAATTGTTCCATCTATTTGTAAATTGTTATTATCTACAATCACACAAAGATTATCTAATTTGTATTTATTAGCTGTCATTGCAGCTTCCCAAACTTGTCCTTCTTCTATTTCTCCATCTCCTAGAATTGCATAAACTCTATAATCTTTATTATCCATTTTCGCTGAAATTGCCATTCCATTTGCAACAGACAATCCTTGTCCTAGTGAACCAGATGTCATATCTACTCCTGGCACTTTGTTTAAATCTGGATGTCCTTGCAATTTACTATCTATTTTCCTAAAAGATTTTAAATCTTCTTTATTGAAAAATCCTCTTTCTGCAAGTGCTGCATATAAAGCTGGAGAACAATGTCCTTTAGATAATATAAGTCTGTCTCTATCTTCCCATCTTGGATTTTTTTCGTCTATTCTAAGTTCATTAAAATATAATACTGCCATAATATCAGCTAATGAAAGTGATCCACCAGGATGTCCTGATTTAGCATTATACACTTCTTCTATTATGTCTTTTCTAATTTCTTTTGCTTTTTGTTTTAAATCCTCTATTTCCATTACACTTTCTCCTCTTCTATGGATTCTTCTTTGCTTTCAACATTCTCATGATTTTCTTCGATGTTTTCTTCTAATTCTTCTATTACAATTTGGTGATTTTCATCCATCTTATATCTTGGAAGTTCTGGCAATTCATCTAAAGAGGAATAACCAAACATTTTCAAGAACTCATCTGAAGTTTTGTATGACATTGGCTTTCCTGGTAAATCTAGCTTTCCCGTTTCTTCTATCAACCCATATTCAAGTAATTTATATATCGTTGCATCAACACTTACTCCTCTTATTGCCTCTATCTCTGCCCTTGATATTTTAGGATTATATGCAATTATTGAAAGTGTTTCCAACGCAGCATTTGAAAGCTTTGGCTTATTTCTTTTATCTATTATTTGATATATATAATCATAGTTTTCTTTTTTGCTACATAGTTGATATCCATTATTTAGTTTTATTAACTCTATACCTCTTTTTGCATCTTTATATTCTTCTTGCATTTTCTCAATAATTTTTTCTATATCATCTTTTGATATTTCTAATGCTAATTCCATTTCTTCTATTGATACCATTCTTCCTGCTGCAAAAAGTATGCTTTCTATTATTGAATGTATTTTTTCTAATTCCATATTGCTCCTTCTTTTCTAGCTATTAATATCATTCTTCATAGCTTTTTATCTTTCATTTACAATTCTACTATATAGACAAAAAAAATGCAAGAGATTAATCCTGCATTTTGATATTTTTAGCAATTATATCTGTAACTTCATGTAAATCTCCAACATCAGTTATGTCCATTCTTCTTAAGCACATTTTTAGCCATGGACATTTTTTCGCTAATTTAATAATTGTTATTAATACCTCTTTGTTTGTCATTCTATTGTTAGAACAATACACCGACCTTTGCCTATGTTCATAATTCCCCTTTTTGCAAAAAAATCATATAATTCTTCATATCCTTTTGCATAATTTTTAGCCCCAAAGTTTTTCTTTAATTCCTTAAGAATTAAGTCAAATGTAAATACTTTTCGGCTATAATTTATACAGCATCACTCCTATCAAAAAAATCTATCATATCATCAACTTCATAATCATCACACCATAACCATTCTTCTATGCAATTTTTATACCAATCACAATTTCCTAATGCAATTATCATTCTTCCAAAATTAGCAAAATCATATCTATCATTATTTCCGATGTATATATATTTTCCTTCCTTTTTAGTAATATTAACTTCGTTTGCCAAATTATCAATTTTTTTATACATTTCATCTACAGTATATTTGCTATTTTCTTTAACCTTTTGTTCATCTAATTTTATCTTCATTTTCATCATAATACTATCCCTCTCTTTCTTATTATTTAAGCTTTAATATAAAAAGCTTTATAAATTCAAATGGTATTTTTGCTTATTTTTATATAATTAATAGTTAAAATTCCAAATTTCTTTTTTGCTTAATAGTACCCATAGTTTTATAATAAAATTTGCAATAATTTGAAACTTTTTTTAGAAATTAATAATTTGAAAAAATTTTTAAATTTGAATTTATGTATATATTAAATCACAAAAAGCCAAATATTTCAATAAAAAGTGTTTAAATTTTTAACTTTTCATCGCATTATTTGACTTTTATCGACATTTTATATTATTTAACTTCTCCAACCAAATCATATTCTTTAAAATCAGTAATTTTACACTTAACAAACTCATTTATCTCTAAATTGTTATTTTTTATATAAACCACACCATCAATGTCAGGAACATCTGATTTAGTTCTACCAATATAGTATTTTCTGTCAAATGATTTATTTTCAATTAAAACCTCTTGCTCTGTTCCAATTTTAGCTTTCATTTTCTCTCTTGAAATCTCTTGTTGTAAGCTCATAATTTTGTTATATCTTGATTTTTTAGTCATATGATGTATTTGATTAGGCATTGTTGCTGCAGGAGTTCCGTCTTCTTTTGAATATTCGAAAACTCCTAATTTATCAAATTTCGTTTTTTCTACAAAATCATATAATTCTTCAAATTGTTCTTTTGTTTCACCGGGGAAACCAACAATTAGACTTGTTCTTAACGCCACCCCTGGTATTTCTTTTCTTATCTTTGAAATTAACTTTTCTATGTTTTCCTTTGAAGTCTTTCTATTCATCTTCTTTAATACTTCATTAGAAATATGTTGAATTGGAATATCAAAATACTTAGCTATTTTTTTCTCTTTTTTTACGACTTCAATTAATTCATCTGTAATTCCTTCTGGATATGAATACAAAAATCTAATCCAATGTAGCTCTTTTATCTTGCAAAGCTCTGTTAAAAGTTCTGCAAGTTTTGATTTGCCATATAAATCTACACCATATTTTGTAGTATCTTGAGCTATGATAATCAATTCTTTAATTCCCTGTTTTGCAATTGTTTTAGCCTCTTCTAAAATTTCTTCCATCGGTCTACTTACAAACAATCCTCTAATATATGGAATTGCACAATATGTGCACATATTACTACAACCTTCCCCAATTTTTAAATAAGCAAAATTTTCTCCAGTAGAAATTGTTCTTTGTAAATATTCACGTTCCTTAAACATTGGCAGTTTTGAAACTCTTGTCGATTGGAAAATGGGACGGTTCTCTTTTCCAACTTTCTTTTGGAAAAGAGAACCGTCCCATTTTCCAAATTTCTTCAATTTTCTCCCACATTTTATCGTAATCTTCTATTTTCAAAAATAAATCAACTTCAGGAAGTGCTTTTACCAAATCTTCATAATACCTTTGAACCAGACATCCCATAACTACTAGATATTTGCATTTTTTCTTTTTATATTCAGCCATTTCTAAAATAGTGTTAATAGCTTCTTCTTTTGCAGATTCAATAAATCCACAAGTATTAATTACTATTATTTCCGCTTCTTTCGGATTATTTACTATTTCAAATTTATGCTCTTTAAACTTTCCTATTGTTACTTCTGTATCTATTAAATTTTTACTACATCCAAGTGATATAAATCCTACTTTCATTCTCTACTCCTCTCAAAACGATGAAAATCTTCATACTGTGTCTATAAAATTTTATTCTATATTTTTAACATTTTCATCTGGAACAAAATATTTCGTTCCTAGCATTTTATCTGGTAAATATTGTTGCTCTACAACATGACCTGGAAAATCATGTGGATATTTATATCCAATGCTATATCCAAGATTTTTCATTCCTTCTGCTGGTGCATTTCTAATGTGCATTGGAATAGTTCCTGTGTCTTTGCTTGAAACATCTTCTAAAGCCTTATCTATTCCAAGATATGTTGCATTTGATTTTTTTGAATTCGCAACATATACAGCTGCTTCTGCAAGTATAATTCTTGCTTCTGGCATCCCTACCATGTGAACAGCTTGCATAGCAGAATTTGCAACAACAAGTGCATTTGGATTTGCAAGACCTACATCCTCTGATGCACAAATTACTATTCTTCTAGCTAAAAACATTGGATCTTCTCCTCCATGTAAAGCTCTTGCTAAATAAAACAGTACCGCATCTGGATCTGAACCTCTCATTGATTTAATAAATGCACTAATATTATCATAATGTGAATCTCCTGATTTATCAAAAACTGCTTTTTTGGTTTGAACACAGTTTTGAAGAATCTCATCTGTAATTACTATTTCGCCATTTTCATTCATTGAAGTAGTAAGAGTTGCAATTTCTAAGGCATTTAAAGCTGTTCTTACATCTCCTCCTGAAATATTGCTAAGTTTTTCTAATGTTTCATCTTCTATTTTTATATTGTATTCTCCAAGTCCTTCTTTTTTTGTTAGTGCCATTTTTAAAACTTTAAAAATGTCCTCTTGTGTTAAAGGTTCTAATTTTACTACCATAGAACGAGATATTAAAGCTTTATTTACTTCAAAATATGGATTTTCTGTTGTTGCTCCAATTAAAATAATTGTTCCATTTTCTACATATGGAAGTAATGCATCTTGTTGCAACTTGTTAAATCTATGTATCTCATCTATAAATAAAATAGCTTTGCCTGCAGGGTTTAACATATAGTTCTTTGTTTCCTCAATTACAGCTTTTATGTCTGCAACTCCAGCTGTAACAGCATTTATTTTATAAAATTTATATTTGGTTGTTTCAGATATAACTTGTGCAAGTGATGTTTTGCCACAACCTGGAGGTCCAAATAATATTAAGCTTGATAATCTGTCTGCTTTTATTGTTCTATATAATATTTTATCTTTTCCTAAAACATGTTCTTGTCCAACATATTCTTCTAATGTTCTAGGTCTTACTCTATATGCTAGTGGTTCGTTCATATTCTCCTCCATTTTTTGATATTTTTCTATTGCTTTCTGTTCATAAAATATATCATTTTTCAAAAATTTATTAAATTGTGCACAATTAAATTGCGCGCAATTTAATTTTTTTTGCTAATTTAATATATTTGTCTTTCAGTCCATAAAAATTAAGACTGTTCTTTTTCACATTTTTGTTCATAATAATCTTAACTTATATTTAGGTTACTTTTTTCCTCCGTCCCCAAAATGAACCTTAATCAATTAACATTGCATCTCCAAAACTAAAAAATCTATATTTTTCTTTTACAGCTTCGTTGTATGCATCTAAAACAAACTCTCTTCCTGCTAATGCTGATACAAGCATTAAAAGTGTTGATTTTGGAAGATGAAAATTTGTTATTAATCCATCTATACATTTAAATTTATAGCCTGGATAAATATATATTCCAGTATCTCCTTCTGTAGCTTTAACTAAGCCTGTTTCTTCTGATGCTATTGTTTCTAGTACTCTACATGATGTTGTTCCAACTGCTATTACTCTTCCTCCTGATTTTTTAGTTTCATTTATTTTTTCTACATCTTCTTGCTTTATATAGAAGTGTTCTGTATGCATTTTGTGTTCTTCTATGTTTTCTTCTTTTACAGGTCTAAAAGTTCCTATTCCAACATGCAAAGTTACATTTGCAATTTTTATGCCCTTTTCTTCTATTCTTTTCAAAAGCTCTGGTGTAAAATGTAATCCTGCTGTTGGTGCTGCTGCAGAACCGTTGTATTTAGCATATACAGTTTGGTATCTATCTTTTTCTTTTAAGCTTTCATGTATATATGGCGGAAGTGGCATAAGTCCGATTTTATCTAATATTTCATTAAAAATACCTTCATATTCGAACTTTACTTTTCTTGTTCCCCCATCCATTATGTCTAATATAGTAGCTTTAAGCAATCCATCCCCAAAATCAACCTTTGTGCCTGGTTTTAATTTGTTTCCTGGTCTTACTATTGACTCCCAAATATCTCCTTCAATTTGATTTAATAATACAAATTCTACATTTGCTCCTGTTTCTTTTTTTCCATATAGCCTTGCAGGAATTACTTTTGTATTATTTCTTACTAAACAATCTCCTGGTTTTAAATAATCTATAACATCTTTAAATGTTTTATGTTCTACTCCCTTATTATCTCTATGTAATACCATTAATCTTGATTCATCTCTTTTTGCAATTGGCACTTGTGCTATTAATTCTTCTGGTAAATTATAATCAAATTCTTCTAATTTCACTTTTATTACTCCATTCTTCAAACTTTTTATACTCTTCAATTTATATATTTTACCATATTTACCAAGAAAAGTAAAGGAAGAAATTGACTTTTATGTAAATTAGTGATATACTTTTTCAAGTTACAATTAACATTGTTTTCAGCATGGAGGATATAAACATGTCAAAAGATTTAAAAGAAATAGCTGGTATTTTTATGATAATTATTGGTACTATTTTAGCATTTGGGTTGGCTCTCATCATATTAGAGCAAATAATTTATAACTCCAGTTTTGATTTATTTAGTGTCATATGGTTATTTCTGGTTCCGGCTCTGTTAATAGGTGTCGGATATGAAATGCTTAATTCTACAAATAAAAAAGAATAATGGCACTAAAGGAATATTCTCCAACTCCAGGCAGTTTACTGTCTGGAGTTTATATTTTATCAATAAAAGTTTTTATAACATTTATAATTCCAACGTTACTAGGTTTTACATATCTATTTGGTATAAATTCATTTGCTTTATTCAAAGCTAAACTTAATTCGGAAACATCATTTATTCCTATTAACCATCCTCTTCTGCTAAATTCCCCTTCTATATCTTTTTGATGGTCATTAACATGTTCTCTAAATCTTTTTAGTCTTGGAACAGCAATTACTTTTTTATTTTGTTCGAGTGACATTTCTATTGATCCCACTCCTGCATGAGTTATTATCAAATCTGCTTTCTTAATTAAATCTTCCAAATTTTCTTTCGAAGTCATACTAAAAATTTTCATTTTATCTGATTTATACTTTGTAAAACCTGCTTGCACAATAACTTCATCATCTATATTTCCATTTTCAATATTTTTTTCTATTTCGTCTAATAATCTATGAAAATCATTGTTTTGAGTTCCAAGCATTACCAAAATCATCATTACACCTTCTTTTTTAGTATTTTACGAAATTATTATTTATTTATTCATGTTATATTTTTTTTACTTTTGGAAAAAATATTATTGTTTATTTTTGAAAGGATAAAAGTTATGAATAAAAAATACATTTTTTGGATATTGTTCGTTATAATTGGTATTATTTGTTTTATGTATTTTTATACTAAAAACACACCTAATAAAACAAATACTCAGAATTATAATGCCGAAAGAACATCTCAAAATACTATTGATAATGCTACTCAAAATTCTATTAATGAAGAGAAAAAGAACGCAGATAATACTGCTGAAAACACTACTATTCAAAATTCAGTAGATAATAATGAATTACAAGAAGGTGATGAAAAAATCCCAAAAGAGCCATCAAAAGAAACAGAAATCGCAACTTTTACAACTAAAATTTATACTAAAGACTCTGGAAGACAAAATAACCTTACACTTGCATGTTCATCTTTGAATGATACAACTGTTGAAAATGGTAAAACTTTTTCATTTACCAAAACTGTTGGAAGAGCCACATCTAGTAAAGGATACAAAAAAGCAGATGTATTCAGAAATGGTGATGTAATTGAAGCTCTTGGTGGTGGACTTTGCCAAGTAAGTACAACTTTATATAACGCTGTTTTAAAAATTCCTGAACTTAAAGTTACTGAAAGGCATCCTCATAGTAATAAAGTTCCATATATAAAATCAGGAAAAGATGCTGCTGTTTCTTATGGCGCACAAGATTTTAAATTTGTAAATAATACAGGAAATACAATTAAAATTAAAGCTTCTAATACAAAAAATAATGTAACAGTAAAAATCTTAAAATTAGAATAAGCATTATATGCAAACCTCAATATTCATCAAATAAAAATTAAACCGGCTAATTTGACAAACTTCAAACTAACCGGTTTTCTTTTATCTTAGCAATGAAAACCATCTATCTAAAACATATTGTTCCATAGAAACAATGTTCATCTTATCTACATCATCAGATGCAATCAAATTACATTCCCCAACAATTTCTCCATTATAAGTGTATTTAAGTTTTCCTATAACATCTTCCTTTTTTATAGGTGCCTTAATAACATCAGGTAAGTCTATACTTTGTTCAATATTAAAGTCATTTCCTTTTGCAATTAATGTACCGCAATCTTTTTCCGCAACAGCATTTGTTTCAGAAATAACACCTTTTTCAATTTTCACATTTTTTACTATATCATCTTTACTAATCATTTTTTTATATTCAAAATTTGAAAATCCAAAATCTAATAAACTTGAAGCACTTTTAAACCTTTTTGCAGATGTTGGAGCTTTCATTACTACTGCAATTAAAGATAGTCCATCTCTTGTAGCTGATGCAGATAAATTAAATAAAGCCTGTGATGTTGAACCTGTTTTTAATCCTGTGCACCCCTGATAATTATGTATTAACTTATTTGTATTTATAAGTTCAGATTTTCCTTCTCTTAAACTATCACTCCATATAGTAGTATATTTTGTAATTTCTGGATATTTTGTTAAAAGTTCTTTTGACATTAAGGAAATATCATAACTTGAAGTCATATGCCCATCTTCATCTATCCCATGACAATTTTTAAATTCTGTGTCATTCATTCCAAGTTTTTTAGCCTTTTCATTCATCATTTTTACAAATCCATCTTCTGTCCCACCTAGATATTCTGCCATTGCAGTAACACAATCATTTGCTGAAACAACACATATAGCTTTAAGCATTTCTTCTACAGATAGAGTTTCAGTAGTATCTAGCCATATTTGAGAACCTCCCATTGATGCAGCATTTTCTGAACATGGGATTTTTGTATCATAATTTATTTTTCCACTATTTATTGCTTCCATTATTAGTAAAATACTCATAATTTTAGTAACACTTGCAGGTCTTAGTTTTTCGTGCACATTATACGAATATAAAATCTTTCCAGTATTTTGCTCTATAAGTATCGCTGATTCACAATCTAAATTTAACGGATTAGAAGTATCATTTGTGTATTCTTCAGTTATATTATTTGCAACAGCTGAAGTTGCTGTTGCTGGACTACTCCAAGTATATATAGAATTATCAGCATAACAAAAAGTTGAATAAAATATAATTAAAATCTCAATCAGAAAAAAAGAAATAATTTTTTTCATAAAAAACCTCCATATATTTAATAATATATATGCAGGTTTTTTTTTATTTATTCATTATTTTGTTTATATAATACTCTAAAATTTTACTATTTCTTAACACAACAAATATTATAATAGTGAATTAATTGGTTCATACACTCTTTGATAAGATAAAAAATAAATTGGCACAAATAGAATTATTCCTTCTTAAAATTTCATCTTTCTTCATCAATTGCTGGTTTTCCTATATTAAAATCTTTATATAATTGATTTATTCCTATTCTTATAGTTCCTTTTTTTATTCTATCTAACAGGTAATAATAAAAACAAGCTACATCTTCTTTCTTCCACTCTTCAGTAACTCCACTCATATTAATCATTTTCGTTAAATCTGGCATTTCTACTAAATATGTTGTTTTTCCGGTGAAATTCTGCCCAATATAATTCAAACATTGCATTAGTTCCAATATATGAATCTTTGTTGTAAGTAATATGTGCATCACTTTTTTCTATTGCTTTAAGATATTGCATTTTTAAATATAATTGTGGCATTGATTCTTCTCCCTCAAATTTCACAAAATCTGGTCTCTCTAAATTATCTACTTGTTTTATTTTATCAGGTTTTAAGACAGTTATTCCTTTTTTTTCAAGTTCAGTTTTTAAATCAATAATATCTTGTAAATACTTTCTAAAACTACCACTAATTACAACTTTCATATCAAATTCCTTTCTCATTTTGCTTGCAAAGCACAAATATTTTCACATATACTTTCACAATCCAATCTGTAAACCTTTTCCAACTCTGGAACTGATCCATGTTTTATAAACTCATCTGGATAAGAAAAGCTCTTTATTTTTACATTTTCTATACCTTTATTAACAATAAGTTCTTTAATAGAACTTCCAAGTCCACCTATTTCTGTTCCATCTTCAATAGTTATTACAAATTTCGTTTTTTCTATTGATTTTGAAATTTTATCACAATCTAATGGTTTTAAAAATCTTGCATTTATTACTTCTGCATTTAACCCTTCTTTTTGTAGTTCTTTTGCAACCTTCATAGCAGTTGCAGTCATTTTGCCAATTCCAATAATAGTAACATCTTGTCCTTCTTTCAAAACTTCAGCCTTTCCTAGTTCCAACGCTTCATGTTTATCAAATTTGATATCCGCTTCTCCACCTCTAGGATATCTTATAACTACTGGAGCTTTTATTTCAATTGCAAATTCCATCATTTGAGTAAGTTCTTCAAAATCTTTTGGTGCCATAATTGTAATATTTGGAATTAGTTTAAAAAATGACATGTCATATAATCCTTGATGTGTTTCTCCATCATTTCCAACACATCCAGCTCTATCCACACACATTATAACTGGTAATTTTTGAATACATATATCATGAATAACTTGATCATAAGCTCTTTGGTAAAAAGAAGAATAAATTGGTACAAAAGGAATCATTCCTTCTTTTGCAAGTCCAGCCGCAAAAGTTAAAGCATGTTGTTCAGCAATTCCAACATCAAAAAATCTTTCAGGAAATTTTATTGAAAAATCTTTAAGTCCTGTACCATCACGCATTGCTGCAGTAATTGCAACTATTTTTTCATTTTTTTCTGCAAGTTCGATTAGTTTTTCACCAAATGCTTTAGAATAATCTTTTGATTTCTTTTTAGTAGATTCTCCTGTTTCTATATTAAAAGGACCTGTTCCGTGGAATTTATCTGGGGTATCTTCAGCGGGCTTGTATCCTTTTCCTTTTTTAGTTAATACATGTATAAGTACTGGTTCATCTAGCTCTTTCGCTCTTGATAATATATACTCTAAATCCTCTAAATTGTGACCATCTACAGGTCCTAAATATTTAAATCCTATTTCTTCAAAATACATTTTAGGAAGAATAAGCTGTTTAATACTTTTCTTTAATCTTGTTACTATTTTAACAATATAATTTCCAATAAAAGGAATCTTTTCTATTATTTTTCTTCCTTTTTTATTTGATACTGTATATTTTTTCTTAGCTCTTAATCTAGTTAAAAGCTTATTTATTCCTCCAATATTTTTAGATATACTCATTTCATTGTCATTTAAAATAACTATCATATTTGTTCTTGAGCTTCCAACATGATTTAAAGCCTCAAGTGCCATTCCACCTGTTAAAGCTCCATCACCAATTACAGCAATTACTGAATGATTTTCTTTTTTCAAGTCTCTTGCTTTAGCCATTCCCATAGCCGCTGAAATTGATGTACTACTATGCCCAGTATTAAAACAATCTGTTTCTGATTCACTTGTTTTCGGAAATCCTGCCAAACCATCTAGTTTTCTAATTGTTTTTAGTTCTTCTTTTCTTCCTGTTAAAATTTTATGTACATAAGATTGATGCCCAACATCCCAAATTAATTTATCTTTATTTAAATCAAATACATTGTGAATAGCAAGTGTTAGCTCTACTATTCCTAAATTTGAAGCTAAATGACCCCCATTTTTTGAAACTACATCAATTATATAATCTCTTATCTCTTGTGCTAAAACATTTTTTTCATTTAATTTTAAATTTTTTAAGTCTGCTGCACTATTTATTTGCTCTAACATTTTTACACCTCTTTTTATATTTTTTATAATTTAGAAGAAATGAATTTACTCCTAATCTATATTTATTTTAATATCTTTTCTAATACTTTTGCATTTAAACTTATATTTTATTATATAACATATTTTAAAAAAATAAAAGACTATCCCTCAAATTTAAGGGATAATCCAATTTTTATTCTTATTTCTTTGTCATTGGCTTTTGTTGTTCTATTGCATAATCAATTCCTAGTAGAATTCCATATTTAATAAATGTCTTTATACTCATATAGAATAAAAGAACAACAAATATAATAGAAGATATAGAACCAAAGATTCCTGCAATACTAATTTCAATATGTTGTATTGCAATGGTAAACAATATTAAAAAAAAACATCCAGTAATAAAGAAAAATAAGCTAATTACAAAAATAAACCGTTTAACAAAATCAGTATGCATAGAATCCCCTTTCACAATAATTATTGTTAATAGTTACCATATACTTAAAACTTGCTTATTGGCAAGATAATTAAATTATACACATATAATATCATATTTTATTATAAAAGTAAATATTAGATGACAAATTTATTTTTAACACTTTTATCATTTTTTATAATCTAAAAATTTTAATAATTCATCAAATTTTGTGTATCTTCTCTCTTAATTTAAATTTACACCATCTTCTATATGTCAATACTATAAAATAATCTCATCTAAATCTTCTGGTACGATTACATTATTATCAAAATATTCTTTGGCTTCCGCTGTATATAACTCTTTTTTATTTTCGTGTGTATCTTCTGTATGATAAATAATTAGATTTTTTATATCTAAAGGATTCATTGATTCACATACAGATTTTACTGTTGAATGGTGTTTTTCATAAGCCTTGAAAACTTTTTCTTCTGCATCTAAACAAAATGCTTCGTGCATAACATAATCAGCACCTTTCAATCTATCATATAATATTGGATTGCAAGTTTCATCTCCTAAAAATATTAATTTTTTACCATTCTTTAAAATCATTTCAAATCCATACAATTGATTTCCTTTAGGATGAACATCAAAAAAAGTAATTTTCTCTCCTGCTATCTCTAATGTTTCTTCATCTTGCAATGTATGTATTTTCACCTTTTCTTCTATTGCATTTATTCTAACATCTGGAAATACAGAAGAATATAAGTTTTTTATTGATTTTGTTACTTCTTCATTACAATAAATGTTAAACGGTTCATTATATCCTTTACTAAATAATCCAGACATTCTTTTTAAAATCCATAATAATCCCAAAATATGATCTGTATGACAATGAGAAATAAAAATGTCATGAATATCAGTTAATTTATAACCTTTTTTCTCTAAATTTTTAACAATTTCTACTCCTCCACCTGTATCAACTAATAAATTCCTGTTTCCGTTTTCTAGCAAAAAACAGGTATTATACAAATTCCATACAAATCCGTGACCTGTTCCAAGCATTATAATTTTTTCCATATTGACCTCCATTTATATCTTTTTTCTATTTTGCATTTTTAATCAAACATTTCTTTTAATTTTTCTCCTACTTCATAACCTTTTTTATAGAAGTTTTCAATTCTCATTTCTAAATATTCATTTCTGTAGCAAAGTTCCATTGTTATCGGTCCGTTGTAATTGCTATCTTTAAGATTTTTCACAACACTTTCCCAATTTAATGTACCATCAAAAGGAATTAGATGTAAATCATCACTTTTATCATTATCGTGTAAATGTACTGCAAATATTCTATTTTTAAATTTAGAAAAATCTAAATCATCGTCAAAGTGAACGTGATAATGACCAGAGTCAAAACATATTCCAACATTTGCATTATCAATATTTTCAATTACATAGTCTAAATATCCTTTGATTTTTGTATTTTCAAAAGCTACTTTTACATTTAAAGATTCTGCGTAATCAACAATTTCTTGTAATCTCTTTAATCCTGTTTCGTTGTATTTTGGTGCTACACTTTTGCTTGTTAAATGCATAACAACCATAGAAATATCATTCTTTTTGCAAATTCTAATATCATTTTTATATCTATCAACTAATTTATTTCCATCTTCGTTTTCAATCCATAAATCATTTATGTTTTGATAACCTAAATGTGCAAAAATAACATTTAACCCTTTTTCTTTAATATATTTCAATTGTTCTTCTTGCGTAGGATTCCAATCTTTGTTATACCATTGTATAAATACATTTTTAAATCCTGCTTTTTCGATGGCATTTATTGTTTCTATCACACTAACATCTTTATTATCATTACTTACTACAACTGCAATTTCTCTCATATTATTTCCGCTCATATTCAAGCAAAATCCTCCTCACTATATAATTTACATTGTTCTTTTGACCATGCTGGAGAACATACTATTGCTAATTTAAAATTACCATTCCAATAATAAATATCTTTCTTATTTATAAATATAATATCTCCTTTTTTAAAGTCAATTGACTCACTTTCTCTTTTATATATAGTTCCTTTTCCTTCTAAAACATAGCATAATTCTTCAACTTCTAAATTTGAGCAATATCCCTCCATAGGATATCTTCCATTAATTTTATTAGTACAAAAATCCATATTTTTTTCATTTAGAGCAATTCCATATTCTAAAACCGAACTTGTATCAGCATAATTAAAATTTTCTGCATTTTCTTCTTTTATAATTTTCATTTTGCTTCCTCCTTAAATTCTAATTACTTTAATATCATTGGTTTATTGCTTCGTGATATATTACTTCTTTTCCGTTATTTTTAGCATACTCAATTTCATTCTTTGTACTATCTCCAATATATCCATCAATATTTACAACATATATAGCATCACTTATATCAATTTTCTTTCTATGAATTTTATCTAAAATACTAGCATCAATACCTTCATATCTCTGTCCATCAACATTATAAACACATTGAATAACTGCATATCCTTCTTTTAACTCTAGTTCTTCAGCTATTTTCATCATTTCTTTTGAATATCTCATACTTCCACAAATCGTTATTACTTTAATTTCCATCTATAGCCCTCTCCTATTTTACTAAATCCAAATCACCATTTATGATTACAGGCGAAAATCCACTTATCTCATCAAATAAAATTCCCTCTGGCACTTCATTCCATAGATATATTTTCTTATTTTCCATAAATGCTTCGTATAGTTCAAGGAATGTCGAACCACCAACATAATTCTTTTTTCCATTTTTATCAAAGTTTAAAGTTAGTACTGCATCCATTGATTTTATTCTATCTCTACTTCTCCTAAACATTTCACCCTTCATTTTTGCATGTTCTTCTTTTCCTTTAGCATACCATTCGTTTTCAGCATTAGGATTTTCGTATGTATGAGGTAAAAACACCTCCCAACCGTTTTCTTCTAATTTTTCTTTAATTGGTGGTATATCCTTATAAAAAGCTTTGCTACAAATTATAAATATTTTGTTCATATATAATCACTCCTATTTTTATTCTATTTGTCAAACATTATATCATACTTTCCTTAATTTGTCTTAAATTTAGTCAAATATTATAAAAAAATTAAAGAGCCAGTAATTATACCAGCTCCATATTTTAATATGCAATTTCATATTTAATAATATTACTAATCGTTTCAGAACTCATTAAACTATCAAATACATTACTTACATCTTTCTTGTTTTCATCAGTACTAGATATATAAAAATTTTCTGTAGTTTCAATATATTTATGTTCACAAATCGAATCTCTGAAAGTATTGATTTTAAGCGTTTTTTCCATGGCAATTTTTATATTTCTTTCCACTTCCACATGGCTTTTATTCTAGCTATATTCTACTACACTACTTTGCATTTTAGCCCATTATTTTGCACATTTTTGCACTTCATTACACTGCTTTTCACTCGAATTTACTAGCAGAACGTATGTAAAATTAACCTTCACTAATTTCAATATTGCAATATTTTGCAACAATTATAGAGTGTACTTTTAATTCTTCTGGCAAATTATTTTCTTCTTCATAAAATTTTATTTCATTAAATAATTCTCCATCTTCAAATATTTCACATTTGCTTTTTATTTTATATTGTTTATCATTATTATCTTTAATATAAATATTAATAAAACAATTTGAATTCTGTTTTAAATTATCTATTGTCTTTGACATTTGAATGTTTGATAATATCATTCTATCACTTTCAACTCTGCTTGGCATTACAACAATTGCTCTTGGTTCGTTATTAGTACTTGTTGATAATATAACCCATTCGTTATTCTTAATTTCTTCAATTTCATTCATTGATAATGTATTCTTCATTATTATTCCTCCATATTCATAGTTAACGTTACATCAAAATCTTTAAATCCTTGTTTTTTATAAAAATCTATGGCATTCAAATTTTTAGCACTTGCAACTACTTTTAAATTAGTAATATTCTTAGTTTTACAATATTCTTTAAAGCGATTAATTAATTTTTTTCCAATTCCAGAGCCTCTATAATTGTTATCAACTAACATATTGTTAATCTCTCCATATTGAAGCAATTCATAAGAACCTTTTTCATTTATAGTTCCTGCCAAATATCCTATTATATTTTCATCTTCTATCGCAATAATAACATATTCATTTTTTATTAAATTTTCAAAATAACTCTTTCCTTCTTCTGATAAAGGCCAATCAACAATTAATGTTGGATCAAAATTTTCTTTTTCTAATTTAAACAATTCATAATTCAATTTCTGAATTGATTTTAAATCATTTAAAGTCGCTTGTCTAATAATAATGTCTTTCATTAGCTCAACTCCTCATTCATAATTTCAGTAATATTATGTAATAACGTATGTAAAATTTATATTAATAACCACCATCAATTGTTAATATTTCGCCATTAATATAACTTGACTCTTCACTTGCTAAAAAATAGATTGTATTTGCGATTTCACTTGGATTTGCAAATCTTTCTAAATAAATCTTCTTTCTTTCTTCTTCAATTAATTCTTTTGGTAAATCTTTATTCATTTCTGTATCTGCCCAACCAATAGCAATTGCATTAACTCTAATATTAGGTTTTAGTTGATAAGCCAAATCTCTTGTTAAACTTTGTAATCCAACCTTTGAAATATTATAGTCAATAGATTCTGGTGCTATTACTTTTGTTCCACTTGTAGATGATACATTTATAATTGTTGAACCTTTATTCATATATTTTAAGCACTCTCTAGCTACTATAAAAGCTCCAATTACATTCACATTTAGGGTTCTTTTAAACTCATCAATTGTAATATCTTCAAAATTTCTATCAAATACTATTCCAGCATTATTTACTAATGTATCTATTTTCTCATATTTATTAATTATGGTACTAATCATTTCTTTAACTTCTTGTTCATTTGAAACATCAGCCTTGTATACCATAGCACTTACATTATATTCTTTTTCTAGTAAATCCTTTAATTGATTTGCTTTTTCTTCGCTAGAATTATAATTAACTACAACATCATATCCTTGGCTTGCAAATTTTATTGCAGTTGCTCTACCAATTCCTTTTGATGCTCCTGTTATTAAAGCAATTTTATTCATTATATCAACTCCTCTATTATAAATACAAACATATTTTATCATTCTTTATCGTTTATTTCAAGTTTTCTCTATGTCACAGTGGCAGTGGTCACAATCTTCTCAATGCCTTGTAAATACTGATTTTTATTTTTCAAAAATCAATTTACATACGTTTTATATACGCTCTTTGCAACGTATGTAATAACGTATGTAAAAAATAATCTTGTAAATGTTATAATAAAAAGCCATTGATTTAAGGGCTTTACGCGTTTTTACCACAGCAATTTTTGTACTTTTTACCACTGCCACATGGCTTTTCGATTTTGGTCATTTGACTACACTTGGTTGCATTTTATCCCACTTTTTCCTGCATTTTTGCACTTAGATACATTCTGCTCCACTCGGCTTTGATAGTTATTTGTATCTAAATTTGTATCTAAAATTCGGTATATAAATTGCTAGTATCACGATTTTAAATTATTCATTTAAATGTTTTTTTATTCTTTCAAACATTTTCTTATGACCTTTTTGATTAGGATGTAATCCATCAATAAAATCATCTTTTTTTAACACATCTTGCATCGATAAATATTTGATTTTATTTTCTTTACAAAATTCTTCAAGTTCACTGTCAAACTTTAATATTGCTTCCAGATCCCTATCATACTCTGATATAACTTCATTATTATAATATTTATTAGGCTTCCATAAAAATTTCTCATCACTTTCTATTCTTGTTAAACCTAAAATTATCAACTCTGCATCTTGTTGCATAATATACTTCGAAATTTTTTCAATATTTGATTTATATTGCTCAATACTATTTTTATTATTTCCGTTAAATTCTTGAGTATCATTAACACCAATTGATAATATAACAATATTTTTAAATTCTTCATGTTTAAACGAATTAAATATATACTCAATTTTATTTAAAATATCTGTACTGGTAGCACCAGGGAAACCAGTAACATGCACATAATTACTACATACTTTTGAATCATCTTTATTTACAATATAATTTTTTAATAACGCTGACCATCCACCACTTTCAAAATCACCAATTCCATATGTAATGCTATCACCAATAACTATATAATTATTATTCATTATTCTCCCTCCAATTATTTTTTATTATATAACAAAAGGGACAATTTTTAAATATTTGTCCCTTAAAATTTACCTTGATATTGTTTTTTCCTTTATATATCAATATTTTGCAGATTTTGCCATTTGTATCTAAATTTGTATCTAAAATATATGTCAATCATCTAGGCTAGGTCCATCTTTTTTATGATGTTTTATTGGCATAATTTCTGTTTGCTTACTTTCTGCCTTCTCAGCTAATTCTTCAGATGAAACTCTTAAACTTTCTAAAAGTTCATTTTTAAAATTCAATTTATCACTTGGCTCTTCTTTAATATTTTGACTAGCTTCTGGAAGCCTTTTTATATCAGTCTTTTTTCCAAAGCCTTTTGCTATATTTATAATTTTTGAAATATAGCTGAATAATTTATTCTTTTTATCCTCTTCCTTTTTATCTGTTATATCTTCTTCAATCTGTGTTTCAGATTCTTGCATAGACTTTTCTTCAACTCTATCACATGTAAAATAATCAATTTTTTCTCCTTGTTTTAATCCTTTATTTAATGCTATCAATTGGAGCAAGTCATATCTATCTGGGACACTTAAAAATTTTAATTTTTCTGGTGGTATTATAGTATTAATCATAACTAAGTTGTCCATATTATTAGTGTTTGAATTACTACCTGTTCTTGAAGTGAAAAATTTTCCAAATTCGCAATTTACTCGAATGTGATCGTCTAAATTAATTTTTTTATTTTCCCCAACAATTTCAAAATATATATTATCTGATGAAATAACTTCATCTACAGGAAAGCTAACAATATAATTCGAATCCGAAAAATAGCCATCAATGACTATTTCAATATCTTTCATTATATCATCAGTTAAATTTTCTCCAAATTTTTGATAAATTACTTTTCTATAATAATCTTTTTTACTTTCTCCCACTCTAACAGGTATGCTGTTATCATATTCTTGTCTTAATATTCCTAGAAACAATCTTTCTGGTGCAAAATTACACGCATATCCAAATGATGTTGCTCCTGCAGAGGTAAAATACACTTCATCTTTATTACCAGATTGCTGTTTAGTATATGTCCCTGTTGTATTTAATTTTTGTTCCAAGCGAGAAACCGATGAGTATAATTCTTCATTAAAGTTTAAATCGCTACCCAATCCATTTTTTCTTATCATCTCTATTATATTGCCATTACAAGAATGCGTAAAAAAACCTTTTTCTTTTATTTCATCAATAGAGAATAATCCTATTTCTGCTCTTTTGCTTAATAGTTCTTCTATCGTATAATCTAATTTAGAATCATTTGATAAGGCATAATAAATCATAATGTCCCCCAAATAAGTACATATTACGTCTATATCATTTCCCGAATAATCTAAAAGTTTTTTCATAAATTCTTTGTTATTTATTAATACTTGTATTTGATTTTTTTCCCCTTTTTTGCTAGTAATCCTTTTGTTTAATTTTGCTATGAAATCTTTTATTTCCATCTTAAATCAAAATTCCTCATTTCTTAAACTATTGTTAATTTTTTATTAACTTTCATATATCTTTTATTTTTGTTACAACTAACTACTAAACCTTTCATATCGTATTAAATAATTGTTTTTAATATTTTATCATTTTTTCTTATTTATTGCAATATTTTCTACTGCCACGGAGCAGTGGATACTTTTATTTTTTCTTAAGTATTTTCAATAGTTTCAAAGTTTTCTTTTTATTCTAGATACAAATTAGATAAAAAAAATTTCTGCAATTTGTATCTAATTTTGTATCTAATTTCATTTTCTAAAATTCTCGAGCATAGAAAAAAGTCCGAAAAATCGGACTTTATTGATTTCTTCCACAACAGTTCTTATATTTTTTCCGAGACCCACATGGGAATAATTCCTCGCTTTATTTGATACATTAATCTTTCCAAATCCTTTTAAAATGTCATTTTTTTTACCTTGCTATTCTTCTTTTTACCTTTTCATCTCTCGCTCAGGGTATCTAAAAAAGTATCTAAAATTCTATATTAATCCTCTAGGCTAGGGTCTTCTTTTTCATATTGTATTGTTTGTATATTTTCTATTTGCTGGCTTTCTTTATTTTTAGCTAATTCTTCTGGTGATACTCTTAAACTTTCTATAAATTCATTTTTTGAATTTGATATAGTACTTGATTCTTCTCTAATATCTTGAGTAGCTTCTGGGAGCATTTTTACATCTTTTCTTTTTGCTGTACTTTTAATCTTATTTATAATTTTTGAAATTAAACTAAATAATCTATTCTTTTTAGTTTTATCTTCCATATCAGATACTTCTTTTTCTTTACTAAAATCTGAATATAGTCCAGCGTATCTTGTTGTTGCTACGTCTCTTTCTAATCCTTGTTCAAATGTTTTTCTATTTGTTCTTTCTAAATTGTGATCCAGTGTATCACTAATAGACCAATATGTTATACCTTCAAGAAATGCACCTGTTTCTTCTATTGCTTTTGATATTTCATCCATTCTCATCTCTTTTAATTCTGCTATACTTTCAAATGTCATACCTGTTTTTTGTTTTATCAAATTCAATATTTCTAATTCTGAACGTACTTTTCCAATTTGGTCAAACATAAACCTTTCTGGAAGACACATATCAAATTCAGTTATCTGAATATTAACTCCAGTATTTTTCAAATCTTCAAAACATTTTCTTATATCTTCTGGACTTTGTGTCATTTCAATATGCATCTGTGTTCCTATTGTATCAATTAAACCTGGACATAGTGAATTAATTTGTTTTAATTGTTCTAATACTGCTCCTCTTCTTTCTGGATTTTCTAAAAATGGTTCATTGTATACATATGTTATTCCTTCAGGTTTATTCTCTAAAGCATATTGAAAAATACCTACTAATTCTTCATTTGAAATACCATAGAGTTCTTCCCACATATTTCTATATGGGGGATCAAATGAAATAATTTCATTAAATAAATCGACTGATTTTATTACACCTTTTCCATCAATTTTATGTTCTTCATTATATTTTGAGACAAAATCTATAGAATTTTTTACATATTCTTGTAGTTCTTTTAATACTTCTTCTTTTGATTTTGCAATTAAATGTTCTTCCATTGTCTGTTTATCTAATAACGTATGATATCTAGCATGCATACCATTTCTATAGCAAAAATCTAACCCTCGTTGGGCATAATAAAAATCATACTTTTTCATATCAGGTATTTGCTCATCATACATCTTTTTTGTAACATCATAATATCTTCCAGAAGCAACTAATACTGTATTGTACTCTGGTAAAATATCATTAATTCCTGATAATTCTTCATATGTTAAACTTTTTATTTGATCTCTTTCTGTGCCAATATATCTATGTGCCTTTTCAGTAAATTTAGCATAGCTTTCTGGATGTTCATTTTTTAGTTTTTGTTTAATTCCTTCATCCCCATCAGTCTGAAAAACTAAAATATATGAATCTATTTCATCAGAAGGAAGTCCCGAATGCTCTAATGCAGACTCTAAAACAGTTCTTCTGTCTTTTATGCTTTGTTCCATTGGAATTAAAGACTCTTTATACTGTTCTACTAAATTGCTTTTTATACTTTCTAAATCACTTTCATTCCATGATTCTATCTCTTTCTCACTAATATTTAATTGTGAACAGTTTCTAGCAAACTCTCTTAATTCATCTATGTTATTACATTGTACAATACTTAATAATTCTATTGTCTCAGAATTAAGATAAATTCCATTTATTGGAGCTTGCATTCCTAATGAAAATTTCTGCATTATCTCACCTTCTTTCAAATAGATATTTTATTTCATCAATTCTATTATATCATAGTATTTTATTTTTACAATATTTTTAGAAAACTAAAGTGATCCTTGTCACATGGTATCTAATCACTAATCTTCAAATCCTTGCCACTCTATGTTTTTAAGATTTGATTTTAATTTTAGATACCTTTTAGATACCCTCGCTTAAGGTATGTAAAAAGGTATCTAGGAGAAAAGTAGCATAAGAAAAAACCCTTGAGCTAAGGGCTTTACGCGTTTTTACCACAACAATTCTTATATTTCTTACCACTTCCACATGTACAATGCACTTCAGTTTTATTTGTTCTATCCGTTTTTATAGTTCTTATTGTATTCGGCGAAATTTAGGCAAAATTCTTATTGTTCTTATTGTTTTTATTGTTCTAATTAAATCTTATTTTCCGTTGACAAATCGTTGACACTGTCAACATCATTATCTACATTTCTATTTTACTCATTTAATAATTATTTGTAAAATGTATAAATTACCATACTTTTAATCTTTTTTCTTTAAACATTCCGTCATTTTCTTTTATATCAAAAGTATCATAAAATTCGTCTATTGAAGATAATACTGCATTTACTCTTACTTTATCTGGTGAGTGTGTATCCATTATTAATAATAATTTTGTATATTCTTCTGTAGATTTACTTGCCCAAATATTTGCATAAGATGTGAACATTTCTTTCAAATCTTCCTTTTTTGCACCTTTTCTTTTAGCAATATCTGCTATGCAAGATACTCCACCTAAATCCGCAATATTCTCTCCTACTGTCTGTTTTCCATTTACAGCTTTGCCATTAACTTTATATTCATTGTAATAATCTATTACTTCTTTTTGTAATTGCTCAAATTTAACATAGTCTTCTTCTTTCCACCAATTATTCATATTGCCTTTTTCATCAAACAATGCTCCATTATTATCAAATGCGTGTGTTATTTCGTGAGCAATAATACTTCCAAATGAGCCTAAATTTTGGTAATAAGAATTACTTTCATTATATAATTCATAATCTAATAATGCTATTGGAAAATTTATTGAATTATCTTGTGGGTTATAATAAGCATTTACAGTTAATGGCGACATTATCCAATACTTTTCTTTATTAATGATTGAATTGTTTGCAAACTCGACATTAACCCTATTCATATTTATTATATTGTCCAATAGATTATCATTCAAATCGTATTTTTGAGAACTGTCTTCCCACTTGTCTGGATAGCCTACATTAACTTTCATATTTTCTAATTTTAGCAATGCTTTTTGTTTTGTTTTTTCACTTAACCAGTCATTGTTTCCAATCTTTATTTTGTATTCTGCTATAATATCATTAATTATTTGCTTAAACTCATTAATTGAATTATCATTTGCATATTTTTTTATATATTCCTGTGAAATTTCTGTATCAAAATATAATGCTATTACATCAGTGGCATAGTCTTCTATAGTATCTTTTGTTATATCTGTTCCAGTAAGTTTTGCTTCCAATTCATTCATTAAATTATAATATTCAATATCTGCATATTTACCATAATTTTGTAATATCTGTAACTTAATACATTCCTTTAGAGTTTCTAAATTTTCCATTGTTAAATAACTATTTAATGATCGAGCCTGTTTTTCATCCACTATACTTATATTATATTGATTATTGTAATCAATAAATTTATCTATATTTATATTGCTAAAAATGTCTTTTAATTCATTTTTAGTTACAATATTATAGAAAGACTGTACTTCTGTAAGTTCTTCCATTGGTTTAGAATTTTTTGCAATTTCAGTATAAAATCTGCTTATTTTTCTTACACTTTCTTTTGCTTCTTCATCGTTATATCCATATATTTTAAATATTTCTCTGTCAAATTCAATATATGTTGCTACATAAGATGAATAAAGTGGATTTGTATAATAATCAGAGTATATATTTCCATAGTCAAAAGAAAAAGATGCAACCATAACTATTGTCTGTGTATTATCTTTATAGTCATTTTGTAATGCAGAATTAATAAAAATTCCTAAAGATAATTCTTTATCTATTCTTGCTAGATTATTCATCAATTCATCTATACTTTTTGAATTGTCAATACTTTCAATATATGTATCTAGCTTTTTTGTGCTGTTTTCTTGATTTACTATACTTTCATATAATTTACATATTTTATATTCATCAGTTCCAACCTGGTATGTACCTTTTTTTGAAATTATATCTTTCACTATTTTCTTAACTTTGTCATCTGCATTATCTTGTGTTTCTGTAAACAATAAGGACCAATATTCCTTATCACTTTCCAACTGATGATTTTCTATAATATCATTGTTTATATTAGCATAAAAATCATCTTTTATACTGGATTTATTTTCTGCTTTTTCAAATATTTTATTTATTAGTCCACTGCCAAAAGCACACATTAAACTAATTATTAAACACCCTACAATATAGATTTTAACACCATTTTCTCTCTCAATTATTGGTTTCATATTTCACCACTTTCTAACTAAATAATATTTTATCTGATTTAAATAATTTAATAACAGCTTTCATTATAACAACTATAAATACAAGATTAGAAATTATAGTTATCGTAAAATATTGCATATTTACTGCGTTTGATATTATATCAGACAATAGTAAATTTACATTTACAAATGGTATCATCGAAAGTGTCATATCTAGCTTTGTTCCCATCATAGATAAAAACATTGGAATCATTGTAATAAATGCTAAAGGTTGTGTTGAATTCTGTGCTTCTTTAAAGCTCTTTGCTCTACTTGCAATTACAATAGCTAATGCACTCATAAGCATAGCAAAAATAACAAACAATAGTAAAACCAAACATATACTTCCAAATGATAATAATTGCATTCCCTTAAATGATTCTAGTGTACCTGATAAATAGTATAAAACACCATACATTGATACAAATCCAACAACTGCACTAATAACTGTACAAATTGTAGTAGCTAAAAATTTTCCACCTATTATATCTCCAGGTTTTAAAGGAAATGTTAATAATGTTTCAAGTGTTCCTCTCTCCTTTTCTCCTGCTGTCATATCAATTGCAGCAAATGTAGCAGTTAATGCTGTTGTCATTAATATAAATGTCGGAACCATACCAATCATATATTGTGTCATAGAATCTGTTTCTGATACATCTTCTTCTTTAACTGTATAAACATTAAATATTTCATCTGGAATTAAACCTTCACTTGTAAGCATTTGTGATTGAATTGCTTGTTTATAACCATTAATTAATTCATTTGCCATTTGTAAAGTTGCCATACCATAATTATCTTGTTCTGTATAATATATTGTAAATTCTCTATCTTTTAATGTGATGTAACCGTCAATTTCATCATTTTTAAATTTTTCTTTGAGTTCATCTTCTGTTCCTCTAACTTTATCAATTTCTAATTCCTCTATAACAGTATTCATCGCACTATCAGGTTCAAACGCAAAACCAATTTTATTATAATTTGATTCATCTGCATTCATCATTGAATCTTGAAATGTTAAGATAAACCCAAACATCAATGGGTATAGTAGTAAAGGAATAACAATCATCATAACTAAAGTCTTTTTATCTCTAATAACATCTCTTATTTCTTTTTTTATTATTTCAAACATCATACCTTTATTCTTCATTTGAAACACCTCCTATTAACGCAAAAAATGCATCTCTTAAATTTGTTGTATCCGTTTTTGCTTTTATTTCTTCTGGTGTTCCTGTTTCAATAACTTGTCCTTTATTTACCATTATAACTTTATCACAGATATTTTCTGCTTCTTCCATATAGTGTGTTGAATAAAGAATTGTCTTACCTCTCTTTTTCTCTTCTTTTATAAAATCTAAAATGATTTGACTTGAAATAATATCTAGTCCAGTTGTAGCTTCATCTAAAATATAATATTGTGGATTATGTACTAAACAACGAGCTAGTCCAACTCTTTGTGTTTGTCCAGTAGATAGATTTCCTATTTTAGCATTTTTTATTTCTTCTAAATTTAGTAATTTCAATATTTCTTTTTCTCTTTTATTTATATCATTTATGTCCATTCCATATAATTTGCCACACATTTGTATTAATTCATGTGGTGATAATCTATTATATAATTTAGTATTACCAGAAAGAAAAGCTATCTTTCTCTTTATATCTAAACTATTTTTTTTATAATTTTGTCCATCAACTTCAACAGTTCCTTCTGACTGTTCCATAATTCCTGCTAACATTCTTAACATAGTAGTTTTTCCTGCACCATTTGGTCCAAGTATTCCAATTATTTCGCCCTTATCTGCTTTAAATGATACACCATTAACAGCATAAAAACTTGTTTTCTTTTTGTTTTTATCTTGTCTAGTAAATTTCTTTTTTAGATTATTTACTTCTAACATCTTTTCCTCCTTTTATTTTACCACTAATACTTTATCATGATTGTGGATAATATTCCAACAGATTTACTTAATTATTAATTACTATTTTTCTTGTACCTTATTATATAATATTATTAAAAAAATTAAAACTTTTTTCAAAAGATTTAGTTACATTAATTTTATCATTGTTAGTACTTGCTATATAATACTTTTCTGTTGTTTCTATTCTTGTATGCCCTAATACTTCTGCAATATCTTTTATTTCACATCCGCTTCTTAAACTCGTTGTTGCAAAACTACCTCTTAAATCATAAAACCTAGCTTTTATACCTAATTCATTTCTAATTATTTTGAAAGGATATTTTATTACATCTGTTCCTGAATACAATCCATTTCTTTTCGTAAAAACAATATCTGTCCTATCTTTCTTAGATTTACTTTCTATAATTGCATATTCAACCACTTTACCATACTTGTTTTTAATTTCTTTTAATGAATAATATTTATACATCTTACCAAATTCTTTTTTATTCCTGTCTTGCTGCTCTTTATAATTAACTAATATTGAATATAGTGTGTCACATATATATACTTCTCTTTCACTTCCTTCGGTTTTAGTAGAACCAATATACCATCTTCCTTCTTTACTTTTATCTTTTGCATATACGGTCTTTGTTATCTTTATAGTTCTATTTTCTAAATCTATATCATCCCTTAAAGCAAATACTTCTCCTGTTCTCATACCTGTATAACATGCTGTTAGAAAAGCATATATAAATGTTTTATCTTTATTAAATCTTAATAAAATTCTTTCAATTTCTTCTAATGTATATATATGGTTGCATTTGTTTTTTTTGAATCAAATGATAATACTCTTGGAATTTGTAAATCTCCTGCGGGATCTCCCTTTATAAATCCAAAATAATATGTAGCATCTCTTAAAGAACTCTTTATTACTTTTTGATAATTTCTTAATGAATCTTTTGTTTGAGATTTCTGATATAATTTTAATAATGCATGATTTAATATATATGGTGTTAAGTTGCAAAGTTTATATGCTCCTAATTCATCTTTTATTGTTTCAAATGATTCCTTATATCTTTTAGCTGTAGAATATTTATAGTTTATTTCAAAGTATTCACTCATCCAATATTCTAAATAATCTGCATAGGTCATTTGTGATTCATTGCTTACTCCTCCATTAATAAATTCATTATACGCTCTTTGCCCAGCAAGTAGTGCTTCACTTTTAGTTCTAAATCCACATTTTGTCATTTGCTTTCTTTTACCATTTACCTTTCCAATATCAAAACAATATTGATAACTATTTCCCCTTTTTCTAATACTTATCATTTTTATCACATTCCTTTCTTATTCTATTTTACAACAAAAAGATGTAGTATGTTTTACTACACCTTTTTAATAAGTATTCTATTAAAAAATTGCTTCATCTCTTCTATATTTTTAAAGCGTTTATTAATATCAGAATTTGTACCTTTTAAAACAAATTCTTTTAACTTTTCATCATTATTTTTTTCTAAGTTTGATTTTCCTGTCATAACAAAATATATAAGCCTTGTTAATGCATATGTCTCATACTCAATAGAATAGTTTTTAAAACCAATGATTGCCAAATTACTATCATTTAAAGATCCTTTTACTTCTGAATCTGTACTTGTAAGATTACTATTTTTTTCTTTTACTAAACCAAAATCTGAAACTTTTACAATTATTGCTCCGTCATATATTTTTAGTAGTACATTAGTTAAGCTAATATCTCTATGAAGATATCCTTTACTGTGAATATAAGAAAAAGCTTTAAATATCTGATTTATTATACTAATTCTAACATCATTTGATATTTTATTATTATTTTTTGTTATGAAATCATATAGTGTTTGATCAGCATATTCAGCATAATACTCGTTCTTTTCTTTATCAAAATTATATACTTCCAAAACATAAGGAGATTTTAGTTCTTTTAAAGTTTCAAATTCTTTTTTAAATCTTTCTAATTCCTTTTTATCTAACTCCTTCTTTGCTTGCTTTATTACAAATGTTTTATCATAAAACTCATCTTTATATTTAAAAACTTTCGCGTAAGAACCTTCACCTATCAATTGTATAGGATATCGTTTTTCCTCAATCTTATTAGCTATTTTTATAGTTCTTGTCATAGTAAATATTGGTTCATACTCAATTAATCTAATTTTTATTAAATCTTGAGGAATAGGACTCCCACCACTTAAAACAAGAAATTTTTTACATTCTTCTATAAAAAATTTATAGTCTTTATTAATTTCAAAAGATAGCGATGTTTCTTTTAATACATATTGCATATCTTCATACAGCTTTATATATTCATCTAATTCTCTACTTTCGCTTGCGTTAAAGTGTCCATTAGTTTTTCTATACATAAAACTGAATAAACGATTAAATTCTTGATGAAGAATAGCAAACAACTTTTTTAAATATGTATTATCAATATCATTATATAATTCTTCAGTTCTTAGTACTTCTTGTAATTGATATTTTTCATATTTTTGTTTTAAAAAATACTCTATCTTAACTGCCATAATTGTTTCATCCCCTATTTTTGATTTTTTTGTAAAAAAGGATGTCAACAAATTTTCTTTTGTTAACATCCTTTATTATCAACGGATTTCATCCATATTTAGTTAAATTGGTTGACAAACGATAAATTTGTAACCTTTATTAAATTTCTGTTTTTACTGATTTTAAGCGTTCTTTCCGTGACAGTTCTTGTATTTTAAACCCGAACCACATGTTCTGACACATCGAATATTATTAGTATTTATTGTATTTATCATATTATTTGTATTCGTTGGTATTACTAAACAATGCACATTTGGTATATATCGTATTTTTAGTACATATAATACTTATAATATTCTTATACCGATGTCAAATCGCTGTCATTGACATCTTTCTAATATATTACTTTTTTTTAACATTTTATATAATTTAACAAATTTATTTACATTCTAATTATAAACATATTCTATTTAAAATTCAATAGTTACTCGAAAGAAAAATCATAATTATATATTCCTTTTGATACCTACTTTAGAAATTGTAATTTGTCGCTGCAATTTCTCTATTAAATCTATGATAGTTTCTAATCCTGCTATTCCATTTTGGTTGCTAACAATTTTACTTATAGCCCTTTTTTATCAATAATTATTCTATAATCTTTCCAAATATGTTTGAAAATTCAAGTATTCTTTCTCTATATTTTCCCAGCATATCCGTATTATTAAAATTTTCATAATACTCTTTCAGGCAATAATACATATTATCATCTTCTATAAATTCCTTTTCCCATATAATAATTTGATACTTCTCTATAACTACTTTTCCGTTTTTTATTTTATTTAAGTCCTTATCATACAAAACAAATTGCCCTTTTATTATTACTCCTTCATCGCAAACTATAGTTATTTCTTTTATAGTATTATTCGTAACTAGATCGCTTTCATGAATAACTATTTTATCATCATATTCTAAAATAATCTTTCCATATCCATGTTTTTCAATACATATATTGTCAATTATAAAATCCTTCTGCTCTTTAAATACTATTTCTTTTTTATTACTTTCTCCTAATATATAATCCACTAAATATATTTGGTGTGGAATTTCAATTTCAAAATTTTGTGTGTTGTTTTTAGTCATTCCTCTCCTATTCAAACTATCATTTATTCTATTTTTAGAAAAATTTGTATATATCATCTTTATATTAAAATTATTTTGTTTAATTTTTTCCTTAATCTCATTAATTATATTAGAATACAAATAATTTTGTACCATTAATATATTTAATTCAGGATATTGTTTAAAAAAAATTTTAGAAGTCGTAAATGGCTTTTCTACTATAATATTGTTTATACCTAAAGAAATACATTGATTTATGATATTATAAAATTCTTCTTTAGGAGTACATATATCAACAATAACGTTTTTATTATTTAAGTTATTTTTAAGTAATGTTTCTTTTATACTTTTATATATCTTTTTTACTTTTATATTTTTATTGCTAACATTTTCTTTAACATCAGTAAAAAAAATTTTTCCTACATTCTTTAACTTATTATAAGATTTAAAATGTAAAAAGCCTGCTTTACTTGTTCCGACAATTATTATATCTTTCATTTTTCCTCTTTTTCTTTTACTTTAATTTATTTATTATATCCTCTTTATTACCTCTTACATTATACATTTTTGTATTTGACATTTGTAATAAAAAATTTTTTGTAAATTTTTGTATATCGTATAAATAAGCATCATCTGTAAAGATTGGCTCAATGTTTGTCCAATTGCAATAATCCGAAATTTGCTTTATTTTATAATAAAAATTATTTTGTTCATTTATTGAAGTAGTCCCATTGTCGCATAAGCCCACTATTCTTATTATTTTGTCTATCTTAACTTTTTGTTTAACATCTGTTTTATTTAAAAATTTTATCTTATCATTTTCAAAATAGAATCGTGATCCTAGAATTTGATGCAACTCAGAGTTCTGTATTTTTAGCCATGTTTGATCGCTAGAATTTATTTTATAACCATATTTAAGAAATTCATTTGCTAATGTTGTTTTTCCTTGTCCAAAATTTCCTATAATTAATATTCCTTGTTTTGAATTGCTTACAACTACAGAATGCATATATATATTACTTTCATCATTTACTATATAAGCAATAACATTATTAATAATAGTATAAATATCGGTTTTTATAACTTTTGCATTTAACCTTATTTCTTTTCCATTTATTTTAATTTGAACATCATTAACATTAAATTTCAAATAATTATCTGTTTCTTGTGCATCTTCTTGTTCAAATTGTGAAAATCTGCCATATATTATATCGTTAAATTCTATTATTTGATTCTCTACCAATAATAATGAATCTTTAATTTTATATATCATATTTTATTACCTCAAAAAAGTTACTCTTTCTTTGTAACACTTTATTAACTATATTATTTTTCTCATTATATATATTAACAAAATTTTTTAGTTCTTTATTTTTATTTTTATTTAATAATTCAATAAAACAATCATTTCTGTTTTCCCAAGAGTGTCCATTTAATTCATGTCCTCCAAATATATTTATATTTTTTCTATGTATTTCTAATGGATTTATTAAATATGTTCCTTCTCTTGGAGTTCCTAATAAAAAAACGGATGAGTTTTCATTTATACTTTCTACTATTTCCTTTATTATATTACTTTTGCCAGTTGCTTCAATATAAGTATCATAAGTTGAAAGTTTAGTGACAACATTTATATTAGAGCTATATATATTATTCAATTGCGTTATTGCATTATTAACATATTTTTCATTATTATTAATTAAAATATGTATTTCTTTATATCCTAAATCTAATAAATATATTAAAGATGCAAAACCAACATTTCCTAATCCGCAAATGATTATTCTTTCATTTATAAAATTCTTTTTATTATCTAATGTTATCTTCGGAATTAGTTCAAATCTTGATAACGTTATATTTTCTATACTATAAATATCATCAAATTCAAAAGAATCATTTAATGTCTTAACTTCTTTTTCATAATGTTTAGCTAATACAAAATGTCTTTTTCCTTTTTTTGTTTCTGATATACCCATATATCCTTTACTTCCATATTTTTCTGTTCCTCTTGATATTATCGTATATTCAATTTTTAATTTTTCTTCCATATACACCTCTACTTTTTTGCTAGATATAAATCATAATATAATTCTAATATCTTGGAATCTTCTATCCATTTATTTACTATATCTAATTGAAGTTTTTTATTTAATACTTTTTCTTCTTGAATTGCCATGTTAGCTGTTACCAAAGTTCCTGCTTTAAATATATCTATTGCCCTATTAGGTATTGACTCTGAATCAAACAAATTAACAGATCTTCCATTTCCTAATACAGTAATTTTTTTACCATTAATTTCATATTGAGTTCCATATTTAGGAATAAACTTATATTTTACTCCTTCTTTTTCAAGTTCTTTAAAAACAGATAAGTCCGCAGTCGCTCCTGCTGTTACATAGCATTCATTTTCAAGCATCATTACAACTTTTTTACTAATACTTTGTTCACCACTTGCTCCAACTATAATAAATGGTTTTTCATATTTCATTGCTTCTTCTAATGTTCTGTATGTTATAAACCCTTCTTCTGCTGCTTGTATTAATTTCATAATATTAGGATCAACAATAGATACTCTCACTCCATATTGCCTGAATCTTTTAGCTAAGGTTTCTCCTAAATCCCCATAGCCTAGTTGTATTAGTGTTCTTCCAGCCAATTTTTCATCTCCTAATAATTCAATCGTTCTTGTGAAAATAGTATTAGAAATCTCTTTATATGTAATCAATTTTTTCAAATTTGTCTTAGCTACATTTAATACTGGATATGGTAATTTTTCTATATTTAACTTTCTAATTCTTCTTAAGCCCATTTCTGTCAATTCTACTATTGCTTTTACATTGTCATATCTTCTATTTATAAGGATTTTAGATATTATTGCTCCATCATCTAATATTAAAACTTTTTTATCTTTTCTGTCAGTTATAAATTTGTCAATTATTTCTGTTCCTTTTTCTAATAATTTTTTTTCCTCTAATGAATTATTATCTAACAATTCAACTTGAAATCCTAGTTTTTTAAAAGTAGCTGTTATTTCTTTTCTATGTTTTGTACTATCACCTTTATCCATAACTAGAATATCACTCGGTTTTACTCCCATTCTCATAAAAGAAGTAAGTAACCCTATATTATCTTCTAAAAAATGATCTCTCCATATTACTGCTACATCTTTTAAATCTTCATTCCTTTTTGAAGAATAATCTTTTAATATTGGCATTTTATGAATTATTGCATCTAATTCATTATCTGTATAAGCTGTAGAAATTTCTATTAGATGATTTTTTATATCATCTCTGCATTCTGATAAATCTAGTTCAATCTCATTATCAACAAAAAAAGGTTTTGAAAAACTTCTCAAATCAATATTAATTTCTTTATATTTTATTCTTTGATTTTCAATAATTAGTTCATGATTCAAACTATCTAATTCAACATTATTTGTAATTCTTTTTCTTATATCTTTTACCAAATTTTCTAATATATCATAATATATCACTTTCATTTCATTCCTCCATATTATATATATTCATAAGACTCTTATATGATTTTATAAATATATCTTTTTTACTTTCATTTTTATTATATTTAGGTAGCATTGTTTCTAAAGATACTATTCCATTATATTTATCTTTTTTTAAATTTCTTAATAACTCTAGTATTGGAATAGTTCCTTCTCCGATATAAACATATTGTTTACTTTTTTTATTATAATCTCGTATATGTATGTATTTGATATTATTTTTATTCTTTTCATATTCCTTCAATATATTGTATCCTCGTGAATATTCATTCTCTATATCATATAATATATACAAATTATTTTCACTTTCTATTAACTTACCACATGTACTTATATCTTCTGCATATGTATTTTTCTCATTTTCAACTAATAAATCTATTTTATTTTCAATAGTTCTATTTGACATTTCTCTTAAAACTTCTTTTATACTTTTAATATCAGGTATTCTTCCAACATCTGAAAAAATTCTTAAATATTTTGTTTCAAATATATTAGCTATTCTTATATATTTATCTAATAATTTTTTGTTTTCATTATAATTAAAAGAGCTCTTTTTCTTTCCTATTGGAGTATCTATTGTAATTACTTTTATCTTATTTTTTTCAAGTTCTTTTTTTATCTTTTTTATCTGTTCATCTGAATACTCCCATAAATATTTATCGTTAATTTTTCTAATTTCTATATAATTTATATTAACTTCTTTTAATGCTTCTATTTGCTCTTCTAATGTTATCCCTATTTCATCGCCAATAGTAGTTATTATCATACTTTCACCTACTTTACAGTTATATTTCTCTTTCACTCTGTCTTTCTTTGAAAAGCTGTATTATATCTCCAGTTAACAACTTGGCTTGTACACCTTGTGATATTTCTTCATATTCATAAATCGGTTTTTTATCTCCTAGTCCAAATACATCGCCCCATCTCCACCATTTTTCCTTTCCAAATTTTTCTAATCTATCTTTTAATTCTTCAGGTGTTATCGCTTTTAATATTGCCCTAGTATTTGGATCTAAATCTACATTTATTATTTGCTCTAACGGTTCTTCCCATATCCATTCTGTAGAAAATTCTTCACAAAAGTCTGCAGGCAAATATTTAATTTTTCCTTTGTTTGGTATATTTCGTTTTGGTGTTTTTTTAGTTAAATCAAAAAATGATTGATCTATTGTAGCTGTCCATGGCCACCCTATTACTTTCCAGCCGTTATCTTCTTTTCTAACTACTGCAACATCTCCCGACATAGGTCTAGCATTGTCATATATTATGCTAGAGAAAAAAGATGTACTTTTTCCCTTATTTTTACCTCCAAAAAAAACATATCCTTTTCCATCTTTTGAAACTACAGAAGCATGTATTGGCATATAGCCTTTAGATAAAGCCTCTTTCGTTAATATTTCTCTACTTATTCCGACTATTTGATTAGGTAATTCACCTTCATGAAACATTACCTGAAAATTATTCCCTTTTCTAATAACTATATGAGAACCACCTCTTTCTTCAGGAGGAGAATATGCTAAATTATATTCACCATTTTTCCATGAATAATAATGTGGACCTGCAAAGCATCTTGTAAATACTGCATCTTGTGGTATTTTTAAACCTGTTGGTAATATTCTGTTATTTAATTTTATTGTATAATTCTCTTTTGCATTTTTATTTTCTAATCCAGGATAATATTTTTTTACTAATTCTATTAGTTCTGGAGTTCCTATAATTTTAATAGTTGCAATATCTAAAAACTCTATTATTACTTCTTCCATATCTATTCCTTTCAAAAAAATTGGCAAAAAGAGAAGACCTATATTAATCTTCTCTTTTGTAAACATTATCTTTCAATATCTTCTTTAGTTCTAATTCTTTCATCTTTTATAATATGAACAATTTCTTGTGGTATGTTTTGCAATATTGATACCATATAATTAGGTTTAAAATTTATTTGGCTTAACAATTCTTTATCTAACCATTTGTATCTATATTTTTCTCCTTCAACACCTGCAAATTCCCCTTGCATTCTTAATAACTGTGAGTTTTCTGGAAGTCTTAATAAATAATTTAAACCTAACTCATGATATGTTTTATCTTTCATATTAAAAAAGCTTTCTGTTATTGAAACTAGTCTATCAATCTCGCTTGTAAAACCCAATTCTTCTTGTATTTCTCTTAATATTGCATTCTCTGTATCTTCCATCATTTCTACTCTTCCTCCTGGTAATAACCAAAAGTCAAAATTTGAAAGTCTATGTATTAAGATTTTTTTCCTATCAGGACTTTCTAATATTCCTCCTACTCTAAAATTAAACTTATTTTCTTTTTGTTCATAAGAAATCATTTTATTTTTCCCTCCAAAATTATATAAAATTATTTTTCTTCTTCTAATTCCACTTGTCTATGTGGCACACTTTCTATAAGACTTTTGCTAATTCTATCTAAATTAGTATATAAACTCCTACATAAGTTTGTTCTAAACAATGCAAATTTTAATAAATCTTTTTGAGTATAATCTTTATTATACTCCCTATATCCAAATGTACTTCCTATTAATTGCATCAAGTAAATATGAGGAGCAAATTTTAAATCATATTCATTTAATTCCACATATTTAGAGAACTCTTTAAAATATTGAACAAGATTGTCTATATCTATCTTTCCACCTTGTGCTTTTTCATCTACATAACTATATGATCTGATTATTTCCCATACTATTGGCATCTTCTTTGCTGTTTCAAAATCTATTACTGTGGCGGGTTTACCTTTACCATAAATTAATTGCTGAATACTGTAATCCCCATGTGTATTCATTATACTTAATCTTCTAATTATTCCAAAATTTAATTTATCAATAAGATCATTTGCTATTGATATTTTATCATTTAAATCTGCAATAAATTGTTCTTTGTATTCATTATCTCCTTTAATGTTCTTTTTTTCTTCTTCTAATTTCTGAATTCCTATTTGTACGCTTTTTTTTGAAAACCATCTATCTATAATACCTTCTTCATCTAAACCTTCATAACCTATCAATTCTCTTATTAACTTTCCTAAAATAGTTGCCGATTCCATCATCTGCTCATAATTTCCTGTATTGTTTTCAATAGTATATCCATCTATAAATTGTTGTAAAATTACTATTTTTCCATTGAAAATTAAATAATAACTTCCATTATTTAGCTGAATATACTGTGGTACTAAAATTTTTCTATTTCGTAAATATTCAATTAAGTGAATCTCTTTTTCTACTAAAGATATTGGTTTATTTGAATTAAACTCTTTTAATATATACCTTTTACCATTTACAGTAATTTCAAATAAATTTGAAGAACCTCTATCTAATTTTATTATTTCTACATTCCCCTGAAGGTTATATTTACTTTTTAATAAATCAATTATGTCATTTTTTGCTAATATTGATTTTTCTACAGACATCTACTATATACTCCTTCTCTTTATTTTAAACATCTTTTATAATCTTCTTTTGTAAAATCTATTGTAGGTATGATTTCTTTGTTATTAATAATTTTTTCAAATTCATCTATATTAACCCATTTTGAATCAACTACCTCTCCATCTGTATAACTCAAATTTTTAATTTCTAGATTTTTTCTAAATAACCATATATCTTTAAAATCTTTTGCATTATCATCCTTTAAAGTTTTATAAAAAATGGCATCTGACTCATTAAAAATAATTCCTAGTTCCTCTCTTATTTCTCTTAATATTGCTTGCAAACTATTTTCGCCTTTTATACAAGATCCTCCTGTGCATTCCCACATACCTGGATATTTATTCTTAAACTTTGATCGTTTGTTTAATAATATTTCTCCTTTAAAATTTATAATAACAGCTTCTACTACTAAATGATATTCTCCTTCTTTTAATTTTTCATCACTATGTCTATCAATTACTTTTCCAGTAAATTTTCTATTAATATCATATACATCCCATAGTTCCATTGTTGTTTACTCCTTATTTTTTTACCATTACCATTATATTACATTTTTCTCGATTTGTCTAGTTTTTTAGGATTTAATCAGTTTTTGGCTAAACATTTTTTATATATAAAAAACTTTATGTAATATATTTCCTATGTAAAATTTTTACATTCTAAATAATATTATTATAAAATTTGATACTCTTTTCAAAAGATTTTGTTACACTAATTTTATCATCATCCGAACTTGATATATAATATTTCTCTGTTGTTTCTACTCTTCTATGTCCCAATAGCTCTGCAATATCCTTTATTTCACAACCGTTTCTTAAACTTGTTGTTGCAAAGCTAGCTCTTAAATCATAAAACCTTGAATTAATTCCTAATTCATTTCTAATTATCTTGAATGGATATTTAATTACATCTGTTCCAGAATATCTCCCATCTTTTTTAGTAAACACCATCTCTACCCTATCTTTTTTTGCTTTACTTTCTACTATTGCATATTCAACTAATTTACCATATTTATTTTTAACTTCTTCTAAAACATATTTTTTATAATTCTTTCCACATTGTTTCTTATAATCATTTTGAATTTTTTTATAATTTTGTAAAATTTTATATAAAGTGTCACATATATAAACTTCCCTTTGACTTCCTATAGTTTTAGTAGTACCTAAATACCATCTACCTTTTTCTTTTTTATCTTTTGCATAAACTGTTTTACATATTTTTATAAGTCTATTATCCAAATCTATATCATCCCAAGTTAAAGCAAATACTTCACCTGTTCTCATACCAGTATAACATGCTGTTAAAAATGCACATGTAAATGTTTGATTTTTTTGAAATCTTAATAATATCTTTTCAATTTCTTCTGTTGTGTAAATATGTTTTACGCAGTTTTTTTTGAATCAAATGATAAAACTCTCGGGATTTGCAAATCTCCTGCTGGATTGTTTTTTATAAATCCAAAATAATATGTAGCATCTCTTAAGGAACTCTTTATTACTTTTTGATAGTTTCTTAATGATTCTTTTGTTCCTGCTTTTTGATATAGTTTTAATAAAGCTTGATTTAATATATATGGAGTTAAATTGCATAATCTATATCTTCCAAGTTCATTCTTTATTACTTCAAATGATTCCTTATATCTTTTTGTTGTAGAATATTTAAAATTTATTTCAAAATATTCTTTCATCCAATAATCTAAATAATCACCATAAGGCATTTGAGATTCTTTCTTTATACCTCCATTTTTATATTCTTCATAAGCTTTAAATCCATATTCATAAGCTTCAGCTTTTGTTCTAAATCCTGATTTTGAAATTCTTGTCCTTTTATTATTTATTTTTGCACCTTCGAAAAAGTATTCATATACTTTTCCTCTTTTTCTTATATTAATACTTCCCATGTAAAAACCACCTTTCTTTTCTTATTATTTTACAATACAAAAAAAGAAGTGTCACCCAATTTTTATTAGATACACTCCTTATTTTTCAATGCTTTTCAGCTATATTTTTTTATTTTGGGTGACAAATTGAATTTTGACACCTATTTTTTAGTTCCTTTGAATGTCTTGTAATTAGCTAGTTATGCGTTCTTTCCGTGACAATTTTTGTATTTCTTTCCGCTTCCACATGGACATGGATCATTTCTACCAACTTTTGGTTCTTCACGTCTTACTGTTCTATCAACATCTGGATTTTCAATTGTAGATTGTCCACCATCAACACTCTTAATTGCTTGTAGAGCTGTATTTGTAATTCTAGCCTGTTCTGCTCTTCTTAAGTCTTTTTGTTGTCTTAAATTCATCATTAATTTAACAACGTCAACTTTGATAGATTCAATCATTTCATCGAACATATCTGTTCCGACAATTCTATATTGAACAACTGGATCTTTTTGTCCATATCCTTGAAGTCCAATTCCGTTTTTTAGCTCATCCATTGCGTCGATGTGATCCATCCATTTTTGGTCAACAACTTTTAGCATAACAACTCTTTCAATTTCACGCATTTGCTCAGGTTCAATTTCTTTTTCTTTTTCTGCATATTTTGCATGAGCTTTTTCTTTTAACTTTTCTGCTATAGTTGTAGGATTATCTGCATTTTCTTTTATTTCATCAAACATTGAAATTCCAAATATGTTTTGAATTTCTGTTGATAATGCTGTTGTATTTAGATGTAAGTTTCCTCTTTCATCCATTTCGTTAAATGTGTCTACTGTTGAATCTGCTACCCAGTCTATCATGTTACTAATATTTGAGCTTAAATCCATTCCATCAAGAACTTGTCTTCTCTGAGAATAAATTTCTTCTCTTTGAACATTCATAACATCGTCATATTTTAAGACATTTTTACGAATACTAAAGTTTCTTCCTTCTACTTTCTTTTGAGCATTTTCTACCGCTTTTGAAATAAATCCAACTTGTATTGGCATGTTTTCATCAACATTTAATGTATTGTAAAGTGCTGTTACTCTATCTCCTCCGAAGATTTTCATCAAATTATCATCAAGACCAATGTAGAATTGAGAATCTCCTGGATCTCCTTGACGACCAGAACGTCCTCTTAACTGATTGTCAATTCTTCTTGATTCATGTCTTTCTGTACCAATTATTCTAAGTCCACCAGCTTCAATGACTTTTTGTTTTTCTGATTTTATTTCTTCATCAAATTTTTCTTTTAATGCTATAAATTTTTCTCTAGCTCTTAAAATGTCTTGGTCGTCTGTTTCGTAGTATGTATCTGCTTCTTCTACTAAGTTTTCTGGAACTTTATCAGCTTTCATTTGCTCTTTGGCTAAGAACTCGCTATTTCCTCCAAGCATAATATCTGTACCACGTCCTGCCATGTTTGTTGCTATTGTAACAGCTCCAAGCTTACCTGCTTGTGCAACAATTGCAGCTTCTTGCTCATGGTATTTAGCATTTAATACTACGTGCTTAATTCCTGCTTGTTTTAACATTTTACTTAATTTTTCTGATTTTTCCACAGATACTGTACCTACTAGAACAGGTTGTCCTTTTTCGTGTGCTTTTTTAATATCTTCTATAACTGCTCTGAATTTTGCTTCTTCATTTTTATAGATAATGTCATGTTCGTCATTTCTAATCATTGGCTTGTTTGTTGGAATTGCAACAACGTCTAAATTATAAATTTCTTCAAATTCTCCTTCTTCTGTCATTGCTGTACCAGTCATTCCTGATAATTTATTGTACATTCTAAAATAATTTTGGAATGTAATTGTAGCTAAAGTTTTTGATTCATCTGCAATTTTAACTTTCTCTTTAGCTTCAATTGCTTGATGTAAACCGTCATTATATCTTCTTCCATACATAATACGACCTGTAAATTCATCTACAATTAAAACTTCTCCATCTTTTACGATGTAGTCTATATCTTTTTTCATTACTCCATGAGCTCTTAATGCTTGATGTACATGGTGAACTAATGTTGAGTTTTCTATATCATTGTAATTTTCTAGTCCAAAGAATTTTTCTGCTTTTTCTATACCTTTTTGTGTTAAAGATGCAGATTTAGCCTTTAAATCTATAATATAATCGTATTTTTCGTTATCTTCTTCTTGTTCTAAATCTTTTTCATCTTCTTCTATTATTACTTTTTTCTCTAATGTTCTTACAAAACTATCTGCTTTTTTGTATAAATCTGAAGATGCTGCAGCTTGTCCAGAAATAATAAGTGGTGTTCTTGCTTCATCTATTAAAATAGAGTCGATTTCGTCCACAATTGCATAGTGTAAATCTCTTTGAACTAGTTGATTTTTGTAGATAACCATGTTATCTCTTAAATAATCGAATCCAAATTCGTTGTTTGTTCCATATGTAATGTCACAATTATATGCTTCTTGTTTTTTTCTAGGATCTAGTCCTGGTATAACAAGACCAACAGATAATCCTAAAAATTTATATAATTTACCCATCCACTCACTATCACGCTTAGCTAGGTAATCGTTTACTGTTACTACATGCACACCTTTTCCTTCAAGTGCATTTAAATATACTGGTAGTGTTGCAACTAATGTTTTTCCTTCACCAGTTTTCATTTCGGCAATTCTTCCTTGATGAAGTATAATTCCACCAATTAACTGAACATCGAAATGTCTCATTCCTAATACTCTTTTTGATGCTTCTCTAACTACTGCAAATGCTTCTGGAAGTATATCATCTAATGTTTTTCCATCTTGTAATTGCTTTTTGAATTCTGCAGTTTTTCCTACTAATTCACTATCTTTTAGTTTTGCCATTTCTTCTTCTAAATCGTTAATTTTCTTAACTATTGGCATTATTTTTTTAACTTCTCTTTCACTGTATGATTTGAATAATCCCATTTTTTATAACTCATTCCTTTCATAATATAAGGTACAAATCAAGTTGGAAAATTGTAATTGTTTTTCAACTTATCATCCTCTCAATGTTATTTTTACACACTATATACTATAACACGAAATACAAGTTTTAGCAAGTATTTTTCATTTAAAATTATATTTTTTTGTTATTGGAAAATAGGACGATTCTCTTTTCCTAAAAAAATGAAAAGAAAACCGCCCCTTTTTCCACCATTTTCCATCATTCAAAATCTTCAAGCATTTCCAGTCTTCTTTTCCACATTAATCAAGATTCCTTTTTTCCTCCGTCCCCAAAAAGAACCTCATTCAAAATCTTCGAGCATTTTGTTTAATGCTTCTATTCCCACAACTTCTATTCCTACTTTCAAATCATCTTTGTCTTCCTGTGATAAGTAGTCTGTTGAAATATCTGTTTTTCTGTATAAATACTCACTGTTATTTTCAGCTAAATAATATACTTCTATATATCCATAAACATCTTTTAATAGATAATGTGTATCTTGTTCTGTAAGGTTATTACTTGCTTCTTCCACTTTTTTCCCTATATATTCATTATAGTCGTCCCACTCATCTAAACATTCATCTGTTACAGCATCTTGATTTTGTTCTGCTAATTCTGATATTTCTACTATATTTTGAGTTGTTTCATTTAAACCTATTTCCTCTTGCTGTTTACTTACAATTTTATATGTTATAAATCCTATAATTATAGCTAAAACAATAATTATTCCCCAAATAATATTTTTTTTATTCATAATATATCACCATTTTTATTGTTTCCATAATTTAGTGATTTATGCATTTATTTAATTTGTTTTTAGATATGCCGCTACTGCATTTTTTATTAATTCATTTATAGAAATATTTTGTTCTATAGATTTCATTTTTGCTTTATTGTGAAGTTCTACTCCTAGTCTTACATTTAAAGAACCTTTGCATTGTTTTTCTGGAATTTCATTGCGTGCTTTACAATTATCTAAATAAAAGTCAATGGCATCTTTGAAATCTTTTTTTAGTTCTTTAACAGTATTACCTTCAAAAGAAATTGATGTATTTTTCAATCCCTCTATTTCTCCCCAAAAACACTCATCTTCATCACTGTATTGTACTCTTGCCCAATACCCTTTGTACCTCATTATATTTTTCATTATATTAACCTCCATTCTTTTAAACTTTTTAAAATTAAATTTATCTGATAAGCTTTTAAAATATTTTTAGGATGTTGTTTATGTATTTCAATTTTCTTGCCATCTTTATTCAAAAATTCTACTTTAGATCCTGACGTTTTTCCTTTATTATAAACATAAAACCCTAATTTATTTAATAAATTTTTTACTTCATCATATGTATAATCTTTTGGTTTAGATTTTAATCTCTCTATTTCTTTTTCCAATCTACTCATATTATACTCCTTCCTTCTTAATTTTGCAACTATTTTTAGTCGCAATTATTTTAAATTTTATTTAATAAATTTTTTCACTTTTATTTTTCCTTTATAATTGACTGAAATTGATATTTCTCCCATTTTGTCTGTTCTATATATTTTGGTTCCGCATATTCTCTAATCTTTTTATTACCTCATCATTTGGATGTCCAAATTTGTTATTTTTTTCTACTCCAATTAATGCTAATTTAGGTTTAATATCATTTAAAAATTCTTGTGTTGAAGATGTTTTCGATCCATGATGTGCTACTTTTAAAATGGTTGAATTTAAAACCTTTAAATTTTTATTGTATTCTTGAAGTATTTGTCTTTCTGCTATTTTTTCTATATCTCCGGTAAAAAGAATTGAGAAATTTTTATATTGAAGTTTACAAACAATAGAATTATTATTTAAAACACTTTCTGAAACAAATCTTGAAGAGTTTGGCCATAAAATATCAAAGAATAATTCTTTTTCTATTTTTAGTCTGTCTCCTTTATTTGCAACAACTACTTTAATATTTTTTTCTTTAGCTATATTTTTAAATTTTTGAAAATTTTCAGAATTTTCTTCTTGCTTACTAATAACTACTTGTCCTACTGTTAGTTCCTCCATAACTGTAAGCAAACCACCTACATGGTCTTATTCAACTACTTACGCCAAAAAATATATTTGGCATAACTTGTTGAATGTTACATTCAACACTTTATTCCAAAAATAACATAGACATAAAAGAAGAAATAGCAATCACACTATTTCCTCTTTTCTATCTACATTCCATATAATTTTCATATCTCTGCTATTTGTTATTTTGTTATATGTTCCCATATAAATTTTTTCAACACATTCATTTAAAACTTCTGGTGTCAATTTATCGATTTTTCTGTATTGCTCGAATAATTCATTTTTTTCAAAATTACTATTATTCTTTTCTTTTTCTAATTCTGTAATTTCATTATTTAATTCATTTCTACTATTATTAAGTTTTACCATTTCATCATCAATATTGCTTTTTAGAATTTTAAATTCTTCCAATGATAAAATTCCATTCATTCTATCTTCATATAATAAATTTAATCTATTTGTCTTTTCAGATATTGCATATTCTACATTATTTAATTGTAACTTTAATTTTTCTAATTCTTTGCCTTTCCCACTATATAATATTTCATTATATTGATTCTCTATTTTCTGTTTATCATAATATTTATCTAATTGCTCATTTATTTTAGATACAACAATATTTTCTAATTCACTTTTTCTTATATTTTTTCTATTGTCGCAAAAATTTCCAACTTTATTAACTGTCCTACAACTTAAATAATAATCTTCATCTTTTATATTTCTACCTTTTTGCATTGCTCTACCACAACTGCTACAATATAGTACCTTTGAAAATAAATTTTTTGGTATAGTTCTTGCATTATTTGTATTTTGTAACAATTTCTCTTTTGCTTTTTCCCATACTTCTCTTTCAATAATAGCCTCATGACAATTTGGTACTCTTATCCAGTTTTCTCTTGGAAGTCTTATTTTAGTTCTATCTTTATAACTTTTATTTTCTGTCTTTCCTAATGCTAAATATCCTGTGTACATTTCATTTCTTAAAATTTCTCTAACCATTCCGTCATCCCATATAATCTTTTTAGGTATATCTAAAATGTGTCCCTCTAATAATTCTTGTTCTTCTATTGTTTTTTCTTTATTATCCTTATTTATAAAATCTAATATATTATTCAACTGCATTATTTCTACTGGGTAAATATGATATTTATTGGCTAATTTATTTAAAGTATCCCCGTTTTCAGTTTTATATTTTATAATTCTAGGTTTCTTACTCTTGCCAACATTTACACCTACTTCTTTCATGTGATCTATTCTCGTAGGAATTTTATCTTCATTTAATTGTCTTGCTATTTGATGACAATTAACTCCATCTAAATATTCTTTAAAAATTCTTCTTATTACTTTTGCTGCTTCTTCATCTACTACTAAATGTTCTTTATCTTTTGGGTCTCGTAAATAACCGATATGGAGGATTAGATGAAACAAATAAACCATTTTCTTTTTTATTTCTTACTGTCTTTCTAACATTCACAGATTGTTCTTCTATCATCCATTCATTAACAAGTCCATTTATTTGTCTTGATTTTTTGTTTCCTTTATCGTTAGTATCTGCTCTATCAACTATACCAACAAACCTAATCCCCCATTCTATAAAATATTTGTGTATGTATTTTTCAATCATTTCCATACTTCTTGAAAATCTTGATTGGCTTTTACAAAGCATTATATCTGTTCTTTTTTGTTTACAAAAATTCAATGCTTTTTTCCATTCTGGTCTGTTATCATCTCCACCAGAAATTCCATCTTCGCAAAATATGCCTACTACTCTCCACTTATTTTTCCTGCACTCGTCTAATAATAAAAGTAATTGATTTCTAATACTTTTGCTGACATCTCCATCTATTAAATCTCCGTCTTCAACTGATAATCTTAAATACAAAATTACTCTATATGCAAAAAATTCTCTTTCAGTATTAACTAAATATGTAACATTCCTTTTCTTAATGTTCAGAATATTTCTAATAATAGGAGAAGCATATTCTAATTCTTCTATATTTAATAATTGTTTGATTTTATCAATTTCTATTGGATTATTATATTTAATTTTATTTTCTATAACATTATTATTATCAACTTCTAAATTAACTATCATAATATACCTCTCCTAACTTTCTTTGATATTCCATACTATTTTTACATCTCTTGTATTCGTGTTTTCATCATATTTTCCAATAAGTATTTTTTCTACAAATTCGTTCATAACCATTCTGTCTAATTTCTTTATTTTCTTGTATTTTGTAAATAATTTTTTACTTTGTAACTCTACCTCTTTTCTCTTGTTTAAATCATAAATTTTTTCTTCTATTTTTGTTATTCTCTCGTTAGCAATTTCTATTTCTTTACTATTTTTGTTTTTTAGCATTGTAAATTCTTCAATAGAAATAACTCCGTTTACCCTATCTTCATAAAGCATATTTAATAAATTTGTTTTCTTAAAAATTTCATTATTAGCATTTTGTTTTTCTTTTTCTAATATAGATATTTCTTCACTTATATCATCATTTATTTTTTTATCATAATAGTTCTTTTCCACTTTTGATAAATTATAATATTTATCAATTTGCTCATTTATTTTATTTAACACTATTTCTTCTAAATCACTTTTCTTAAAAGTTTTCTTATTATCACAAAAAGCATATCGTCCTTTATCACTTCTTGCACCTCTGCATCTCATATAATAATTATCTTTCTCTTTCTTAATTCGTGTTGAAATTCCAAAAGAACTATTACAACATTCGCAAAAAACTTTTTTACTAAATATAGAAATCATGCCATCATCCTGCGCTCTACATCTGCTATTATTATATTTGTTACTCCTGTCATCTAATTTGTTATTTACCATTAGCCACTTTGCCCTGTCTATAATAGGTTCATGACAATTTGGTACTCTAATCCAATCTTCTTTTGGTACTCTAACTCTTGTATGGTCTTTATAACTTCTATTTTGATATTTCCCTAATACTAAATATCCTGTATATGCTTCATTTCTCAAAATACTGCCTACTGCTCCATCTTTCCATACTGGTTTTGTTCTAATGTGTAAAATTATTCCTTCTTTCAACACTCTATCTTCAATTTGTTTATCAATTTCTATAAAATCTTCATCAGTAATGTTATTACTTTGGATAATATCATTATGATCAATGTAAAATTTATCAGATATTGATTTTAATGTTTCATTTTCTTCTGTTTGATACCTAATAATCTTTACAGGATTACGATTTGATATTTTTAGTCCTATTGATTTCATATGTTCCCAAGTTGTTGGTACTCTTTCTTCATTTAGTTTTTTTGCAATTTTAGCACATCCTAATCCATTCATATATTCGTCAAAAATTCTTTTTACAACAAGAGATGCCTCTTTATCTATAATCAGTTGATATTTATCATCTGGATTTTTTATATATCCATAAGGAGTCCAAGCAGTAGCATATAAGCCTAGACTCTTTTTGTTTTTCAAAATTTCTCTTGTATTTATTGATTGGTCTTCAACTTGCCATTCATTAACAAGTCCATTTATTTGTCTTGCTTTTTTATTTCCTTTTATTGAAGTATCTGTATTATCAACAATACCTACAAACCTAACTCCCCATTCTACAAATTTTTTGTGTAAATATTTTTCAATCATTTCCATACTTCTTGAAAATCTTGATTGACTTTTGCAAAGCATAATATCTGTTCTATCACATTCGCAAAACTTTAATGCTTTTTTCCATTCTGGTCTATTATCATCTGCACCAGATATATCTTCTTCACAAAATATTCCCACTACTTCCCAATGTCTTTTTTGACATTCATCTAATAATAAGAGTAATTGATTTCTAATACTTTTGCTGACATCTCCATCTATTAAATCTCCATCTTCTTCTGATAATCTTATATATAAAATAACTCTGAATACTCCTCTTCCTTTGTTTGTTCTTTTTTCGTATGTAAAACACTTATCTGAATTTTGTTTTACTATTTTTAATATATTTTTCACATTATCAGACATATATTCTATTGAATCTATATCAATTAACTCTTTTATCTTTTTTAATTCCAACGAATTTAATCTATCGTCTGTTGTATTTTGTGGAGTTTGTTTTGTTCTTTCTTCTTTATATACATCTAAAATCATAACATTCATTCCCCTCATACAGACTATATAAAATTTATTCTTTGTTTACCAATGTGTAATTTTCATTTTCTTCCTTAATTAGTACATTTGCAATTTTTGAACATATTATTTCTTGCATTTCTTCTTCTGTAATTTCTCTATTTGTAATACATTCCACATTCCAAACACAAGTCATATATATTCTCATCTCCTATTCACTAATTATTTTCTATATTTATCTGCCTGTTTTTCTATTTCTTCTGGTGTAAATAGTTCCATAAGAGTTAGCATATAACCTGCAAATTGTTCATTAGTTATCTCTAAATTACCCGTATGTTTTAAATTTTCTTTTGCTACTAAACCATACGAAGCAATTTGTCTTCTTGTGATAAACTCCGTTTTTTCTTCTTTGCTCATTGCTTGTTCTACCAAAAATTTTTCTTCATTTTTTATTTTCTCTATTTGTATTCCTAATGCAATAATTAGTCCTTTATCTACAAGTTTCATTTCTCCTTTGTCTAATGCTCCTATATAATAATGTAGTCTTTTTTTATCAATAACTCTTAATTGTTCCAATAATATTATTGAATCTCTTTCTAATCTCTTTTTATATCCTTTTATAAATACATGAGTTGGTAATTTTGCTTTTGTTCTTACTTTACTTGTAATTGGTGCAACTATTGTTGTAGGACTAAATTTGTTTCCAATATCATTTTGCAAAATTAAAACAGGTCTAATACCTGTTTGTTCACTTCCTATGTAATTATCATCTTCTAATACTGCATAAAATAAATCTCCTCTATTTAATTTTTCTTCCATTTTCTACTTCTCCCCTTTTCTCATCTTTCCATTTTTCATAATCTTCTCTTATTTTAAATTCTATATCTTCGTCTTTATTGTTTTTATTAGCACCTAAAATAATCAAATACATTAAAATTGCTATGATCATAAAAATCATAATTAAAACTTTAATCATTTTTCATTTTCTCCTTTTTATCAATGGGCTATCTTTTTATAGATAGCCCTAATAATTATCTATCTTTCTCCCAACTCATTAAACAGCAATAGCGACATTGCTCACAGGAATTCCACCTATCTAGTACACTAGACTTGTCCTCAATGCGTACGATGGTACTTTTAAACCACTCAAGCTATGACTAGACAAGAGTATCATTATACCTATTATTAGTCTTCGCCTTATGAGTTGCTATCTCATATTTAAGTTGGAGTTCTGCATCCCCTTTAAACTGGCTCTTAATAATAGAAAGTATTTAATGAGGTCATATTCAATTTTCAAAGTACAATCGGGGTAATTTTAAAACCCCCTCATTCCTTGAAAGGAAAAAAAAGGGGGTTTGTTAAAAAAATTTTTAAAATTTTTTAAATTTTTTTAATTTTTTAATAATTTTTTTAATTTTTTCAAAATTTGTTTTTCTCGATATAGAACAGTTCCATAACTTTTTCCAATAACTTCTGCATATTCTCTTAATGTTACTTCTTCATAAAATAATGCTTTTATAAGTTTATACTCCTCTGCATCTAATTGTAATAAAGCATCTTTTAATTGTTCTACTTCAATTTTTCTTTCTATTTCAAAACTTATATCTACATTTTCATCTGGAAGTATATCCATACCTCTAATTTCATTTTCATCTTCATCTTTTGCCATCTCATTTATTGAAAAATGTGCAAATCTTCTTGATTCACTCAAAACATATTTATGTCTTTCTACTTCTCTATAAAAATCTTCATATTCTTTTCTAGTTACTTCTATTAACATTCCGTTGTACTGGAATAAACCATTTTTTCAAATATTCTTTTTTTGTTTTTCTTCTATTTTCTAATTCTTTATATGTAATCTCCTCAAATTTACCTTTGCTAATTCTGATAAAACATTTCGCATTATCTTCCATTTTCTATTCCTCCTATCAACTCAAAAATTTTTGAATTGACAGGCTGGTGGACTACGACAATGTTTTTCTTTTAGCAAATAAAAAAAATCAAGCACACAGAAATATACTGCATACTTGATTTTTTCATATAGGCACAAAGTCGCACAAAAATTCAAATACTTTTTAATAATATTAAATTCTAATAGACTTATAATGCCTAACATACACAAAACTCCTTTTAGAAAATTCCTTAATTTTTTCTAAAAAGAGTTTTTAAACTAAACACATACATACTTAACAAGAAGTCCACAAATTGTTCTTGAAATTATCTTGCGTTATTTAAAAAATCTTTTGAATATGCCCTTTTTAGACTTCTATTAAGTTCAAAGGCATTATAAATCCATTTTTTTACTTTTCTTAAAAAAGGGGCATCTGAGGGCTGATAGGGGCAAAAAGGGGCAGATTTTCCTACTAATTTTTTCCATTTTTGTTGATTTTTCCTAATTTTAGTGATATAATATTTATGTAAACTTGTTTTGAATAAGTAAATTGGAGGATTTAAAATGGTGAAAATTCTTATTGCAAATAAGGATATAACTAATCAGAATTTAAATGAATTTCAATTTTTAAGAAAATATCCAGAAGATAGAATTAAAATTTCAAATACTGGAATAGAAACTATTAGACAATGCATGAAAATAAAACCTAATATCATAATATTATGTACAAATATCGAAGATGTACCTTTTTATGAATTACTTTATAGATTGTCAAAACTTCCAGATGAAGAATCAAAAAGCAATGTGATTTTAATTGTAGAAAATGAAGATGAAAAGAAACTTTTAAAAAACACATCTAAACTTTGCGAAATTATGAATAAAGATTTTGAAATAGAAGAATTAAAAACTCTTTTGGAACATTTAAAATTAAAATATAAAACACCAGAACTAACTAATGCAGATATAACTGCTCTGTTTTCAGAACTTGAAGTTAATCCACGCAAAGATGGTTCTTCTTATATGCAATTATCTATATACAATAATTATTATTCTTTAGATGAATATCCTAAATTAGTAGAAATTTATGATAATATTTATAAGAACTTTAAAGTTGAGCCAAAAATAACAAGAAATAGGATGCGTACTTCTTTACACCGTCTAAATAATTCATATAATTATAATGAACATCCTATTTATGCAAAAGTATTTGGAGCAAGAAAAAATGTTACTCCAAAAGAATTTATCGATTGTTGCACCGATTATTTTATTAGAGAAAAAAATAGAGATAGTTAAAAAAATACCTTACAAAGTTATTTACTCTGTAAGGTATTTTTTGCTATTCCTAAATCTAATAATTGTAATTCACTAAAAATTCTGTCTATCTCCGAATTTTCAAAACCAATTTTATTTAAAAATTCTTTTTTAGTGTTTGATAATTGACCTAATGTCATAATATCATTTTTCTTCATATTGTCTATTTTTTCTTGACTTAAAAAATCTAATCTTTGTACTGATTGCTTGTAATATTTATTCTCCATCTCCTGCATCTCCTCTTACTTTAATTGCTACCATATAATCATTACTTTCTACTATCTTTCGTTCTCCTTTATAACTATATTTTGCTCCAGTAAAATATACTTGATAATTTAAGTTCTCTAATCTTGTTTTTGCATATTGCAAAAATATATCAACATCTTTTTTTGTGAGGTTTTGCTTTACTCGTAAATCATAAACACTACACTCAATATAATTTTCATTTTCTGCTATTTTATTATCTAAATACTCTGTTACAAATTGTATAGTCATTTTTTACACTCCTAAATTGTTAATAATTTAAACTTTCCATATCTAATAGAAAATCAAATATGCTCATTGTTATTATTCCTTCTTCGTCTCTCCACCTTTTTATATAATCCTTAACAATTATGAATTTTTTAAAAGAATCATTTATTTTTAACAATGGTCTTTCTTCTTGTTGTCTCTTTTCTTCATCTGGCATTGCAAATGCAGATTGAATATATATTTTATTACTTCCTTTATTAGCAATAAAGTCTATTTCAAGTTGTTTGTATGTTAATTTATCATTTTCTTTTGTTCTTTGCTCTACTACCCCAACATCAACTTGATAACCTCTCCTTTTTAATTCTAAATAAATTGCATTTTCCATTATATGTGTTTCTTCTTGTTGTCTAAAATTTATAAATGAATTACGAAGTCCTAAATCACTAAAATAATATTTTGATGGTGTACTTATATATTTTCTTCCTTTTATGTCATACCTTTCAGCATTTTCAATTAAAAATGCTTCTTCTAAATATTTAAGATATGATGAAATTGTAGCAGGTGCTACATCAATATCAAGTTCGCTTTTAAATGTATCAGATATTTTTTTAGGATTAGTTAATGATCCAATGCTAGAAGATATTATCTTTACCATTTGTGTTATGATAGAACTTTCATTACTTATGTTGTTTCTTTCAATTACATCATTTATATATACATTTTGTTGTTGTTCTTTTAAATAAGCATCTTTTCTCTCATCATCTTTCATTAGAGTAACAAGTGGTAATCCTCCATAAGTTATATATTCCATCCAGCCATCCATTTTGTCGCCATCATATACAGACATAAATTCTGCAAAACTTAATGGATAAACTCTTATTTCTTCTCCCCTGCCTCTAAACTCTGTTATTATATCTGTTGAAAGAAATTTTGAGTTACTTCCTGTTACATATATATCAACATTTTGTATTCTTAATAAGCCATTCAATACTCCCTCAAAATTTGGTGCTAATTGAACTTCATCAATTATTATATAATATAATTCTTTATCTACAATTTTACTTTTAATGTATTCTGTTAATTTTTTAGGCTCTAAAAATTCTGTGTTTTCATCATCATCAACAGCAACCTTAATAATATGGTCTTCTTTTACACCTGTTTCTATAAGATGTTTATAAAATAATTCATTTAATAAATAAGACTTTCCACATCTACGAATACCTGTTACAACTTTTATTAAGCCATCTTGTTTAGCTTTTATGAGTTTATTCAAATAATAATCTCTCTTTATCTCCATAAACTATCCTCCCATTTCTTATAATATTCTATCCTATTTTATTCATAATATCAATAGTTTTATCTAAAAAAAAATGTAAAATTACAGTTTTTTTTAGATGAATATTTATAAAAAATAAATTCAAATTATTATGCAATAACTTGAATTTATTATATTTTTAATTTTCTTTAAACTCTTTATAATCTTCAAATATACCTACTATTCTATCTTTATTTGGATTTGTTATTAAAGAATTCATCTTTATTCCTGCTACATGGACAAATTCTTTATATTCATCATCTGGAATATCTTTTCCTATAAGATTAAATACTGGTATTTTTGTATCTAATTGCTCTTTTGATTTTTTAATTATATCTAGTCCGTTCATATCTGCAAAGTTATAATTTGTAAATACCATTTCTGGCTGTAAATTTACTATTTCATTATAAGTATCTGTTCCGTTATCCGTAACACCTACAATATCAACATAACCTAAACTTTTTATAGTGTCTAATATTTCATTTCTTACTTGCTCATCTTTATATGCTACTAATGTTCTAATCTTTTCAAATACCTTTTTAGCAGATGCTTTAATTGTTGTTCTATTCTTTAATAATTCTGTTATACTATCTTCTAAAACATTTCCTATACAAACATCTTCTCCGTTTTCTGTAACCATTATATTACCATTTGGCATAATCAAAAGATATTTGCTTTCCATATCTGGTTCTTCTCTAAATTCTACTTTACCAATATTAGATGCTGTTCCCATACATAAACATATAGTTTTTATCATTTTAAATTCTGCTTTTGATATTTCAAATTCTTTTTCATTTAATTTTGCTGTTTCTCGAAGTGGTATAAATTTAAAAACTCTCCAAGCATTTATTCTATATTTTCCTAAATATTGTCCAAGTTCTTCAATAGCCTCTAAATTCAACCTATTTACAACAGTGTTTATATTAACTTTTAAATCGTATTCTCTTAATGCCTCTAATACAACACTTATATCTTTAACATGGTCATATCCTCTACCAAGTTTTTCATTTATATCATTATCAACTGCATCAATAGATAATGTTAAACTATCTAAATAGTTGAATATCTCTCTCATTTTAGAATTATTTGCAAGTAATGAGCCATTTGTTATAAGTTTGCATTTCATTCCTCTTTCACTTGCTATCTTTAAAAGTTCAAAAAAGTTTGGATGCAATAATGCCTCTCCACCTGTAAATGTTATATTCTTTATTCCGTCTTCTGTAATTCTATCAAGTATTTTTTTATTATCTTCAAAGTTTAGTTCGTTAATACCTAAAAATCTATGACAATATCTACATTGTTGATTACATCTTAAAGTTAAAAACCAACAAACTTCTCTATTTTCACTCATTACAATATCCTCTTTTCTAAATATTTTACATAATAATTATATATCCGTTTCCATTATTTGTCTATCATCAAAAAGTTAACTATCGTAAACCTAAAAAGACATAGACCTTTTACGATCTATGTCTTAATATATTTTATTATTTTCTTTATTATTACTTTTTCAAGTATTCTTTTATAAATTGTTTATCTGCTTTATTTAATTGTTCTTTTAAGTAAATTAAATTTATTTTAGATACAGGAAGTTTTATAGGCATTTTTACTTCATATACTTCTTTGTTCTTCAAAGCCTCTTTTACAGATTCTTTCATAACATAACTTATTCCTATACCTTTTTTTGCTGCAGAAACTCTTAACTCTGTTATATCTATTTCTACGCTAGGTTTTATACTAACTCCATGTTCTTTTAAAGCACTTATTAACTCTTGTGTTGTATGTGTATATTCTCCACCTAAAACTAATTTAAAATTTGTTATGTCTTTTATATCATTTATCTTTGTTGGCTTTTTAGAAACAAATATATTCTCTACTTCCATCAATTCTTCTTTTACAATATCTTTATTCTTAATATTCATTGATGTACTATCTACTGCAAAGTCTATTTTGTGGTCTTCTAATAATTCTATTAAATTTTTACCAGTAGCACCAGTTGTTAATTTTACTTTTAACTCTGGATATTTGCTTTTAACTTCTTGTATTTTATCTATTAACAAAAAGTCTGCTATATGTGATAAAGCACCAATTATTATTTCTCCTGTTTCAATATTGTTCTTTTGAGCAATTAACTTTTCTCCTGCCTCTATTTCACTAAATCCTCTATCAACAAATTTATAAAAAGTCTCTCCGTCTGCTGTTAATTTAACTCCTCTGCTCTCTCTATAAAATAATTTTGTATTTAATTGGTCTTCTAGTTGTTGTATGTTTTTTGCTATGGCTGTTTTTGTAACATTAAGTTTATTACTTGCATCTGCATAACTTTTTGATTGTGCTACTACCCAAAATGTTCTATAATGATTTAAATTTATATACATTTTTCAACCTCCGTAACAATAACATTATACCACATTATGTTAATTTTGTAAAGTTTTGTAAGTCAAATTGCCAATTTCTAATAGAAACAAAAAAAGAAAACTGATCACAATACCAATTTTCTATCTACTCTACTAAAAAATCGCCCAAGTTCTTTTTATATAAAATACTAAATTTAATTAGTAACTTCAATGAGCAAGTTTTTACTTTATCATTATTAGATTCAATTCTTCTGATATAATCATACGACATATCTAAAATATCTGCTACTTCTATTATAGACAAACCACTTTCTATTCTAAACTTCTTGATGTTTTTATAAATAATAGGCATATAATCTTTGTTAAGTAGTTCCTGTAATCTCCTATTTTCCTCCATTTTTACACCTCATTACGATAATTTTTACACAAATTATCAAAAAAATCTGTATCTTAATTGTCCCATTTGAATTTTTGTGCTATAATAGTTGTATAAAGTGTAAAAAGTTGGAATATTTTGTATAATATTGTAAAGCATTCTACTTTTTACGATGAATATCGACTCTTGCTGACAAGTGCTTTGCTTCGGGATTTTCAACAAAAAGCAAATGCGGTGAAATGTCAAGTGCTTTCGATATTCTTTCAATAACGGGAATTGTAGGACTATATCTACCTCGCTCGATGTCGGATATATAATGCGTACTTAATCCAGACATCTCGCCCAACTTTTCTTGTGAATAGTTTTTCATATATCTATAATATCTTATGTTATGTCTAAAAATATCCATCAATGACATACATATCACCACACTTTCATACCATTATTGCTATTTGCCAGTATTATGGTATAATTTTGTACTATTATTCACAATGAAGCATATAGCCCAAAGATTTTGTTGGATATTTTTTTCCTACATTTCTCGCTATTCTATAAATTTTAAAAAATTTTAGAAGAAAGGAGAAATTTTAGATGTTGGAACTCGTTTTAGGTATTACTATTTTAATTTGTTGTATTTCAATTTGTTTTCTTGTAGGATATGTTCTTGACTCTATAAAGGAACAAAAACAATATTACAAAGAACAAGAAACAGACCATTTACAAAAATTATTGCAATGCCAAAGAGATGAAACTTATCAAGCAATAGAGTTATACGAGATTTATAAAAAGGAAATTAACAGACTAAAAGAACATATAAACGAACTTGAAAAAAAAGAAACAGAAGAATTGAAATCACAGCCATCAGAAATATGGAGTGATAAAATGGAATATAACGGCATCTATGAAGGTAAAAAAGCACTTATTGGTAATTATGATAATTTTTCTGCTGATATGACAAGAAAAATATTAAGAAATTTCGGACTATCTGTTGAAAGAGTCAAAACTTCTACTGATCTATTAGAAAAAGCAAAAATAAATCATTATGATATTATATTTACCAATAACATCTATCAACGAGGAGTTGATGGACCGACTTTATTAAAGCAATTAAGAGAACTTGAAGGATTTAATACCCCTGTTGTAATTCATACAATTTCTGCTAATCAAAGATACCATTTTGTTGACGAATTAGGTTTTGATGAATATATAGAAAAACCAATTCAAATTGCAGATATTGAAAGAGTATTGAAAAAGTTCTTATAATGAAAAAAAGTTAAGGGTCGCCTCCCCTAACTTTTTTCATCTGCTAATTAACCTTTTTAATTGTATATTGAGTTCATTTCTATCTTATAACAATTTATTTAATTATATTTTATAAGTTATGAGATGCTATAAATTCGCTTATTGCACCATTTAGTAATCTAGTAAATGATATTCCTGTTTTATTATGGAATTTATTTAATCCATCTTCATTGTTCTTTCTAATCATAATACTTCTATTAGTTGTAAGTACATTTTCTTTTTTTGGATAATAAGATGGATTATTTTTAATTATATAGTCTTCTATACAAATATTTATAAACTCGCTTAATGTAGCATCATATTTTTCTTCTGTCAATTCTCTAACTTTGTCATACAAGTCATCATCTAGGTTTACACACTTTTGATATTTTCTGTTTCCTTTTAAATATAATTTTTCTTCTACATCCATAGTTATTACTCCTTTAACATATTTTTTGCAATATTTTTCGTATATAGTTTAACCAGTTTACGAATATTATATATGAAATTTCATTATAAAAATATCTAGGAATTTCGTATATTTATATACGAAAAACATTGTATTTTTTTGTAAAAAATTGTATAATATAAAGAGAAAAAATTTTGATGCATAATTATACATTTACTATTATTATTTATACAATAAAACACAAAATTTTAAAAATTTTTATACAAAGGAGGAACAAAATGAGCAAATTACTAAATACTTATAATAATTTAAAAAAACAAAATTCAGATATAATATATCTTTTTAAGAATGGAGCATTTTTTATTGCACTTGAAAAAGATGCTAAATTTCTTTCTAATGCATTTGGACTGAAACTTACAAACCTTAATGCAGAAACTATAAAGTGTGGTTTTCCATGTTCAAGTTTTGAAAAATACTATTCAAAATTGAATACATTAAAAGCTGAATTTAAAATAATAGATAAAGATACTATCTCTGATTCTTTTATATATTCTGAAAATGAAATTATAAAAAATTTATTAAAGTCAATTAAGGATTTAGATATAAATAACTTATCTGTTTCAAAAGCTTTCTCTTTTATCGAAAATATGCAGAATATAGTAAATAAACTAGGAGATGATATATATGAATGAAAGAAATAATAATACTAATTTGTTAATTTATCAAAAATATATGGATTTAATTTTTTATACAAATGATATTTTAAAAAAATATCCTAAAAGTGAAACCTTTGCTCTAGTTAAAGAAATTAAATCATCCTTATACACTGGACATAGATATATAATGTATTCTATAAAATCTTATAATAAGCAAGACAAGATAAAATATTTACGAGAGTTAGATATTCAACTATCTTTGTTTAAAGTATATGTAAGATTGTCAAATAGGTATCATTACATTAGTCCTAAAAATTATGAAGCATGGAGTCAGTTGATTACAGATATTTGTAATATGTTAGGGGGGTGGATTAACTCTTGCCTAAAAAAATAAAAAATATATTCATTGAAAATTTAACATTTCAAAAATTACTCGAAGCTCATTATAGAGCCAAAAAACAAAAAGCAAAAAAGAAAGAGGTCATACTTTTTGAAATGAATTTAGAAAATAATATTACAAACATTCTGAATTCCATAAAAAATAATACATTTCATTTTGGAAAATATCATTCTTTTTCTGTATATGAGCCAAAAGAAAGAATTATTCAAGCATTACCTTATAACGATAGAGTTGTTCATCAATGGTATGTAGAAGAATTTATCAAACCTTATATTCTTCCTAAATTTTTTTATGGCAGTTTTGCCTGTTTGCCAGAAAAAGGAACTCATAAATCAGTAGCATATATTCAATCTTTGATGAGAAAATATCAAAGAAATTATGGTTCTTTTTGGATTTTAAAATGTGATATTAAAAAATTTTTTAATAATATTGACCCTTATATATTATTTGATATTCTTCATAAATATATGGATGATAAATTACTTTTAAATTTTACTAAAAAAATAATATTTGATTCAAGAACACCAGACATGAAACTTGGTATTCCTATTGGAAATTATACAAGCCAATATTTTGCTAATATATATCTTAACGAATTGGATCAATATATAAAAAGAACTTTAAAGATTAAATATTATCGGAAGATACATGGATGATTTTATTTTAATATTAAAAACTAAAAAGCAATGCATTGATACAAAAGAACAAATAGAAAAATTTTTACATGAAAAGTTGCATCTTGAATTAAATTCAAAGTCTAAATATTACCCAGATAAAATGGGAGTCAACTATTGTGGATATAGAACATTTACTACTCATAGATTGTTAAGATTAAATAGCAAGAAAAAAATTAAAAGAAATGTTAAGTTTTGGAATCATTTATATAATAGAAATACCCTTGATATGCAAAAAGCATTGCAACAAATCAATTCTTGGAAAGGACATAGTCAGCATTGTGATTCTTATAATTTAACAAATAAAATACTTAATAATTGCAAATTTATTTTAAGCAATAGCACTTATAGAGAAATTGAAAAAAACTTAATAAGTCAAATCGAAGGTAAAGAAAACCAGTAGTATGTTTGTACTACTGGCTATAATTTTGGACTTTCGTCATTTTACTACTAGAACAAAATTACTATTTATGTGTTTATGTTATAAAAGCATCGTTTATAACAAAGGAATTAAACTTCTTTGATACAAATTCAGTTGCATTTTTTCATTTATGAGTTATAAAGTTTTCTCATTTTACACATTACAACCCATCTTAGTATAACCTCTCGGTAAAATCCGTAAACTTTACCCATCTGGAACAAATATATATTATATTTTTCTGTATCAGAGTGCCGACCCTACTACTGAACTGCTAACACTGCACGAGTCGAATAATTGTTATTCGCATTGCCATTATTGTCAGCAAAAGCAAAGCTACCCGCTTGACCGCCATTATTCCAATTACCACCACGTATGAAGAACGGCTCATTCGAATTGGTGTCTTCGTCGCTTACAGTTTAATCCCTAATTTTCTTTTCTATTTCGTACCCTGCGTTCAAGTTACCATAAAGACAAAATTCTGTCAAAAAAGGGTCTCAAGGAACAAGGAAATTTCAAAGTGCCGACCCTACTACTGAACTGCTAACACTGCACGAGTCGAATAATGGTAATACGCAGTGCCAGTAGTGTCAGCAAAAGCAAAGCTACCCGCTAGACCGCCAGTAAGCCAAGTACCACCACGTAGGAAGAACGGCTCATTCGAATAGGTGTCTTCGTCGCTTCTGTCTCCGTTCCAACTGAAATTTGCACCTACTTGAGATGATGTTTCCCATATAGCATCTCCATACATACTTCCAAATGAACTATAACTTCTGCTTATATCTGTCTCTGATGATGTGCTATTTCCTACTGGGTATAATGTAATTTTATTTGTACTTGCCGTAAGCGTTGAAAATATCGTTCCTCCATAAGTGTTTATATTACTATGACCAGATGGAATAACTCCTCCTGGGTATTCCCAACATCCACCACTCATATCATATATTCCAGTTATATTACCTGTTGTACTGGCATTTATTCCATTTGTAGTATCGTACCATACATAAGAAGTATATGAAGCACCTGTAATTGAATCACCTATATCTTTTCCAGATACATTATTTGTACCTCTGCTTACAGTATCTGCACTATAACCTGTTAATCCATACACAGAACTATTATTTATGTTTTTTCTATCATTCTCAAAACTTACATTATTTATATAAATTTCACTTTCTTTTCCATAGCTACTTTTAGTTAAATATGCTACTGCTCCCCATTCACTATTTTTAATCATATGGCTATTAGAACTACTTGTTATTGAATATGGATTTCCACTAGAAGTCATAGACTCGCACATTGAATATAACATTTGTATTTTATAATTATTATATGAATATCTTTTTCCTTTAAATACTGGATAGTACATATTATCAGAAGTTTTTGATGTTGCATCGTCTTCTGTATCAGCCATAGGGTAACCAGCCTCAAATTTTGCTACCCATATTCCAGTTAATTGAGTACTCCATCCACCTTTACTTACATCGTTTGTAAATGCAGGATGTACCACATATCCATCTGGAAATTGTGTATAATTATTTGTAGTTGTCTCGTTATATTCTACTATTGTAACATTATCATCTGTTTCGCTACTTGTTCCTTTTAGGAACTTTACATCTATTCCTCCAGTTGTATTTGAATGATAATTACTTGTTATTTTATATGCAAATCTAGGTATCCATACAAACATACTTCCTAAATCATCAACTGCAACTTCTGTTCCTACAGCTGTAGTTGTATCATATTTTCCATCACATAACATTACATTTGCCCATTGTTTATCATCATAGCTGTACCACTCAGAATCATCTTGGGAACATATAACCCATTTTCCATTTGAATATTTTACTGGTATCATTCCAGAAGAAACTTTTGGAGCATTTACATGTTTTCTTACACTCCATCCTGTTTCTTGTCCGTTATTTTTTACTAATTCTGCAAGTTCTTCTAATTGCATTTCTTCTTCCCTTTGGGCATCTTCTGTTTTTTCCTTTGCTTCTGCAGCTCTTTGTAAAATTCCATTATCTCCAGATAACATTGAAATTGATATACCAGCTAATATCAATAATACTATAATGGTTATAACGAGCGCAATAAGCGTGATTCCTCTACTGGATTTTGTGTTTAAATTCATAACATCGTCCTTTCTTTAGTTCCCTTTAATACTCCCGAATATATTTCAAACATAATTCAAACTATATTTAATATATTTATGGTCATTACTTCTTTGGTAAAATCTATTCAATTCTCATTTTTATCTATTTTATTAGTTTAAATTTTATTATTCTATATTGTGGAATAGTTAAATAAAAACTTTTAATAAATTTCTTCATTAGACATTATGACACATTTTTAATTTTTTTGCAATAGATTTTTAAATTTTTTTGTATTTTTTTGTAAGTTTGTTTTTGGCAATTTTCTACTATATATGGTAGGCAAATATATAAAAGTATAACAGTTAAATATTTTATATATTTCTGTCTATAATATAAATATAAATGGAGGAAATTATAAAATGAATAAAGGTTTTTACAGATTTTACAAAAAAGAAAAATGGATGAATAGAAATATAGAAGTTGAAGATAGTTTATATACAGAATTAAAAAATATCTCTGAAAATGAACTTGATGCCTCTATCAATAAATTGATTGATGCCTGTGTTGAAAATTTAGAAATTAAAAATGATACTATTGTTTATTATAAAAAGCCGAAAGATGAAATAACTATTGCTAGAAGTATTAGGTTAAGAGAATCAATGTGGAATAAACTTGATAATCTAAAAAAGGAATATGATATTTCATTATATAAACTTATAAATATGGCTATAAAATATACATTAGATAATAATTAACTAGAATTCGTATTTTTTTCTACGAATTCTAGTTTTTTATATTTTTATTGGTATGCAGGTGTTCCGTATCCCTGTATTTCAAAACTATTTATATCATAATCTCTTTGTCTGCAACTATCACTAGAATTTCCCTCTATGGTATAAACTCGTCCATTTTCTACTTTTTGTACTATACCAACATGATCAGAGTGTCCGTCATGTTTATCTTTCCAATCAAAAAATATAATATCTCCGTGGACTAGGAGTATATCCTCCATCTTTCCATAAGCCACAAGTTTTAAACCATTCTACACCTTCGGCTTGACAACCTGCAAATTTAGGAATTATCCCCGCTTCTATATATCCACATTCATTAGCACACCAAGATACAAAAGTTGCACACCATTCAACTCTTGATTTAAAACCATACCAAGACCAATAAGGCTCTCCACCAACATTACCTAGTTGAGATTCTGCAACAGCAACTATATCTGTACTACCAACTGAACTTCCATATATAACTTGCGACCACATACTTGAATATTCTTGACTTAAAATTTCTTTAATTTGAGTTTTCTGTTTTAAGTCAAATTCATATTTTATCATCATTTCATCAACACTTTTATGTGATATTTTAATATGCAGTATAGTAACTTCTTTATCTTTCTCTGTAACATTTCCGTTCTCATCTTTTATGTCTTTTGTTACTTTTTCTGTACTAGAAGTTATTTTATTCATATCCCAAAATACTTCTTTTAAAGTCTTAATTTTTTTATCGTCAAGTGTTAATACATCTGTTTCATCTTTTCCATTACTAACTTTTGTAGCATAAACTGCCAAAACATCTTTCCAATCTGCCCTATTAGATTCAATATCATATTCATCATAACTTGTATCTTTTTGTATTTTTGTAATTTTATTTATATATTCTGTATTTATCTCCGATATAACAGAACTCATACTTTTTTGTGTTCCAGAAGTTTTTTCACTTGAAAAGAAAATACCAAAAACAGAATTTAAAATCATTCCAATTAAGCATATAACAATTACAAGAACTAAAACTATCCATCCTCCTGCTATTAGTCCAGTAATTAAGGCTTTCATACCTGTAATAAGTGCTTTTATAGATGATATTGTTCCTTTTACTACTGCTTTTGCATTTTTTACACTTTTAGTCGCTAGTTCTTTTCCTCTTTGTAATGTAATACTTGCAACTTTACTTGTTGCTTGTGTTGTGTTTGCTGTACTTTTTACAATTCTATCTGCTGTCTTAATTGCTGTTTTTCCGTTTTGTCCTGCAATTTTAGAATTTTTTACAATATTTCTTGTAACCTTTTTTGCATGACTTCTCTTTTTTGCATATTGTATATTTGCTCTTGTTTTTTGTATATTCTGTCTTGCATTTTTATAATTATTTATCATTTTTCTATTTGTTCTTATCATTGTATTTGGTGTTTCTTGCATACTACTAGATACTCGCCCTGTTGCATAGTCATTTGCATTATCTTCTTGTTTTCCAATATCTTGTATTCTTTCTTTTGCCTGTACTAATTCACTTTTCATTTTTTGCAATCCTACTACAGATTTATTTAATGTTTTTATTGTTCCTTTTTTTGTTTCTCTTAACTTTATATCTGCCAATACATACACCTCCTATATTTCTTTTGCTATAACAACTAATCTTCCATTTCTTTGGCTATATTCACAAGTTGAAAGTGTAATCATTTTATCTTTGTATTTTGGATTTATATTTGTATCATACATTGTTTTTGACTTGCATTTGTCTATAAATTCGTTAAACTCATTTTCACTATTAAAGTTAATATAGTTATAATATTTAAACTCATTTGAAGTATATACAGGTGTTTTAAATACTGCAAAAATTGCATATTGCTTCTTCTCTGTGGTTTTATCATTTAAAGTATAGAAATCTATAATTTTATTTTCTTCATAAAATTTTTTTGATTTATAACTTTCTAAATCGCCAAACATTTTTCTACCTCTTATGTGATGACCATAAATTATAATATTATCACTTTTATTTATCTCACATTCTTCTGCTATAAATGGTGTTCCATAAGAAGAATAATTTTTATAAAAATCTTTTCTCAAATAATAATTCTTAATTTTTGATTGCATAACTGGATGGTTTATATTTGTATTTTCTATTTTTACCCATCCTATAAGATCATTATTGATTTTAAATAATTCATTTAAGTCTATATCATTCTTATCTTCTTTTTCTTCTGTGTTTTCTGCTATTTGTACTATTTCTTCTATTACTTCATCTTGTCTTTTATTTTGCTTCAATTCTTTAAAAATAAAATAACTGCTAATAAGCATTACACTTACTAGCAGTAAAATTATTATATATAACAAAACTTTTTTCATTATGCTACTCCTTCTCCGTGGTTTTGTAGTCATCAATTTATATAGTTTCGTATTATTTGGAAATTTATTAACAAAAGGTATTAGTGAACTTCCTATTTTTATTAAGCCTTCTCCTGCATTTACATTTGTTATATAACTCATCTGTAAATCAGATATATTCAATATTTTTGCAAGTTCTAATCTATCTGTACTTGCTTGATTAAGCATTATAATTAACTCACTATTTGCTAACATTGTTCTTGCTGTATGACTTTGTAACATATCTTCCACATTTTGCGTTATACCTGTGCAATATGCTCCATATTTACGAACTCTTTTCCATAATGTAAATAAGAAGTTTGCTGAATATTCGTGTTGGAATAATAAATAAATTTCGTCAATAAAAATAAAGGTGTTTCTACCTTTTGCTCTATTCATTGTTATTCTATTTAATATTGAATCTAACACTACTAACATTCCAATAGGTAGTAATTGTTTTCCAAGTTCTAATATATCGTAACATATAAGTCTGTTATTTGTATCTACATTTGTTGGCTTTGCAAAAGTATTTAAACTACCATTTACAAATAATTCTATTGCAAGTGCTATTTCTTTTGCCTCTGGCTCATTTTGTCTTAATAATTCTTCATAGAAATCTTGCAATGTTGGTGGTGTTCCTCGATAATTACCTTGTTGGTAATATCTATATACACTCGCCGTGCATCTATCTATAATTGATTTTTGTTTTGCTCCTAAATTGTTACTACCAATTAACTGCTCACATAGAGATAATATAAACTCTGACTTTAATATTACAGGATTTGCTCCATCTCCATATTCGCTATTCATATCCATTGCGTTTATATGATTAGGACTTGTTGCAGATATATTTATTATTTCTCCTCCAAGTGCTTTTATTAAAGGTGTGTACTCGTGTTCGGGATCTATACAAATTACATCAGAGTTTTTATCTCTTAATATTGTCGAAACAATTTCCTCTTTTGCAGTAAATGATTTACCACTACCACTTACTCCTAAAATAAATGAATTACCATTTAATAATTTCTTTCTATCTGCTATTATCATATTTTTTGATATAACATTTTGTCCATAATATATTCCTTTATCGTGTCTTATCTCTTGTACTCTAAATGGCATAAATACTGCTAAACTTTCAGTTGTAAGAGTTCTTAAAGCATCTATTTTTCTCACTCCAAAAGGCATTGCTGTATTTAATCCATCTAGTTGTTGGAACTTTAATATTGCAAACTGACAAAGATGCTTTCTTGCTGTTGTAAGTAATGCCTCTGTGTCATTATCTAATTGTTCTTTTGTTTCTGCTGTATGCACCATTGTTAAAACAGACAAAAACATTCTTTGGTCTCTCGTTACTAAATCGTCTAAAAATTCTTTGCTTTGTTCTCTTTGTTGTTCCATATCATAAGGAATTATAGCAGAAAAGTTATTATTGGCGTTCTGTCTTCTTTGCCAATTAGTTATATTTGTTTCTATTCCTAATCTTCTATTTTCTGCCTCTCTTACTGCTTCATCCATTGGTACAGGTATTGTATCTATTGAAAGCATCATATTTCTATTTATGTCCGTTAATTCTGCAACCATACTATCTTTTATATAACTTGCATATTCTTTTAAGAATATCACTCTACCATATCTATTTCCAATTTTAAAATAATCACTCTCAAATTCCATTGTATCTGGACACATAAAGTCTTTAAAACTATGTCCTTTTCTCATATTATCAATCATATCATAATTGAAATATGTTTCTTCTCCTACTCTATAAAAATCGTGGAATATTCTTAATCTTTCTACTGCATCTAACTCAATACATATAGATCCTAATTCTTTAAAGTGATTCATTAAATCTGTTCCTACTCTTGAAAAATAATTTCTAGCCTCCTCAATACTTTTCTTATCAATAGATATTGTTATATATTTCTCTTGTATTATTCCGTTTGCTCCACTTACTTTACTTAAAAGCATTTTGTTATATTCTTCTCTATATTCATCTAACTGGTCATTTTCTTTTTTAAGCATTATTGTCTTTTCAAAATCAATTTTATTTAATCTTCTATTTGCTATTGTTATTTTTGTTGTTGCTCCTGTATCAAACGAATTTAATAGTTCTGAATATTCCAAAAACATTGCCTCTTTATCATCTCTACTTGCTACTGCATAATTTATATCAGTAAATTTATAACATTTTGAATATTTATTTTTCCCAACTAAAAAGATGCCATCTTCCCATATTGTTTTTACAGGAATGGCATCTTGCACATTTCGAGGAATTTTAAATTTCTCTTTGTCTTGCTTAAATATCTTCTTTAATGTTTTCAATATTCTTTTTTACCCCTTTCTTAAATTTCTTTATTCGTATCTTCTTTACACTTTTTGCTTTTTCATTTTCTATATTTTTAATCATCTGCTCATATAAGTTATCTGCTTTAAAAGTCAATTTCTTTGGATATAAAATCTCTGTTTTAATCCAATTCATTACAAACTTTTCTGCAGTCATACCATTGTATTTTAAGAAACCTAGAACAGCAAAAGGTACTGCTCCCAATATGCACACCCAAGAAAGTGTTTCAATACCGAAAATAAGGTTTTAATACAAAATACAATAATACTGCTATTCCACAAGCCAATGCAGAAAAAATGAACTGCCTCATTGACAGTCCAAAAAATATACTTTCTGTGTATTCTCTTATTTCTCTATTTATTTTTACTTCCAACTATCTTGCACCTCTTTCTTTTTTTGCTGATAAATTTCTTTTCTGCATTTTTTTATAATCGTTTAATAATGCTCTTACAGAAATTTTATCTGAATTATCTCTTTTCAATCTACCTTCTCTCTGTTTCACAAATTGAGGTTCTGTAAAATTTATATTGCTTAAATTTGTTTCATTTAATATCTTTTCTGTATCAACAACTTTTTCCTTAACTAATAAATCTTCTATTTTATCTACTTGTTGATTCTTCATACAAAAATCAAAATAATTTACAAAATCATTTGGACTTTTTTCAAATTCTATTTTTTCATTTGTAATCATATTTCCAACTTTGTTTATAAAAACATTTTTCTCTATATTTGCTACTTCATCTCCCATATCACTTTCTCTTAAATCGTAACAATATAGTCCCATTTTTTCTAATCTATCTTTTTCATTTTTATTTATATCTTTAATTAAATATTTCATATAATTCACTACCTTTCTATAATCCCATCATTTCTCTAACTACACGATCAGATGCTTTGACAGTACCCACTAGAATTAGCATATTGAAAATCAATTCTCCTATATACTTCCACACCATTGTCGCTGTTGCAAGACTTGTATCTACTGCAGGTGGACTCGATGCAAACAAAGAGAATATGATACAAGCAAGTATTATAATCGCTCCCTCTAAACATACTGCACAATAACTTTTTATAAAACTTCTACCTACACTTTGTGATGGCTCTCCTGCAAAAGTAGAAAGTGGTATTGGTGCTATTGCTGTATATAGATAAATCTTAAAGAATCTACCATATACAGATAAAATCATAACAAAGGATAGTACTGTTATAAATAATCCTCCGTATAATTGTAATTGCCCATAATGGAATACTCTCTAAAAATCCACATTTCTCTATCGCTGTTATAATCTCACTTGGTAATACTGTCTGTATTGTTCCTCCAAAACCTGCTGAATTCATAATTGTTGTTACAATGCCCTGCACTATTTTAAAAAATGACAATAATAATTCTAGTCCATAGGTAACAACACCTTTTGCTATTGCAAAACGAATGAATAATTTTAATGCGTGTTCTGGCTTTTTCACTTCTGCAAAACTTCCACAAGTTTTCATTACACCAACAACAAAAAACAATACAAGTAAAGCCAATGCTATTGCTTGTATTCCTCCATGTATATTAACAATTACATTCCAGATTTGACCACCTTTAAACTCCTCGGGAGATTGTGTAACTATTGTCCATATTTCACTTAATTTACTATTCCATGTGTCTATTGAATTTTGCAAGTTTCCAACTATCCAGTTGTCACTCAATTCTTATCACCTCCGTACTCCGACAATTCAATATCGTTTTCTATTTCATTTCCCCAACTATCCCAACCTTTTGCCTTTTGTCTTGCAAAAAGTTCTATTCTAGTTAAATCTCCAATAAGTTCTACAATTCTTGTTCTTGTTTCATCTGGTTTCTTACTATGTTCCTCTATTGAAGATATTATTACTTGATGGACTTTTGCTGAAATTCTTTTTGGATTTCCTTTTGTTGCTAATATACAAATTTCTGCATTTGCTCTTGTCCAAAATCCCATACCCCAAAATAACGTTGGTTTTTTCTTGTTCTGCTTTACCCATACAAAAGCAACTGTCTTATATGAAAATCCCCATTTTTCAATTACTTTTAATCCATCTTTTAATGTTGGAAATGTTACCCACATAAATAAAGCACAATTTTCATCTGCTATTTTATTTACTGGTATATTACATATATCTTCTATGCTCATAGTAGGATAATGGCTTTCTGCTGAACGACCTTCTCCTTTTTTTGAATATACTTTATATTGCCATGGAGGATCAGCATAAATTATTTTATATTTTTTCAAACTCTACCTCCTAAAATGCAAATAAGACAAATACCTAAACAGCATTTGCCTTATTTGTTTCCTTTTCTATTCGTTTATTTGCTACTTCATAGTAGTGTTTATCTAATTCAAAACCTATAAATCTTCTATTTGTATTTATACAGGCTATTGCTGTACTTCCACTTCCTATACAACTATCTAAAACTATCTCATCTTCATTAGAATAAGTTTTAATTAAATATTCTAGCAATTCAACAGGCTTTTCTGTTCTATGTTTTGCTTTTGATGGATGCGTTTTTGCAAATTCTAATATAGTTGTTGGATATTTTTCAATACTTCCCTTTCTTATATCTTCTAACCTATCATAATCTCCGTAATTATTATTTACAAAGTTCTTATGCTTATAATTTATACCTCTGCTATGCAAAGGCTCTCCTATTGTCATTTGTGGGTTATATGTTGGTAATTTTTTATAAAATACTGCTATTTGTTCGTGTCTTCTTAATGGTAGTCTATTTGCATTTAAAAATCCAGAAGACAAAACTTTGTCCCATATTAAATCATATCTAAACATTTTTATATTGCTATTTACTAATTCTATAAAAAACTTACCTTGTGCAAACAATAAAATACAACCATTATCTTTTATTATTCTGTTATATTCTTCCCATAATTCTTTTAATGGTATTTTCTTATCATATTTATTTGTTGTTACTCCATAAGGTAAGTCTGTCAATATTAAATCAACAGACTTATCTGGTATTCTTTTCATTCCCTTTAAGCAATCTTCGTTATATATCTTGTTTTCTTCTATCACTTTATCCTCCTGTTATTAAATTCAATATTTCTTTTGCAAATGTAATAACAACTCCTCCTGCAAGTGTCATTATTCCATTTGCTCTCTGACTAGGATCATGGCTTTTTAAAGACATACCTACTTGTACTACTCCAAAACCTAGTATAATCATACCTACTGCTCTAATTAAGCCAAAAACAAAGTTTGATAGATTATTTATAACTGCCAAAGGGTCATTTGCTGCAAAAACATTACTTGCCTGTAAAACAAATAATGCAATAATATAAGCAAAAGTAAATCCTACTTTTGCCAAAATGTTCTTTTTTCTACTTTTACTAATTTTCATATATTTTTTAAAATCCTCCTTTAAAAATTCTTTCTTCAATTTCTTCTTCTGTAAGTAATTCACAAATTTCACTGACTTTTTTAATTTCTTCTATTTCTAATAAATCTTGTATATCAACATATTTGCTATCTTTTATTTCTTCACTTAAAAATATCGTTGCTGTACTTCTTTCTGTTCCTCCATGAATATAAGGCTTTCCTTTTCCATCAGTTGTATATTGCACATTAGGATGTTTTAAAATATCATATTTAAAATCCATAACTGGTCTTTCTCCCCTAATAAAAAGAAGTGCGTACTTATTATCAAGTAAACGCACTTCGTCTGGTGTCATCAATTCTCTACCACTAATCTGATAATTTGTTGAATAATTACCACTTCTTCCACTACTTTTTCCATAAGTGTTTATATCTATTGTTTCTTTTCCTAACAATTCAGAAACATACTTATGGGTACTTTGTTCGTTTCCACCTAAATATAGAAACTCATCACAATTTCCGTACTATACTTTCCCATTGTTTTTCAAATAAAGCCTTTAATTGTGCTAAATTTTGAAGTATTATACTAACAGAAACTGACCTTGACCTCATAACACTTAAAATCTTGTCAAAATCATTTGGTAAACTTACATTTGCAAATTCGTCCATTACAAAATGCACATGGACAGGTAAACTACCATTGTATTTATGGTCTGCAATATAAAAAAGTTGCTGAAATAGTTGTGTATATAAAATGCTTACTAGAAAATTAAAAGATGTATCATTATCTGGAATAAGTGCAAATAATGCAACCTTTTTTTCTCCTATACTAGATAAATCTAATTCATCTGTTAATACTAGATTTGATAAACTATTCAAATTAAATTTTTCAAGTCTTGCAGCCAAAGTTATTTGTATTGATTTTAATGTTTTTGCAGAGCCAGAGTGATAATCACGATAATATTTTACTGCTATATGATATGGATTTCTGTATTCTAAATTACTGAATAATTTATCTAACGGACTTACATAATAGTCATCATCTTCGTGTACTTCTCCTGCTCGTAACATTTCTAATACCATTGGAAAGTTTTGTTCTTCTTCTGGTGCTTCATATTTCAAATAAAATATAAGTGCTAATAGTAGCATACTTGCAGAAGTATCCCAAAAGGGATCTTGTGTCTGACTTCCGTTTAGGTGTTGTACTTTTAAATAGATTTGTTACCAACTTTTGCACATCATTATCAGTTTTTAAATATACAAAGGGATTATAGCAATGACTTTTCTCCATGTTTATTAGGTCTAACACTCTTATTTCATATCCTTTTTTCTCTAACAAATATCCTGTATCTTTTAACAACTCTCCTTTTGGATCTAGAGCAACAAAAGAACAATTACATTGCATAATATTAGGTTTTGCATAAAATCTTGTTTTTCCTGCTCCACTTCCACCACATACTAACACATTCAAATTTCTTCTATGTTTCTTACCATTTAAACCTATTTTCACACTTTGCGTTAATATCTTATTTTCACTTATTGGATATTGTTGATATTTTTTATTTAAAATTTTTGAATTTCCCCATTTTGCTGACCCGTGTTCTTCTTTTCTTCTATAATTTCTTTTTGTAGATTCGTACATTGCTATTCCCATACCATAAATAAGCACAAAAAAAAGACTAACCTTTGTGCTATTTGCACAAAAAGTTAGTCGAAAAGGATTATTCATTACATTTGAAAATTCTTTTACTATTTCCACTATTCCACCATTTATATATGGTGCAACAAGTAATGCCAACCAGATTACTGGTATTATTCCCAAAATATAAAACACAATATTAGTGTTTTTTCTTTCTCTCATTATACTCTTTCTCTTTTTAATAATGATTTTTTCTTTATAGGGGTATTTATAAGCCTTAATAATGCTTGATTTACATCATTTGTTGATTGTCCATTTGCTATTAAACTATTACGATATTCGCTAAGTGCATTTAATAGAATTTCATATTCATATCTATTTATTGATATTACTCTTTTATCTTCCAATTTATCAAGCCTCCATTTTCATATATTCATCTTTCTTTTGCCTTATTTTCTCTTGCTAATTGTTTTATATTTTCTGTTATACGAGAGTTTATATTTTCCATTGCATCTCTTATTGGCTCTAATTCTTCTCTAATTTGTTTTGCATCCATATTTTGCATACTTATAGCAACATTTTCAAAATTATAATTTGAAACATCTATATTATACTTTTTGCACAACATATATGAAACACAATAATTTTTCAAAGTATCTTCGCCTATCTCTTGCATTGCTATTTCTTGTGCTACTTCATAAAAGATATTTGGTGCTTCTGCTCCTCTTGCAATATAAAGTGTATCGTTATTCAAGTCATACATTGCTTTTTTGTCTGTGTCTGGAATATAATCTACAACTTCGACTTTTGAATTACTACTCTGCAAAAACAATTTTAATAGAATTTTATTATCGTATCTCATTTGTCTTGCTCTATCTTTTATATTAACTTGTGTTATATCATACACTTTCTTGACATTATAATTTGTTCCAACTGTTCCATCTTCTCTCATATAACTATCGGCTGGCTCTAGTATTTTTACTTCTTTTGGAGATTTTTTTACATATCCTCCTACATTTTGCCATCCGTTATAATCTCTTAATTGTGTTGCATTAGGCATTTGTGCTAATACAAGCATTGCATTTCCAACAGAATATTGGTCAAATTTACTTTGTGTATCTAAATATTTTCTAAACTCATCTCCATTAGTTACAACTTTTTCTGCTGTTTTATCTATAAGATCATAAACTTCTTGTTTTTCCTTTTTCTTATATTCTGCATATTCTTCTTTGCTATATTTTTTGTTTCCAGAACTATAGCTATTAAAAACTTCTTCAAATTCACTCATATTTCTATTTACCTTTCTCCTTTAATTTTGGTGTTTCTGTTGTTTTTATTGATATTTCTTGTGATATATTTGTTTTACCCATATTAGTTTTGTTTTTATCAGCATTTTTCTTCTCCGTTTCGATTTTTTCTTCTTCTCTAAATTTTTGTAAGTCTTTTCTCACAGATTTCTTTTCAGAAGATTTAATTACCCCATCGGATTGGATTTTGCTCGTTGAGGAAGGCTCTAACGGAGGGCTTTTTTCCGTTTGGCTTTCCGTGGGGTTTGACATTTCTTCCTTTTGTATTGGCTTACTAAATATATCATCTATCATTTTGTCATCAATATCTTTTTCTTGAACACCTATATCTTGTGCATTTTCTGACAAGTCTTTTTGTTTTTCTTCGTTTGCCATTTCTTTTTCTATTTCACTTTTTATAATACTTGCCTTATTAACAGTTGATAAATTATATCTTTCAAAAATTCTATTGACCTTTGGCGCATCTTCCGATGCAACCATAATATCAATCATTCCGTCAAAGTCTTTATTTGCTTTATTAACCAATGCACAATATTTAAAGCCATAAACTTTTGATTCTCTTGCAAATAATTTCATATCTTCTTTTTTTATAGAAAATATTTTTAGTTCTTGATTACTTTTAAGCATATTGGTTAATCTTACTTTTCCTTTGCTCCTATAAGATTCTTTTGAAACTGCATACAAGGCTATAATTATATTTTTTGTTGCTGTTCCTGATATTTTCAATGCAAATTCTGTTTCATCTAGTACCAGTTTTACAAATTGCTCTGCTGATTCACTTGATACACTCAAATTTTTTCTCTCCTTTCAGATTTATTTTGTTCTATTTCTTCTTTTTTCTTTGTTTGTTTTTCTTCCATCTCTTGTATATTAACTTTTATTTTTGGTATTCTACTTTCAATGTTATCTATCATTTTTTGTTCCTTATTTAATTCCTCAATTTCTTTTGTTATTTCGTTAATATCTTCTTTTATTTTTTGTTTTTCTTCATCTGTTTTCGCTCTCTTGTATTTTCTCCATTGATATTCTCTTTTGCTTTTCAATTCATTTTTCTTTGTAATAGATGATGATTTATATGAAGAAAGTTCTTGTGCTGTCTGAATACCAGTTTTGCACAAGAACTTTGTTTCGTTTGAAATGCTTTCCATTTTCTTTATTTCTTCTCTTAACTCTTTTGACATTATCTTTTTTGTTTTTTTTGGATATATTTTTAATAAATAACAATAGTGGAAATATAAAGCCCTTATTCCTGTCATCTTTCTTTTGTTTCTTATTTTTTTATTTCGTGAATATCGTTTATATCTTCCACTTAAAGTTCTAGCCTCTGGAAAAGGAACTCGTACACTTTGAGTATTAAAAATTCTTTCATTGATATTTTTTATTGTATAGTCTTCTCCAAAGGCTCTTTCTATTCTAATATTTCTTTTTCTATTTATAGGTCTTATACTTAACTTTCCAGAACGATCAATAACTTCATAATTCATTTTCTTCATTATTCCTATAAAATCAGTGTAGTTATATGCTTGTCCTATTGCATAATCTATATCGTCTTTTATACTAGAATAGTAATTTGATTTTTTTACCTGCTCATTATAATATTTTGTATAATCAATATTGTGTTTACCACAAGGCTTTTCTTCTATAACACTCAGATTATATTCCTTACACAAACTATCAGATGTCTGTCTTAATAAAGCATAGGTATGTCGATTATTATAATATTTTTTACCATCTTTAAATGAAACAGAATTTATACAAAAATGATTATGAATATGATTAGTATTAAGGTGTGTTGATACAACTACCTCAAACCTATCTCCCCACATTTCATTTGCAAGTTTTACACCAATTTCGTGTGCTATCTCTGGTGTTACTTCTCCTTCTGCAAAAGATTGAAATGCATGGAAGCCTAAAATACCATCTGCCTTATTAAATCTTTTCTTTGTAAACATCATATCTTCATAAATACTATCTTTATTACAATTTAATGCTGTTACATATAATTGTTCTTCTGTTTTATATGATGCAGTTGCATATTCAATTACATTGTGAAGTTCTTTATAATCTTCTTTACTTGTTTTGTCTGGATTTGTTGTGTAATCTATAACATGATCTAGTCTTTTCTCAACTTTCCATATACTTGTTGTTGCCATTTTTATTAGTACCTATCTAAAATTTTAGCCTTAATTTCTTTCTCAATGTTTGTTATCCTTTCGCATACTTTTTGATACTTTGGAACATCAATATAGTTAAGTGCATTTGCCTTTCTTGCAATCTGATTTAAGTTAATTGCTATTCCTCTTATTTGATTTAACATTTCATGCACTTCTTCATTGGGTAGTTCTTTTGGTTTATATCCTAATATTATACTTCTAATATATCCACTTTGAGTTTGCCCTGTTATTTTTGCATTTTCTTTTAACATACTTCCTTTATATAGGTCAACTATTGCTATATCTAAGGTTGCATATACATCTTCACCTACATTTAATAAATTAGTGTTTATTAATTCTATAGATGTTTCTTTATTAAATCCAGAATCTAATAGTCTTTGTAACATTTTTATTACTATTTGACTACTTTTTCTTGCTTCTGGTCCTGAACCCATTCCATCACTTATTGCTATAAGATATTTGCCATCTTTAAGTCTTGAATGTAATAGGCTATCTCCAGAAACTGTCATCCCATCTTTTATTGCTATAGCTTGTCCTACTTCTATTGAAAATTTATCATCTGAGCAAAACTTATATTTAGTTAGTTTTTTTTCATTTATATTTTTTCTTTCTACTAATTTTAACTTTTCGTTTAGAATTTTTTCTGTAATATTTATAATACTTTCTGTCGTTCCATTTTTTTTATTTTGTTCAATATATATTTCTATGTTGTATCTTTCATCATCTTTTCTGTTTACATATATCTCTTGAATTAAAATTTCTTTTTGCTTTAAAAGCTCTATTATTGTTTGTTTTTCTTTTTCATATATGTTAGACTCTTTTATTTCATTACTTATGTCTTCTGCAATAGCTGAAATAGCTTTTGAAACACCATTTAGTTGTTTACCTACATTTTGTTTTTCTTCTTTCAGTTTCGTGCTCCATATAAAATTCATTTTGCTTATTCTATAAGCTGAATTTATTGCTCTTGTCATATCTTCTACTTCTCTATTTATAGAGCTTTGTTCATTCTCGAAACCTACTACTAAATTATTGTTTTTTGCTAAAATATCAAGTAAATCTTTTTCTTTTATATATTGCTTTTTTATTAATTCTTCGAATATTTCATTTACAATACTATTATCTACATCTGATATATTATCGTACAAAATATTTTCTTGCATACTGTCTATGTTATTAAGAAGCTCTGTATTAAATATCTGTTTATTTTTTTCTTTATAATTCTCTTGTTCTCCAAATTTTTCTTTATATGTATTTGCCATTTCCTTAACAGCACGCGATACTTCTTTAAGTTTTTCTGCTGTTTCTTTGCTTTTATTTAACCCCCTGTTATTTGCTACAGGTAAAAATTGTTTATTTCCTATTATATTTTCTATATCCAATTTTATACTTTTAGGAACTGCTAAAAGTCCTATTCCAGCAATCAATATTTCCTTAAATACTATTAAATTCTCAATTCCACCATTTGATAAATATGTAAGTATAATATCTCCTATAACAAATCCAACAATGACGCCTATCCTACCGAATCTATTTAAAACACCTGCTACTAATCCTGAAATTGCATAAGCTGCAATAGTTACAGGATCATTATTAGCTATAATTCCAAGGGTAACACCTATTGTTATTCCAGATGTTGCTCCTACTAGCATTCCATTTTTCCATCCTAATACTAGCACAATAAAAATTGCTATAATGTTTCTTATAGAAAATCCAAAAATCTGTAAATTCCCAAGGCTACATACTGCTATAGTTAGCAATACACTTGCTCCCATTATTTCTTCCAATGAAAATGCTCTTTTTTCATTAAAGTTTATAACTACTGAAATTCCATTAACAAATACTTTATATAAAATGAATGTTATCATTGACATTGTAATTGCTACTAAAAAATCATATATTAGAAATCCTGATATTAAAACCTTTAATATACCAACTATTAGTGAAGCTACAAATAATCTCTTACTTAGTTTTATTTTTTCATTTCTACTCTCTTCGTTGTATTTTGGTTCTCTAATAAAAAAGCTTGCAAAAAATATTAGCATTGTTATTATATATGGAATAATGGAATTTGCACCACATCCTATAATATTTCCTATTAGTCCTAAAACTAAGGCAATAACTATTGGAATTTCATTTGCTCCTATTGCCACTATAATAGCTAGGCTTGCAGGAGATACTACTTGTCCAATTCCTATAGTTGATACCATAAATGTAATTATATAAAGAATTATGTATTTTTTTGATATTGCATTGGTTAATATACTTCTCTTTTTTTTAGTTGTTTCTTCTTTTGTACTACTTTCTCTATCTTCTTGTATGTTTTGAAACACTTTTACCACCTCGTCCTTTTTTTAAGTTCTTTGCTCTACACTTTTTATACTTGTGTTTTGCTTTTTTGTAATTCTATTTTACTACTTGTCTTTTGATTTATTTGTCTTTTTTTGTATGCTACTTAAAAAAAGTTTTCTACATATATTGACCTTATTTTTTTATATTCTTTTTCTCTCGTTTATTTGTGATTTTTATTTTATTACATTTTGTTTTAAATTACAATATTTTTTTGAAATTTGTTGATTAAAAATATTTTATTATTTATAAGAAAAGTGGCTTCGCCACATGTGCAGGTTGCTTTGCAATCGCACGAATCAAAGAAACTTAACCTTGTTGTTCCATAATAATCTTACAATTTTTCTTATACAATAAAAAAGTCTCTCTTCTACAAAAGTAAAAGAGAGACTTTTTGTGTTAAGATTTGAGTTTTAAAACATTTATTATCTAATAGGAATCCATTTTCCCTCGGCAGTTTTGAGAACTTTAGTATAGCCTCTTTCCTGCATAAAAGGAATAATAGTGCTCACCGGATAATTGGACATGATGTATTCCAAAGGATAGATTGTGCCATTGTAAATTGGTTTTGACACATTAATCCTTTTTTCTTCATCACTTCCATTTCTGTCAAAAAACCAATAGCAAGTACAGTTTTTGGGAATCGTTATTCCATTGAGTGTTCTTTCAGGCAACTCCCGAACTTTGCACTCTCCACTTAGAAGTTTGAACTCCACATAATGCTTCATCATAAAACTCCCATCCTTTAGCTCATTGTTAAAATAATAACAATGAATACTAACTGGCACACTTATTATATTTCGCTGCACCTACGAATAATGGATATATTATATATTATTTTATGATAAATTGCAAGTGATTTTTGAAGTTTTTTAATATTACTTCATTGCATTCACATGGAGTCTATTATACTACAGTTCATCGACTTTCTGATGAGGAAGTAAAAAACTATCAATCTATGGGGTTCCAAGTAAGAATTCCCAAAAGATATGATTGTGCTTCATATCAATATGTAAAATGGACTTATGCAAAAGTTCCTGGGAACATTGATGAGTTAGATGAAAATGATCCTAAATATTCCTTAGCCCAAAAGCTTTGGATTATTACAAAAAAATCAAGAATAACTAATAACAGATTTAACAAGTAGCAAAAAGAGTGCACATTTGCACTCTTTTTTAATGGCAGTTCTCCATTTCTTCAATAATCGCTTCTTTATCCATGTCTTTTCCGATAAAAACAAGTTTTACCATTCTGTCTCCAACTTCTTCATCCCAATCTTTTAAAATTTCTGGTTCTTGTTCTATCATTTGTTTTAATTCATTTTCAGGAGCTGATGCAATCCAGTAACCTGTTTGAGATAATTGCATTTGATGTCCTGCTTGCTCAAATAAATATGACATATCATAATCGTTTGCAAACCAAACTAATCCTTTGCATCTAATAACAGTTTTTGGGAATCTATCATTTACAAATTCTTCAAATTTTTGCTCATTAAGTGGTTTTCTTGATGTATATACAAATGTTGAAATTCCATATTCTTCTGCCTCTCCTTCATCGTGATGGTGGTGATGGTGGTGATGTTCATGATGATGTTCGTGTTCTTCGTGCTCATGGTGTTCATCTTCATTATGGTGGTGTTCGTGTTCTTCATGCTCATGGTGTTCATCTTCATCATTTTCTTCATCTTTTTCCAATTCTTTAATCCATCCAGCTGAAGATGAGATTTTTTCAAAATCGAAATTGTTTGTATTTATTACTTCTCCAACATCAACTTTTGCATAATTTGTTTCTATTATTTTTGCAGTAGGTTGAAGTGCTTTTATAACTTTCTTAACTTGCGAAAGTTGCTCAGAAGTAACTTCATCAATTTTATTTAAAACTATTACATTACAAAATTCTATTTGCTGAATTAAAAGATTTTCGATATCTTCTTCTTCAATATCTTCTTTAACAAGATTTTCTCCACATCCAAATTCTGTTGCTAAACGAAGTGCATCTACAACAGTCACTACATTATCTAATCTGCAAATTGGAGGTAATCCATATTGCTCCATTGAACTAGATAACATTGTTATTGTTTGCGCAATTGGAAGTGGTTCGCAAATTCCACTTGCCTCTATTAAGATATAGTCAAATTTTCTTGTTTTTAAAATATCCACTATTTGTTTCATTAAATCTTCTTTTAATGTACAGCAAATGCATCCATTTGATAGTGGTACAACATTTCCTTTGTCTTCTTCTTGAATAAATCCTCCATCAGATATTAGTTTTGCATCAATATTCACTTCTCCTATATCGTTAACTATTACTGCAACTTTATATCCTTCTTGATTTGTTAAAATGTGATTCATAAGTGTTGTTTTTCCTGCTCCTAAATAACCTGTAAGTATTGTAATTGGTACTAATTTTAATTGTTCCATTTTTTATTCTTCCTTTCCTTTATTTAAAATTTATTTTAAAAGTATTGTATTTTTTATATGTTATAATATATTTATAGGAAATAAGAACCACATCTGCTTATTCTCATTTCCTATAAAGAATAGTATATCATAACTATAACTGTTTGTCCACCAAAAGATTTCGACAGAATTCGACCTTTATTTCAAGTTACTTTTTTCCTCCGTCCCCAAAATGAACCTCATTTCATCTTCTCTTTTATTCTAACCAAAGTATTTAATGCATCAATTGGTGTTAATTCATTTAAATTTACTTTATCAAGTTCTTGTGCAATTTCAGCTAATTTGTAGTTAAACATATCAAATTGTCCTTCGACTTGTTTTTTGTTTTCTTTTTCTAGATTCTTTCCGTTTAATACACTTTTTCTTTCAATAGTTCTTAAAATTTGATTTGCCCTTGTTGTTACATCTTTTGGGACTCCTGCAAGGCGTGCTACATGGATTCCATAACTTTCATCAGTTCCACCTCTTACAATTTTACGTAAGAATATAATGTCTTCACCTTTTTCCTTAACTGCTATTGAATAATTTTTAATTCCTTCTTGTTTTTCTTCTAAATCTATTAATTCATGATAATGTGTTGCAAATAAAGTTTTGGCTCCACATCTTTCTTTGTCTGCAATAAATTCTGCAACTGCCCATGCTATTGAAAGTCCATCAAATGTTGAAGTTCCTCTTCCTATTTCATCTAAAATGACTAAACTATTTGCTGTTGCTTCTTTTAAAATTGTTGCAACTTCCATCATCTCTACCATAAATGTACTTTGTCCCATGCTTAAATCATCTGATGCTCCAACTCTTGTAAATATTTTGTCAACTACTCCAATTTTGGCAGATTGTGCAGGTACAAAGCTTCCGACTTGAGCCATTAAAGTAATTAAAGCAACTTGTCTCATATATGTAGATTTTCCAGCCATATTAGGACCTGTAATTATTGAAACTCTGTTGTCTGATTTGTCTAAATATGTATCATTTGAAATGAATTCTCCTTGTGGTAACATTTTCTCAATTACAGGATGCCTTCCTTCTCTTATATCTATTACTCCTGAGTCTGTTACTTCTGGCATACAATAATTCATATCTTCTGCAACTTGTGCAAATGAAGTTATAACATCCAAGCAAGAGACTATTTCTGCTGATTTTTGCAATCTTTTCACATTAGAAGCTATTTCTTTTCTGATTTTATCAAATGCTTCAAGTTCAAGTTTTATAACTTTTTCTTCAGCTCCAAGAATTTGATTTTCAAGATTTTTAAGCTCTTCAGTTATATATCTTTCTCCATTTGTTAAAGTCTGTTTTCTAATGTATGAATCAGGTACCATATTTTTGTAAGTATTTGTAACTTCGATATAATATCCAAAAACTTTGTTGAAGCCTACTTTTAAAGATTTTATTCCTGTTGCCTCTTTTTCTCTTGCTTCCAATTCCATAAGCCACTTTTTTCCATCTGTTGTCGCCTTTTTTAGAGTATCTATTTCATCATTATATCCTAGTTTTATGTATCCCCCATCTTTTGTGACCATTGGTGGATCATCTACAATTGATTTTTCTACTAATTCGTGAATGTCTTGTAATTCATCTAGATTTTCATATAATTCTTTTAAAAGTGGTGATTGGCATTTTGATAAAACTTTTTTTACATCAGGTAACCTGCTTAAAGAATTTTTTAAAGTTATCATATCTCTTGGAGTTCCATTTCCATAAGCCATTTTTCCAGCTAAACGTTCAATGTCATATACCTTTTTTAAGTTTTCTACAACATCTCCACGAAGCATAATGTCGTCTTTTAATTCTTTAACTCCATCAAGTCTTCTATTTATTTCTGTAATATCAATCAAAGGATCATTTAACCATCTTCTTAAAAGTCTTCCTCCCATTGATGTTGAGGTTTTGTCTAATACCCAAAGAAGTGTTCCTTTTTTAGATTTGTCTCTCATTTTTTCTGTAATTTCAAGGTTTCTTCTTGCATTGATATCAAGTGACATATATCTTGAAATTGAATATATTGTTATTTTGTTTATATGGTCTAAACTAGTCATTTGAGTTTGAGTTAAATACTCTGTTAAAGCATTTATTGCACATATTGCAAGCATTTTGTCATCTAGTTCTGTTAAAGTATTTCCTTTTACATCTTGAAGGTTAAATCTTAATTTTGTTATCTCTGCGTCATCTTTGAAAAATTCATCTTTAAAATTACTTATATAACTTGCAGGAAATCTTGTTTTTATTTTGCTAAGTTCTTCTGTAGAATCTGCCATCATTTTGTTTATAATAATTTCTGATGGTGCAAATCTTGAAATTTCATCTAAAAGAAGAGCAAAATTATTTGTTTCTTTTATTTGACTTGCATAAAATTCTCCTGTTGAAATATCACTTACAGCAAATCCAAAATAGATTCCTGTTTTGTATATTGCCATTATGTAATTATTTTTTCTTTCTTCAAGCATATTTGATTCAACTACAGTTCCTGGTGTTACTATTTTTATAACACCACGTTTTACAATTCCTTTTGTAGTTTTCGGATCTTCTAGTTGTTCGCATATTGCTACTTTATATCCTTTTGCAATAAGTCTTGCAATATAGCTTTCTGCTGCATGATGTGGCACTCCACACATTGGTGCTCTTTCTTCTAATCCACAATCTTTCCCAGTAAGTGTAATTTCTAGCTCTCTTGATACTTTTATTGCATCATCAAAAAACATTTCATAAAAATCGCCTAATCTATAAAACAAGATGCAATCTGGGTACTGCTCTTTTGTTTCTAAATATCTTTGCATCATTGGTGAACATTTTTCTTTGTCTATATTCATCTTTTACCTCTCTTTTCTAACAAAATAGAGTATATCACAAAAAAATGCAAAAATCTACATATATATGCAAATTTTTGCATTTTTGTTTTAATTATATATAGTTTTATAAAATCTTTTTTTCTTTATAACACTCATATATATAGCTTGGATTTTCATAGTACATACTGCTATTATAATTATCAATTTTCTCTATAATCCATGAAGTAAGTACTTCAATTGCAGTATCTATGTATTTCTCTTCATCATTATTACATAACATAACAATTAGCCTTTTATATACTTTGCCTATATCCCAATGTGTCGGAACATTATATTCACATTTTGAAATTATGTCATAATTTCCATTTTCAATTTTTGCTTCTTGTATTAATTCATCTGATACTTTTTCAATATTTTCCGAATGATATACTTCAGCTAAATCATATATTTTTTGTATTTTTTCTTTTCCTAATTTTTCTACAATATATTTTTTATTATTATTTGTTTTTCTAGCTATATATTCAATTAAACTACATACAAAAAATAAATCATTTTCTTTTTGTGACTCCCCCATTTTTTCTTCCCACCTTTTATATTTTTTCTGCTTCTATAAATTTTATGCATTCCAAAGATTTTTCAGTACAAAATGCAATTTGATGAGTTGGATGTCTAAATTTTGCTAATTCCCAAAACGCTTCTCTTGTAATTGCTCCTGCCATCAAATCTGTAATATAGTTATATACTTGGTCATCTGCCATAGCTCCAATTACAATATCATAATCATGTTTAACACCTTTGCGTGAATCTATTATAAAATCTAGCCATTCTTCTGTCATTACAGTAAATTCTTTTATTTTTAATTCTTGATTTTCTTCATATTCATATTTATTTATAATTGGTGTATCATACTTTTTAGCCCATTTTATTGCTTGTTCTTCTAAAACAGTACAATAAAACCCTACTCCAAAATCTTTTGTATATTTGCCTTCTCTTATTTCTGGTTTTTGTACTTCACAATAACTTCCATGATATATTATTTGCATTCTTATCCCTCCTACAAATCATTATTATTGTATCACAAAAAAATGCAAAAATCTACAAATATTTCTACAAAATATTCTTTAGTTCTTCAAATTCATTTATAACATTCACTCCATTTAGTTCATCTAAATGTTCTTGCTTTTTATTATTAATATCTTTCCATATGAGCTTTAATATTCCTGCATTTTTAGCACCTTTTATATCATTTTCTAGATTATCTCCTATCATTGCACATTCTTCTGGTTTAAAGCCATTCATTGCATTGATAAAGCTTTGTTTAAATGGTTTTGCAATTTGTTCCCCTGTATATACATTTTTAAAATACTTAAAAATATCAACTCGTTTTAACCTTTCTATTTGAGTTTCTGCAAACCAATTAGTTAAAACTACTAATTCATATTTATTTGATAAATATTCTAAAGTCTCATAATATGAATCAGGCAATTTTTCTGGAACTTTCGTGCCAAATTTTTTTATATATAAATCAATAAATTCATCAGGTATTTTTCTTTCCATTTTAGTATTTATATAATCTAACATGTCTTTTTTGCTATAAAATTTTATATTGTCCTCATATTCTGATCTTGCTTTTAAAAATTTTTCTACTAATTCCGAATCATACTCATATCCTATCTCATCAAAAGATTCTTGAGTTACATTTTCATATTCATCTTTCCAATCTATTAATACATTATCTAGATCAAAAATTATTCGTTTAATCATCTATTACAATCTCTCCCTTAAAATACCACATATGGTCTTCTGTAATTTTTATTTTTTGTATTGTATTTATTAAATTTTCTTCTCTTTTAAATACAACAACTTTATTGTGTTCAGTTCTTCCTGTAAGCATTGTTTCATCTGCTTTACTTGGTCCTTCTACTAAAACTTTTTGAATAGTATTCATATATTCTTTGTTATTTTCTGCTATTTGACTTTCTACTAATTCTTTTAATCTATCAAATCTTTTATGTTTAATTTCCTCTGGAATTTGATTTTCCATTCTATCTCCTGGAGTTCCTTTTCTTCTTGAATAAATAAACATAAATACTTGTTCAAATTTAACTTTATTTACAACATCTAATGTATCTTCAAAATCTTCTTCTGTTTCACCTGCAAATCCAACTATTATATCTGTTGAAAATTTTATATTTGGTATTTGTTTTTTCATTTTTTCTACTAAGTCTAAATATTGCTCTTTTGTGTATTTTCTGTTCATTACTTTAAGCATATTGGTACTTCCTGATTGAAGTGGTAAATGAACAAATTTACAAACTTTATCACAATCTCTTATTGCTTCTATTACATCATCTGTAAAATCTTTTGGATGTGGAGATACAAATCTTATTCTTTCAATTCCTTCAATTTTGTTTATTTCTCTAAGTAATTTTGCAAATGAATTAATTTCTGAATAATCTCCATTTTCATCTATTAATTTACCTTCTTTGATAGCTTTCATCTCTGAACGTAAATATGAATTAACATTTTGTCCAAGGAGCATTATTTCTTTATACCCTTGTTTTGCAACTTCTTTAGCTTCTGCTATGATATCGGCTGGCTTTCTGCTTCTTTCTCTTCCTCTAACATAAGGCACAATGCAGTATGTACAAAAATTGTCACATCCATACATTATTGTTATTGATGCTTGTACATCATTTGCTCTTGAAATTGGAAGTCCTTCATAAACTCTTCCGTCTATCTCTATTACATCTTGTATTCTTTTTCTACTATTTAAAACTTTAAAAATGTCTTCTGGCAATTTATGTATTGTATGTGTTCCAAATACTATGTCAACATGTGGATACGATTTTTTTATTTTATCTACCATGTGTTTTTCTTGCATCATACATCCACCAATAGCAATTATCATATTATTTTTTTCTTTTAAATTTTTTAATTCTCCAACTTTTCCAAATAATCTTTCTTCTGCATTTTCTCTAACACAGCATGTATTTATTATTGCTAAATTTGCTTCTTCGAATTTTTCTGTTTTACTATAGCCCATTTTTTCTGCCATACCACTTATTTTTTCTGAATCATTCTCGTTTAGTTGGCACCCCATTGTAAGAATTGTGTATTTTAAATTTTTACCTTTATTTTCTTCTGAAACTTTTTTCATTATTTCTTTTTGCTCATCTATTTCTTTATTCATTGTTATTCCTTTCAAATTCTATATTTTGCTTTTGCAATTATATCATAAAAAGCAAAAAAAATAAACCCTATTTTGAAGATTTGTATAATTGCAAATTTTCTATTTTTTATTCTTCTTCGACAAGCTTCTACAAACTTTGCAAAAATACTATGATATAATGTTCTTTGCCCTCACACAAATAGAAAGGGGGTGATTATATTGTCTACTGCAGATTTAATTTGGAATCTAATCATGATGCTTATAGACAAAATCGAAGATTCTAAAAGAGATGAAAACTCAAATGATAAAAACGAGTAATGTAAAAATTTACATATTCGTATAAAAAGAAATAGTAGGGAAACCATCACATATCCCTACTATTTCTTTTGTCATTTTTTTACTACTGCAGATTTAATGTATAATTTAAACGATATTGTCTAAACTATATTTTTAATATATCATATTTTTTATAAAACGTCAAGAAAAAATGGTAAAATTTTCTATATTAATCAACCCTATTTTGTTCTTACTTCAACATCAAATATTACTTTTTCTCCATTTATTGAAACTTCTTCTGCTGTTTTTCTTTCCTCATTATATACAACAGAATCTGCCAAAGTATCATGTTTAATTGTATCTTCAAATTTCTTAACAATTTCTTCAACAGCTTCATTATTTGAAACATATAGATTTATTCTATCTAATACTTCAAATCCTCTGTCTTTTCTCATATTTTGAACTTTCGATAAAACTTCACGAAGCATTCCCTCTTCTTTTAGTTCTTGTGTTATATGAGTATCTAAAACTACTCCTATTTCTCCTTCTCCTGCAAAAGCAAATCCTTCTTTACCATGCATTGTAACTAAAAGATTTTCCGAAGATAATTCAATTTGAGTATCATCTATTTCAATATATTCAGTACCTCCACCTTGAACTTTAACTGCTAAATCCATTTGATTAAATTCTGCAATTTTCGCTCTTATTTGTGGAATAAGTTTTCCATACTCTCTTCCTAGAACAGGTAAGTTTGGTTTAATTTCGAAACTTACATAGTCTTTCATATCTGCGCCTAAAACTACTTGTTTTACATTAAGTTCTTCTTTTACAACATCACTATAGTATTCTGGTAAGTTTTTAGCAGATATAAGCATTTCAGAAAGTGGTTGTCTGTTCTTGATATTAACTGAATTTCTTGCACTTCTTCCTAGTTTTACTATTTTGTATGCTAATCCCATTTCTTCTTCAAGGTTTGCATCTATTGCTTTTTCATCTACTTCTGGCCATGTACATAAATGTACACTTTCTGGTGCAGTTGAATCTAAACTTAAAACAATGTTTTGATATATTTCATCAGTCATAAATGGTACAAAAGGTGCTGCAACTTTTATTAAAGTAGTTAAAACTTTATATAAAGTTACATATGCTCCAATCTTGTCATCATTTAACTCTGAGCCCCAGAATCTTTCTCTATTTCTTCTTACATACCAATTTGAAAGTTCATCAACAAATTCTCCAAGTTCTGTAGCTGCACTTGTAATATCATATTTATCAAGTTTTTCATCAACACTTTTTACTAAAGTATTTAATTTAGAAATTATCCATCTATCCATTATATTTTCTGATTTAAAATCAGCATATTTTAATGGATTAAATTGGTCTATTTCTGCATATAGTACAAAGAATGAATATACATTCCAAAGTGTAGATAAAAATCCTCTTTGTGTTTCTTGTACATTTTCTAAAGAAAGTCTTGTTGGAAGCCATGGTGCTGAACATGTATAGAAATGCCATCTTGTTGCATCTGCTCCTACTGTATTTAATAGAAGCATTGGGTCAACTCCGTTTTTCTTAGATTTAGACATTTTTTGTCCTTTTCCATCTAATACGTGACCTAAAACTATACAATTTTCAAATGGTGTTTTTCCAAATAATGCTGTTCCTAGTGCTGTTAATGTATAGAACCATCCTCTTGTTTGATCGATTGCTTCTGAAATAAATCCTGCTGGGAATTGTTTTTCAAATAAATCTTTATTTTCAAAAGGATAATGTAATTGTGCATAAGGCATTGAACCTGAATCAAACCAACAATCAATAACTTCTTTAAATCTTGTCATTTCTTTGCCACAATCTGGACATTTTAAATGAACATTATCTATATATGGTTTATGAAGTTCTATTTCTTCTGGGCAATCTACTGCTTTTTGTTTTAATTCTTCAATTGAACCTATACATTCTGTGTGTCCACATTCACATTTCCATACTGGAAGTGGTGTTCCCCAATATCTATCTCTTGAAATTCCCCAATCTATAACATTTTCTAAGAATTTTCCAAATCGTCCTGTTCTAATTGTATCTGGATACCAATGAACTTTGTTGTTATTTGCTACAAGTTCATCTCTTAAGCTAGACATTCTGACAAACCAACTTTCTTTTGGATAATATAGTAGTGGTGTGTCACATCTCCAACAATGTGGATATGAGTGTAAATGTTTTTCTTTACTAAATAATTTATTTTCCTCAGCAAGCCATTTACATATATCTTCATTACAGTCTCTTACAAATCGACCTTTCCATGGTTCTACTTCTGGCACAAATTTTCCAGATTTATCTACTAAATTTACAAAAGCTATTCCATTTTGCTTTGATACTAAGCTATCATCTTCACCATAAGCTGGTGCAATATGTACAATTCCTGTACCATCTTCTAAGTTAACATAGTCTCCATGAATTACAACAAATGCTTTTCCGTCTACTTTCGCAAATGGCATTAGTTGTTCATATTTTGTTCCTAATAATTCTTCGCCTTTGAACTCCTTTTCAACTTCATAAGGTGTTTCTTTTAAAACTGCTTCTAATAAGTCTTTTGCTAAAATATAGTTTTCAAATTTTGGCTCTTCGTCTGTTCCAACATTTGCTTTTACCAAAACATAGGTATAAGATTTATTTAAACATAACGCTAAGTTTGAAGGTAGAGTCCAAGGTGTTGTTGTCCAAGCTAAAATATATGTATCTTTATCAAATCCTTGACCCTCTTCTACTTTAAATTTCGCAATACATGTTAAATCTTTAACATCTTTATATCCTTGTGCAACTTCGTGTGAAGAAAGTGCTGTTCCACATCTTGGGCAATAAGGCATAACTTTGTGTCCTTCATAAAGCAAATCTTTATTCCATAATTCTTTTAATGCCCACCAAACAGATTCTATATAGTCATTGTGATATGTAACATAAGGATTATCCATATCTACCCAATAACCAGCTTTATCTGTCATTTCTTCCCAGGCACTTACATATTGAAATACGCTATCTTTACATTCTTTTACGAATTTTTCTACTCCATATTCTTCTATTTGCTCTTTTCCTGAAATTCCAAGTTTTTTCTCAATTTCAAGTTCAACAGGAAGTCCATGTGTATCCCATCCAGCTTTACGTGGTACATAATATCCTTTCATAACTTTATATCTTGGAATTATATCTTTCATAACTCTTGTTTCTACGTGTCCAACATGTGGCATTCCATTTGCTGTTGGTGGTCCATCATAAAAAACAAAATATCTTTTACCTTTGTTCATATCAAGGTTTTTCTTTATAATATTGTTTTTCTTCCAGCTTTCTTGAACTTTTTGTTCCATTTTTGCAAAACTATTCTCTGGCAATTCTACTTTTTTATACATATTTATTCCTCCTTTGGAAAATGGGACGGTTCTCTTTTCCACCCTTTTCCATTCTCAAATTTCAATTTTTTATTTATTTTTACTTTCTATCTCTTGTAACTCAAATCTGTATTTTTGCTCAACATTTGGATATTTTACATGATCTACTTCAGATAAAAACATATCCTTTGGCCTTGCATATAATTTTGAATTTCCGTACAAAGCTCTGTAAATTACTAACTCTTCTTTAGTTTCACTATGTATTGCTACATCTTCTACTAAATAGTAATCTCCTTTAAAATGTTTGTAAATACCATGAACTTTTAATTCGTTCATTCTATCTCCTCCTTTTTCTGCTTGCTTGGAAAAGAGAACCGTCCCTTTTTCCAAACAAAAAACAAGCCATTCCTGTATTTAGGACGAAATGACTTGTTCCGCGGTACCACCTAAGTTAGTAACCTTTATATTATAATAATTTGTTACTCTCTTTGCTATCTTTAACGCAGATATACGGCAAAACTTACTTAGATATTGACATAACAAATACTACCATTTCAGTTATTTTTCAGTTTTGCAACTATTAAGGTGATAAAAAATAATTTTTACTTACTCTGCTCTCAGCCTTTTGCAAAGCTCTCTGTTAGATATTGTATTATTTTCCGTGTCCTTAACTTTGTTTTTTACCATTAGTATTTTATATATTATCATATATTTTTAGATTTTTCAATACCTTGTTAAAATTTTTTATCAACAAAAAAAAGAATGCCACCTCAACACATTTGTGTCGAGATGGCTCCAGTCTTTCTTAGAAAATTGCTGTCACCGTAGCTACGAGCAGCAAAAATCCTACCACACATAGTGTGGCTCGACGATTGAATCGGTCTTCCATAATGGGTTCAGCATCCTCACAACGCGGAACCCATTCCAACTGTCTTTGGGCAATCTTGCCGATTACAATCCAGCCAAACAAAACAACCATGATGATTGCTACTATAATTGCTATGCCTGTTATAATGTCCATGTGTCCTCCTTGGCTATTCGCCTTCAAAAAATGTACTTGTTTCACAATTTTTATTATATCACTTTTTTTGTTTTATGTCAATTTCAAAAAAGTTGAAAAAGAGAACCGTCCCATTTTCCATCATCTTTCATTTTCATCATTTCTTTTAGATTTGATATTATTATAAAACATATTTATTGCTTCATCTGGAGATATAACTGAATCTGCCATGCTCTTATTTTTTTCTAATTCATAAGCTTCTTTTCTTTTTTTGTATTCTTCTAATAAGTCTTTCCTATTTCCCCAGCTACTATATTCTTTGTAGTTTATAACTTGTAAATTAGGTAAACCTTCTAATTTTGATTCATCATCAATATCTATATTAGCTCCTATTCTTTTTAATTTATTTAAAGATTGCATCTGATTACCTGTCATTAAGCCTCCACCTATATTCTCTAGTTCAGGAACTTCAGTTACTCTTGACTTTCTAAAATCTGCATCTCCTCCTATATATTTAAGATGTTCTGCTTTATTTATTTTTGTCCCCCACATATTTGCATCTCTTCCTATATGTTCAAGCGTTCCTATATCTACTACATTTGATTGTTCAAAATTTGCATCCATTCCTATCCATTTAACATTTGTTAGTTTTTTAATATGTGAATCTCCAAATTCTGCACTACCTCCTATAAATTTTAGAGATCCAGTATCTTTAAATTTTGAATTTGCAAAATTTACATTTCCTCCTATAATCATTAGATGATTTATATCCTTTATTTTAGAATTTCTAAAATTAACATCTCCTGATATTAAAAATAAATCTCCCATGCTTTCAATTTGTGAATATCCAAAATCGACATCTCCAAGTATAACCTTATATGGTACAGTTTTCATGTTTGTATTTGCAAAAATAATATTTCCTATATAAATTTCATCTTCAGAAATTCCCCAATATCGTGCAAGTAAATCTTTTATTTTTTCTAATCTAATTTTGATTGCAGCTTTATTACAATTATGTGTTAGATAACTATAATTTATTAAATAATCTTTTAATAATGAAGGTATATCTTCTAATGTTATTTGTTCATCATCTATTTTTTTTCTATATTCTGCTAATCTATTGTCCCATTCATAAGGATCAAATAATTCTTTTCTTTCATATATTCCTTTGTTATTTGTTAAAAATGATTTAGCAACATCACGATATTTTTCTTCTACTTTATATAAAGCATCTGCTTGATTTAAATTTTGTTGATTTAGTTTTTTCGCTCCGTTTATATCAGAACTAAAAGCTTCATCACCATTCAATTTGATAGATATATGTGGTTTTCCAGAATTATCTACAAAAATATATAAATCTTTTTGACGTACAGAGCCCGAGCTTTCATAGTCTTCAATATCAGCTTTTAACCATGGTGCTTTTTGTTTTAATATTGATATTATTTTATTATAATTATCTTCTTCTTTTTTATTGTAGCCTTCAGAAAATCTTATCCATTTACCTTTTCCAAAAGTTTCCACTTTCTCTTCTTGGTTATTTTCAGCAGATAATTCTTTTTGTGAATTAGTTTTAGCTTCAATTTTTAAATCTCTTAAAAAATTATCTTTATTTGAATTAACTTCCACATATGGTACATCTGCAACGATATTATTTTTTGAAAATATCTTTTTTATAGCATTTTTTATTCTTTCAAATATATTAAAACCTGATTTTTTTTGATTATTTATTATTAATTCATTAGTACTAGATTTTTCTTCTTGAACAAGATTATATTTTTTATTAAATATATCTATAACCTTATTTAAAGACTCAATCAAAAGATCTATATCAAGTTCTAATTTTACGATTTCATCTCTTACTAAATTTTTTCTTTTGTATTCTTCATCTATTTTTTTTATATCTTTTGGTATTACTCTTAATTCTGTATCTGCTGGCTGTCTAAAACCATATTCAGAAAATGGAAAATTGGGTTTTGCATTATATAATTCCATATAATTATTAACTTCTTCTAATTCAACTTCTGAAACATTTTGGTATATAGTATTATATCTTTCCATTATGTTTTGATATATATTGTAAAGTTTCTCTATTATTTCATTATTAAATTCACTTAACTGTCTTAGTTCTTGTAATATTTCTCCTATTACATTGAAAAGTTCAGTAAAACTTTCTTTATCTTTTATAATATCATTTATGTCTTTATGTTTTTCTTTTAATTCTATATACTTTTGTATTAATATTCTTAATATATCAATAACATCTTTACTATCAAAAGATCCGCTTATATCTTGTTGTACTTCACTACTTCTCATATGTATTTCTCCTTTTTTTACAAAACCAAATTTTATTTAATTTTGTCTAATTGTTCACATGTTGTGCATACATTGGTGTATTGTCATCAATTTTAGCAAATGTATATCCTTCTTTTTTAGCATACTCTATTATTTTTGGTAAAGCCTCTAAGCCTTTTTTGTTACTTCCAAAATCATGCATTAATACCATGTTTCCTCTTTTTTTGCTTAAATTTTTAGTAACATTATTGTATACATCTGTTGCATTTTTAGCTCCGCCAGCATCTCCTGATGAGACATTCCAATCGTAGTATTTGAAACCTTTTGCAAGCATTTCTTTTGTAAGTTCTGTCATTATTCCTTTACAATATTTTTTACTTACTGTATTTGAACTTCCTCCTGGAAATCTTGTGTACATTGACTTAACTCCTGTTGTTTTATATATTCTATCTTGTAAAGTATACACATTACTCATAAATGTTTCTTTTGATTTATATATTTTTGAGTATTCATGAGAATATCCATGTATACCTATAGTATGTCCCTCATCTACTATTCTTTTAATTAAATGTTCATTACCTTGAGTATAGTTTATAACAAAAAATGTTGCTTTAATATTTTCTTCTTTTAAAATATCTAAAACTTTTGGAGTGATATTACTACTTGGTCCATCATCGAAAGTAAGCCATATAACTCCATTAACCGAATTTCCTTTATTTGCTGATTTTTCATTATCTTTACTATTTTCTTTACTTGTTTTTGGTTCATTATTTGTGTTTTCATTTTTGTTTTCAGTTTTTGCTTCATTTGATGTATTATTTGCATTTTGATTAGCAGATGCGCTTTTAACATTATCTATAGTATTTTGAGTTTGTGAAGATGTATTTGTAGAGTTTTTTCCTATTGACCAAACATTATTATCTTTTTGGTTTAAAATATTCTGACCACTTTGCATTGCTTGAGAATTCGTAGATACTTCTGCTCCTTCTGTTGATACTGTTGTTGCTTGTTTTTTGTTTGTTAAAACTTTCGTTAATATTACAATAAGTGCTATTATGAATAAAACAGCAATTATATTTATAATTACCTTTGACTTATTTAATTTTCTTTCTTCCATTTTTGTTGACATTCCTTTCTCTCAAGGCATAAAATTTGATTAAAAAGATTATTTTTTCCAATGACTTTTCAAACTTTACTCCTCTTTAAACTATTAATCAAAATATTGACTTAGTTCCTGCATGTTTTCGAAATTCTTTTGTCTTAATATTTCATAAGCTACTACACATACTGAATTCGATAAATTTAATGACCTAAGTGTTGGAAGCATTGGAATTCGTATTGTTTTAGTATTTAAATATTTTTTTAGTAACCATTCTGGTAAACCTTTTGTTTCTTTACCAAATAAAACAAAAACTTCATCCATCTTTGAATAATCTACTTCTGAATAGACGTTTTTTCCTTTTGTGGTTGCAAAGAACATATTATTATTTTCTGGTGGATAACTTTCTAAGAAATTTTCTAATGAATCATGTTCTTCAATATCTAATTTATCCCAATAGTCTAGTCCTGCTCTTTTTACTGATTTTTCTGAAATACTAAATCCCAAAGGATGAACCAAATGTAACTTTGCTCCTGTTATTGCACATGTTCTTGCAATGTTTCCTGTATTTTGTGGTATTTCAGGTTCTACCATAACTATATGTAATTTCATTTTTCCTCCATAATGTATCATATCTGTTAGCGAAACTTTTTATTGAATAGGAAAATAAAAAACTTTTCAATTAACAAAAAAGTTTCTTCCATTTCTATTATAAAGAATAGCATATTTTTATACTTTTTTCAATAGTTTTCGACAAAATTCTAGTTGTTTTTTCTTAAGTAATTTAGTGGATTTACGTATTCATTATTTATTCTCATACCAAAATGTAAATGAGGTCCAGTAGTGGCTCCATTTGTAGGATTTCCATTTGAATCAAAGTATTTATTTCCCGGTACTCCATAAACATTTTTCGGACCAACCTTTCCAATAATTTGTCCTTTTTTTACCTTTTCTCCAACTATTACAATAAAATTAGGATCTGAATGGCAATATGAATATTTTATTTCTCCATTTTCTTTATTTTCATCAGTAAGAGTAATTGTATATCCTCCACCTCCTAAAAATCCCACAAAACTTATAGTTCCATTTGTAACTGCAACATACATACTTCCTTGAGGTGCTCCTATATCAATTCCTTTATGAAACGTAGATGCTCCAGAAGTTGGCGCATTTCTCCTTCCAAAATACGAATTAATTTTATAATACCCTGGTGCTGGCCAAAGTAACTCTCCATCTTCTATAAAATCTATAAAATTCTTTTCTAATTCTTTAGAATTAATAGTTGGTGTAAAAAATATACAAACAAAAATGGTGAAACAAGTTAATATGACTATAAATTGATTTATAATTTTGTTTATTTAAAATCAGTCCTTTCTTAAAAAGCCCCATAAACTCTTATTATTATAAAACGTAAAATTCATTTTGTCAATGTAAAATTA
>FLNV01000155.1_pt1 | contig 187035 bp, 192 predicted proteins | sample 1140351 | NCBI WGS metagenome assembly FLNV01 (sample SAMEA3878207, study PRJEB12797) | bioreactor metagenome | biome: Moose rumen | place: Sweden | collected 2011-10 | reverse complement strand
TATAATTTTGGTATCTTTTTTATGTGGTAATATACATGTGGTTATACAATATGTATCTAAAACAATAACTTTAGATGTTGCTAAACTGTACATTTGCTGAAATATGTTTATGCAATTAGGTAATAATTGTTTAATTATTCCATCTTTTTCTTCTATTTTTTTTGTTATTACCTTTATTTTATATTCTGGATATTCACTTTCTAATTCTTCTCTTATTTTCTTAAAATCTATTGACTCTTTATTGCCTTGCCTGCTGATTAATGAAACTTTATTTTGAGTTTTTAATAATCTCATTGGAGCATAAAGAATTTTAAGAAAAATCACTAATATTTTAAAAACTATATTTCTCATAACCTTTTTCCTTTTCATTCTTTATCATATAACAAATTTGCTTTTTTTTCAATATTTTTCGTCATATTTGTATAAAAAAATATATTACTATTTAAACATAAACTATCTTTTGCCCTGCATAAACGTGGTATATATAAATTTTTCCGGTTTCTCCTAAAAGGCTACCACCCCAAAAATTTACATATAACCACTTGCGCGGACTTAGAGTAATTTTGTCTGACTAGTAACCGAAATATTTTAAAATTTTTAAAAAATGCTTGACAAAGTGTTTATATTTATGCTACAATTAAATTTGTAATTGAGATGCGGATGTGGCGGAACTGGCAGACGCGCTGGTCTTAGGAACCAGTACTTCGGTGTGGGGGTTCAAGTCCCTTCATCCGCACCAAATTAGAGAAGTAGTATCTTACGAAGTTTAGATAGAAAAAACGTTCAAGAAATTGAATGTTTTTTTGACTTTTTCACATAAAAATGCTATAATATTTTATTATAGGCTTTTGCTTATATTTGTAAACCTCGTGTTTGCAGTAACTATTAACATTTTTATAAAATTATTTTGGAGGTATACTCATGAAAAAAGTTTTTTTTACAAAAGAGGGCCGGGAATTTGTAGTTCTTTTTGACAGCAAAAAAAAAGAAGTCTTTGTTGGCACAGCTGGATTAATCTCTCCTATTGCTGCTCAAGTTATATCTCACGATCTAATGGCTCCACTCAAATGGAAACCGTTAAGAACTGTGAAGATTCTCAAAGACAAAACAGGATATACCTGTCCTGCTGTCGGCTACAAAAAGCCTTTTTGGGTATCAAACAAAAGAGCCGAAGCAATAATTGCGTCATTGTTTGATTAATTATTGCTGATATCAAAGCCTTGACTTTCTATTAAGATAGTCAAGGCTTTGATTTTTTCATAAATCTAAAAAAATAATTGCTTCTCGACAGCTTTTGACACAATATTTAAAACATAAGTGGTATAATATTATGTAAAGATATATTAATTCAAAGCCATTTTTAAGCTAAAAAGATATTAATGATACATTTTTTCTTCTATATCATTAATATCTTTTCTATTTTAATAGTTACATTACTTTAATTAATTTATAGCTGTTCCATTAACATATAGTTTATATCCATTAAAATTAATATTACTATAAGATGAATCATTATCTTCTAGTGATGTTACATAAGAATCACCTGTTAACGTAATCTTAGAAGTTGAATCAAGTTTTAATGCTATGCTTTTAGCGCTATTTGATGAATTAATTGTTCCTGTATAACTTGAATTATCTGTTAAATTCAATGTTAATGTTGAAATACTATCAACTTCTATGTTTCCTGTTAATTCCTGTTTTGTAGCATTAAACGTAAGATTTCCTCCATTTGAACCACTTTTTCCCCATTCTGAAGTACCTTTATTGCTTATTAAAATATTGCTACCAAAATTTAACTTTGTATTAGTTAAATTTATTATTGCATCAGTATTTGTTATAAAAAACATTGGTGCAGTTTTATAATAGTTAGAATTTTCAGAAATAGTTAGCGAAGAATCTTTGGCAGTAAATGTTCCAGTACCTTCAGATGCATCTCCAGACATTGATTGATAAATCATAACTCCACAATGGTCTGTATCTCCTCTATTTCCCTTTCCAGAACATATTAAAGTAGAGTTTTCAACTGTAGCACTATTTTTTCCTTCTATAACAACCATTTGAGATCCATTTGAAGTTCCTGTTGTATTCGAAATAGAAATATTCCCTGTAGAATATATTATAGGTGAGCCACTTCCGTTTGTTTCTAACTTTGAATTTTTAGCTATTACTGTTCCTTCTCCTCTATCTGTTGCAAGAGTAGCACACGATCCTCCTTGTGTAGTAATTGTTACATTATCAGCTTCTATATAGCCTCCATATGTAGCATCTAATCCTCTTGAAGATGACTGTCCAGTAGTAGTAATTGTAGTATTAGACACATATACCTTAGCGTTTTCACCTGTAGCAAATACAGCATTTGCACCTTTTGCATTTGTACTAATATTTGAATTCTTTATTGTGGTTGTACTTCCTTTAGTTGTTAAAACTCCTGCATTTACTCCATAAAATTCACTGTTTTCTGTATTACTAGAGTCTCCACCAGATTTGTTAATTGTAGCTCCATCAATATTGGCATTTCCACCATCTGATACTTTTATTACAGATTCATCTGAATTACTTGTTTCATATGTTTCATTTAAAGTTTGATTATCTGTTATGTTTTTTGCTCCTGTTGTTTCAACAGAACTTGAACTGTTTTGTCCTCCAGGTCCTCCTCCATTTTCACCTGGTCTACCTTGCATTTGTGAACTTTGTGAATTATTTGAACTTTGTGTTTTATTTGAATTCAACGTATACCATAATAGTCCTCCAAGAACTGCAATTAATGCAATTATAACTATTACTTGAATTATAGTTTTTTTCATAAATATACCTCCTAAATTTTATTTGTTTATATATTATAATTATAACCTTAAAATAAACTTAAGTTTTTAATTATTTTTTAAAAAAAGAACCATCCTTATTTTAATAGGATGATTCTAATATTTAAACTTCATTTAAGTGACTGCAAATATGCTTTCTTGTAAGTTCCATTAAGTTTAATTTAGTAAAACCTTCTACCTGTGTTTTAGCTCTATCCTTTTTTAATTCTTCTTTAAGTAAATTTTCAATTTTTTCATTATTTTCTGGAATATGCATATCTATATAATCAATTATTACTATTCCACCTATATCATGAAGTCTAAGTTGTTTTGCTATTTCTATTGTAGCTTCTTTATTTACTTTATAAATTGTACTTTCCAAATCTGATTTACCAGTAAATTTTCCAGTATTTACATCAATTGCAGTTAAAGCTTCTGTTTTATCAATTGTAATAAATCCTCCACAGTTTAACCAAACTTTTCTCTCCTTAGATTTTTTTATTTGATTGTTTAATTCGTACATTTCTAATAAATTTTTTGAAGGAGAATACTCAAGTTTAACTCCTTTTATTTCTTCAAATTTTATTAATTGTTTGAAAGTTTCAAATTCATGTTGATCATTTGTTATTATTTTGTCGATTTTTAAATCCATTAATATTTTAGCTTGTACACTTTCAGATTTATACAATAATTCTGTAGGACTGCTTTTGTCATATTTATTTAATATTTCTTTCCATTTTTTTTCACATCTTTCAATGTCTTTTCTTATCTCTTCATTGCTAACATCAAATGCGGATGTTCTTATTACCGCACCATTACCATTTGTAATGCAATTTTTAACTAAATCTAAAAGTTCATTTTTTCTTTTTTCATCTTCTATTTTTTGTGAAATAGTAATAATTTCTGTGTTTGGCATAAAAACAATATATCTACTAGGAATACTTATATGTGTAGATATTTTGGCGCCCTTTCTTTCATTGCTATCTTTTTTTATTTGAATAAGTACTTTTTGATTTTGTTTTAATATTTCACTTATTCTTTTTTTAGTTTCTTCTTTTTTTTCAGTTTTTTCATCAACTTGAGGTATTGCATCTTTTAAATGCAATAGTCCTTTTCTTGAATCTCCATAATCAACAAATGCTGATTGCATTCCAGGGACAATATCTGCAACTTGGCCTGCATAAATATTTCCTTCTAATCTATTTTTCATGGTTTCTTCATTGTTTTCATATTTTTCAACTAATTTTCCATTTTCAACTAAACATATTGTTTCTATATCTTGGTTTTTATTTATTATTAATTCTAACATTGTCTTACCTTCCTTGTATTAATTAAATTTATTCATTGCTTCATCGATACTATTTTTTATAATTTCAATAACTGCATCTGTCGCAAGATTTATTCCTTTTAAAAGCTTTGTATATTCTTCGTTTCTCACTTTGGAAATAACATATTCTACAAGATTTTCTTTGTCATCACAAAATCCAGTTCCTATTCTAACACGTGGAAATTCTTCTGTTTTAAGCATGTGTATAACAGATTTCATTCCATTATGCCCTCCAGCTCCACCTTTTTTTCTGATTTTAATAATTCCTGTTTCAATGTCTATATCATCATAAATTATTAGAATTTTATCTGGGTGGATTTTATAAAAATTTGCTATTTCAATAACTGATTCTCCACTTAAATTCATATAAGTTTGAGGCTTACATAAAATAACTTTTTCACCTTCTATTTGACCACTACCATAAATAGCTTTAAATCCACTTTTATTAGTGTTGATATTATATTTTTCAGATAGTTTATTTATAACATCAAATCCCATGTTGTGTCTAGTAAAGCTATATTCTGGTTCTGGATTTCCTAACCCAACTATTAAGTACATTTTTTTATCCTTTCATTCTAAATATTATGAGTTTTTTCGTATATTTTTTTAAGTAGCATATATAAATATTCATCTTTAAGCTTAATTAAAATTATTCCATATACTATAACTCCAACAGTTATTTGAAGAACTATTGAAATAATTCCAGTAGATATTATTATTTTAGTTAAACTACATGCAATAAACATAATTGTTGATGCAAATAAATACTTGAAAGAAAGTTTAGTTACTCTCTTAATACTAATTTCATTTTTCAACTGTCTAAACTGCATATAATCTACAACAATTTGTGACACTACAGTTGCTATACATGCACCTATTGATTGCCATAAATTTATTAAAACATAATTTAAAATAAAATTAACAATAACACCTACACCAACAGATATGGTATATTCTTTTTGTCTTTTAGTAGGCAATAGATATTGATTTCCTAATACATTTGCTATTCCCATAAGTAAAATAATTGGACTTATTATTGACATTAGAATTGCTGTTTTTTCATACCCTGGTCCAAAAAATATCGGTGTAAAAGCTTTTGAAACACTTATTATTCCAAACATCATTGGAAAACTAAGCATAAATGTAAAACTAAAAGATCTATTTATGTAGTAATTTATTTGTTTCTTTTCTCCATTTGCAAACATATTTGCCATTCTAGGTATCATAACTGTTCCAAGTGACGTAACTACTGTGAGCATAAGTCTTATAACTTTTTGACTTTGTTCGTAATAACCTGTTTCTGATTTATCTGCAACTATTCTGCCTAACATCGTAGTATCTAGCATATTGTATAGTTTTGATGTAATTTGTGGAATAAACAGCAAAATTATAGGTCTTATTTGATGCATTAAATTTATATTTTTTACTTTTACTCCTCTAAAATACTTAGGTAAATATAGCCATAAAGTTAAATTTCCAATAAAGTCAGCCAAAGAATAGATATACATATATGTTACAAGGTCTTGCTCTTTTTTTACAAAAATAAATATTAAAGCCACACTTATAGTTCTAACTAAAATATTTCTAGTAACAGTTTTTTTGAATTCTTCTAATCCTTGAAAAAACCAACTTATATCAAATGCTCCAGCAATTAATTCAAATAACAAAATTCTATAATATACACTATACTCTCCTGTTTTCATAAAACATATGTAATATACTAATGTAGCTATAGCTATTGTAATAAATCTAAATAGTACTAATTCTATAAAAATCTTTTTTCTCTTATGTTTCTTTTGCTGTGCATACGCAATTTCTCTTTGTCCATATAAAGATACTCCAAGTGATCCAAATAAAACAAAGTAATTTACTATTGTGTATGTATAGCTGTATATTCCTGTACCTTTAGCGCCTAATACCCTTGATAAATATGGTGTAGTTATTAGTGGTAATATTAGTATTAATATTTGATATGCTAAATTATATAAATAATTTTTTGTTATACTTTTTTTAGGCATTTTTATCCTTCCTTCTTTACATTTTCATAGTATAGCAAAGTTTATATTTTTTGTCAATTACAAATTTTAAGTATAAATCTAACCGATTCTAGTAATTATAACTCTATCATTTTCACATAAATCTTTTTTGCAATAAGTTTCTACGTATCTTTTTTGTGCTTCAATTATTTTCTTTACATTTTCTCTTTGATTATATCCTATTTCCACACATAAATAACCTTGTCTATTTAAAAATTCATATCCTTTCGCAAATATTTTTCTATAAAAATCCAAGCCATCTTTTCCTCCATCTAGAGCTATAATTGGTTCTTGTTTAACATCTTTTGGTAAAGTTTTTATCTCATTTGATGGAATATATGGCGGATTTGATACTATTATATCAAATTTTATGTTTTTTATTTTCTCAAATAAATTTGATTCTATAAAATCTATATTATTTAAAACTCCATTTAATTTAGCGTTTTGCATTGCTATTTCTATTGCTTTTTTACTTATATCTGTTGCTATAACTTTTATATTAGGTGCATATTTAGCAAGTGAAATTGCAATAGCTCCGCTTCCTGTGCATAAATCTAACACTATTGGATTTTCAAGTTTATTAGCAATTTTAATTACTTCCTCGACTAGTATTTCAGTATCTGGTTGAGGTATAAGTACATCTTTTGTAACAACAAAATTTAATTTCATAAATTCCTGCAATCCAGTTATATATTGCAAAGGCTCGCCTAATATTAATCTTTTAATATTTTTAACATATTCATCTCTTTGCTCTTTTGTTACTTGCTTGTTGTCATATATTATTAAGTATTCTCTTGATTTTTTTAAAGTATGTTGTAAAATTGCTCTTGCTTTATTTTTAGGTCCATCAACTTCTTCATTCTTTAGCATAATAATTCCTTGATTTAATAGTTCTTTTATTGTCATACAAATTCCTCCCATACTAAATTTGCAAAGTCTAAACCTTTATTAGATAATTTTATTATATTTCCATCTATAATTATTAATTTTTGTTCATAAAGTTTTTGAAGTTCATTTTTAAATAACATTATTGGATTTAGGTTGAATTCCTTTTCAAATTTTTGAATAGAAACTCCATCTATTTTTCTTAATCCTAAAATCATGTATTCTCTCATTTTATCTTCTTCGTTTTGAATTTCTAATATTTCAACATTTTTTTCAAATTCCTCATTTTTGCAATTAGAAATGTATTCTTCGATATTTGATGTATTACAAAACCTTTTGCTATCTATATATGAATGAGCTGCTGTTCCAAATCCTATGTACTCCTTTTGTTCCCAACAATCCATATTGTGTTCTGACTCAAAACCAGTTTTTGCAAAATTTGATATTTCATAATGTTTGTATCCTTTAAGCTCTAAAAAGTTTTTTACATACCAGTACATTTGCCTTTCATTTTCTTCTTCTAGAAGTTGCAATTCACCTTTTTCTATTAATTTATGTATTGGTGTATTTTCTTCTACTATTAAAGAATATACTGAAATATGTTCAGGATTCAAAATGCAAATCTTTTCTAATGATTCTTTTATATCTTTTATACTTTGATTTGGGAGTCCTATCATTAAATCAACATTTATGTTATGAAATCCTATTTCTCTGGCTAAATTGTATGTTTCTAGAAATTGATTATAATCATGTATTCTTCCTATTTGTTTTAATAGTCTATTGCTTGTACTTTGAAGTCCTATACTTAATCTGTTTACTCCAGCATTTTTGTAGTCTATCAGTTTTTGCTTAGTTACAGTTCCTGGATTTAGCTCAATTGTAATAGATTTTGCTTCTCCAATATTTTTTAAAATTTCAGTTATATATTTACTTTCTATATATGAAGGTGTTCCCCCACCAATATAAATCGTTTTTACTGCATACTCTTTATGATTATTTTTCCAATTTTCAATTTCTTTTTTTAAAGCTTCAACATATTCTTTTTGTAGTTCCTTTTTGTTGGAAAATGATACAAAATCACAATACAAACATTTTAGCTTACAAAAAGGAATATGAATATATACGCCAATTTCTTTCATTTTTCACTTATTATATATTACTTTTAAAAAATAATTTAAATTGTGCACAATCAAATTGTGCGCAATTAAATATTTTTTAGTTATTTTTTTATATAATATCCCCCTGTCTATCTTGATAATTCAATTATTTTTTTTAATCTATAATTTACACCAGATTTCCCAATAGGATTTTCAAGTCTTTTTCCGAAGTTCTACAAGAGGCAAATCTGGGAACTCTAGTCTTAATTCTGCTAGTTCTTGTAAAGCTTTATCCATTTTTTTAAATTTACCATTTTCCTTTAACTTCTTTATAGCATTTATTTGTTCAACAGAAGCATTTAAAGTTTTATTTAAATTTGCGGTTTTGCAATTAACAAGTCTATTTATTTTATTGTTCATTTCTCTCTGTACTCGAATTTCTTCAAATTCAAGTACAGATTTGTTTGCTCCAATAAATGCTAAAAATTTTGAAATTTCTTCTCCATCTTTAATATATATTGTTTTATCTATTGATTTAACATATATATTGTATTGTTTTAACAGTTCTGTTAGTTCTTGCACTAAATTGTTATTTGATAATTTTATTTCTAAATGATATTTATTTTCTGGATTATTTATTGAACCCGAGCCTAAAAATAGTCCTCTTGTAAATGCTCTTTTTTCTTGTTCATCTGCCTGTTCTAAATCGACTGCTAAATCTGGCATTTTAGTTGTAATTATATAAACTTTTCCTTGCAACTCGATTTTATAATCATTTATATCTACATTTTTTAGTAATTTTCCAAATCTATTAATATTATATTCATTTTCAGTTGAAAACTTAATTTTATTTTTTTTAACTTCAACATTAGCACTTAATAAATATCCTTTAAGCTCATATTTTACTTCATTCTTTTTAGCAAGATTATTAAGCTCACTTAATTCTTTTTTTATTTCATAAGAAAAACTCTTTGACATTTATTATATTCTCCTTACTCACAAATTGAGGAGGTTTCTTTTTTCCTCCGTCCCCAAAAAGGACCTTACTCTAATTCAAATGCACCAGTGTATAATTGATAATATTGTCCTTTTTCTTCTAATAATTGTTCGTGTGTTCCTCTTTCAATAATGTTTCCGTGTTCCAAAACCATTATAGCTTTTGAATTTCTAACTGTTGAAAGTCTATGTGCTATAACGAAAACAGTTCTACCATTCATAAGTTTATCCATTCCTTCTTGAACAAGCTTTTCTGTTCTAGTATCTATACTTGATGTTGCTTCATCTAAAATCATAACAGGTGGATTATTGATTGCACATCTTGCTATAGCTAAAAGTTGTCTTTGTCCTTGTGAAAGCTGACTTCCGTTTTGTGTAAGCATTGTATCATACCCATTTGGTAACATTGATATAAATTCATGAGCATTAGCAATTTTTGCAGCTTCAATTACCTCTTCATCTGTTGCATCTAATTTTCCGTATTTGATATTATCTTTTATTGTTCCTGTAAATAGATTTGTATCTTGTAAAACAAGTCCTAAAGATCTTCTTAAATCCTCTTTCTTTATTTTCTTTATATTTATTCCGTCGTATCTAATTTTTCCATCTTCAATATCATAAAATCTATTTATTAAATTTGTAATAGTTGTTTTTCCTGCTCCTGTAGCTCCAACAAATGCAATTTTTTGTCCCGGTTTTGCATATAAAGAGATATTATGTAAGATTTCTTTATTTGGTTCATAGCCAAAGTTTACATTTTCCATCTCTATATGACCTTTTAATTCAACATATTCTAGTCTTCCATCATGGTGAGGATGTTTCCATGCCCATTTGCCTGTTCTTTCAGGTGTTTCTGTAATATTTCCGTTTTCATCTATTTTTGCATTTACAAGTGTTACATATCCTTCATCAACTTCTGGTTCTTCATCAATTAATGCAAAAATTCTTGTAGCTCCAGCAATTGCCATTACTACTGTATTTGCTTGACTTGACACATTTTTTATAGGTTGATTAAAACTTCTCGTAAGTGCTAAAAATGATGCTATAGTTCCTATTGTAAGTGTTGGTACTTTTCCTGAAATAGCAAGAAACGCCCCAATTATTGCAACTAAAACATATTCTAAATTTCCTAAATTGTTTAGTATTGGCATTAATATATTTGCGAATTTATTTGCGTTTACCATATTATCATATAAATTTTCATTTAATTCATCAAAATTCTTTTTTGCTCTATCTTCATAATTAAATACCTTAACAACTTTTTGTCCATTTATCATTTCTTCTATGTAACCATTAACTTTTCCTAATGTTTCTTGTTGTCCCATAAAATAGTTACCACTTTTTTTAGTTATAGACATTGTAATTCTAAGCATTACAAATACGAAAACGAAAATAAATAAAGTTAATTGCCAACTTAATGCAAACATTGAAATAGTAACAGCTATTAAAGATAATATTGAAGATACAAGTTGTGGCATGCTTTGTGAAATCATTTGCTCTAATGTATCTGTATCATTTGTAAAATGGCTCATTACATCTCCATGAGGTACTGTATCAAAATACCTTATTGGAAGTTTTTGCATTTTTGCAAACATTGTGTCTCTTATTTTTTTCAACGTTCCTTGTGCTATAACTACCATTAGTCTATTGTATATAAATGTTGAAATAACACCTAATAAAAACACAATACCCATTGTAAAAATAAGATTTCTTAATTCATCAAAAACAGGATTTTCTGTTCCAAGTAAAGGAACAATATAATCATCTATTATTTTTTTACTAAATAATGGTGCTGAAACTGAAACAACAGAGCTTATTACTAAACATATAAATACTAAAACTAAATGCTTTTTATATTTTTCTGAAATTATTTTTAAAAGTCTTTTTACTGTTCCTTTATTTAACTGAGGTCTTTTATCTTCCATTATTTCTCCTTTCATATTCACAAATATTAGGTTAAAGAAGGATTAAATTTTAACGCAGTCAAAATTATAATTATTCTTTAACATCTTGCCCAGTTTGTGATTCATAAACTTCTCTATATATTTCATTTGTTTTTATTAATTCTTCGTGTGTACCAATTGCATCTATTCTACCTTGTTTCATAACTATTATTTTGTCACATTCTTCAACAGAAGATACTCTTTGAGCTATTATAATTTTTGTGGTGTCAGGTATTTTGCTCGTAAAAGCATCTCTAATTAATTTATCTGTTTTTGTATCAACTGCTGAAGTAGAATCATCAAGTATTAATATTTTTGGTTTTTTTACAAGAGCTCTAGCAATACAAATTCTCTGTTTTTGTCCTCCAGATACATTTGTACCTCCTTGCTCAATATATGTATCATATTTATCTGGCATTTCTTGAATGAATCCATCTGCTTGTGCTAATTTACAAGCCTCAATCAACTCTTCATCTGTAGCATTTTCATTACCCCAACGTAAATTTTCTTTAATTGTTCCTGAAAATAATACATTTTTTTGTAAAACACAAGCTACAGAATCTCTTAATGTTTTTAAATCATAGTTTTTAACATTATTTCCAGCTACAAACAAACTTCCTTCTGTAACATCATAAAGTCTTGGAATAAGATTAACAAGAGAAGATTTTCCTACACCTGTTCCTCCAATTATTCCAACTGTTTCACCTGAATTAATTTTTATATTTATATCTTTTAATACTTCTTTTTCCTTTTCACCAATGTAACTAAAAGCAACATCTTTAAATTCAATTTCTCCATTCTCTACTTTTTTAATTGGGTCATCAGAATTTTTTATACTAGGTTCCTCATCTAAAATTTCTACTATTCTTTTTGCTGATGCCATAGAGATTGTAATCATAACTGAAATCATTGTAAGCATCATTATTGAAAATAGTACTTGAATTGCATAAGTTATTAAACTAGTAAGTTCACCTGTAGTTAATTCTGTACTATTTGTTGTTACTATTATTCTGGCTCCTATCCATGAAATTAGAATCATGGCTGAATACATTGCAAACTGCATAGTTGGCGAATTGTATGCTAAAATTTTTTCAGCTTTTGAAAATAGTTTAAATATTTCATCTGATTTTTTATTAAACTTATCTTTTTCTTGTTCTTCTAAACAATATGATTTTACAACTCTCATTCCTGAAGTATTTTCTTCTACAATATTATTTAAATCATCATATTTTTTAAACACTTTTTCAAAAACAGGCATTGCAAGTCTTGAAATAATGAATAAAACAATTGCAACAAATGGAATTAACGCAAAAAATATAAATGACATATTAACATTTATTTTAAGTGCCATAACAAGTGAAAATACAAGCATTAAAGGTGCTCTTATTGCAATTCTGATTATCATCTGAAAAGCATGTTGAACATATGTTACATCTGTTGTAAGTCTTGTAACAATACTTGACGTACTAAATTTGTCTATATTAGCAAATGAAAAATTTTGAACCTTATAATACAAATCTTTTCTTAGATTTTTTGCAAATCCACTTCCTGCTTTTGCAGCAAACATTCCAGATATTGCCCCAAAAAATAATGACAAAATTGTAAATGCTACTAATGCAATTCCTATTCTTATTGTATTATCCATTGAAGATTTATTTATTCCTTCATCTATTAATAAAGCCATAAAATATGGCACAATAACTTCTAACACAACTTCTACCGCTACTGATAATGGCGTTAAAATAGCTACTTTTTTGTATTCTCTTATTGATTTTGCTAATTTCTTTATCATTTTTTTCCTCCTAAAAACTATATTGTATATAATACCATAAAATGCAATTATTTTCAACAAAAAATCATTAATATATAATTAAAAATAATTAATCCAAAATTAAAGTTACTATTCAAATTTATTATTCTTCCGCCCTGCTTAAACGTGGTATATATAAATTTTTCCGTTTCCTCCTACAAGGCGACCGCCCGAAAAATTTATATATAGCCACTTGCGCGGGCTTTAAAAAAGTATAATTTGAATAGTAACTTTAAAGATATACATATATTACTTCTATTTTTTATATTACAAATAGTATTATGCAAAAAAATTGCAAAATACTTCCTAAAACTATAAATAAATGAAATATAGAATGGAAATATTTAATATTTCTTCCTAAGCCATAAAAAATTGTACCTACAGTATAAGCCACCCCTCCAGATACTAATAAAGCTACTCCTGTAACACTTAATAACTGTGGAAGAATTGATGCTTTTATTACGATACACCACCCCATTGCTAGATAGCATATCATTGAAAAAACTTTATATCTTTCTAAATCTATAGAATTTAGCACTACACCCAATATTGCAGCTCCCCATATAACTGCAAATAACGCCCATCCAAGTCTTGCATCATAAGTTCTAAAAGTACATAACAAAAATGGTGTATATGAACCTGCAATAAGTAAAAATATTGTACAATGATCAATTATTTGAAATATTTTCTTTGACGTAGTGTTTGGTCTTAATCCATGATATATACTTGACATTGTATATAGTAAAATCATTGAGATTCCATATATTATTCCTGAAATAATTCCGTAAACATTATTATGTATTGCACCTACTATAATACATGATATAGTAGCAATTATTCCAAATCCTCCACCTACAATATGTGAAACCATGTTGAATATTTCTTCACCTTTTGTATATGTAGGTAAAACTCTATCACTTATTTTTATTCTTTTCATAGGCATTTCCTCTCATTAATATTTATAAATCTTTATAAATAGAATTATACCTTTTTATTTTAAAAAAGTCATTATTCTAATTGGTCAGTTTTAAAAAAAGCAAGTAAAATTAATTACTTGCTTTATTTATTAGTTTTATATATAAATCATATACTTCTTTAATTGTATCATCCCAATTTTTGTATAAATCCTTATATGCATTTTCACATACTCTTTTATATAGCTCTTGATTATTCATTATTTCTTCTATACGTTTAGCATATTTATTTACATCATTTTCCTCTAAAAAACCATTTACATTATCAGTAACTGTTGCTGCAGTTGCTGCCTCTTTCAAAAATAAAGTTGGAGTATGCTGTGATGCAGCTTCTATTTGCACAATTGAAGATGCATCATACAAAGAAGGAAATAAAAACAAATCAGCTCTAGCATAATAAGATGCAAGAAGTTTTCTATCTGAAACCTTTCCACATAATATTATTTTATCTTGCATATTGCTATTTATTATCCATTTTTTTAATTCTTCTTCATCTTGACCAAATCCAACATATAACATCTTATAATTTAAATTAAAAGTTTCTTTTAATATTTTTAAACTTTCTGCTAGAAAAAATATATTTTTTAATTTATTTAGTCTTCCAACAAAAAGAAATACTTTTTCTTCAGGTTTTAAATTGTGTAATTTGTTTATTCTTTCATAGGCTTCTTCTTTATTTTCTAATTCTTCCATGTCTGTACTATTATTCATAACTCTTGGCATAGTTTTATATCCATAATCTTCATAAAAAATACGTGCAACTTCACTGTTTACTGCCCAACATTCATCACATTTATTAAATGTTTTTATTATTGCTTTATTAAGTATTGTTGCAATTTTATCATTTTTTACAGCTCTTGTTAAATCTTGTTTAAATTGACTATGCATAGTTGCAATTACGGGAATATTTTGTTTTTTTGCGTATTTTATTCCTACTTTTCCTACCATAAATGGTGAATGTATATGTACTATATCTAAATTTGACTCCATTAATACTTTTTTAAAATTTCTGTCTAATTCTGGTATTGGTAATCCATAATCAATTATAGGTGCTTTTAATGATTTGCACCTAACCACCTTATAAGGAAAAATACTATCATCAAAATCTTTTCCTGGATACTTAGGTGCAAATACAATAACATTTGCATATTTAACTAATCTTTTTGCGTAATTATGAACTACCATTGTTACTCCATCAATCATTGGAAAAAATGTGTCTATAAATAGTCCTATTGTTATTTTATCTTTCACTTTAACGAAAACCTCCTCCGGCCTCCGCCTCCACCGAAAGAGCCTCCTCCTCCGCCTCCAGAAGAGAATCCTCCTCCACCAGAGTTGTAACTTTCAGCCGCTGCTCTTGCAGAATTTGCACTTGAAACTCCTCGTGATGAACAATAATTAATATATATAATGCTATCATAAGAACCATAATTGGTTTGTTCTATCATATCTGGATATAGCTCTTTAAATTGTTTAGATACCTGTTTTGCTATTCCAAGTAATTGTGCATAAATTAAATAATCTTCAAAAAGTTCTACTTCGATTGCATATCTTTCTTGTATTAAAGTATATTCTAATAAAAATCTCTTAAGACCTGCAATTTTTAAAGCTTCTTCTTTTAATTCTTGTGTAGCTGTATATTTTTTACCCCATACTCCTCCTTTTTCTAGGGTTATAAGGCCATCTGCTATAAGTTTATTTCTTTGTCCTTCTAATATATCATCAAACCATCCTAAAATCTTTTCATAGCTTTTTTTGCACCATTTTTCAAATTCTTTGTTTTCTAATATTCCATCTTTACTTGCAACATGCATCATATGAAATAATTCTGTTTCATTTGGGTTTTCAAACTGTCTATTAGAATTATCACCTAAAATTATAACCGTATTTTCTTTTTGAAAAATTTTTCCACCATCACGTTGTTCTGTCCTTATAATTCCAGCTTTAAGCCATTTTAAAATAATTGCACCTAATATATCTGTTTTATTTTTCATAATATTATATTGGTATGCTATATAATATGCTCTAAAAATATCTCCATTGCAAGGAATATCTCTGTAATAAGCTACATCTTTAGGTATTTTTTTACCTGCTTCACCATATTTAAATCCAAACTTCTTGCTTGATGCTGCAACAGAAGAAATAATTATAATTATTATAGGAACTATAAAATTAATCAAAACAGCAAAAATTCCAGCAATAAAACTTGCAATTTTTGAAAAAAATGATTTTTCCTTCTTTATGTATTTTGTAGATCCTTCCTCTGCCATTTGAAAATAATAGTTAAAATCTTTGCCTAACACATTTGATGTATTAAATGTTTCTTTTGGAAATTTAGCAAGAAATGTTATATATTCTGATTTATCCAAGGCTCCATCTGATTGCATATATATTGCGCCATTATCTACATAACAAAGTCCGCCATAATTTCCATATCCCCATACAGGTATTTCTCTTGAAAAACTTTTATCTGCATGAATTTTTACTTTTACACTTCCTATTGTATTTGAAAAATCATAAGGAACTAAAGTCCAATACATCATTTGCGAATCTGTAAGTTCTGATACAAAATTAGAAATATTATATTTTACTGTATAAACATTAGAACCATAATTACTTATTCCCCAGCATAATTCTACACCATTGTATATATTGTTTATGCCACATTTATACGCTTTTTCGCTCATTGAGTCATTTGTATTCCATGATGATGATTGTTCATAGGAACGCCCTTTATTATCAATAACTCTTAAATTAGTAATTTTAGAATTTCCTAAATTGTAATATGGATGATAGCATTCTGTCCCTTGATTAGTATAGCAATTCCATACTTCTGTTACTTCAGCATTTCCATTATTATCGACATAAATATCCATATTAATGCTACTAATTGAATTTGCATTAACTATACTTTTTATACTAAATATAATTATTAAAAATACAGCTAAATACATTATTTTTAACACTCTTTTTTTCATTTTTTCTCCTCCTCATTTGTTAAAAATATTCTATCATTTATACTAAAAAAAATCAATAAAAAATAGCCAAAATATTAAGTGTTTTTACAGCTTAAATTTTGGCTTATTAATTATTCTTCTATATTGTTTTGTTCATTCTTTTCTTCGTAAGTTTCATCTATAAATGTATTTTCATTACTATTTATTTCTTCAATTTTTTCTTCATTATTCTCTTCGTTATCTGCTTTGTTTAGTTTTTTCATAGTTAAGTTGATTCTACCTTGTTGATCAATTGATGTAACTTTAACAGTAACTTTTTGTCCAATTTTTAGGTAATCTTCAACTCTTCTTATATGTTCGTCAGATATTTGAGAAATATGAACTAGTCCTTCTTTTCCATTTCCTAAATCTATAAATGCTCCAAATGAAGTTGTTCTGATTACTGCTCCATAATAGATTCCACCTACTTCGATTTCTCTAACAATATCTTCTATCATATATAGAGCATCATAAGCTTTTTCGCTATTTTCTCCATATATAAATACTTGTCCATCTTCTTCAATATCAATTTTAACTCCAGTTTCTTCAATAATTTTGTTAATTACTTTTCCACCTGTTCCTATTACGTCTTTAATCTTATCTACTTTAATCTTTGTTGTTATAATTTTTGGTGCATATTGAGAAAGCTCTTCTCTTGGCTTAGAAATTACTGGTAACATTATATCATTTAATATGTACATACGAGCTTTTTGAGTTCTTTCAAATGCCTCTTCTATGATTTTATATGATAAACCATCTACCTTTATATCTACTTGAATAGCTGTTATTCCTTTTTCTGTTCCTCCAACTTTGAAGTCCATATCTCCGAAAAAATCTTCTATTCCTTGTATATCTGTCATCATTACATAGTCATTCTCATCTTCTGGATTTGTAATAAGTCCTGTAGAAATTCCTGCAACAGGTCTCTTAATTGGAACACCCGCATCCATTAGAGCTAATGTACTTGCACAAATACTTCCTTGAGATGTAGAACCATTTGAAGATAGAATTTCTGATACTACTCTTATTGCATAAGGGAATTCTTCTTTTGATGGAAGTACTGGAACTAATGCTTTTTCAGCTAATGCTCCATGTCCTATTTCTCTTCTACCAGGTCCTCTTGATGTTTTTGCTTCTCCTACTGAATATCCAGGGAAGTTATATTGATGCATATATCTCTTAGACTCTTCTGTATCTATTCCATCTAAAGATTGCTCTTCACTAACCATTCCAAGTGTTGCAATTGACATTACTTGTGTTAATCCTCTAGTAAACATAGCGCTTCCATGTACTCTTGGAAGTAATCCTACTTCACATGATAATGGTCTTATTTCGTCTAAACTTCTTCCATCAACACGTTTGTGCTCATAGAAAATCATATCTCTTACAACTTTTTTCTCTAATTTGTATAGAGCTTCTCCAATTGCAGATTTGTCTTCTTCTGCCTTTTCTTCTCCAAATTTTTCTGCATATTCTGTGTTTATTTTTTCTGTTAATACTGCTATATTATCATCTCTAACTGTTTTATCTTTTTCTGTAACAGCTGTTTTCATATCTTCTTTGTAGTTTTCTGATAAATAATCATATATTTCTTCATTTACTGCAAATGATTTGTATTCAAATTTTGGTTTTCCAATTTCTTCTTTCATTTTTGAAATAAATTCACAAATCTTTTTAATTTCTACATGTCCAGCTTTAATTGCATCTAACATTGTTTCATTCGATACTTCATTTGCTCCAGCTTCTATCATAGCTATTTTATTTGCAGTTCCTGCAACTGTAAGATTTAAATCACTAACTTTTCTTTGCTCTTCTGTTGGATTTATAACTATTTCTCCGTTAACTAATCCAACATTTACTGCTGCTGTTGGTCCTCCAAATGGAATATCTGAAATTGATAATGCAGCAGATGCACCTATCATTGCAGCTACTTCTGGTGAGTTGTCTTGATCAACACTTAATACAGTTGCAACAACTACTACATCATTTCTAAAATCTTTTGGGAATAATGGTCTTAATGGTCTATCTATAGCTCTTGATGTTAATATTGCTTTATCTGAAGGTTTTCCTTCTCTTTTAGTATAAGAACCTGGTATTTTTCCTACTGAATATAGTTTCTCTTCATAATCTACTGATAATGGAAAGAAATCTATTCCATCTTTTGGTTCTTTTGATGCTGTAACATTTACCATTACACATGTGTCACCATATCTTACTAATACACTTCCGTTGGCAAGTCCTGCCATTTTTCCTGTTTCTATTGCAAGTTTTCTTCCTGCTAATTCTGTTTCATAAACTTTAAACATTTTTTCCTCCTTAATTTGGTGTCGGTTCTTTTCTGTTGGTGTCGGTTCTTTTTTGTTGAACCATAAAATCGACATCCATTGCTACATAAATTTATTATAGATTGTAACCTCTATAATATACTAATAAAGGCTTTATACATATTCAATTTAATAAAATGAAAAAATTAATACATTATACAAGCTACTTATCTAATAATAAACTTATGATTTAATAAAATTTTGAATAAATGACCTAAAATAAAAGCCTTGCCAAAAAATTGCAAGCAAGGCTTTTTGGTCTTAAAAATTATTTTCTTAATCCTAATTGATTAACTATTTCTCTATATCTGTTGATATCTTTTTTAGCTAAATAGTTTAAAAGATTTCTTCTTTTACCAACCATTTTTAGAAGTCCTCTTCTTGAATGGTTATCTTTTTTGTGAACTTTTAAGTGTTCTGTTAATTCATTGATTCTTTCTGTTAAGATAGCGATTTGAACTTCTGGTGAACCAGTATCTTTTTCGTCTCTCTTGTATTTATCAATGATTTGGCTTTTTAGTTCTTTTGAAATCATATTTACACCTCCTATTTCTTTTAAACCTAAAACTGAGCAAAGATTTTGGTGTTAAAGTCTTAGCCAAGTTAAAGGTAATTTTTAACTTTTTCTATTATACTACATATATTTAGAAAAATCAAGAGCTTTTTAAATTTTTGGTGGAAAAGGGGACGGTTCTCTTTTCCATCTTCTACAACTTGGATTTATTAGCAATTTTTTAATTCATTAGTTTGCAATTGCAAGTTTTATTACCTTAATTTCATTTTCATTAGAAATTATTCTTTCTTTTAGTTCAATATATCTTTCATAAGAAATTTGTGATAACTCTTTTATCGCATCCACTACTTCACTTCTAATTAATGCCGTTTGTTCATCAAATTTAGCACTCATTTCGTCTTTTGTTACAAACTTGCTTATTTCTTCTTTAGTAGCCAATTTACTTATTTCTTCTTTTGTTGCTAACTTACTTATTTCTTCTTTTGTTGCTAACTTACTTATTTCTTCTTTTGTTGCTAATTTACTTATTCTTAATTCAAATTCTTCTTTCGTTACCATATTCTTCATTTCTGTTCTCATTTCGTTTACTGTGACTTGAAGGTTATTGAGTCCCTTAACTAGTGAAATAAGTATTTCATCTCTTTCTTTATTGGTCATATTTTTCCTCCTTTCTTTTTGTGTATTATATATATGTTCTTATTATATTTCACCTCCTATACTATAACAAAATAATAATTCTTGCAATAGCTTTTTTCTAACTAAAAATTAGTTTTTTATATTAAAATCCTAATTATTCTATTTTTTACAGTTTTTTTCTTTGAATTTTATAAGATTCAACTAATTTGAAATAATATTTTTAACTAAAAAAATTTATGTCTTTCTAAAATTGTTAAATTCTAAAGTTTGTTTAAAAATACAATAATAAAACTATTGCTTATTTATATTATCATAAAATATAAACATATGCAATAGTTTTTCCTAATTTTTCCATTTTTTTAAATTTCTTTACATCTTTATTAAATTATCTGTAGAAATATCTTCTTCTTTAATAGTTTTTAAAATTTTCTTTTGCTTTTTGCCTGCTGTGTTTGAAGCGTGTTTTACAATTGATTTTTCATAAACATTTCTAACAAATCTTGCATTACCAAAATTCTTTGTATCTTTATATTCTTTTATTATTTCTTTGACTTTGTTTTGAGCTTCGGAAGTTACTTCAAATCCTGCTTTGCTCATCATTTGCATAAATATTTGTAATAATTCGTCTTCAGTGTAGTCTTCAAATTCAACAGTATATCCTATTCTAGAAACTATACCTGAATTCATATCTAAGAAATCTTGCATTTCTTTTGTATAACCTGCAAAAATTACAACTAAATTGTCTCTATAATTTTCCATTGCCTGAATTAATGTTGCAATTGCTTCTTCATTATATGAACTTCCTTGTCCTTTATTGCTTGCTAAAGAATATGCTTCATCAACAAATAATACACCACCTAGTGCTTTTTGTATAACAGCCATTGTTTTTGGAGCTGTTTGTCCAACATATTCTGCTACCAAATCTTTTGATGAAACTTCTACTAATTTATTTTGTTTTATATATTTTAAGTTATATAAAATTTCTGCTACAATTCTTGCAACTGTTGTTTTTCCAGTTCCTGGATTTCCTAAAAATACCATGTGTAAATTTATATTTTTTATTTTCAAATCATCTTTAGATTTATTTTTTAATTCAACTAAACTTACTAATTCATTAAGCATTTTCTTAACTTTCGTTAATCCAACTAAACTGTTTAATTCTTCGAAAATCTCATCCATCGTTTTATCTTTTTCATACTCTGGAACTTCTTTGTTAAATAGTATTTTTTCAACTAATCCATCCCTATATTTTGCAAAACTTAAATCGGTTTTTGGATATGTTATAGAAACATAATCTAAAAGCTTAATTTTAAATTCATCTGTTATTTCGACAGCATTCTCAATTTTTTCTAAAATCTCATTATACACATCTTGTACATCTGGTTTAACTTCTATAATTTCAAAATCCGTGAATTCATTCTTCAAGTCATCTGACATTAGAAATAAATTTTCTAATGCTTCTTTATTTTGTGCAGTAAATATAGTTAAACAGTTCTTTTCTTTATCTGCCATATTTTGATTTATTTTATATATTATCTTTTCCTTTTCATTTTGATCTTTTGTGTCAAAAGCATTTGGATTTTCAAAAACTATAATATTGTTGTCTAAACTATATATTTCATCAATATTTTTTGCACTTTCTATATCAAAAAATGATGTTAGTCCAATATCTCCTTTTGGAAGAAATGAAAAATAATTGATATTTTCATTTAAAATTTTTAATACTTCATTTTGTGTTTCTTTACTTTTTGAAAATATACACAAATTGAAAGATATAAAGTTCTTTTCGATTCCTTCATTATATTTTCTAATATATTCAATTATTTTCTTTAATGTTTCTTTTGATTTTTCATCAATATATAATTTATCGATTCTCTCAAAGCTCTGTTTTAACATTTTGTCTCCATCAATATTTTTTACAATTTCTTTTTCTTGTGGAATATTTATTTCAATTGTATCAGTTTCTAAGCTTTCCCTTATTTGATTATTTAATTTTTCATCTTCTTTTTTCTTGCTTATTCCAAAAAAATCATCATATACATTTTTTAAAATATCTTTTTTATCCATTTTTTTCCTCCTTAGATTTTATTGCCATTTCTATAATCTCCTTAACTCTTTCTTCTTTTTTACATAAATACAAGTAGCCTATTAAAGCTTCAAAAGCAGTTGAATACATATATTCTTGTATATTTGCGTTCTTAGGGAGATGATGATTTTCTGCATTTCTTCCTCGTCTTACGATATCTTGTTCTTCCTCTGTCAAACTATCATGTATATTATGTAGCATCTCAGCTTGAGATTTAGCTTTTACGTAATTTATTGCTTTTATATGTAATTCATGTGGTTTTAATTTTGTTTCATTAACAAGCTTTGTTCTTACATACATTTCAAAAACACAATCTCCAATATATGCCCATGTTAAAGGAGATAGCTGATTTATTTCTTGTTCATCTTTTTCAATTTTAATTAATTCGTTCAAAATCTCTTTTCCTCCAATTTTTAAGTCTTTATTTAGTTTTTTCAATAGTTATTTTTCCAAGTCTACCGCTTCTAAAATCATCTAATATAATTTTTGCAATTTTTTCATCATCAACTTCTCCACCTGATATTATTGCCCCACGCCTTTTTCCAATTTCTTGCATAATTTCGTATATATTAAAGTTTTCAGGCTGATTTTGTGATAAAGTTTTTTCAATAAAATCTAAAGTTATTTTATATCTTTCTATTACATTTTGTCTATAGTTTTCTAGAAGAAATTTTAAAAGCTGATATGCAATCTCTGTTTGTTCTAATACATCATCTTTTATAGTTCCTGTAAAAGCAAGATTTAAAGCTGTTTTTTCATCTTCAAATCTAGGCCATAAAACTCCTGGCGTATCTAATAAATTAATTTTGTCATTAATACTTATCCATTGTTTTTTTCTTGTAACTCCTGGCTTATTTCCTACTTCTAATCTATTTGTTTTTACAATTCTATTTATAAAAGAAGATTTTCCTACATTTGGAATTCCTAAAATCATTGCTTTAATTTTTCTTCCAGTTCTGCCTTTTTCAGCGAATTTAGCTAAATCATCTTTCATTATTTCTTCTATAGCTTTTGTTACTTCATTTATTCCTTTACCTAGATTACTATCTGTTAAAATACAAACTTGTCCTTTTGAGTTAAAATATTTTTTCCATGCTTCATTTTGCATATTATCAGCTAAGTCTGTTTTGTTTAATACTATTATTTTCTTTTTTCCTTTTGTTAATTCTGCTATGTCTGGATTTTGACTAGACATAGGTATTCTACTGTCTAGTAGTTCTACTACTACATCTATTAATTTTATATCTTCTGTAATTTCTCTTTTGGTTTTTGCCATATGGCCTGGGTACCAGTTAATATTTGTACTTGGCAACTTTTCTTTTTTATCTTCCATATTACTCACTTTCCTATCTTTTTCTATATACTTTTATATTAGTCACATACTTTCATATCTTCTAACAATTTTTTATTATTTGCAGCAATATGATTTTTATCATCATTATATATACAGCCCCCTGCTTGCCTTACTATATATTGTCCAGGTACATAGTCCCAAACTGTATTCCAGACAAAATTAACAGCACTTATTTTACCACAAGCTGTCCATGCAAAATCAACTGCTGAACAATAAAAGTCTCTTTTGTTTCTACTATTCTTTTCTTGATAAACATTCACACTGAATTTTCCTGGTCCTTCAATTACATAAATAGCATTTTTCCCTTCTAAATCATTAACAATTATTTTATTACCATTTAAATATGCCCCAGTTTCATCTGCATAATATAGCTCATCTAATTTAACTAAATATATAACTGCTGCTACAGTTTTACCATTTTTTACACAAGCTACTTGAATTCCCCATAGGGGTATATTATTAGCAAAATTTACTGTACCATCAATAGGGTCAATTGTAAAACAATTATCAGTTAATCCTTCATTACTATTAAATTCTTCACTAACTATATTAAAATTAGGATACGCTTTTTTTATTTCATTTATCATAAATTGTTCTACTTCAAAATCAAAGTTTGTTACTAAATCGCCTTTATTATCCTTAGCTTTTACCTCAAATTCTTCGGTTATTAATTTGCTCGCTTCTTTTACAATATCAATTAAAAATTTTAATTCTTTATTCATTTTTTTCCTCATTTCAATATGGATAAATTCCATAATTATTTTATTGAATTTTTTAATATTTTTATCTATTTTACATTATTATTAAAAATGTAAAAATCTCGACATCAAAAATCCAGTATTATCAACGGTTTCGAGGAAGTTTCTATAAATTGGTTTTTCGCAGTTAATTCCGCTTGATGAAAAACTTTTATCATCTTTTGACATTTTAAAACACTCCTTTGCTATATTTTTAATTCATAATCCATATATAATCTTCTCGTTTTATAATTATTTTGTTTTCATTTGCAATATTTAATATTTTATTTCTTATATCATCAATTTCATCTGGTGAAATATCTTCAATTTTTTTATGTTTTAAAAATTCAATTATTGTTTTTCCATTTTCGTTCATATCTTCAATTCCAGAAACATCAATCTTTGACTCAACTACTTCAACATCATATTTTACTTTTTTCTTAGATAATATACTTTTAACACTAGTTGATATTGTATCTTCAATTTTTTGTCCTTTTAAAATGTTTTTTACTTTTTTATCATCACTATAATCATTACTTACAACAATTAGTGCTATTCCTTTGCTATTTAGTGAATTTATAACCTTATCTATAAATTTTTCTAAATTATCAATATATGACACTACATGAGCTATTAATATAAAATCTGATTTAGGTAATTTATCCAATGATTCCACATTCTCATTTATAAAATTAATATCGTAATCTGTTCTTGCTTTAAATTGGTTTATTAGTTCTTTAGATGTTTCTATACCGGTAACTTCAAGTTGATATAATTGTCTTAATTTATCTATTATTTTATCTGTAACCATACCATCTGCACATCCGATATCAAGTAACGATATTTTTTTTGATATATTATTTTCTATTATTTTTTTATAAACCTTATCAATCAATATTTGTTTTTGATTTGTTAGTGCAATATATCTTTGAAAAATTGATGGATTTTCTTTATATAATTTCAAATTATGCATCTTTATCATCTCCCTTATTTGGAACCTTAGTTTTACATTAGTCGTAATTACCCTCTTTTTTTGAATTTTTTTATCATTTTTTACTCAAAAAATGTAAAAAGGAATTAAGTTAAATGTCTTTATTTATAAGGGTTTGCGAGTGGTTTTACATTAGTCGGTATATACCACTGAATCCTTGTACTTGGCAACTTTTCTTTTTTATCTTCCATATTACTCACTTTCCTTATTATAACTTTTAATATAAATTTCTTTTTACAAAATCATTATATATCCACTCAGGTCCGTAATCGAACACCTGAATTAATTCGTTAATCAATTCTTGTTTTGACATTTTATTTAGACATTCAATTGCTTTGTCGTATTCCTCTTCTTGCTCTTTTTCATATTCTTCTTGTAATCTTTCTTGTTCTTCTTCGAAATCAACTGCTTTATTTGGAAAAGCTTTAAAATATGTAGCAACTATATGTTTACAAATTATTCTTTTTCCATTAGCCAACGGACAATCGCAAGTTGATTTTCTTGGATGTTCAATGTCTAAGTGAACATTGTAATTATTAGTTCCTTTTACGATACTTGAATATTCATTTTCATTTATCTTATTTAATTTAGTTACCTTTTTACTTTTATAATAATCTCTAATCCTCTCCAACATGAATTACCACTTGCTAATGATATTATTCCCATGATACTGCTCCTTTTCTCAAAGGTTTCGATTTCGATACCTTTAATTTTTTTTATTATTATCTTTATTTTCTGTTTCTTCCATCAATAAATCAAAATCTGATTTATATAATTTGTCCTGTTTTACTCTATATTTTTCAAATTCTGTTAGAGCTTTATCACATGCAATTTCGTGTGATATTTTACCGGCATCTTTTAATATGTCTCTATTATCAAGTAATAAATACTTATCTAGTAAACTACTCCAATCATTCATTGTCATTGGAATATTTCTTCTTGCTCTTGATTCTGCTAAATCTAAAAATGATGAAACAATTAATTCCAAACCTTCTATTTCTGATTTTGATAAATAATTTTTAGCAATTACTACATCCGTTTCTAATATTTTACCATTTGGTGAATTTTTCCAAGATGTAAGTCCCATATACTCTTTTTCAGAATCTGCTCTATTATAAATGATTTCTGCTGCTGTATTATGAGAGACAGCATAATGCATTTTGTTTTGAACTTGCTTAAAAAATTTAATTGTAATTGGAGATTTTCTATCATAATCTATACTAGTTGCGTATATATCTGTAATTTTTTGATAAAACCTTCTTTCTGATAGTCTTATTTCTCTAATTTCAGCAAGCAAAGATTCAAAATAATCTTCGTCAAAAAAGATTCCATTTTCCATTCTTTTTTTATCAATTATATAACCTTTTTTTGCAAATTCTTTAAGAACATTTATACTCCATCTTCTAAATTGAATCGCCTTATCTGAATTCACTCTAAATCCGATAGAAATAACTGCGTCAAGATTATAATAATTAGTATTATATTTTTTATTGTCATTCGCAGTTGTCAAATATTTTTTGACAACTGATTTTTCATCCAATTCAAGAGTATTAAATATATTTTTCAAATGATAACTAACATCTTGTTTACTAGTATCAAATAAATCTGCAATTGCTTTTTGAGTTAGCCATAAATCTCCATCTTCAAATCTAACTTCAATACCTTTTTCTCCTTTTTGTCTTTCAAAAATTAAAAATTCAGCACTACTACTTCTTATAATTAAATCTTTTGACATTATTTATCATCTCCTTTTTGAATTTTTATAAAATTTGAATCTAACAATTTCATGTGACTACAATTTGTAGTCACTTCATTGCTTTCTATCTAAATATGTAATTTGTTTTATACAAAGAAGTGTGTATTTTCAATACTTTTAGAAAGTTTTCCATAAATCTGTCTCACCCAGTTGATACTAACTTTAGCAAAACTTTCATTTTTATTCATTTTCTTCACCATCCTCTTCTATTTCTAAGTGAAGATAAATATCTTCTTCTGTTGGTAATTCTTTTAATAAATTTTCAGGTAATTCATTAAATATTTTATATTCACTCACTCCTAATGGTTTATTTATATATTTTAGCGTGTAGTCTACAATTTCATTATTTTTACTCTTACATAATAAAATACCAATCGATGGATTGTCGTTTTCATCCTTTACCTTTTCATCTAACGCTGTTAAATAAAATCCTAATTTACTACCAAATTCTGGCACAAATTCAACTGTTTTAAGTTCAACTGCAACATAACATTTTAATTTTATATGATAAAACAATAAATCTATAAAGAAATCCTGATTTCCTACTATTATTTTATATTGACTTCCCACAAAAGAAAATCCATTTTCTAACATTTTTATCTTTAATTTTTTGCATTAAAATAATATTATGTTTCCATGGAATTTGTGCAACAAGTTGCACAAATTCATTATCATCCTTATATTCCATATAAAAAGATTTCATATATTTTAAATTTCTTATAGAAAAACCTTTTTGTCTTGGAAATGCAATTTTAAGTTCCATAGATAAATAGTCAATAAATTTATTTCCCCAACTTGAATTTTCGAAAATTGTTTTTCCAATTCTATAGTATAGATTTACTAAATTGGCATTTGCATTTATCATAATTTCAAGTTGAGTTTTTGTAACATCATTTTTTATGTTTTCAAATATTTCTTGAAAATTCTTATTTAAATTATTCTCTTCTAGCATTATTTCATTCCTCCTCATTTATTATCTCAGTATAAATCTTTTCATAATCATTAGCAATATCTATATTTATCTTTTTAGAATAATTAACAAGTTCAAAGTATAAATCTTCAAGCTCTTCTCCAAACCAATACAATAAATCCACTAACATATCAAATGTTTTTTCAATTCTTTTCTCATCTTTAATATTATTATTTATTATATAATTAACTTCATCTCTTAAAAAATTCAATTGAGTTAATTGCATATTATTTAATTCAGCCATAGGCTTTTTTAAATCATTTATTAATTTGTCAATTGGATTTTTTAATTTTATTTTATCTATAACTTTATATGTTCCTACTCGTCCTACTTCTGAAATGCCAAAAGATAATTCTTTTATGTTTACCAAGAATGGTATTTTCATTTTCTCTTTCAGAACTAATCCGATTTTATTAATATTCTCATTATATTCATTTTCTTGAAAAAGTGTTGAATGAAATTTAAAACTTTCACCATCAAATCCTAAAAGCCCTATATTAAATTTATCATTTAATAAAAAATTTATTTTATTATGCAATTTTCTTAAGAATGTGTTTTCTTCAATATCTAACCAAATTACTTTACCATCAATTATTGTTAAATTACAAACTTCTAATTGAATTGCATTAATATCTTTTAATTCTTCCTTCAGATATTGAATAACTGTTATATATTCACTTGCATTAAAAGATGTTTTTAAAGAAATATGTTGCGGTAAAGTAAATGCTTGTTCATTGATATTAAAAATTTTATTTTCTTCTTTACATATATCTCTTATGTAATTTTCATCATCTTTTTCTAATACTAATCCTATCCAAATATACATTATTTTGTCTCCTTTTTCACATTATGCAAAAAGTCTAATTGCAAAAAAACTTATTTTATGCAGGTTTGAGGTTGGTTTTGCTAAATTCCGTCTTGTCCACTGAATCCTTGTACTTGCGGGCTTTTCTTTTTTATCTTCCATATTAATCACTCTCTTTTTTATTTTTGCTAATATTATTATCTTTCAAAGTCTTGTGATTTTCTTTTTTCATACTCCTTATATATTTGTATTAAATCCGGATCATTTTGATTTTTAGGTAAATCATTCAAATCGAAAAATTTCATTTCTTTTGATTCTTCATCCCATTTCAATTCTCCAGAATATTTCCTTATACAATATAATGCTGTATTATTAATTACAACATCTCCATTTGGATAACTATTTCTTCTACTATTTCCTGAAACAATATCAATTAATTCTAAATCTTTTTCTTCAACATCCAGATTTGTCTCTTCTTTTACTTCTCTAATTACAGTATCTTTAAAACTTTCTCCTAATTCTTGACATCCACCTGGCACGCCCCACAAATCTCTGTCTGCTCTACTTTGCAATAATATCTTACCTTCTTCATTAACAATAATTGCAGCAGCTCCATCTTGTAATAAAACAAATTTATGCTGTAATACCCCCATACACATTCTCGTAAATACAGGATATCCTATTATATTACTTAATTCTATTATTTCATCTGGAGTCATATACTCCATTATTTCTTTTAATTTATCATAATTAAGCTTTCTTTTTTCTTCTTTTGAAAATCCTTTTATTTTTTCTAATATCTGTTTACTATTCATTGTGTCGGTCTCCTTTTTTATGTTTTCCTTATTTCTAGCTCTTCCTGCTATAAAAAATTCGTATTTATTTTCCATACTACTCACTCTCCTTTTTCTTTTTTATTATTTCAATACTTTCTATTCCTTCTCCTTTAAATAATTTCTTATGATTTCTATTTTTTCTTTATCTTTAGGCCTATTATTTTCAAGCATCCATTTTAATTGTAATTCCAATGACTCAACTGGGTATCCGTCTACAATTTTTACATTAGCTATATCATAATCTAAAACTGCAACTTCAGTCTCATCATCTATTTCGTATAAATACGGATACTTTGGTGATTTTTTAAATTCAAATCTAGATTTTAATTCTTCAAAATAGTCCTGTTTTATTTTAATATCAATATCTTCTGTTGTTTCTTTTAATCCATACAGCAACATAATGCCACCTGAAATAATACAATATCTATCTTTATCTAAATTAAGTGCATCTAATTTTTTTATATATTCTGCTTTATTCATTTTTATATCATTCCTTCCTTAAAGGCACAAATCTGGTTGGAAAAGAATTAAATTTTGACAATGCTGAGGCTGTTAGAGCCTTTGCTCGTTACAGCGTCAGTATGCGTTAGCTGGTAGAATTTTGCGCAAAAAGCGGAGCATACTTTCTGTATATGAGCATTTTTAAGCAAAATTCTAACGCAGTCAAAATTGTAATTATTTTTCAACCTTATCTCTTCACTCCTTATAGTTTAATATTAATTATTCATTTTTATTGCTAATTCAAATGCTAACATCGCGACTTTTTTCTTTTTGTCTATATTTGATAATTCATTAAGACTTCTTTCGTCCCATTCTATACAATCTAAATTATCTCCTGCGTAGTAAAAAGTAAAATAATCTATTCCTAAATATTTGCAAACTGCTGCTATTGAAGATGCTTCCATCTCTACTGTTTTCACTTTTAATTTTTTATAATATTCTATCTTATCAATTGTTTCTCTGTAGAAGGCATCAGTTGACCATGTAGCCCCTATTGTATAATCGAAATCTAATTCTTTTAATAGCTCTATAAATTCTTCTTTATATTTTGGATTTATCTCTATAGTATCACTTTCTTCAATATAGTGATAACTTGTGCCTTCTTCTCTATATGCCAAATTAGGAATTACAATTGAACAGTCTTCTATTGTTGAATCTAATACGCCACAATTTCCAAATATTATTATCTTTTCTACTCCTTGTACATGTAAGTCCTCAATATCTCGTGCAATTGCTGGACCGCCTACACCTGCCATAAAAAAAGTAAACAATTGATTTTTATAATTTAATATATAAACATTTTTTTCAAAATTAACATTTCTTATCATTCCTACTTCTTTGCATTTAAATTTTTCAATAATTTCATAAAATAAAAACTTAGAAAAAACACCAATAGCAACTTTAGGTAATATTATATTGCTATCTTGATTATTTTTGAACAGCAATCCTTTTGGCTTTAAAAATACTTCTGATTTTCCTAATCTTATCACTTTATTCTCCCTTCTGTTTTCTTAGTAGCCAAATAACAAATATGTAAAAATTTATTATATTATATCATATCTCTACATTTTTATAAAGTAAATATTATCAAAATATTTATAGTTAAAAATTTATTATTGTATATAAACCATTTCCACTTGAAAATCAACATAATTTATGATATTATATTTCTAAATTTGTAATTACACAAATTAGTAGCAAAAATCTCTATAGTTTTTTTTTGGAGGTAAAAAGCAATGGTAAATGAAAAATATTTACGTGCAGTCGAAAGCTTAACTGATAGTAATAAAATCCGGTTAAGCCCAGAACGTAGCCCTAGAGAAAAGGAAAAAGATAAGCTGTTCTATTGGATAATAAGCTGTCTGGAATGTTATATCCAAAATTGCTATCCTGCACAAACATCTTTTAATATCACAATTAAAGAAGAATACTTTTTTAACAGTGATTACGTATTGTTAAGATATGGCAGATTCTCTGAATATCTTTCTCATTATGTTACAAAAAAAGAGTTTTATTCTATCATGCAGGAAGTAGAAAGTTTATTTAACGAAATCGGTGAAAACAAGAAATGCGGATATTGTTTTTCTGTTGCATATTTTACCAAAAATGGAATGGCAGGTTTAACTATATACATGGCTACAAGAGAAATGCAGGTAGAGTAAAAACTCTACCTGCATCATCTTATAAATTCTATATTTTTTAAACAATGCTATAACGTTCTATATTGATTCTTATCTGCTCTTTCATCCATTTTTCTATCATATTTATCATTATTAAAATACCAATCTGTTTTATTATCTGTAAAATGTTTAGCTTTTGTTTTTTGTACAGCAATATCTATAACAGTACATATTGCTAAAATAATTCCAAATAATGCTACTATTGAATTCTGAATTACAATCATATCTAATGATTCACCACTTATAAAAGCAGGTATAAAACTATTAAAAATATATGAGCCAAAATAAAAGCCATATGAAACTAAATAAATTATTCCACCCCATATATTCCTTCTTAATATTAGCAAAAAACATGCTAAAGTTATGAATATCACTACTATTTCTATTGTTGTATTAAATACAATAAATCCTCCAAAATCATTTCCATATTGAGTAGCAATTGTCAAAACTATTCTAAAAAACCAAAATATGGCTGTAAAAAAAGCTAATAGCCAACTTGTAACACTTATCATTTTTATCTTCCTTTCCGAAACTTTAAAATAACCGTATTATTTTAAAGCACTTTAACATCTGTTAAAATTCCACAATTTATTTATATTACAAAAAAGACGGTTATTTCACAGCATCAACTAATATTGCTATATTTCCCGCCTATTTTTGTATTTAATTAATCTTCATCTACGAAATTAAATTCATCTTTAAATTTTTCCTTAAATATGTTAAATACTTTCATTAAAACTTCTTCATCTTCAACACTTACATAAGATTCTTCATCTGAATCTTCGTCAGTATCTTCTAATTTTAATATTACTACTTCGCCTTCATCGTTTTCTTCTTCAGCTACAGGTAGTAATACAACATATTGTTCATTATCTAATTCTACTAAATCTAAAAATTCAAAGTTTACTTCTTCTCCATTTTCATTATTTAATGTAATTATATTATCTAATTCCTCCATATTTTCATCCATTACTTTCTTTTTCTCCTTTCAAATTTTTATTTATTTTTAAATATTAATAACTAATTTTGTTTGTTCTTATTTACGTATGTTTCTAAAATATATACTGCAGATATAGTATCTACTATATTTTTCTTTTTATGCTTATTTACATCTAAAAAATTCATCGTTTTATGAGCTGCAACAGTTGTAAGTCTTTCATCTATCCAATCAATTTTTAATTTATTATATTTACATTTTAATTTATGAATAAATAATTCTGTTTTTTTTGCTCTTTCAGCTTTATCTCCATTTAGTAAAAATGGCATCCCTACGACTATTGTGCTTATTTCATATTCTTGTAAATAATCATCTATTTTTTTTAAAATCGCCTTATCATTTCCATCAATTTTTAAGGTTTCTAATGCTTGTACAGTTATATTTAGTGCATCAGTTATAGCAAACCCACATCTACTGTCTCCATAGTCTATTCCTAATATTCTCATTCTTCTTCAATTCCTATATAATATTTAACAAGTTTTTCTAGTAATTCATCTCTTTCAATTGCTCTAATTTTATTTCTAGCATCATTATGACTTGTTATATAGGTAGGATCGCCTGACAAAATGTACCCAACTAACTGATTTATTGGATTGTATCCTTTTTCTACTAAAGCTTCATATACATCTTTTAAAATTTGTTGTGCATCAACATCTTGATCTCTTTCAAATTTAAAATTCATTGTTTTATCAAAATTCATTATTTTCCTCCTACTTAAATATTATTTATTTCGTTAGTATCATGGCTTGCATCATCAATATATTTTTCTAAATTTTTTAAAACATTTTCTATTCCAGTACCTTTATAGTATGTTGAGATGACAAAATTTAGTGTTGGTGAAACAATAGCATTTTTTCTTTTTCTTTTTGTCTTTTTAGGCTTTTCTAAATCTTCAGTTGTAAAGTTTTCTTCTTCTAAGGTTATATTTAATTTTTCTGTTGAATCTTTAAGTTCATTAACAAAATCAGATGCGCTATTTGAATCTACCCCGCAAAAAACAATTACAAATTTTGGTCCCATATATCTAACAAAAATATAACTATCTGAAATACTATCTTTAATATGTTTGCTTACTTCAGTTATAACCTTATTACCTAATTCTCTTGATATTTTATTTATATCTTCAATATTAGTAATTCTAAACATACAAATTGCTGAAGAAGTATATTGGTCTATAACTTTTTTTCCTTTAGCATATAAGTATTCCGCAGAATTAAGTCCAGAAAACAAGTCCTTCCTTACTAAACTTTCTAGTGTTTTTTGATAGTTTACTGATTTCATAGCAGAAATCATATTTTCCTTAGCTGTTTCGAAAACGGTTATATCTATGTTATCAAAATCATGGGGAATACCACTTTCGATTAGCCAATAACCTATATAAATATTGTCTATATATAATGGAAAAAACACTGCTGATCTTGCACGTCCAAATTCTTGTTTTTGGTATGGAAGCCTTTCTTTTTCATTATTTACTGTAATATATTTAGGGTTTGTTGTAGATATACTATCTTTAAATATATCAAGTTCATGTAATGATGAAAGTACATCCCAATGCTTTTGATCTACATTTGTAGCTTTTATACTATAATTAGCACCATCAAATAATACTATTGTTGAATATTTTACTTCGTATTTTTCAATTATTACATTATTAATTTCCTTTATTTTATCATCAACAGGAATATCACTACCAGCAATATTTATAAAATCTTGTATTATATTAAGACTAGTTACTTTTTGATGTAGATTTTGAAAAGCTTGTATTTTATCATGTATTATTTTATTATAAACTGTTAATATTGCTATAATAATGACTAATACTATTATTACTGCTATTGGTATTGTCAATTTTATTACCTCCGTTTTTTAATAATTTTTTCTCATATTATTTAATGTATTATTCACGTTATTTGAAAACCCATTTGTATTATATTGGTAACCATCTTTTTTATATTTATTTTTAGTATTCATTGCAGGTAATAACGGATATATAACAGCGGCTAATTTTTTTAGAATATTTTGAAATTCTTTAGGGTATTTATTTACCGAAACTACACATTCAGCTATGCCTTCAATATATTTAGCATAAACATTTTCATCAAATGGAATCTCTATTGGTACAATTAAATTCCTGTCAAACAAATCTGTCATCATTGACATTTCTGGATTATTATATCTAGACATTCCTCCTAAAATTTGCTTAGGAGTAACCATTCTTAATCTCATAGCTTTATTTATAATAACCCTTATTTTGCTTTGTTCTAAAACATCTTTATTTTTTAATTCTTTCAAAAAAGCTGTAAGTGGTTGAATTGTAAGCACGTCCATACTTTGAACCAAAAATATTTCTTGTGCATTTGCAAAATATTCAGCAGGAGTATTGAAGTCACAATCTATAAGAATAGCTGAATGCTTTTTAGCAATATTTTCTAATATAGGTCCCGCATTATACATATTTGAATAGTCTTGCCCTGGAACTTCAACATAAACAGTTAAATTCTTTGCTGCTTTCATTCCTCCAGAATTACCCTTTATTAAATTATTAATGCTATTAGCTGCATCATTTCTTAATGAATCATCATTATTGTTAAATATATAGTATGAATTTCTATTTTGTGTCGCATCTAATATTGCTGTATCTATTCCATTTTCTGCTAATAGTTTTGCAACATTATTTACAATAAACGATGTTCCATTCTTGCTTGTACCAACAAATGCAACAACTTTTCTATCACTTGATAGTAGGCTATTATAATTTGTAAAATCATAATCATCAGAATTTTGTTCATATCTTTGTATTTCTCTATTCAAGTTATTTTGTATTGGATTTATTTCTTTTTGAGAAACATTAGAAGATATTGTTGACATATTTGAATTGAATTCATAATTATTATTGTTATTATAATTTTTTCTGTATGTTTCTTCTTCGTCTTCTTCTTCGTCATATTCTTCTTCGTCTTCTTCAAATCCTGGCAAAGAATTAATATCATCATTTATTTGTTCTTCTTTTTCTTCATATTCATTTTCTTTATAATCAAGTTCATCATTATCGTCTTCTTCATCATCGTAATCAACTCCAGGAAGCACATCATCACTTATTGGCTCTGGTCTAAGTAAATCTTCATTTATAGGTTCATATTTTTCTTCTATTTCTTCTTCGTCAAGTCCTGGTAAAAGATCTGAAAATTGTTCTTGATTATCATATTTTTCATCAATTTGTTTTTTAGGTGGTCTACCTCTTCCTCTTTTTTTAGGCTTTTCTACAGTCTCTTCAACTTCATCTTCATCTAGAGCTTTTGTAGCTGGTCTTCCTCTTCTTTTTGGCTGTTCTTCTACATATGAAATATCTTCAAAATCATCATCGTCATCATTATTATCGTCTTCAAATTCTCTTATTGCTGATGGTCTTTTTAATGTTACTTTTTTTATTAAACTTTTATCTAAAGTAGATGGTACAACAATTGGTCTGCCAGTTCTTGTTTCATTTGATTCCAAAAGTCTTTCCCTTGCAGGTTCATTTCCTATATTTGACTTAGAATTTCTTTTGGTTGTTTTTTTCTTTCCACTTAGTGCTGTAAGTCTTTGATATTCAGGTGAGACTTCTTCCAATACTTCTTTTATTTCAGGAGTTAAACTTGCAATTATAATTTTCATTTGGTTTTCATTATATTGTGATACAATTTTTCTGAAACATTCCTGATATTTGTCTTGCTTCTTTCCTAATTTTCTAAAGTAGCTCAATATATGTTGCATCTCTTCTTCACTAACATCATTTTCGCCCTCAGGGTCATATTCAACTGTTTTAGAATCTATTTGATAATAAACTTTTGCCTCTTTTTTTGAACGAGGTGAATTGATTAACCTACAGACTTCGTCAGTGCTTCTATCGTTTCCTATAATTGCGTTATATATTCCAATACCAAATAGTTTTACTAAAACTTCTTCAGCTTTTCTTCTTCTTTCTGAACAAATTAAAATAATTGGAATATCTTTTCCTTTTGAATTTGATGCTTCATCTGTAATACTATCTAATTTATTAAATATAAATTTGTCCTTTTCTTCATAACTTGTACTTGTAAATTCTTCTAATTCTTCGTCTATAATAACTCTATCGTATGTTTTATCTCTCTGTAGTTCTTTTAAAATTGCATTATAATAATATACATTCTTATATGATATTATTTCTTTATACTCTCTTTGATATTTTTTTACTATAGACAATGATACTTTTTCATCATGTACCGCAAATAATACCTTCATTTGTTTTTACTCCCTTCCTATTTTTACAACTAACGCAAATACTAGTGGTAATACTTGACATATAATTGTCAAAGTAACAACAGCAACTATCATGCCTAATCCTTTTTCTGCATTTTCTAAATGTCTAGCACCAATAATTACTTTATAAATTATACTTATTATTATTCCTAAAAAACAAAAAGGAATACTATATATTTGCACTATATGTAATATATATGCTGTGAGTCCATAACTATCTGAACCATATTTTATCTTATAGTCTTCTAATGTCTTTGCTTGATTTTCTTTAAGTTTAAGCAAACTACCTTGTTCTCTTTGTACTTCTTGTACTAAATCATCTGCATATACTTTGTTTGGCATTATGCTTATTACTACTGCAAACAACACCATAAATATAGTTATTATTGTTAGGATTTTTTTCATTTATTTTCCCCCTCTTTAACTTTCAAGTTTTTTCACTTTTTTACTCTTATATCATACAATATTATTCAAAAAATAGCAAGGTTATTTTATATTTTTTTTATTATTTTGCTTTATTATATAAATATTGCATCTGTTTATATACTCCATTAGCCCAATTTTTGTCTGTTGCGTATCTTTTATTTATAGCAGAAAGAGTATTACCACTATAATATTTACCATTTGCAAAATTTCCATCATAAATTTTAGTACCAGAAGAATTTAGATAATATTTAACAAACACTCTTGAAATCAAGTCTATAGATTCAGCATAGTTTTCGAATGTATAAGCCCCATTATACGGATTAGAATCATAAGCCCCATAACCAAAAAGGTTATTTTTATCTCTCGCAATTCTAGATGTTCCCCATGCACTTTCATGTATTCCAACTGCTGCTACAAACATTCCATTTATATTATATTGTTTTTCTATATAATAAAAATACTTCGCATTATTTTGAAATATTTTATTCTTATCTTTCTCGTCTGTTAATGCTTTGGTAAATTGTTCTAAAGAAAAACCACTTGGCTTATTTAGAGCCATATTATAATTTAATCCTCCAGATGTTGAGCCAACTTGAACTTTTGGCTTGGGAGCAACATATTTTTTTGTACCTATATCTATAACCTTATTAATAGATGATTTAGTTACTACAGCTGACATTTGTTCTTCTTTTAAAAGATTCCCTTTTTTATCATATGTTTTCTTTATAGTAATTGCTTGAATTCCATTTCTTCCTTCCTGTGCTACTTCTGTCTTTCCTATATAAATACTATCGTTATTTCTATATTTTGTTATATATTCTAATTCTTCTTGTTCAACAATAACTTCTTCTCTATATCCTTCAGAATTAGAGTTTTTTTGTATTATTTCATCCAAATCAATACTTTTTGCATTGCTAATTTTTATATTTTCATCATCTATATCTGTTTTATTTGTTATAGTGTCTTGAGCATTTGAAGCATATGTATATTTTTCATTTTTTTCTATATTAATCAAAAAAATAATTAAACTTGATAACGTTATTATTCCAATTATGTATTTTTTTATTTGTTTTTCTTTTGATTTCATAAACAATTACCTTTCTTGTATATTTTTTGTATTCATCTAAGATAATTTTAATATTTCTGCAACTTTTTGTCAAGCAATTTCTCATTAAAAAAACAGCCTTTTAAATAGGCTGTTTTTATTAATTTGATAATCCATATTGTGAATATAACCAACTCATATAATCAAATGGTTCCATTGTTTCAGGAATTCCATAATCTACTCCAAATGTTTCTACAGTAACTGATGATATTTTTACATCTTTGGTTGGTACAGATTTTTCCGTATTACCTGAAGTTTCACTATCATCACTAGCCTTTACTTCAACTTCTGCTATTTTTTTAACAACATCCATTCCTTCAATTACTTTTCCAAATCCCGCATAATATCCACTTAAAGAAGTATGTTCATCTGTAGTCATTATAAAAAATTGAGTTCCTGCCGAATTATATGATTGTTTTGCTAAAGATGGTGAATATGCTGTATAATCTGCACGAGCCATAGCAATTGTTCCTTGAGTTAAATTTAAATCGTTTTTTGCAAATCCATTTGCATTGAACTCTCCTTTTATACTATATGCATCTTCATTATCATTTCCATAAAGGTCTTTTAGTTTTGCATTTCCTGATCCATCTCCATTAGAATCTCCACCTTGGATCATAAAATCCTTTACAACTCTATGAAATTTTAATCCATTATAAAATCCATTATTTGCTAGTTTAATAAAATTTTTTACCGTATTAGGAGCCTTATCTGGATATAATTCTATTTTTATGGTTCCATATTTTTCAACTTCCATTGTAACTATTGGATTTTGTACTTTTGTAGTAACTTTTTTTGCATATCCAATGCATAAAATTACTAATATTGTAAGTAATAATATAATTGCGATTATTACCATTACTTTATTAACTTTATTTGAATTAGTTTTGTTTTTTTCCATTTTCATCGTCCTCTCTTTTGGGCCAGAGGTATTAAACCTCATCCTTTTATTTCTTAAACAAAATATATATTATAATAATTCTTTTTTAATGTCAAGAATTATTAGCAATATTTTTCTCTTTTTGCATATTCAGTATGTAATAGTTCATGTGCCTTATGTCCATTTGGTTCTCCTAAATAGTCTTTATAAATTTCTTGCAGTATAGGATTTTGATGTGATTTTCTAATTTTTGATTCTTCATCAATTGTGTATAGTGCATCCGCTCTTAATTTTCTTACATCATATTTTCTTCTAGTTTTTGATGATTTAATTGGTTGACCTCCACCCATTATGCATCCTCCTGGACATGCCATAACTTCAATAAATTCTGCTTCAGCAGTTCCTTTTTTAACCATTTCCATTACTTTTCTTGCATTTCCAAGTCCACTTGTAACTAAAATTCTTATATCTTTTCCATTTACATTAACAGTTGCTCTCTTTATTCCTTTTTCTCCACGAACATCTTCAAATTTTATTTCTTCTAAATCTTTTCCAGTTAATAAATCTTGAGCTGTTCTTAGAGCTGCTTCCATAACACCACCTGTTGTACCAAAAATTGCTCCTGCACCTGTTGCTTCTCCCATAGGATTATCAAATTCAGAATCTTTTAGATTTTCAAAGTCTATATTTGCTTGTCTTATCATTTTTGCAAGTTCTCTTGTTGTAATTACTGCATCAACATTATATAAATCTTCATTTTTCATTTCTGGTCTTTGTCTTTCAAATTTCTTCGCAACACATGGCATTACAGACACAACAAAAATATTTTTTGCCTCTATATTGTTTTTCTCTGCATAATATGTTTTTAAAATTGCTCCAAACATTTGGTGTGGTGATTTACAACTTGATACATTTGCTAAATATTCTGGATATTCCATTTCTATAAATCTTATCCATGCTGGGCAGCATGATGTAAACATAGGTAAAGGCTTTTTCTCATCAGCTTTTAAGACTCTATTTATAAATTCTGATGCTTCTTCCATTATCGTAAAATCAGCTCCTGTATTTGTATCAAAAACTTTATTAAATCCAAGTCTTTTTAATGCTGTAACCATTTTGCCTTGTGTATTTGTACCAATTGGCATACCAAACTCTTCTCCAAGTGCAACTCTAACAGCAGGTGCAGTTTGTACTAATACAACTGTATTTTCATCTTTTAATTTTTCCCACACATCATCTATATTTTCTTTTTCATGTAATGCTGCTGTAGGACAATTTTGAATACATTGACCACAAAATGTACAATTAACATCAGCTAATGATTTGTTTCCTACAGTTGAAATAGTAGAATCAAATCCCCTGTTTACGCATTCAATCGCTCCTATTTCTTGCACTTTTTGACATGTACTTATACATCTTCTACACAATACACATTTTGCTGTATTTCTAACTATTGAAGTAGATTTATCATCTATTTGTTTTTTATTTATCTCTCCTTCAAATTCCACATCTGTTATTCCAAATTTTTTAGCTAAATCTTGTAATTCACAATTTTCATTTCTAATACAACTTAAGCATTTTTTTTCATGTGCTGAAAGTATTAATTCTAAAACATTTTTTCTAGCTTCATTGACTTCCTTTGTATTAGTTCTTACAATCATACCTTCTGTAACCTTCTGCATGCATGAAGGTACAAATCCTCTAGCTCCTTCAACTTCTACAAGACACATTCTGCAATCTCCAACTTCATTTATGTCTTTCAAAAAACATAATGTCGGAATATCTATTCCAACCGATTTTGCTGCTTCCAGAACGGTCATATTTTCAGGTACTTCTGTTTCAATTCCATCTATTGTAATTCTTATCATTATTTTTCCTCCTTTTTCAATTGGTGTCGGTTCTTTTTTGTTGGTGTCGGTTCTTTTTTGTAAAGTTAATTTTTACCCCGTCCCCAAATGAACTTTTATTTTATTGCTTTAAATGGACACTTAGCAATACATGTACCACATTTAATACATTTGTCCTGATTTATCGCACGTTTTGTCCCAGGTCCTTCTCCTTCAATTGCTCCTACTGGGCAACTTTTTTGGCATAATCCACAACCTTTACAAGCTTCGGGATTAATTTCAATTCGAGCTAATTTTTTACATTCATTTGTTCTACACTTTTTATCTACTGCATGTTCTTCATATTCATTTCTAAAATATTTTAATGTACTTATTACTGGATTTGAAGCTGTTTGTCCTAATCCACAAACACTTGCTTTTGATACTGTTTTTGTAAGTTCTTCCAGTTTTTTAATATCTTCTAACGTTCCTTCTCCATTTGTTAATTTTTCTAATATCTCGTACATTCTCTTTGTTCCAATTCTACATGGATTACATTTTCCACAGCTTTCATCAACTGTAAATCCAAGATAGAATTTAGCAAGATTTACCATGCATTTCGAATCATCCATTACAATTAGTCCACCTGAACCCATCATTGAACCAATTTCTTTTAAAGACTCATAATCTATCGGTGTATCTAAATATTCTGCTGGAATGCATCCTCCAGATGGTCCTCCTGTTTGTGCTGCTTTAAACTCTCTTTTATTAGGAATTCCACCACCTATATCATAAACAATTTCTCTTAAAGTTGTTCCCATAGGTACTTCAACTAATCCAATATTATTTACATTTCCTCCAAGTGCAAATACTTTTGTTCCTTTTGAACCTTCTGTTCCAATAGAAGCATACCAATCTGCACCATTTAAAATTATCTTTGTAATATTAGCATAAGTTTCAACATTATTAATAAGTGTTGGGCATTTCCATAATCCACTATTTGCAGGGAAAGGTGGTTTTAATCTTGGTTGTCCACGTCTTCCTTCAATTGACTCAAGTAGTGCAGTTTCTTCTCCACAAACAAAAGCTCCAGCTCCAAGTCTAATATGTAAATCAAATTCAAAATCTGTTCCAAATATATTTTTTCCAAGTATTCCTTTTTCTCTTGCTTGGTTTATTGCTATTTGGAATCTTTTTACAGCTATTGGATATTCTGCTCTAACGTAAATGTATCCTTCATTTGCTCCAATAGCGTAACCTGCAATCATCATAGCTTCTATAACACAGTGTGGATCTCCTTCTAGTACACTTCTATCCATAAATGCTCCAGGGTCACCCTCATCTGCATTACAAACAACATATTTTTGCTTGCCTTCTGCTTGTTTTGCAAAAAGCCACTTTTTACCTGTAGAAAATCCTGCTCCTCCACGTCCTCTAAGTCCTGATTTTGTTATTTCTTCTATAACTTCATCAGGTGTCATTTCTTTTAATACTTTTTCTAATGCTAAATATCCGTCAAAAGCTATATATTCATCTATATCTTCAGGATTAATAACTCCACAGTTTTTTAATACTATTCTTTTTTGCTTTTTGTAAAATTCAAGTTCATCAAGTTTTTCTACAAGCTTTCCATCAATGTCTTTACATAAAAGTCTTTCAACTCTTTTATTTTCAACAATATGTGTTTGTATTATTTCTTCGCAATCTTCTGGTTTAACATGTGCATAAAATGTGTTTTCAGGTCTAATTATTACAACAGGTCCTTTTGCACATAATCCAAAACATCCTGTTTTAATAACTCTTACATTTTCAATATTTTTTTCTTCTAATACTTTTCTAAAATTTTCTAAAATTTTTGGTGACTTAGATGATGTACAACCTGTTCCATGACACACTAAAATATGTTTTTCTCTTGTGTCTAAATTAGTATTTACCCTTAATTCTAATTCTTTTTTCTTTTCTTCTCTTATTTTATGAATTTCTTCTATTGTATTCATAACGTGCTCCTTTCCAAAATATAATTTGTAATTTAGTCTCTTTCTTCATTTTGTTTTTCATCTCTCATTTTGGTGTCTATAATTAGTTTTTTTATTTTTTCATCTTCTTTAAATATGGATGGATTTTTCTCAATATCTTTTAATATTTCGCTGCCAAAAGTAGCTAATACTTTTGAATTCATATTTAAACCTATTATTTTTATATGTATTCTATATAATTCATCATTTGTAATTCTTTCTAAAACAGTAAATCCTGTTAATTTTATGTAATCTTCTTTTGACATAACAAGATTTTTTGTAAAATCAATTATTTTTCCATATGGTGTTTCAATAACTGAATGTAAATATCTTCCACCTGCGATATTCTCATATCCTGTTAATACATCAAAATCTTTTGATACAGTTGCTAATCCCATTGAGGCAACATGACATTCCCCGTATCTTTTTTCTGATTCAAGTTTTCCCCTTAATTCTTTATCTTCTATTAAATTTGATAATTTATTAAATGTTAGTTTCTCTCCAAATTCTTCAAATTCATATTCCCCCGTAGTTTCATTAAATTTTATTTTGGAAAAATCAAACTTAGTTTTAGATCCATAATATAGTTTTAATAAAGTGCTAAAAATACTTTTCTCTCTAAATCTAGTATATTTTTCTATTATATATAATAAATAACATCTCTTCTTTTCATCAAAATCCATTTCCCTTATATTGTCTTCATCTTTAAATAGCAATTCATATGTTTTTTTGTTGATTCCATCTTTATCATATTTTGAATTAGGGAATTCTTCTTCTTTCTTTTTTATACTCATTAAATACCTCTCATTTTTTCTTCATTAATTCATCTATAACTTGGTCTAATATTTGAACTGTTGCCATTCCATAAACTTCACCATTTACTGTAAATACAGGTGCTAGTCCACATGCTCCAACACATCTTGTTTCTTCTAAAGAGAATAGTCCATCTTCTGTTGTTTGACCAGGTTCAATTTTTAGTCTTTCTTTTGCTCTATCCATTATTTTTTCTGAACCTTTGACAAAACATGCTGTTCCTAAGCATATAGCAATATTATATTTTCCTTTTGGCTCTAATGTAAATCTTGAATAAAAAGTTATAACTCCAAAAATTTCTGCCATTGGCATGTTTAAATATTCTGATATTTCCTCTTGTGCATGTTTTGGTATATATCCATAATGTTCTTGCACACTATTTAAAATTTGAATTAAATTGTCTTTTTCAGGTTTAAAATCCTTTAATAATTCTTTCATATACTTATCTTTGCTTGAATTTCCACATTTGCATTTGTTCTCTTCCATATTTTTTTCCTTTCTTATATAAAATTTATCTCTATACAAATATATATTAACATTTATTATTTTTTATTTCAATAATTATATAATAAATTAATCACTAAAATCTGTATCCAAAATCACATTATAATTATAATCTGAATATTTTTCTTTTATTTCTTTTAAAACTTCGTCTTTTATATTATCTTTACTTTCAGCTTTGAAATCAATAATTAAGTCAAATGAAACTATTTTGTTTTCTTCGTCTACGTAAAATCCATGCATTTGTAGTATTTCTTTATGTTTTTGAATTATCTTTATAAGTTCATTTTTTATTTTTACATGTTGTTCATTACTATTATTTGCAGCGTAAATTCCAATTGTTAAAACTGTTCCAAGTTCTTCATATATTTGCATTTGGATTTTTCTAGTTAGCTTATGAATTTCTTTTGCAGTCATATTATCATCTACTTGAATATGTAAAGAACCCATTATTTGAGATGGTCCATAATTATGAAGAGTAATATCATAAACCCCTTGTACTTCTTCAAATTTATTAACTTTTTCTCTAAGCTTTTGAGTAAACTCACTATCTGCTCTTGAGCCAATTATACTATTTAATGTTTCTTTCATTATTTCAAAACTTGATTTTACTATTATTACTGATATTACAAAGCCTAAATAACCTTCTAAGCTAATTCCCCAAATCATACTTATAATTGCTGCAATAAATGTTGATAGTGATAAAATAGAATCCATAAATGCATCTGTTCCAGATGCTATTAAACTTTGTGAATCTAATTTTTCTCCCACATTTTTGACATATCTTCCAAAAAAGAATTTTACTACCACTGCAACTGCTACTATAATTAGTGATGCGGTTGTGTAATCTGCTTTTGTTGGATTTATTATTTTTTCTATAGATTCTTTTCCTGATGTAACACCTGCAATTAATACGATTACAGCTATTATCAAAGATGCAAAATATTCTATTCTTCCATGCCCATAAGGGTGCTCTTTATCTGGTTTTCTTCCTGCAAGTTTTGTTCCTATTATTGTAATTATTGATGAAATTGCATCACTTAAATTGTTTACAGCATCTAAAATAATTGCTATAGAATTAACTATAACACCTACTATTGTTTTAAATATTACAAGAATAACATTAACAATTATTCCTTGTATGCTTGTTTTAATTATTGTTTTATTTCTTCCCATAAATATTTATCGTCCCTTCATTTCTTATTTTCCCATTCCATCTTTATATGATAAATCATCAAATTCAATGTTTTGAATATCTATTAATTCATTGTTTTCATCTAATTCTAATTTAAACACTTCTGGTGCATTTATCTTTTTATTGAAAATTTCTTTATCTTTGAAAGTAAATTTCATATCATCTTTATCTTCTATATATTCAAACTTGCACCATTTCATTATAAAAAATGTTATTGCATAACCATGTGAAAAAATTGCTATTCTTTTTCCTTTATTATTAATTATTACTTCTCTAAAAGCTTCCGAAAATCTTTCTCTTACTTCCTTTTGGCTTTCTCCACCTTCAGTTTTAAAATTTTCATCTAAATATTGATTTAATAGCCACTCTTTTCTTGGAAGATTAGCTTCTTTTCCTGTTCTTCTTTCATCAAATCTTTCATCAATATTTACTTTTAAATTTTGTTTTTCTATTATATATTTTGCAGTTTGGAGAGTTCTAACACAATTACTTGCATATATTACATCAAGGTTTTGCAGCTCTTCTTCATTACTTAATATTTCTGCTCTTTTTTCTCCTTCAACACTTAAAACTACTTTTTCATTTCTTATTGTTGTATTTTGATAAGTATTGTATTGTTCAATATAATCTTTATTAAATCTAATAGAATGTCTTATTAAATATACTATTGTATTCATTTACATCACCTTGAGTAATTCTACCATTTTTTTTAGTTTTATACAAGAAATTTCCAAAGTTTTTCTTTTTGATAATTTTTCCAGATTTTAATTATATTTTTATAGATATAATCTAACCTGCACAAAATATATTAATATTTGTAAAAAAATTCTATTGACACTAATTTTTGATACCACGCTGAGAATTTATTATAGTTTATTCTACTAGCTAATTTAATCGAAAGAAACTAGTTATTTTATAAAAGTTGTTTATTTTTAATTTTCGTCAGTAATAAAAGTATTATTATAGTATATTTCATACGTCTTGTTTGGTTTTGGATATGCAATAGAAAATTTTTTTAAATAATTATATAATACTTCATTCTGAAATTTTAATACCTATATCAAAAAACGCAAATCCATTTTGAAAAGTAATCTTTTAATGAACTATAATTTTTTATTTAAATTCACTAAAATAGATTTCTTTCCATTTAGACTTACGTTTTCATTTTTATTTATTATTGCATTTCACACATATATGTATTAGTACATTTAGTACTTGTATTATTAATACATTCCTCCCATATCTGGCATTCCTGCGCCTTCGCCTCCGTGGTTATGGCAACATTCTTTTTCTGGTGCATCTGCAACAAGGCTTTCTGTTGTAATTACCATTGATGCAATTGATGTTGCATTTTGTAAAGCACTTCTTGTTACCTTTGTTGGGTCAACAATTCCTGATTTTTTCATATCAACATATTGTTCTTTTGATGCATCAAATCCAAATCCGGCATCTGCTTTTTTTACATTTTCTACAACTACTGCTGGTTCTAATCCTGCATTTCTTACTATTTGGCTTAATGGTTCTTCTAATGCTTTAAGAACTATAGAAGCTCCTAGTTTTTCTCCTTCTTCTAATGTATCTACCAATTTTTGTACTTTTGGAATTACATTTATTAGAGCTGTTCCTCCACCTGCAACTATTCCTTCTTCAACTGCTGCTTTTGTTGCAGATAAAGCGTCTTCTATACGAAGTTTCTTTTCTTTCATTTCTATTTCTGTTGCTGCTCCAACTCCAATTACTGCAACTCCTCCAGCAATTTTAGCTAATCTTTCTTGTAGGTTTTCTTTATCAAATTCACTCTTTGTTTCTTCTATTTGATTTCTAATTTGATTTACTCTTTCTTTTATTTTGTCTTTATCTCCTGAGCCATCAACAATTATTGTATTTTCTTTTTGAACTTTTACTTGTTTTGCTCTTCCTAATTGTTCAAGTGTTGTATCTTTAAGTTCAAGTCCTAACTCTGATGTTATAACTTCTCCACCTGTTAAAACTGCAATATCTTGTAACATTGCCTTTCTCTTATCTCCAAATCCTGGTGCTTTGACAGCTACAACATTTAAAACTCCTCTTAATTTGTTAAGTACAAGTGTTGACAATGCTTCTTGTTCAACATCATCACATATAATTAATAATTTACCTGATTGTTGCATTAAGTTTTCTAGTAATGGTAATATTTCTTGAATATTGCTTATTTTTTTATCTGTAATTAATATATATGGATTATCTAAGATTGCTTCCATTTTTTCTGTATCTGTTACCATATATGGAGATACATAACCTTTGTCAAATTGCATTCCTTCAACTACATTTAGCTCTGTTTGTGAAGTTTTTGATTCTTCTATTGTTATTACTCCATCTTTAGATACTTTATCCATTGCATCTGCAATTAAGTTTCCTATTTCTGTATTGTTTGCAGAAATACTTGCAACTCTTGCAATATCTTCTTTTCCATTAACAGCTGAGCTTATTTCTTTTAAAGCTTTTACTGCTACATCTGTTGCTTTATCCATTCCTCTTTTTACACTCATTGGATCTGCTCCAGCTGCAACATTTTTTACTCCTTCTTTAACCATAGCTTGTGCTAAAACTGTTGCTGTTGTTGTTCCATCTCCTGCAACATCATTTGTTTTTGTAGAAACTTCTTTTACAAGACGTGCTCCCATATTTTCGAATTTGTCTTCTAGTTCAATTTCCTTTGCTATTGTTACACCATCATTTGTTATTAGTGGTGAACCAAAACTTTTGTCTAAAACTACATTTCTTCCTTTTGGTCCAAGTGTTACCTTTACAGTGTCTGCCAATTTATTGACACCTTTTAATAAGCTTTTTCTAGCTTCTTCTCCGTATACTATTTGTTTTGCCATTTTAAATTACCTCCTTTTAATTTTGAGACAGTATTTTTCGAACTGAGGTTCTCTTTTTCCTCCGTCCCCAAAAGAGACCTTCTTCCTTTTTAATTAATCTACTATTGCTAAAATATCATCTTGCTTAACAATAATATATTCTTGACCTTCGTATTTAACTTCAGTTCCTGCATATTTGCTAACTATAACGTTATCTCCTTTTTTTACATACATTTCTTGAAGCTCACCTTTTACCTTTTCTCCTGGCCCTACTTCAATTACTTCTGCAATTTGTGGTTTTTCTTGGCTAGCTCCTGCTAAGATTATTCCACTTTTTGTAGTTTCTTCTTTTTCTTTCATTTTTATTAAAACTCTATCACTTAATGGTTTTATCATTATAAACCCCTCCTTTTTTATTATGCTTTTAGCACTCTTAAGTTTTAACTGCTAATAATATTATACCCATTTTAGAAAATTGTCAATACCTATTTTAAAATTTCACATTAAATTCACATTTTTATTTATATTCCTATAATACCAATATTAGAACAACAAGCTCCATCATAAAATAATAATCTCTAAATTATAATTTATCATATATTATTTAATAGATTCTTTTAGAAAATAGAATTGGCAAAGTTTCTAAAAAAAATTAAATTTGACTAAATTGCAAAAATATGCTATAATAATGTACTTGAGGTTTATTTAACTCATCATTATTTAAAACATGGTTTCAAATTTTATACAGGAGGTAAAATGGCTAAACTTACAAAACGGCAAATCAAAATGAAACATGAAAAAGAACGCAGAGCTAAACAATTAAAGCTCTACAAAACACTTATTTCATATGCAATTGGTCTTATTTTGTTTTTTATTGTAGCTATAAACGTAAAAAATTTCGTCTTAAAATCTATTAACTCATTAAAAAATTATAATAAAGTGGATGATAGATTTACATTTATTGAAGCTGATAATTTCAAATTCAAAATGTATAAGTATTCTCATCCACATGAAAACTTTACTTCATTATTAATTGATGAGAGTTTAAAAGATTTTGATCTTGAACAATTAGATTTTAAGTACGATGAAAAATTTTACGTTCAATCTGAACGTGAATTAATTGATTTTTATGGTTTTGTCAAGACAGATCATACAAAGTTATATATAATGATTGACTCAAAACATCAAAAATTAATTGACACTATGGAGAGGTTACATGAATTTGAAAGTATTATGGATGTAAAGGGAAAAGCAGAAATATATAATTGTGGAACACCTGATGCACAAAAAACTATTGTTTTTGTTGATAGAACTTTAAACATCGTGCCAAAAAACATTGCATTTTGGAATTTAGGAGTAAAACCTTACGATATCAAAATCATTGATGATTCTAACGTTTTTTGTTCTTATTACTTTAAAAACTATACTAAAAAGGATAAAAAACTTACTCCTTTAGATGACTATAGTATTTGTGTTATAGTTAACAAAGATAACAAAAAATTAATTGCAGCTTGTAAAGCTCTTGAAATAGATTAGATACAAAAACCTTTTGAAACCATGTTTTTAAAAATCGTGAATTGGAAAATAATTTTTCTAATTCACGATTTTTTTGTTTCTTTTTAATCAAGATTATTCTTTTTTAGTTTTTTTATATTACCTTTTACTTTATTCCTAATGCTTTTAAAGCATCGGAAATATTTTTAACTCCAATTATTTCCATTTTATATGAATTTTCTAAATATTTTTTATTGTTTTCTGGAATTATGCATGTTTTATACCCCATCTTTTCTGCTTCTTTTAGTCTTTTTTCTATCATATTAATTCGTCTTACTTCTCCTGTAAGTCCAACTTCTCCCATAACTACCGTGTCTTTCGGAATTGAAACATTCTTAAAACTTGAAGCAACAACTGCACAAATTCCAAGGTCAACTGCAGGTTCGTTTAGCTTTATTCCTCCAACAACATTTAAGTAAATATCTTGCGAACCTACCATCATGTATGCTCTTTTTTCTAAAACTGCAACTAGAACTGAAAGTCTGTTATAATCTATACCATTTCCTGTTCTTTTAGGAATTCCATAAATGCTTTGTGTTGTTAAAGCTTGAAGTTCTATAAGCATAGGTCTTGAACCCTCCATACTAGCTACTATACATGAACCTGATGGATTTCCTTCTCTTTCTGAAATTAAAATATCTGAAGGATTTAAAATTTCGCATAATCCTTCACCTTTCATTTCAAACATACCTAATTCATTTGTTGAACCAAATCTGTTTTTTACACTTCTTAAAATTCTGTATGAAAAAAATCTTTCTCCTTCTAAATATAAAACTGTATCTACCATGTGTTCTAAAACTCGTGGTCCTGCTATTGTTCCATCTTTTGTCACATGTCCAATTATAATCGTAGTAATTCCTTGTGACTTACATACTCTCATTATTTGTGAAGTTATTTCTCTTACTTGGCTTACACTACCAGCTGCAGCAGATAATTCTTCTGAATACATAGTTTGAATTGAATCTATTATTACAAGTTTTGGTTTTATTTCTGTTATTTCTTGATTTATAATTGAAATATCTGTTTCTCCTAAAAATAAAATATCATCATTGTTTATTCCAAGTCTATCTGCTCTAATTTTTATTTGCTCTGCAGATTCTTCTCCAGAAACATACAATACTTTTCCTTCACCTTTAATTTTATCACATAACTGTAGAATTAATGTAGATTTTCCAATTCCTGGTTCCCCTCCAAGTAATACTAAAGAACCTTTTACTAATCCTCCACCTAAAACTCTATCTAATTCATCTATTCCTGTATTTATTCTTATTGCTTCTTTTCCTTCATAAGAATTTAACTTTTTCGGTTCTTGTCTTTCTTTGGTTTTCTTTACTCCGTTTTCTATAACTGTATCTATTTTTTGTTCAAAAAAAGTGTTCCAGCTGTTACAAGCAGGACATTTTCCTAGCCATTTTGAACTTTCATATCCACATTCATTACATACAAATACTGTTTTATTTGTTTTTGCCATTTGATTCCTCCAATCTTATATGCCAATTTTAGCACATTTATTTATTTCTTGCAAGATAAAATCCTACTACAGAAGTTTTTTAAAAAGCAAAACCCTCACCACAAAATTCTGTAGTGAGGGTTGATGAGATTGGTTTTATACAATATACTCCAGAAGAAGTTCTTCTTTTGTATTCTTGACAATCTTGAAAATCTTAAGATTTCTGAACAGGAGCATAAAGGTCTCGTTGTTTTTAAGCACCTTCCAGTTATACTCCGGGAAATCCTCATTAATACACAAAACCGCGCCAGCAATAGACGTGAGATCTGCCGCTTTGCTCCCATCAGCTGCAGCATTCATTGTTGCTGCAACAATCACTTCTGAAAGCCACATCTCATACTCATACTTGCCAAAGCTTCCTGTTATTCTTTCCCAAATCTTTTCGGCACTTACATTCCTAAGTGCCTCAGGATTGATAATTGCAATCCGCTGTGGATTTTCAATATCATCAAATGCTACTTTGCTATCGACATTTAACCAAATATCTTCTCTCATCCTTTCTCCTTTCATTATATTGAAAAGTTAATGTTGCAAAGCTATTATTTAGCTTTGCTAATCATTTTATCACACTTTACATAAATATGCAACTGTTTTACACTAATTAGTTGAGTTATTTTCTCCTACACTTATAAATGATTGTGTTAGTGGATTTACCACTTGCAAATCATTATATTGGTTTATACAAAAAACCAACATAACCTTTATTTAAAAAGTTATGTTGGCTTTTCAGTCATAAATTATAGTTTCATCTTGCAGTTATAACAACTGTATCCTTGTATTCTGCAATTACATTGAATACTCTTGATGTAAGTTCAGCAACCAGAACTTCATTTTTTACAAGAATATACTCACAATTCCGTCCTTCATGCCTTTCAGGGCTTCTGCTGAATATTTCTGTCAGATCAGCATACCCCCGACATTCAGAAACTGCTTGTCTTGCGACTTTTTCAATGTCTTCAGCCGTTCCAAATTCAATCTCTGCGCAAGCCAACCTGCTTCCAATCAATTTGTCGTGAACATGACTGACTTCTTCTGGTTTCAAAAGAATAAATCTTTTCATAAAACCTCCTAAACTAAAACTAGACTGTTGTTACTGCATAAGGTCAATTAGCCTTACAGGCTATATTTTATCATATATTTCTTTAAAATTCAATGCTTTTAGTTAAATTATCTTTCTTCTTCCTGACTTTTATTCCTATACACTTTTTCTTTTTCTAATATATTTGTTGCTATATCTTCTACTCTTAAATTTGATGTATCAATTATTAAATCGTAATTACTTTCATCCTCTAAATTAACTCCATATCTTTCAAGATATCTTTTTATTTCACCAATTCTTCTTTCTTCCCTTGCCTTTTCTGCTTCTTCTATAGAAGTATATCTATCTTCTTCTCCTCTTGATGAATCATTAAATAGTCTTCTGGTTGCTTCTTTAGGACTAACCGTTAATCTTACAGAAAATGCATCAGGAATATTAGCAAAAGCCATTCTCGAATCAAAAATCCATATCTCATCTGGCCTTTTTGTTTTATTTATCTCTACTCCCATCCTTTTTGTATCACCATCTATTAATGTATCGACTATACTTCTTAGTTCAGCAAATATTTCATTATTATTTAATTCAGATATCTTACTTATATCATCTAAATTAATATTATTTTTTTGAATATTAGAAATTGTATTTTGTAAGACATTTCTATATTCTTTATTTTCTAAAATTTGTTTTAACCCTTCATCTTGTCCAAGCTCTTTTATCTTTTTCTTATCATCAATGTTTTTGATAAAATCTATTATTTTTTCAAAATAATTTCTAAATTGATGTCCTGTTGATATAATATGGATATTTTCTTCCTTATATCCATTTTGGATTAATAATTCTGTCATTTTTTTATTGTAGTACCTTTTCCACTAACTGGTTCTCCTGATATGGCTATTATTCTATTTTTTATTTCATTTTCCATAATCGGTCTCCTTTTTATACAATTTACCATATTATACCATTTTTTATATTTTATGTCAATTTACATAACTATTTGATAAATTACATATTAAATTCATTATTTGTAGCTTTTCTTATATATTCTTTATCATCTAAATGCATTAAACAAACTTCTACACCTTTTTGTTTTAAACTTTTCAAAATATCTACTATATCATCTATCTTTATATGGGCACCACCAAACCTTGAAACATCTATATATAGCTCATCACAATTCTCTAAATATGGCATAAATGGTTCTATTGCATTTGTGTCTCCTGTATAAACAATTTTTCTATCGTCGATATTTAAACAAAATCCATATGCATCTAAATATTTAGTATGTTCTGTTTTTATAAATTCTATATTATCTTTTAATTCATATGCTTCTTCTGGTGTTCCTGTAATATCTAAATATTCTTTTATTCTTTCACATTTGCTTAATACTGTAATTTTTTTATTTTTCACAAAATATGAATATAGAATTAATTGACTTAAAGAGCCTGCATGATCATTATGCAAATGTGTAACTATTATTTTTATCTCTTTATATTTTGATAAATCAAATTTATTCTTTACTTGCTCAAATACTGTAAATCCACAATCTATTAATATTAATTTATCTTCTAATTCTACATATGCTGAATTGTTTTTTTCTCCAAATCCTGAATCTCTTCCTAAAAAAGTTAAAGTTTGTTTTTTCATACTAATTTTACCCTCCAACAATTTATAAATTCTTTATTATATTTTATTACTTTATAACAAATTAGTCAAAAAAAGTTGAGATATATTTCTACACCTCAACTTTCCCCTAATATTATAATCTTGTTAGGGAAGCTAATGCAAACTCAGCTGCCTGATCCACTGCGTTTGCTCTGGAGTACTTAGGTCCCAAGAGTTCTTCAATCTTGGTAATCCCTTTTCTCCTAAGGTAACTATCGAGGTTTATCTCTTTAATTACCTCAATGTCTTCGGAAGGTACTTGCCATCCAGCGCTCTTTCCAAAGACAAATTTTCGGGTTTCTTTATCAAATATGCAAACAACTTGCACATTAAAATAAATGCCCATGCAAGACTCTATGCCTGCCTCACAGCTAACATAGTAATCTGCATTTATATCTTCGGAGCTAATAAGAGACTTAACTCTATTTTGTGCTCCTAGATACGTTTCTTCATCAAAAGGTTGCTCCGGTACACCAGATTCAACAGCTTGATGAAAAATCTCAACCTCGGTCTCTTTCAAATCGAAAAACCGAGATAATGCTGATTTAATTCCATTGATTTTGTCAACGGAATTTGTAGCAATAGCCACTTTCATGTCATTTACCTCCTGTTGTTTTATATATTATAATTATACCATAAAATTCATATAATTTCAAATTTTTATGTTCCATCGTAATAATCAAATCCACCTCGAGACAAATCATTAAATGGCACAAATTTAGCTCTTTTCTCTCTTAATTCTTTTTCATCAAAATGTCGTACCACATTAGAGTCAACATCAATTAAATATTTTTCTCCTTCTATATTTATAACTAAACATCTAATATACCTTGTAGAATTTTTAGTATCTCCTTCGATTCTTTTCCATACTTTTTCCCTTTTTTCTGATCCTACTCCAATATCTACTATTTCTTTCATATATTCATATATTCCTTGAGAATCTAAATTATATTTATTTGTAAGTATTTCCATAATTTTTTTCAAAAAAATGATATCTTCTTTTTCATCATTGTTTATATTTTCTTCATCTTTATTATTGTCATTTTCTTTTATATCTTCTTGTATTTTTTGAATAGCATATTCACTTCTACCTTCATTAAATCTATCAATTGCATCTTTAAATATTTTTTTCTTATCTTCTAAAATATTAATTCCTTCAACTGTGAGACCAGTTTTCATTCTTGTAAGATCTTTTATTTTAAAGAAATCATCAGTATCTAAAGTAATACTGTAATCATCACAAGTTAACCCTACCATATAATGTGTAAGATTTTTGTTCCAATGAATGCAAATATTATAATCTTCATTTTCTTTTAATAATTCTGATAATCCCTTCGCAAGATATCTAGAAAGTTCAAAACAGATTCTCCTGTTATGTTTTTCTCTGTTTTTTTCCCATTCACTATCTATATCTCGTCCATACCAGTCGGGTAAGTCATATGTATCATCATCAATTTTTTTTATGTATGATATTAAGTTATCGTCATACACATAATCTTTGCAGATTTTTTCAAAAATCAACAGAATTTTATCTTCTTTACTTAGAGTATTATCTTTTGATAGTTTATCTATGAAATTTTGAAATTCTTCAGTTATTTTCCATTGACCCTTGTCCACAATTATGCTGTCATTTAATTCTCCATTTATTTCTTTTTCCTCTGGATCTATAACGATTGTGTGTCTCATCCTTGAAGATAATGAAACCATATCATTTAGCTTTTTTATTTTATTTATATCAATGCTCATACTCCTACTCCCCTTATTTTATACTATATTTATCCTCCATAATAATTATATAAGTTTTCTTGAGGATTGAAAACAAACAATTTTTTTAATTCATCTATATTTGCTTCATTCATTGACTTTTCTACACTATCAATTAAATATGTTTTGCCTTTATATTCGAAAATAATACATCTTACATATCTTTTTTCATTTTCGCCTTTTATTTCTTTCCATATTTTTTCTATTTCAAATCCTTCATTTTCAACTATTGCTCTCATATATTCCATAAAACCTTGTGAGTCTATATTATACATTTTTAGTATATCTACAATCTTTTTTAAACACTCTATTTTATTATTTTCATTAAATTGTTTTTTTACTTCTTGAACCTCTATTATATCACTCAACCTGCCATCATTAAATTCATCAACTGCTTTTTGGAAAATTCCTTTTTCATCTCTTAATATTGTAATCCCATTTATTGTTAAACCTAATTTTAATCTAGTAAGATCTTTTATTTTGTTAAAATCATCTAAATCTAAAATAATACTATAATCTCTGCCAGTTAGTACTGTCACGTAATGAGTATTTTCTTTATCTCCCAACATAAATGCTTCTAAATTTGCATCACCATCTAATAACACATTAATTGCTTTTGCATAAAATCTTGCAAACTCATAACATATTCTTCTATTATGTTTTTTTCTGTTATTTATCCATTTTTCGTCAACTATTCTTCCATACCAGTCTACAGCAATATATTTTATGTTTTCTGGATCACTTGTATCTTTTTTAAAAAAATATAAAACATTATCATCATATATATAATTTAAGCAAATAAATTTATATACTTCTAATATCTTCTTTTCAAAACTCAATTCTTTATTTATTAATAATTCATTTACCAAATCTTGTAATTTTTCCTCTAGTTCCCATTTTACCTGGTCATATTCTATCCATTCTTCATTAAGTTTTCTATTAGGCTCTAGTATTATTTTATAGTTACCATCTAAATTTTCACATACTTCATTATAAAAACTTTTTATATACTCATCACGCATTTTTATTCTCCCATCTTATTTATTAAATAAATCACCATTTCCGATAATTCTTATATTTTACAACTAAAGTTTCATCATTTTCATTTATTATTCCTTTTTTTACTAAAATATGGTATACGTCCGGCATAATTAATTTTTTATATACTTCCTCTATTTTATTTTCTTTTACTCCAACTCTTCGCAAAATATCATATGCTTTCAATTTTTCTAATTTAAAAAAACAAGCTTCATCTTCTAAAATTTGCTTGATTTTTAAGTTTTCTTCATAATTATCTTGATTTTCTTGTAAAATCTCTATTTTTGCTTCATTCATTACTTTTATAACTTTTAATTCGTTCATTTTATCCCCTTTCTATTTTAACATCTTTACATAATTTTGTCAATTTTCATTTAAATACACCAATTCTCGACAATTTCATCTGGTATTTTTAAATTTCCATATCCAACACCTAAATCTACATCTGGTTTAAAGCATCCATGATAGTCACTTCCACCTGAAACTAATAGATTTCTTTCTTTACATAAATTCAATAGATATTCATGTTGCTCTTCTGTAAATGTTGTATAATAGCATTCAATTCCATCTATTTTGTGATTTTCTAATATGTATTTTAAAATTTTATCAGAATTTTCTCTGTACTCATAAATATGTGGTAAAAACACAAGTCCTCCAGCTCTTCTTACTATATTACAAGCTTCTTCAAAATCAGGTAAAACATCATTCATATTCACATAGAACATGGTTTCTGGGTTTGACATATATTTTCTGTAAAAAATATTACTATTTCCCCAACTTTCTTCATCAATAAGTCCTTTATTATTTGGATTACTTGTAATTTTTCCATGTAGATATTTTGAAGCATACATTTCAGGATTATAATTTTCTACAAAATTATCTCCTATATCTATTCCGTGTTCTTGACACTTTTGAGCTAATCTTTTTACTTCTAATATATTTCTTTCAGTATTTGTAATATATGCTTTTTTTAGTTCAACTTTTAAAATTTCTGGATTAATATTGTATCCTAAAATTTCTATTGGAATACCTAAAACTTTTGTGTTCATTTCTACACCTTTTATAATTCTGCCTGTGTAATATTCTTTTACATCAAAAGTTTTAAGCTCATCATAAGCCCCACAAACATTGTGGTCTGTTATAGCTATAATATTTAATCTCTTTTCTTCAGCTTTTTTTAATACAGTTTTTAAATCATCTGTTCCATCTGAATATGTTGTGTGCATGTGTAAATCAATCATTTTTAAACATTCCTTTATAGATGAATTTATTTTTATATATTTTAAGTTAAACTTATTTAAACACCATTTACTTGCGTTTTATTTATTTTTTCTTGCCTATAGTGAACAACATACCCTATTATAGTTGCCACTTGCATAATATTTGTCAAAACTGTTGCAATTGTAATCGCTAAATCTGGTATATGAATAATATAATCCAAATAACATAAAGCAATTGAGCAGTCTAGTACAACAGTTTTAGCTTTTCCTATTAAAGAAGATCTTACTTCAAGCCCTTTAATTTTGTAATGCGAATTTATTATTGCTATTATTAATTCTAAGACAAGTATTAAAACTATCCAACTAGTATATTGAAACGATAATGGAAATGTAAGTGTTAATACAAATAATTTATCACAAATTGCGTCTAAATCAGCTCCAAACTCACTTTGAGCATTATGGTTTCTTGCATACCAACCATCAAAACAATCTGTTAATCCACACAACGCAATTAAAAAGAATGCTAAATATATGTGTTTTGTTAAAACTGCGGGAATTATAGTAATTGGTGCTAAAAATCCCCTTATTAAAGTTAATGTATTTGGTATTTGTTTCCTTTTTCTTTCTTTATCATTGCTTTTTAAATCTGCTATAACAATTTTTACGTTTTTTACGAAATACTCCCAAAATTCTTTCATTTATTTTTCTCTCCTATTATTTCTTATCTTCCTCTTGCTTAAAAATGTTTTCTATTGTATGCCAAGCAAGTAATGCGCATTTTACTCTTGCAGGCATATTTGATATATTCTTAAATGCTATAGCATCTTCCAATTTTTTTAAGTCTTCTTCATTTTTTGTTTCTCTTTTTATCATATCAATAAATGTTTGAATAATTTCTTTTGCTTCTTCGATTGTCTTACCTTTTAAAGTATCTATCATAATGGAAGTCGAAGCTTGTGAAATAGCACATCCATGTCCTGTAAATGCCATATCTTCAATTATATTTCCATTTATTTTTAATTGAATTTCTATTTCATCTCCACAATTTGGATTATGTCCCATTTTGCAGTATGTAGGATTTTCTATTGTCTTTTTGTTATATGAATTCATACTATGTTCCATTATTAAGTCATTATATATATCTGTTAAATCTTCCATTTAATGTAAAACCTTCCTTTTTATACATTTTTATATTGTATATTTTACATTAAAACGAAAAAAATATCAAGTAATATTGAAAAAAAGCATTAAACTATTGCTTAGTTACATGCTTTTTTATTATTTTTTAATATTTGTTTTATAAATTATGTGATTTATCGAAAAACATTTTTAAAATTTCCATGTCTGCACTAGTTGTTATTTTTAAATTAGTATAACCTCCTGGTATTACCTTTATTTTATAGTTGTCTTTTTCTAGCAAAGAACAATCATCTGTCACTTCATCATTTTTATATTTTTCATGCATTTCAACTAGTGTAGCTCTATCAAAACATTGTGGAGTTTGTATTAGCCACGTGTCACTTCTTTTAGTAGTATTTATTACAATATTGTTTTCATCTGATATTTTGATTGTATCACTTGGCTTTATTCCTACTGTTACCCCTTTATAATCTTTCATATTTTCAATACAATTTATTATATATTCTTGCTTTACAAATGGTCTTGCTCCATCATGTATTATTACTATATCTGAATTGGTAGCATTTATACAATTATATACTGATTCTTTTCTTGTCTTTCCTCCTATTACTACATCTACGCTTTTAGATAAATCCACTTTATTTATTATATTATTTACTTCTTGTTTTTCATTTTCTTTTACTGCTACAATAATATTATCCACGTAATTATTTTTATTAAAAGCTTCTAAGCTATACTCTAACACATGTTTTTCTTCTATTAATTCAAAATTTTTATTTCTATTTTTTCCATATCTTGTGCTATTTCCTGCTACTAATATAATTGCTGTAACTTTTTTTTGATTAATCAATTCAATCACTCCTATTACTATAAATAATATAATTAATTTTAAAGTTATGGTAAATTATTTTACAACTATATTAACTAATTTTTTAGGTACAACTATTTCTTTTACTATAGTTTTTCCCTCTATTCTAGTTTTTACATTCTCAATTTCTTTTGCCAACTCTTTCATTTCTCCTTCTGTAATTGAAACTGGTACTTGTACTTTTCCTCTTAATACACCATTTACTTGTACTACCATTTCATATGTATTGTCTTCTAATTTTGATTTATCAAATTCAGGCCATGGTTCATAAGCGATTGTTTCTTTATTATTAAATACTTCACTCCATATTTCTTCTGTAATATGTGGAGCAATTGGATTTAACAATTTTACAAAGTTTTTAGCATATTCTAAATTCCATGAATCTTCTTTATAAACCGCGTTAACGAATATCATCATCTGTGATACTGCAGTATTAAAGTTTAAAGTTTCATAGTCTTCAGTAACTTTTTTCACTGTTTGATTATATATTTTATCTAAATTTGAGTTTTCTTTAAATTCTCTTTTTTCTTCATGATATAATCTCCAAACTCTGTCCAAGAACTTTTTTATACCTCTAACTGCTTCGTCATTCCATGGTTTATCAGCCTCAAGTGGTCCCATAAACATTTCATACATTCTAAGTGTATCTGCACCATATTGTTTTACTATATCATCTGGATTTACTACATATTTAGGGAAACGTTTACCCATTTTTATACCGTTTGAACCTAATATCATTCCTTGATGTACTAGTTTTTTGAATGGTTCTTTTACACTAACCAAACCTTGATCAAATAAGAAATTATTCCACATTCTTGAATATAGTAGATGTCCAACTGCATGTTCTGGTCCACCTATGTATAAATCTACTGGCATCCAATGTTCAATTAATTTTGGATCAGCAAACATTTTATCATTCTTAGGATCTATATATCTTAAGAAATACCAGCTTGATCCAGCAGAACCTGGCATTGTTGATGTTTCTCTAGTACCCTTAATTCCATCTATTTCGACATTTTTCCATTCAATAGCATTTTCTAATGGAGCTTTGCCATTTTTGCCTTTATAGTCATCCATCATTGGTAATATTAATGGCAATTCATCATCGTTAAGTACTATATCTTTTCCATCTTCTAGATGAACAATTGGAATAGGTTCTCCCCAAAATCTTTGACGTGCAAAAATCCATTCTCTTATATGATAATTGTTTGTTCTTTTCGCACATCCCATTTTAACTAATTTATCTGTAATAGCTTTTTTAGCTTCTTCAACAATTAGTCCTGTAAATTCTTCACTATTAATTAATTTGCAATCTTTGTTTAAATAATCTTGTTTTTCAAAAGCACATTCTGTTGTATCACGACCATCTATTACTTGAATCATAGGTAAATTGTATTTTTTTGCATATTCAAAGTCCCTTTGATCATGGCTTGGAACCGCCATTACAGCTCCAGTGCCATATCCAGCCAAAACAAAATCTCCTAAGAACAATGGAACTTCTTTTCCATTAACAGGATTAATTGCAGATATTCCTTCTAATTTAACACCACTCTTTGTTTTGTTAAGTTCGGTTCTATCTAACTCTGATTTTTTTTCAGTTTCTTCTCGATATTTTACTACTTCATCCCAGTTTTTTATTCTATCTTTCAATTTATCCACTAATTCATTTTCAGGTGCCAATACCATAAATGTAATGCCATATATAGTTTCTATACAAGTAGTGAATATTGAAAATTCTCCACCATCTTTAATTTTAAATTCAACTTCTACACCTTCAGATTTTCCAATCCAATTTCTTTGCATTTCTTTCGTTGATTCTGGCCAATCAAGTTCATCTAACCCATTTAATAGTTTTTCAGCATATGCAGGCATATCTATAATCCATTGTTTCATATTTTTACGTACAACTGGATATCCACCTCTTTCGCTCTTTCCATCTATAACCTCGTCATTTGCCAAAACAGTACCCAATTCTTCACACCAGTTAACTGGCATATCTATTTGTTTAGCCAATCCAGCCTCATATAGTTTTTTAAATATCCATTGAGTCCATTTATAATAACTAGGCTCACTAGTAGATATTACTCTATCCCAGTCATACGAAAATCCTAATCTCTCTAATTGACCTTGAAATGTCTCAATGTTTTTTTCTGTGAACACAGCAGGGTGATTACCTGTTTTTATTGCAAATTGTTCAGCTGGAAGTCCGAAAGAATCATATCCTATTGGATGAAGCACATTGTATCCTTGCATTCTCTTCATACGTGATATTATATCTGTTGCAGTGTATCCTTCAGGATGACCTGCATGAAGACCTACACCAGATGGATATGGAAACATATCAAGTGCATAATACTTAGGTTTTGAAAAATCCCATGCATCTACTTTAAAAGTCTTATTTTCTTTCCAATAATTCTGCCATTTTTTTTCTATTTCTGTAAAATTATACATTTTATATTTCTCCTTTTTCTAATTATTTTTTGTATACGATTTCAAATATGTAAATATTATAGCAAACAATCTAGATTTTTTCAACATAATAATGTAAATTTTAATCTTTACCTTAATTTCATAAACAAAAAAATCAACCATTTCTGATTGATTTCATATCATCTGTTCTATAAAAAGTTCGAACAGATACGTCGTTGGTGCTGATGGTGGGACTCGAACCCACATGATTTCTCGCAGCATTTTGAGTGCTGTGCGTATACCAATTTCGCCACATCAGCAAAACTATATTAACAACATTTATATTATCACAAAAAATAAAAGCTGTCTATAGTTTTCTTAAAAATTCTATTAAACTTTTTCAAAAAAATTCGTAAGTTTTTATAGATTTTCCAAAAATTATATGTGCTTTTCTAAAAAAAATATTACATTTTTTCAAGCTTATTAATTCAATTTAAATCTGAGTAATTTCAACTCCTGTATAAAAGTGCTTAATTATTTCTTCACAAGTACTACCATTTTTTGCCATGCTATCTGCACCTGTTTGACTCATTCCAACTCCATGACCATAACCTTTAACTGAGAAAATGATATTATCGCCTTCTACTTTTATTGCAAAATTCGTAGATTTTAATTCTAGTAGGCTTCTAACCTTTGTGCCTGCAATTTCTGTATTACCAAATTTAACTGTTTTTACTCTTCCACTTTGCGTGTAATCTAATATTTTAATACTTTCATTTTCTTCATAATTTATTTGTATATCTGGATAATCTTTTTTTAACTTATCTAATAAATCTTTTTTGGAGATTGTTACTTCAGAACTATATTGAGAATATCCATCTTCGCCTGATGTTTCAACGCTTTGCAAATATGGTAAATCTTTTCCACTCCATACGTTAGATACTGTTTCCGTTGTTCCACCACTATTTGAATGAAAAAATGCATTTATTGGTTTATTTTCATATGTTATTATTTTACCCGCTGTATCATTGACTGCTTTTACAATTTTATTCCAATAGTTATCTCTATCTTCCTCGCTCCATTTTTGCATTCTATCTTCTTTGTTTATCCAGGCTTGACAACAGGTTGAATCATCACATATATCTGCATCTCCATGTTTGCCTTTATTATTTGCTATTTGATATATTGTATAAGTTCTTGCTGCTATTGCTTGAGCTTTTAGTGCTTCTATTTCATATTTTGCAGGCATTTCTGCTGATACTACTCCATATAAATATTTATCTATTGCTAGTTCTTCTATATTGCCTGTTGATTTATGTAGTAATTTTATTGTTCCAAATTTAGTATAATCATAATCTACTTCTTCTTTTTCATTGTTAATTTCAGCTTCCTTTGCTATGGTCGAAATTGATTTAGATTTTCTTGTACATAATGCTGGAATAACAAATAATATTAATATAAAAGCTAAAATATAAGTCAAACTCTTTTTCATTTTTCTATTCTAACCTTTCTAAATATTTCTTTACTACAATAATTTTTTTTACTATTATTAGTATAATTTGTTGTATATTAAATTAATATTTCTCTATGAATAACCAAACTATGACACAAGTTTTTTCCTCATTCCTTGCAAAATTTTCTTTTCTATCCTTGATACTTGAACCTGTGAAATTCCGATTATTTTTGCTACTTCAGCTTGAGTTTTATCTTTATAAAATCTAAGTAATATTATTTTTTTCTCTCTTTCGTTTAAGTTATTTATTAGTTTTTGCACAGTTATTTTATTAGTAATAAGTGTTGCTTCATCTTTATTTGTTGAAAGTGTTTCGATTAAAGTTAATTCTTTGTTTGATTTGCCATTGGTATATTTTGTATTTTCTATTGACTCTGTTTGTTGCGCAGATTCTATTGCCATTATTATTTCTTCTTTTGATACTTTTAGTTCTTTAGAAATCTGAATTAAACTTATTTCTTTTCCTTGTTTTATATATTCTTTTTTTAATTCGTTTATTTTCACGTTTAATTCTTTTAAACTTCTGCTTATTTTTACTGGGCCATCATCTCTTAAGAATTTTTTTATTTCTCCTAAAATATATGGAACAGCATAAGTAGAAAGCTTTACTTCAAAATTTGCATCAAATCTTCTTATTGATTTTATAAAACCCATACATCCTATTTGATATATGTCTTCTTTGTCATATCCTCTTCCTAAAAATCTTCTTGCTATATTCCATATTAATCCTTGGTTTTCTTCTACTAATTTTGACATTTCATCTTTATCGCCATTTTGGGCTTTTATTATGCTTTGTATGTAATTTTCTTGCAATTTCTATTACCCCCTTAGAGCTTCCTCCAAAGTTACGGGTATATCTTCTACTTCTTCTGTTTGTTTAATTTTTTTCTTCATTGTAACTTTAGTACCTAAACCTAATATTGATTCAACATTAAGCTCATCCATAAAACTTTCCATAATTGTAAATCCCATTCCTGACCTTTCTAAATTTGGTCTTGTTGTGTATAATGGTTGTTTTGCCATTTCTACATTTTCAATTCCTTTTCCATTGTCAGAAATTTCTATGTATACTTCGTTTTCGTGTATTTTGCAAATAACTGTAACAATTCCTAGCTTGTCCTCATAGCCATGTACAATAGCATTTGTTACCGCTTCTGAAACTGCTGTTTTTATGTCTGAAATTTCTTCTATTGTAGGGTCAAGTTGTGCTACAAATGCTGCTATACTTATTCTCGCAAATGCCTCATTGTTTGATTTACTTATAAATTCAAGCTTAACCTCATTGTCTGTAATTTTATTTTTCATAAGTTTACTACCTCCTCTTCTTTTGATAAAACTAGTTTTTCTTCTAAATTAATTTCTGGAATTATTTTTAAAACTCCGCTCATTTTGAATATTTTTCTTACTCCATCACTTAAATTTGCAACTAATGTTTTTCCTCCCAATAATTGCGCTTGCTTGTACCTTCCGGATTACCATTCCGATTCCGGCACTATCCATGAAAGTAACACAATCAAAATCAAATACAACTTCTCTAGGCATAAATCTTTCAATTTCATAATCTGCTTTCCTCCTTATATTTTTCACACTACATTCATCTATCTCCTCGTTTATTTTAAAAACAAGAAGCTTGTCCTTCTCATAATAGCTTGTTGTCACTTTGGCACCATCCTTTCTTTTGTTTATTATTGATTTATGCCTATTTTAACTCTTCTATTTTAAAAAGTCTGTCGAAATTGGTAAGTGATATAAATTTTTTTTAATTTTTAATTAAAACTTAGACTAAATAATTATAAGCCTGCGCAAGTGGTTATATATAAATTTTTCAGGCGGTCGCCTTATAGGAGAAACCGGAAAAATTTATATATATCACATTTAAGCAGAGCTTAAGTAATTTTTAGTTTGAGTTTTTTTTATTTTTAGCTTACTCCATCATCCTTAATGCTTCTTCTCCATTTTCCATTCCATTAAAATTATAGTAAGTTGATGGTATTTCTCCAATAATAACATGTTCTGCAATTAATACTTGGTTTTCTATAGAACTTTCTATTGTTTTAAAAGATGAAAGTATACTTACATTTGCTTTAATGTCTAAATAAACTCTATGTAAAGTTTGATTAACTCCTTGTGAAATAAATTCACTTTTTAAATCAGTATCTATATTTCCTACAGAAGCAATTTTCAGTGGAATTCTTGGACCTGTTCCTGACAAAAATCTAATTCCTGTAATTGCTCCTGAATAAATATATATTTTATTTTTTTCGTTGCTATCTAGCGCTTTTTGTATTGATATAGCTATATCTGATGTTACTTGATTTATTTTTAAAACATTTGCATTTATCATTTGAATACTTCCTTTTTCGTCTTTTTGTATAGTAAAAAATGTATCATAATTGTATTTTTCTATTATCTTTGTTGTCTCTTCATTTGTTATTATCGTTGCTTCTGATTTTGCTTTATCTTTACATATTGTTTCAAATATTGGATTTACAAAATTCCAGATTGAAAAACATGTTATAATTGCTACTAAAAATATTGATACAACCGGCATTGTGTTTTTTATTTTTCTTCTTGATTTATGTGCTTTTGGAGTATTTTTTAAAAATACTAAATTAAGTCTTGGTCTAGAATATATTTTATAATCTTCTCTAGGCTGATATTGCATCTGTATTTCCTTTTCTTTCAGTTTTAAATTTTGGAATGTATAATTTTTGACCAACTTGTATTTGATTTGGGTCTTCTATTCCATTTACTCTTGAAATATCTTCTACTGTACTTCTAAATTTTTTTGCAATTTTCCATAAAGTATCTCCTTTTTGTACTATATATATTATTAAGCTATCGTAATCATCGATATTTTTTGTAAATTCTTGTGCTTCAATATCATCAATAATGTTCATACTAACATTTTGTGAAAATTCCGACACTACTTCTACATCAATATTACATTCAACATCTCCATTTGATTTAACATCAAAATTTTTATTTGTAATGTATAATTTTGTTTCTACATTTGCATTTTCATCTTGCATAGGATTTTCTATATTAAATTCAAATGGAATTTTTGATATTTTGCTATTTACATTTCCATTATTATTTGAAAATATAAAGTTTACTGTCATTTCTCCTTCATACATAACTCTTGTAGGTGTTATTTGTTCTTTATTTATTACATTTGATATTTCTACATCTAACAATTTTCCATCTACTAAATCTGGTATATTTGTTTTGCTTGTTACTGTAAAGTTTTTTGTTTTATTTATTTTATCTGTAATTGTTGAAATTCTCTTTTGTGTAAAATTTAAATCCACACTTGGACTATACAAGTCTTGTATTAAAGAAATGTCTTTTTTTTCTGATGCCATACATGTTGTTTCTATTTCAATTTCTACATATATTGAATGTTCTTCTGGTGCATTTGGCCTTATAATTATATTACTTATTTCGTTGTTAATATCACAAACATTTTCTTCTGAAATATTTTGCATATCTATAAATCCTACTGCTGGAATTCTTCCTTCTGCTGTATTTATTCTTCCATCTTCTGTTAAATACATTATTTTCACTTCTACTTCACATTTTGAAAGAACCTTGTTATAACTAATTTTTATATCATTATCTACAAGATTTATTTCTGTTTTTAAAATTTCTCCTATTTCATCTTGTGGATCTACATTTATAGTATCTTTCACATATACTCTTGTTGAACTGTTTCCAATTAATGAATTAATTGAAAAAGTATCTTCTAAAGTTTGAATGTCATCTATATTGTTTAAACCATTTACAATTTCTATATCTTCATTTGAATATAGCCTAATTTTAAATTCTATTCCTGCTCTAACATTTATTTTTCTTCCATTTAATACTTTACATTCTAAGTCTTTTATATTTGCTAAAATAACTGCATACATTCCATCTTTACATTCTGGAATTTGAATACTTTCTGAAAACTCTATAGTTGCATTTAGTCCTCTTAAATTATCTTCTCCACTATCTGGAAGATACATTATATATGTATTTACGCATCCATCCACTTTTACTTTCCCATCCATTATTTCTTTTTTGTATATACACACATTTCCGCTTAAATTTATTGAATTTAATATGTCTGGTTTAGAATCTGGTACTATCATGTCCTCTTCTACAAATACCAACTCTTTTTTTTCACATACAAGTTTGTTTATACATATTTGCTCTTTGCTTACATCAATCTCCATTTTTACTATCATCCTTTCTTTAGGCAAAAATCTTGTTGGAAAAGAATTAAATTTTGACAATGCTGAGGCTGTTAGAGCCTTTGCTCGTTACAGCGTCAGTATGCGTTAGCTGGCAGAATTTTGTGCAAAAAGCGGAGCATACTTACTGTATGTGAGCATTTTTAAGCAAAATTCTAACACAGTCAAAATTGTAATTCTTTTTCAACCTTTCCTCCTTAATTTTGGGCTAACCCTATTTATTGTTTGTACTATTTATATTTTGTTTTTCTTTTTTTATGACAAAAGCTATAAAATTAAGTGAGAAAATTTTAAAAGGTATAGATATCAAAAATTACAATTCAGACTAAAATATAATAAGCCCGCGCAAGTGGCTATATATAAATTTTTCGGGCGGTCGCCTTTTAGGAGGAACCGGAAAAATTTATATATACCACGTTTAAGCAGGGCTAGCTTTATTTAAAGTCTGAATTGTAATTAAAAATCTTATACCTATACTTATATATAATCTAATAATATTTTATCCACAATTTTTTGTTGAACCTTGACAATTGCAGATATTTTGTATTGTTGTACATACATTTTGTTGTCCTATTTTTTTGTCATGTTTAGCTAAATCACCCATTGTTAAAATTCCCACAACCTTATTTGTTTCATCAACTACAGGTACTCTTCGTATCTGATTTTGTGCCATAAGGTTTTGTGCTTCTGTTACCTCTTTTTCTGAATTACATGTATATACATTTGTTGTCATTATTTCACTTACAGGTGTTGTTTTTGTCTCTTTGTTACATGCAACTGCTCTAAGTAAAATATCTCTATCTGTTAAAATTCCTACAACATTTTTTTCATCATTACATACGGGTATACATCCTATATGATTTTCACACATTATTCTTGCTGCATCATAAGTATTGCAGTCAGGTTTTACAAAACATACATCTTGTGTCATACATTCACTTATTTTCATTATAATTCCACCTTTCAAATATTTTTTATTATTTTTTGCAGATTTTAAATATTTATACAATTATTTGAATAAAAAAAAAACACCATTTGATTTTTCAAATAGTGATTTTTTAAACTTATGCAAGACCATATTTTTTCTTGAATTTATCAGCTCTACTTCCTGCTGTATCTTGTCTCATTAAATTACCTGTCCAGAATGGATGACATTTTGAACATACGTCTACTTTTATATCTTTTTTTGTTGATCCTACTTTCATAACATTTCCACAAGCACATGTTATTGTTGTTTCTTCATATGCTGGATGTATTCCTTCTCTCATGAAAATTCACCTCTTTCTTACCTTTTTTAAACTGCTATTTTCTATCATACCATATTTTATCTTTTTTTTCAAGTGTTTTGTTTTATTTTATAACATTTTTTTCATTTTGATATTTATATTCTTTATACATGTATTCTGCTGAAGATAATACCTCTTTGTTGAAAGATACTTTATGAACTAGCTTAGATACTATATTGAATAAACATGCAAATATTAATATGGCTATACATACTTTTTTCCAAATTTTTGCTAACATATAAAATTCTCCTTTTCCTATGCTACATATTTATTATACTATATTTTTAAAATTTGTCAAGTATATTAATTGTTACTATTCAGGTTTACTATAAAATTTCATTTTTAGCTCGTTCCATATATTATTAACTTCTATATAGCTGTTATAATCATTTTCTACATTTTTATCGTAAGTTTTTAAAGCTTCTGTTATTTGTGCAAAATCATAATTTGGATACAAGGAATTTATTTTTGGTATACTTTTTTCTAATCTGTTATATACATCATTTATTATATCTCTGTATTTATCTTTTTCTAATATATATACTAATAGTGGTTTATATTTTATCCATCCTAAACATGCTTTATAAAATCTTTTTTCAACTGTATCTTCTGAATGTCGAATTAATCTTAATATTTTTGGAAATTTGTTTGACATTATCTGTTTATATTTTAAAAACCCATCATGGAAATGATATACAGGCACTTTCATTACTTTTGCTTCTGCTAAATTAAGTGAAAAGAATGTGTCTTCTCCTCTAGCGTTTATTGGATTATAGAACGCTGGAATTTTATCTATATGATTAAGATTAATGCATAAAGTAGAACCTGCAACAAATTTATTTCCATCTTTATTAAGTAATTCATATGGTTCACTATTTAAAACACTGTTTTCTGCAAATGTTACTCCATTGCTTTTTTCGTATTTTTCTTTAATACTTTCCCATGTTATTATTTCATTACTTATAGCTCTAATAAAATGGTTAATTGCTTGTTCATTTTCTTCATTTTCGAAATTCATATATGGGATTGGAGAAATGTATCCGCAATGATAACCAATAGTAATATCTGCGTTGTATTTTTCCATTGTTTCTATATGTTTTAAAACATTATCTTGCATTTGCCAACTTATTGTTCCATCTTCATTTTTAAGGCATGCTACTGGATATTCGTCATCATCCCAAAATAGTAAATAATCCATATTGTCACAATATGCTGAATACATTACTGTATTTCTTCCTTTTGCATGGCCATTCCCAATTATTGCATTTACATTTTCTGTTGTTAATTTGTATTTGTCCATCATTCTTTGTTTAAGTTCTGCAACATCTTCTGGTGTGATGTATTTAACTTTTATATTTTCTTCTTCAAATATTTCTGGTTTTAAATTGTAAAAATCTTCTTTTTTAGCATCTTGATAATCTAAGTCATATAAAATATAAAAAGATATATTTGTAAATTTATAAAAGCTTTGCATTTGTTTTTTTACAAAATCATAATATGTATTTATAATGTTGCAAACATTAGGTCTTCCTGTTACAAATCCAATCGCTATGTTTAGGTATTTCATTTACATTCCTCCTATTTAATCTCTAATTGTCTAATTATTCCATAGTTTTTACCATCATAATTTTCTGGTTCTATAAGCCCTATTTGTTTAAACCCATTTTTTTCGTAATATTCATTTAACTTAGTATTACTTGCGATGTTATCAAGTCTTATGTATTTTCTAGAATGTAACTTTGCAATTTCAATTATTTTTGAAAAAATAATTTTTCCAACCCCTTTATATTGCATATCTGTTGCTAAATGATGTATATAAGCAATATTTTCGTCATATTCTCCATAATGAGTGCTTAATTGGAACATAAAAAGCCCTATAACTTTATTTTGATAAGTAGCTACGTATATTCTTTCATCTTTTATTTTGTCTAAAAAATATTCTAGTTTATATGTTCTTGTTACATTCCATTGCTCAATATTATTTTCGTCTAACCATTTGCATCTGCTTTGAATTATATTATAAATCTGATTTACATCAGAATATGTAGCTTTTCTTAACATAATGTCATCATCATTATTAATCATATTAGCAATCCTTTCTTTTTGTTATCCTATTTCTCTTTTAATATCACTGTTTATTCTATTTCTAATATCTAAAGCTTTTTTTATTAAATGATTGACATCATCACCTTTTAGAATTATAAGACCACATCTTTGTGCATCTGATATGTATTTTTCAATTTTATCACCAACTGATTTTTCGAAAAATATTTCTGCTACTTCGTCATCTTTATATTTTGAAAAATCTGGCAATTGTTTTATAATTCCTTCGTCTAAGTCTAAAATTCTTGTTACTACAGATTTTTTAAATTTAGGTGTTAAATCTATATCGTCTATATTCATTGAATATTTTATTGTATTTCCAACATGATCTATTCCTTTGCTTAATGGTATTATGTGAGATGATATTGCATTTCCTCCCATTCTAGCTCCGACATCAACTATAAATACTTCATTGTTATTTGATAGTATTAAATCAAAATTTACAGGTCCACCTTTAATTCCAATTGCATTAATTAGATTTTTTACAGTAGTCTCTATTTTTTTTTCTGTTTCTTGTGGTAACCCAGAAGGAATAATGTGGCCTAATTCTGAGCGATATGGTAATGGGGTCATATTCTTTTTCATAATAGCTAAAATTTCTACATTTCCTTTATTTACAAAAGTTTCTACTCCATATTCTTGTCCTTCTATAAAGGTTTCTATTAAAGCTTTTTTATTGAATGATTCTCTAATTACTTCTAATATTTTTTCTTCTAATTCTTCTATATTATTTATTCTATACACATTTAAACTTCCTAGTCCTGATGCTGGCTTTAATATTACAGGGAATCTTATTTTATCTTTTATTTCTTGTAATTGCTCTTCTTTTTCTACTTCAAAAAATTGTGGTACATTTGTTATATTTTCTTCTAACATTTTCTTTCTAATTGCATATTTGTTTTTTGCAAGTTCTGCTGATTTAAAATCTAAACCCGGAAGTCCTAAATTATTAGCTACATAGCTTGATACTAATACAGCAAATTCTGTAGCATTTAAAATACCATCTACTTTTTCTTCTTGAGCAAATTTAAGATTTTGTTCATAATCTTCAAAAGGTATGCATTTAAACTTATCTGCTAATTCTATAGTTTTTAAATGTGGATTTTGATCTACAACTATAGTTTCATATCCTAATTCTTTCGCCTTTTCTATTGCGTGCTTTACAGCGCCAAATATCAACACTTTTTTCATATTTTTAATCCTTACATACTTTATATTTAGATACTTCTTTATAATACTCTTCTATTTCATCAATTACTTTATCCCATGAATATCTTTTGGAAGTTTCTATTCCGTTTTTCGCTATTTTATTTCTTAGCTTTGTATTATTTATTAATAATTTTATTTTTTCGCAAATATCATTTATATTCTCTTTTTGAATATTTAGTGCATTTTCGTAGTCTTTTACAAAATCCGCATTTCCTCCATTGTTTGTGGTAATAACTGCGGCTCCACAAGTCATTGCTTCTAAAACTGGCAAACAAAAAGATTCATACATAGATGCACATACATAAATGTCTGATTTTCTTAAACTATTTGCAATTTCTATTTGAGGAGGATTTATTATTGCTTTTAATCTAGTTTTTTCTGGTTTAACAGGAGTAATCCAGTTTAGATTAATTCTATATCCTTCTTTTCTTAATATTTTTATTGCTTCTAAAATATCATTAATGTGCTTAAATTCAGATTGCTGTGCCCCAATTATTGTAATATATGTATTTTTGTGTTTTCTTTTATTTTTATTGTGGTAAAATATTTTTTTATCTACTGCATTTGGTATTACTTTTGAGTCTTTGTTATATATTGTTTTAATTTTTTCTTTTGCAAAACTTGAAACTGTATATACAAACTGAACATTTTCTAATTGCTTTTTTATGTATTTATATGTTCTTTCTTCTAATGCCTGCATATCAAACAAATGAAAGTCTCCTTGCTCGAAATATATAACAGGTGCAATTTTTTGTTCTATACATTCATAAATTTCTCTCCAATATGTTGCAACTATTAAATCACATTTTGGAATGCTTTTGCATAAAACTTCAGACCATGGAACTTCTATAAACTCTACATTTGGTTTTATAGGAAACCATGTTGGCTTTGCGTCGTGAGATATTAATGTTATTTTATGTCCTCTTTCTGTTAATCTATTTGCATGTTCTAATATTATTTTTGTTCCACCACATACACCAGTCCAAGTCATTACATAAGTAATATGTAGTTTATCTTTTTTTAATTCTTTTTGATATTTTAATTTTTGTGGAATTGAATTTTCTAATCTTTTTTCTCTTTTTTCGAATTCTTTTTGTTTTAATTTTTTTAATTCTTCACTTGAATACATAAAATATCATCTACTTTCTTTATGTATGCTATTTTACATTCTTGTCTATTATATCATTTTTATGGGGTTTTGTCAATTATATGAAATTTCAAAAAACACTATTCAAATCTCTTCAAATAGTGTTTTTTTAATTTTATTTTTTGTTGTGGAAAAGAGAACCGTCCCAATTTCCATTAAAATGTATAATACATTACATCATCTACAAATATTCCATGTGGAAAATAAATTTGATGTGTTTTTGTATTCATAACATAAATTTCGTCTTCCATTCCTTCGGTTTCTTGTTTTACTTGTTTAGTTCTTTTTAAGGTAAAGTATTCTCCATCTTTGTCATATCCATAATGTAGAGTAATTCCATCAAGTTTTTCTAAATCTATAACTATATATTCATCTCCATCATTTGGATTAATATATAAATCTTCTCCACCGCTTATAATTTGGAATAGCACCTCTTCCTTCTGCTCTTGTTATAATTGCTTCATTAAAATTGTAACTTCCATGAATATAGTCGCATAACTTTGGCAACTCTCCGTATTTTAAATAATATTCATCTACTTTAGAATCTAATAATTCTATATCTGTTGTTATGTTTTGTACTTCTCTCATCATTAATTGATTCTTTGTATTGAATATTATTGCTCCTGTTATTACTAATATTATAATAACTGTAACACCTAAAGAAATTATTGTAACACCTTTATTATTTCTAAAATTCATATTTTTCTCTTCCTTTATTAATTTTTTTCTTTACATATACTTGCATATTTTTTTAGTTTTTCGTTAACTAAATAATTCACCGTACCTGCTGGGTAATTACCTAATCTGTTTTTCTTTCCAGCTGGAACTCCTGTTAATACTTCAATTCCTTCGTCTATATTTGAAACTGCATATATTTTAAATAAGCCATTTCTTACACTTTCTACTATTTCATTTGGAAGTTGTAGATTTCTAACATTTTGAGTTGGTATCATAACTCCATGACTTCCATCTAAGCCCCTCATTTTGCAAATTTGATAAAATCCTTCTATTTTTTCATTAACTCCACCTATAGGCTGAATTTCACCTTTTTGATTAACTGAACCTGTTACAGCAATTGCTTGATCTATTGGCATTTCGGATAAACTAGAAAGTAAGCCATAAAGCTCTGTACTAGATGCACTATCTCCATCTACACCATTGTATAATTGTTCAAAGCAAATACTTGCAGTTAAATTAAGTGGATGGTCTTGAGCGAATCTTTGTCCTAAAAATCCTGATAGTATTAAAATTCCTTTTGAATGTGACGAGCCAGACATTTCTACTTCTCTTTCTATGTTTATAATGCCTTCTTTTCCTGTATAAGTATTTACTGTTATTTTAGCTGGTTTTCCAAATGTATAATCTCCAATTGACATTACTGTAAGTCCATTTAATTCTCCAATCCTTTGACCAGTAGTATTAATTAAAAGATTTTGGTCTTTTATCATTTGAGAATATCTTTCATCATATTTCTTTACCCTTTGCTTGCTCTCTACAAGTGCTTTTTCTATAAAGTTTTCTGTAATTAATTTAGATTTGGCCATTTTTGCCCAAGTTGATGCTTCTGCAACTATTATGAAAATATCATTAAATGCTGTTGATATTTTTCTTTGGTCTCCAACCATTTTTGAAGCATATTCAACAATTCTAGACATTGCATATTTATCTAATGGTAGCAGTTCTTCTTGTTCACAATAGTCATGTATAATTCTTGCTAAATTATTAACATTTTCTCTAGTTATAGGAGCTTCATCTTCCCATTCTACTTTAATCTTGAATAGTTTTCTAAAATCTTCATCCATTGAAAATAAAGTATAATATATATTTGCATCTCCTATTAACAATACTTTTAAATCTAATGGAATTGGTTCTGGTTTTAAAGATACCATTACCATTGAAGAACGTTGTTCATTGGCACTATCTATTGATATTTCTTTTATTCTTAATACCTTTTTTAGATTTTCGTAACATACAGGGTTTTGCAATAAATCTTTAGCTTGAAACATAATATATCCACCATTTGCTTTTTGTAAAAGCCCTGCTTGTAACATTGTGTAATCTGTTTTTAATGCTCCATAAAAGTTTTCGTATTCTAATTTTCCAAAAATATTACTAAATGAATAATTTGAGTCCATTATAACTGGAGCACCTTTTAAATTGCTGTTATCTACGAATAAATTTACTCTATAATTTAAACATGGATCACGTGGTTGTTGCATAGGATTTTGCATTTGTTGCTGATTTTTTTCATTGTCATCTTCTAAAAATTTAGGTACATTTTTTAAAACATCTTGCTTAACTTCATTTAAGAAATTATTTATTTTTTTATTTCTTCTATAACGAGATTTTAAGTAATTTATGTGAACATTAACTGTTAATAGTGCAACATTCGATTGCCATTCTGATATTTTTTTATCTGATTCTCTTTCTATATTTTTTATTTCTCCAATTGCATCCATTATCATTTGTTGAACTATTTCTGATTTTTGCTCATATTCTGATTTTATATTTTCTTCTAATTTGTCAAATTCTTCTTCTTTTAAAGCTTTTCCTTCAAATACAGGCATCATATATATTCCATTTTGTGCTGATTTAACTTGAAAATTAAATTTCAAAGCTTCATTTCCAAGTTTATTCATTAAACTTTCTCTTTTTTCTTCATATTGCTTCTTTATCAATGCCTTTTCTTTTTCAAAATCATCATTATTAAATGTAGCTTTAATATCTTTTTTTATCTCTTTAATAAAGCCATCCATACTTTCTTTAAATTCTCTTCCTTGTCCTGCGGGAAGACTTACTGCTATTGGCTCATTTGGATTTTCAAAATTATATATATAACACCAGTCTTGTGGTACCTTTTTCTTAGGTGCAATTTTATCTAAATAATTTTTTGTGTACATAGTTTTTCCTACACCACTTGGTCCTTCTATATATAAATTATATCCTTTTCCTTCTACATTAACTCCAAATTCTAATGCTTTAATACCTCTTTCTTGTCCAATTCCAGTACTTATAGACTTTAACTTTTCGGTTGTTTCAAAATCAAACATATTAGGATTACATGTCATTTTTAAATTTCTATAGTTTACTTCATATTTGCTTCTCATTAGTTACCTCCAATCTTACATGTTTATTATATACAAATTGTTTTTTTTTATCAAGTATATATTGAAAATAAATTATATTTTTTGTAACTATTCAGACTTTTGATTATTTTCCCCGTACATAAACGTGGTTTTATAGTAACAATTTTTTTCAATAAATCTTGTATTTTATCAAATTTCGTAGTAATATATATACATAAGAATTTTGGAGGGAAAATATGTATAAAATTAGTATAAATTCAACTAGTCCCGATAATACAATAAAAATTGGTCAGAATTTAGCTAAACTTCTTAGCAAAGGTGATGTAGTTGTTTTAAGTGGTGATTTAGGTGCTGGAAAAACTAAATTTGTAGAAGGTTTTTTGCATAATTTCGGTTTACAAGATGAAATATCTAGTCCCACATTCAACATAATAAATGAATATATTTCTTCAGATAATAACATATATCACTTTGATGTATACAGATTAGAAGATTCAGATGAATTTTACGCTATAGGTGGAGAAGAATATTTCGAAAAAGGAATATGTCTTATTGAATGGGGAGAATTAATTTCAGATGTTTTGCCTAAAGATTATATTCATATTACAATAAATAAAGATTCTAAAAATGAAAATTTAAGAATTTTTGTATTTAAAGTAAATGATGATTCTAAATATATTGATGTATTGAATAAAATCAAAGTTTTAGATTAAAAGGAGGCTTTAAAATGAAAATTTTAAGTATAGATACATCTAGCAATATTTGTGGAGTTGCTGTTTTAGAAAACGATAAACTTTTAAAAGAAGTTTCTCAAAATAATGGTCTTACACATTCAGAAACATTAATGCCAATAATAAAAAACACATTATCAGAACTTAATATTACATTAAATGATATTGACCTAATTGTTTGTGATAAAGGTCCTGGTTCATTTACAGGTATTCGTATAGGTGTTGCAACTTCAAAAGCATTCTCTGATAGTTTAAATATAACTGAAATCGGAATTAGTTCATTAGAAGCTTTAGCTTATAATGTAAAAAATGACGGTATAATCTGTTCTTTAACAAATGCAAAAAATAACAATGTTTATATTGGCGTTTTTGAAAGAATTGATGGTAATTATATTTTAAGGCGTAATTTTTCAACAGAGAACATCTCTGATTTATTAGCTGAATTTAAAGATTCCGAATACTCCATTACATTTGTTGGAGATGGAGCTGTAAATAATAAAGAAACTATTTTATCTATTTTACCTAATAAAAGTTTATTTGTAGATAATAACGATTTATCTGCGTACAATCTTGCACTTGCAGGATTAAGTCATTTTAATAACGAGGATATACTTGATGTTATGCCGCTTTACCTTCGTAAACCTCAAGCAGAAAGAATGCTTGAAAATAAATTAAAGAAAGAGTAAATAAAATTTATGAAAAATATTGTCGTAGAAAAATTTACAATTAAAGATTTAAATGAAATAAAAAACACATTACAATCGGATTTTGATGATTTTTGGACTTATAGCATTTTAGAAAATGAATTAAAAAATACATCTTCTATCTATATTTGTTGTAAATATAAAGCCGAAATTGTAGGATTTGCTGGAATCTCTATTGTTTTAGACACTGCAGAATTAAATAATATTGTCATAAAAAAAGCAGAAAGAGGAAATGGTTATTCCTCTCTTCTTCTTAAAGAACTTATTAATATTGCTACTCAAAACAAATGTAAATTTTTGAATCTTGAAGTTGCTTCAAATAACAACGTTGCAATCAGTCTTTATAAAAAATTTGGTTTTAATCAAGTAGGACTTCGACCAAATTATTATAATGGAACAGATGCTTTGCTTCTAACTCTAAAAATATAAAAATATATTTTATTAATTGAACAGCAGATGTAATTTTTTCATCATTTCAAAATTTTTTTAATTTTTAGAAAAAACTATTGACAAACATCAAAAAATACTATATACTATTTTTTGTAATTGAGTTTTGCTCCTTTAGCTCAGTTGGTCAGAGCAACCGGCTCATAACCGGTGGGTCCAAGGTTCAAGTCCTTGAAGGAGCACCAAATATTAAAGAAAGCACGTTATTTAGTGCTTTCTTTTTTATTATTTTCTTAATCATTATTTCATTTTCTTCTTAATTTTCTATAACTCTTCTTTCTCTTCGTTTTCCTCTTCATTGTATATTTCAAAATCAATATATCTAAGTAATTTACTTGCATATTTTACTCTTATAGTTACTTTATCTCCTATTGAATATGTTTTTTTGGTATGTTCTCCAATAATTGATTTCTTACATATTCTGCTATTTTCTTTTCATTTTTACCTACCGTGTCTACGTAGTATCCACGGCACCAAAAACTTCGCTGCCCGAATTTGTATTTCAAATTCGACCACCTCTGGAAAATTATGAGGCTGCTTTTGCCCTTTAATATTCCCATAAATTTTGATACTGATAATTTTGGTGGTATTGATACAAACATATGCACATGGTCTGGGCAAACTTCAGCCTCTATAATTTTCACTTCCTGCCAATCTGAAATATCTCGCAATATTTTTCCTATTTCTAGCCTTTTCTGCCCATAGAAAATTTTTCTCCTATATTTTGGAGTGAATACTATATGATACTTGCAATTCCATTTTGTATGTGATAAACTTGCTATGTTATCAATAGTATCTGCTTCATTTTTATTTTTCTTTGAAAATATACTATTCATAATCCAAATCTCCCTTCATTTTATATTATCTTTATGTGTCGAATCATATTGATTTTATATCATGAAGGGAGATTTGTCTACTACAAAGCTAAAGCCTACATGACTACCGGCATAGCCGGAAGTATATTTACAATAAAAAAGAAGTCAACATTGACTTCCTTAATACATATTCTTTATTTTTTTAATTCATTGCTTACCATTTTGAACGATTTGTTAGTAGTATTATATTCTAGTTTTATATTTCGCACTGATAATTTTATTAATCAAATATTTAAATTAAAGTAATTCTTTTCTCAATTCTTCTGAACTTTTTTCAGATAAAAACGCAGGTGGAATGTCAAAAATTGTTTTTGCTCCATACCATCCGTTTTTGTTCATTCTATAAGTAGCCCTTGCAAGTGCAAGTAATACTGAAGAAGTAAACTCAGGATTAGAGTCAAGTTTTAATGAATATTCTATAATATGTTTATTTCCTTCTCCTGTTTCACCACTGTGAATTACAAAACCACCATGTGACATCTTACTGTGATTTTTCATTAATTCTTCTTCTGTGATAAAATGAACTGTAGTTTTATATTCATCAAAATAATTTGGCATAGTTTTTATTTCATTTTCAATTTTTTCTTTATCTGCGCCTTCTTCTGCAACAACAAAACATTCTCTTAAATGTTTTTCTCCTGTTGCAAGTTCAGGATTTTCTCCAGCTCTTACTCTATTCATTGCGTCTTCTATTGGAATAGTATATTGTCTTGCATCTTTTACACCTTCAATTCGTCTAATTGCATCAGAGTGACCTTGGCTTACGCCTTTTCCCCAAAAAGTATATGTTTTTCCATTTGGTAAAATTGAATTTGCATATAATCTCATTAAAGAAAACATTCCTGGATCCCATCCACCTGAGATAACACAAGTTTTATTTGAAAATAAAGCACTTTCATTTACTTTTTCATAATACTCTGGAATTTTTGCATGTGTATCAAAACTATCTACTGTATTAAATAATTTTGCAGCTACAGGTACTTGTTCAGGTAAATCAGTTGCAGAACCACCACACATAATCATAACATCAACTTTGTCTTTCCATTCTTCCATTTCATTTATGCCAAGTACTGGTGTATTTGAAGCTATTTTTAAAGTACTTGGTTCTCTTCTTGTGAAAATTCCTACAAACTCCATATCTTTTGATTTTTTTATTTCACTTTCGATACTTCTGCCTAAGTTTCCATAACCACAAATCGCAATTTTAATTTTTTTCATATAAAACCTCCAATAATTTTATCTTTTAAATTATCTTTCTTCAGAGTTTTCTAATTCTTTAATTGAAAATTTAATATTTTTTTATTTTTTGAAATCCTAATCCATCATTTTCACATTGTAATGTTTCAATAATTTTTTTCTTATTTTTTTTGTTATTTATTTCTACTTTCAAACTATCTAGAAAAAACTTATTTTTTACTTCTTTATTTTCTTTAGGAGGTTCTATTCTTTTTATTTCGCTTTTTTTAAATAGTTTATTAATAAAATTCTTTAAAATATTTATTAAATTCATTTATCTTTCCCCCTCCTCCTTATCTGCTACTTTTCCAGAAGTTTGATTTAAATCTTTTTCAACATCTATTGCCCCTTTTTCCCATGGTCTTAATCCTTGTGTTTTTTTCATATCCTCTTCATAACATTCATAATTTTCTATAAAATTTTGTTTATTTAATTTTATAAATTCTCCTATTGCAGGTTCAGCTACATAAAATACATTTTTTTCATTTTCCATTTCACAATATATATATACTAATGGCTTCTTATTTTCATCATTCCTGTTGTATACTCTGTTTACGACAATCTTTTCAAAATCCATTTCTGGATGATCTAGTATATTTCCTGCTAAAATAGATATTGTAGAGTCTTGACACTTATAAAAATCAGGGTGCATTTCTTGTAGTAGTTTTAATTGTTCTGATAATTTTTGCTCTACAGGAACATCCTTTCTGGCTATTTCGTCTGATACTTTCATCATATCTGTAATAGGAAAATTTCCATTCTCTTTAGCTAGACCAATACTCTTATAAACATCTCTTAAAACCTCTTCTTCTATTTCTATTGTAGATGTTGTAGATAATTCATCATTTTTATGACATGCTTTATCTGTTCCATCACTCAATATATCAAACTTTCTTATCTCTTCATAACTTTTCAAAAAAAGATTTGGATAAGCATCATATCTATGTGAAGTTAAATTCCATGTTGGATCTAAGATTGAGTCCCCATTAACATATGTACCATCTTTTTTAGGAATATTAATATTTTTTACTTTTAAAAAACTATGTGTTTTCGATTTTACCATTTCAGCTTCTATTCCTACATGTTTTAACATATATTGTTCAAGTTGAGCTATTCCATTACATACACCATAACCCGAGTCTATAATTCTCCATAAGGCTCTCGCAGAAAAGTCATCTGATACTTCTGTGTCAAAATCCGGAGTATAGCTTACTTTTTTTCCTATTTTGTTGTCTATATATGCTATTTTTTGAACATCAGACCAATTTGGTGGAATTGCATCTATTACTTCTTTTATCCATTTTTCAGAATTTATAAATTCACTTGTTGTCGAATAAGTTAAATCTAGTTTATCATGTACCTTTGCATTTGGACATATTTTTGCTAATTCTATTAATCTTTCATGCTTTTCAATAGGCACATTTTGTGGCCTAATACTAATTAATTCATCTAATCCTTTATATTTATCTAAATCTCCATCTAAATCAATTATTATTTTTCCTAAATCTTTGGAAAATTTATCTTCATATTTTACAGTTGACATTTCTAATACTTCAAGATATCTTTCACTCATATTAGTTCTATCAACTCTTTCTTTAGCTTCATCCTTTAAAACAACAAGACATTTTAATTTATCTTCCAATTTCATATCTGTTTTATCCATTTTAGATATAAATTTAACCTGGTTATCTTCTGTCATATTTTCAACAATACTATATATGCCAGTATCAGTTTGTTGTAAAAATTTTGAGTTTTTATGTATAAAATCCAACAAATTGTTTATATCAAATTCTGATAAAACATCTTTTATATCGTATTTATTAAAAGGATATTTTCCAGATAATAACACTTCTTGTTTTTTTTCATCTGAACATCTTTTTAAAATTTCAGTAACATTATATGAATCCAACTCATATTTATCAGCAAAATCCATGCGCTCATCTTCATCTCGTAACGTAATAATAAAATCCTTAATTCTATATGAATCTTTTCCGACTAAAGATACTAAATGTTCTTTATCATTTAATAAATCTTTCATTGAATCATTTTCCAATGTTTCAATAATTCTGCTATAATCATATTCATCTAAATTAAATAAAGCTTTCCATTTATCATTATATAAAAAATCTATTTTTCCTTTATCACTTAATGTATTAATAACTCTAACAAATTCAAACGCACTAAATTTTTCCAATAAATCACTATCTAGAATACATTGTAATTTAAGTTTATCCTCATTAATAGATTCTAAAACTTCTTTTCTAGAATAAATACTTATTTTTTGAAATCTCTCTATAAAGCTAACTTTTTCCTCATCATTAAACACTTCTTTAACTATATCTATTAATATTATCATTGAAAAGTTCAATTCGCCTGATATTTCTATTAGAGCGTTTATTTTATCGTTTTTATTAGTTATGTATTCTTTAAATTCTTTTGAATTCATATTAAATAATTTCTCCTGTTATTTTTCTTCATACTTTTTATGTATTTTCATAATTTCATTATCCATTTTATTAATTATCTTCGCATATTTGACCATTTTTTTAGAATCTGCTTTTGAAAGCTTATTTTTTGCTTTATATTTTAATTTATGTTCTGTACTTGACCAAAAGTCCATTGCCATTGTTTTAATTTGGATTTCGGTTTTTACATTTGCAAATGCATCACCAATATTAACAGGTGTTTGAGCAATAATATGATAGCCTGAATAACCACTCTTTTTTGGTTTAGTAATATAATCCTTTTTTTGCAAAATTTCTAAATTAGGATTTTCTTCTAAAATTTCTACTACTTTTGGTATATCACTCTTAAACGGGCAAACTACTCTTATTCCTGCAATATCGTCTACATTTTCTATTAAATTTTTATAATTTAAATCATACTGTTTTCTTTTCATCTTTTTAATGATGCTATCTGGTGTTTTTATTCTGCAATTTATGTTGTTTATAACATCATATTGATAGTTGTTGCTTAAGTTATCTTTTATATCTTCTAAATCATCTCTTACTTGAACCATTGCCATTTCATAAATTCTCATTATCTTTTGAAATTCTTGTTCTTTTACATTTATCGGGACTAATTGATTAGAAGCAAGTGTTGGTACTTCCATAGCGATCCCTCCTCGAATTTTATTTTATTAATATATTGTAATGTAACAATGATTGTATTATGTTTTTTTAGTGAAATATTTTTCTATTTGGATTATATCATATTGCTTTTTTTTTTGCAATAATATATAATTCTTTATATGAAAGGACTTGATTGTATGATACTTGAAACAGAGAACCCACCATATTTAAATGATTTTTTAGATTATATGATAACTATTCAAAATAAATCGAAAAATACTGTAAAAGAATATAATTACGATTTAGCTACATTTTTAAGGTTTATAAAAATGCATTTTAAATTAACCGATGAAACAGATTTAAAAATGATAGAATTTGCTGATGTTACAATAGATACTTTAAAAAAAGTAAAACTTGAAGATTTACATGCTTTTTTGGGATACCTAACCAAAAACTTTAATAGTAAAGCAACAACTCGCTCTCGCAAAGTTTCAAGTTTAAGAATATTTTTTAATTATCTTTGTCAAAAAAATTTACTTGAAATAAATCCAACTCAGAATTTAGAAACACCTAAAATTGGAAAAAGACTACCTAGATATTTAACACTAGAAGATAGTAAAAAACTTTTAGATATTGCATCAAATGAAGATAATAGAAATAGTGAAAGAAATTATGCTATCACTACCCTATTTTTAAATTGTGGAATGCGTTTGTCTGAACTTGTTGGAATTAATTTAACAGATATTGTTTGGGATGAATGTCAAATGAATGTTATAGGAAAAGGAAATAAAGAAAGAACTATATATTTGAATAAAGCTTGTATCAGAGCCTTAGAAGATTATATAAGAGTTAGACCTAAAACTGGACTAAAAGCTGATGCAGAAAAAGCTTTATTCTTAAGCGAAAGAAAGCAACGTATTTCTCGTAGAATGGTTCAGGAAATAATATATAGTGAATTAAAACAAGCTGGACTAGATACAACAAAATTTTCAGTCCATAAATTAAGACATACTGCAGCTACTCTTATGTACCAATATGGTCAAGTTGATATTCGAGCATTGCAAGAACTTTTAGGTCACGAAAGTATATCTACTACAGAAATTTATACTCATGTTAGCAATAATCAAGTAAGAGACGCTGTTGAGAGAAATCCTTTGGCGAATTTATAATGGAAAAGAGAACCGTCCCATTTTCCAGGCGGTTCTATTTTTTTAATAATTCTGCCAAATTTGCCATCCATTTAATTGCATTCTCATAAGTCGCAACATCTTCTAAATCCACATCTACCATTTTTAGTAATTCAACAGACTTCTTTGTACAACCTTGTTTTAACATGTCTATATATCTTTCGACATATCCTTCTTTGTGTTCTAAAATATTTTTTGCAATTACAATTGCAGCAGAAACTCCTGTTGCATATTTATATACATAAAAAGGTGTATAAAAGTGTGGTATTCTTGCCCATTCATATTTTATTTGTTCATCTATTACAACATCTTCTCCAAAATATTCTTTATTTAAATCATAATATATTTTATTTAAATCCTCACTTGTAAGCATTTCTCCCGCTTCTATTTTTGAATGTACAATTTTTTCAAATTCTGCAAACATTGCTTGTCTATAGAATGTAGCTCTGAACATTTCCATTAATTCATATATAAGTTCTTTTTTCTTATTTTCATCTTTTTCATTATTTATTTGATACATTGCAAGTAGAATTTCATTAGTAGTTGAAGCAATTTCAGCAACCATTATTGTATAATTTGCATCTATTACATTTTGATTTGTGTTTGAATAATATGAATGCATTGCATGTCCAAGTTCATGGGCGATTGTACTTACATCTCTTTTTTTATTCACAAAATTTGTTAAAACAAATGGATGCACACCATATACTCCCATACTATATGCTCCGCTTCTCTTATTCTCTTTTTCATAAACATCTATCCAATTATTATCAAAAGCTTCTTTTAATTTTGAAATATACTCTTCTCCAATTACAGATAGAGCATCAAGTACTTGCTTAGAAGCTTCTTCATAAGAAATATTGTCATCTTCTACCTCTATTGGATTAACATATATATCATATAAATGCATCTCATCTTTACCAAGTAAGTCTTTTTTTATTTTCATAAACTCATGATTAACATTTAAATTTTTATGAACCGCTTCTATCAAAGCATCATAAACCTTTATTGTAGCATCGTCATGGTCTACTGCTTTCTCTAAAGAAGAATTATATTTGCGTAATCTACTACTAATAGTTGAAGATTTAACTTTTGTAATGTATAGCTCACCTATAGTATTTAAAAACTCACTATATTTTTTATACATCAAGTTAAATGCTTGCTTACGCACCTCTTCATTCTTATCTTTTAAATAATATGTGTAATTGCTATCAGTTAGTTCTACTTCTTCCCCATTACTATTTTTTAATTTACCAAACTTAAACTCTGTATTTGTTAATATATCAAATGTATCTTCCATACTTGAAAAAACTTCAGAATAATTTGCTAAAAGTTCTTCTTCTTTTTCAGATAATATATGTTCTTTTTCTTTTAATATTTCCTCTAATTCTCTCCTATATCTTTCAAGTCTAGTATCATTATTCATAAAAGATAAAAGTTTCTCATTTTCTATTCTCGTAATTTCTGGAGTAATAAATGCAGTTGCTTTCTCAAATTCTGTTCCTACATTTTCTACTGTCTTATATAACTTAATATTATTTGAATTTGCCATGTCTAAATGATAGCTTAACATTCCATAACTATAGAATCTTTCGTATATTTCTAAAGTCTCTTCATAAAGCCTATAACAATTATATAGATTATCTGCACTTTCTCCTAACCTTCCTTTGTACTTCCCTATCTCTTTAAGTTTATTTAGTATTTGCTTTTTAGCATCATTAAACTCCTCTTTTGTTTTAAATATATCTTCTAAATTCCAATTCATAATTAAAATCTCCTTCCATTATTTTGCAAGTTCATATATAGCTTTTGCATATATCTTACATGCTAAAATTATTTTATCAATATCTACAAATTCATTTGCTTGATGGCACATATCTTGGTCACCTGGAAAATTTGCGCCAAATGATATACAATTTTGAAAAGCTCTGGCATAAGTTCCTCCACCTATTGCAATTGGTTCAGCATTTGAATTAGTCTTTTTATTATATATATTACAAAGTAATTTCACTAAATCATTGTCTTTAGGTATAAATAAAGGTTCCTGTTTTCCTGCAATACTCGATTCTAATTCATATGCATTGGCTTTTTCAGAAATAATATTTGCAACTTCTAATATAGGTGTATTTACTGGAATTCTTAGATTAATTCCTATTTGCAATAAATTATCATCATTACTAAATTTTCCTACATTTAATGTGAGTTTTCCAGATTCATCTTCAAAGTCTATACCCAAAGATTCACCATTAAATTCCATTCCAATATGTTTTTCAAAAAAATCCAACGTATTTATATTATAATTATAATGTTTGTAAATTCTATTTAATAAAACAATCATTTGAGAAATTGCATTTTTACCAAGGTCAGGATGAGCTGCATGTGCTTGTATACCTCTAGATACTAGACAAATGTTCTCCTTATCTGTTGAATAAGAAATATCATAATTAAGTTCTTTAATCGTATCATCTATAAATTTTATGCACTTACCTGTTTCTATCTTTACTGAATTTAATTTCAAATTTACACTACAATACTTTGGAACAACATTAATAGCATTATTCTTACAATCTATTTTTGTTATCTTTATAGGCAAACTTTCATATTTTGTATAATCTTCTTTTAAATATATTGTTGCGATTCCCTTTTCTGCATATATGCATGGAAAATCGGCATCTGGGCTGAATCCAATTGTAGGATGTTCTTCTTTTTCTTTATAATGTTTTATACATTTCCACCCTTTTTCTTCATTTAGTCCCAATATTAAACGAACTCTTGAGTTTATTTTTAAATTGTCTTTCACTGCCTTCATAGCATAAAGTGAACTAATTACAGGGCCTTTATCATCAATTGTACCACGTCCAAATATTTTTCCATCTCTTATACTTGCTTCAAATGGTGGTGTATCCCATCCATCACCACTTGGTACTACATCTAAGTGTCCTATAATTCCAACTAGATTTTCACCTTCTCCAAATTCTATATAACCACAATAATTATCTATATTTTTCGTTTTAAAGCCTAATTGTTTTCCTAAGTTTAAAATGTATTCTAATGCATTTTTACAACCTTCTCCAAAAGGTATTTCTGGATTTTCTGTTTCCTCTGAAACACTTGGAATATTGACTAAATTGCATATTTCTTTTACAATATCATTCTTTAAATTATCTATATATTGATTTAACATCTATTCATCTCCTTTAATTATTGAGGTTATTATATTATAAAATATATTAAAATACAAGTAAAAATATTTACAATAATTCTCTGAAAATCATATTATATAATATATTGTAAAATGAAAGGAGGAAATGATGAAATTTGGAAGTTATAAATAAAAAAATAGGATTTGTACTTACAGGTTCATTCTGTACATTTAAAAAAACTATACCACAAATTAAAAAGTTAAAAAATCTAGGAGCTGATATTATACCAATAATGTCTTTTAATAGCTATAATTTAGATACAAAATTCGGAAAAGCCAAAGATTTTATTAAAGAAATTGAAGAAATATGTAGAAAAGAAATAATTCATACTATACAAGATGCTGAACCTATTGGTCCAAAACATTTAACTGATATTATGATAGTTGCACCAGCGAGTGGAAACACAATGTCTAAACTTGCTTGTGATATTATAGATACACCTGCTACTATGGCAGTAAAATCACACCTAAGAAATAATTTGCCTGTTGTAATTGCTCCATCTACTAATAACGGACTTGGAGCAAATATGGTGAGTATTGCTAAACTTATAAACAGAAAAAATTACTATTTTGTTCCATTTAGGCAAGATAATCCTCTTACTAAACCTCGTTCTATTGTTTTTGACCCTGAATACATTGTTAAAACAATAGAATTGGCATTAGATGGCGAACAAATTGAACATATACTATTATAAAAGGACTCCCTCAGTGGAGTCCTCACTTTAATACATTTCAACAATTGCATGAATTTTGCTTTCTTCTCTATTCTTTATAGTAACAATATGTTTATTATCTTCCATAGTATAGTAAATTTTAACTGTCTCACCTAGTTTAATTTGATGTTTATAATTTATTCTTAAATTATTTAACTCATTACCAAAATATACTTCATCAGGTAATATCTCATTTGCAAGTTTTAGATACACTAAATTGTTCATATGTTTGTTTACATCAATATTTTCTCTTCTTACTTGATATTCTATCATCTTTTCATAAGATGTAGGTTCTTTTAATTTAGTAATTTTATCTTCAACTTTTTGCAAATCACCCTCAGGTTCAAAAAGTTTTAGCATCTCTTCATCTAATTTAACTATTTTTCTTTGCTCAAAATTGTAAAATAGCCATTTTGATGATGCTGTAGCAATTAACTCGTCTTTTTCATCATAAACTTCAAAATTACGATAACAATGAAAACAAGGTTTATCTATAGGAAGAGCATAAGTTTTTACTTTAACAACATCATTAAACTTAAGTCTTTTTTTAACTTCTAGATTCCAATCTAAAATTAAAAATGCGCCCTTATTTTTTTCTATATCTTCTACGCCGTATCCAACAAGTCCAGAATGATATGTAGCAATATCTTCTAGAAAAGCTAAAATTCCATAATTAGTTAATTCATTTTTAATTCCTGCTTCTCTTAATCCTAATCTAAATGTTTGTTCAATTTTCATTTTTTAATCTACCTCTCTTTTTGGGACGGAGGAAAAAAGTAACCTCCGTCCATTATCTAGTCTTAGTACCCTGGTTTTTCTAATAACCTAAACATATTCTTCTTATACTCTTCTACACCTGGTTGGTTAAATGGATTAACTCCTAAAATATTTCCTGAAATTCCACATGCAAGCTCAAAGAAATATATTAATTGTCCTATATTTTCTTCATTTAATTCATCAAGTGTAATCATTATATTTGGAACTCCACCTGAAACATGAGCTTCAATTGTTCCTTCCATTGCTTTTTTATTAACGTAATCTAAATCTTTACCAGCTAAATAATTTAAGCCATCTAAGTTATCATCATCCATTTTTATCTTTAAATTTGAAATTGGTTTCTTTATATTAATAACTGTTTCAAACAAATTACGTTTTCCATCTTGTACATATTGTCCCATAGAATGTAAATCTGTTGTATAATCTACTCCTGCTGGGAAAAGTCCTTTTCTATCTTTTCCTTCACTTTCTCCATAAAGTTGTTTCCACCATTCTATAAAATAATGCATTTTTGGTTCATAATTTACTAATATTTCTATGTTTTTATCATTCTTGTATAAAATGTTTCTTGCAACAGCATATTGATAACATTCATTGTATTTTAAATTACTATCTGCATATTTTTCTTGTGCAATTCTTGCACCATTCATTAATTTTTTAATATCTACACCAGCAGCAGCAATTGGAAGTAATCCTACTGCAGATAAGACTGAAAATCTACCACCAACATTATCAGGAACGACGAATCTTTCATATCCTTCCATTTCTGATAATGTTTTTAATGCTCCTCTTTCTTTATCTGTTGTAACATAAATTCTACTTCTTGCTTCATCTATTCCATATTTGTTTTCTAATATCTCTCTAAAAATTCTAAATGCAATTGCTGGTTCTGTAGTAGTTCCAGATTTAGATATTACATTAACAGAAAAATCTTTATCTCCAATTATTTCTATTAAATCATTAAGATATGTTGGACTTAAATTATTTCCAGCAAATAAAACTAGTGGATATTTTCTTTTTTCATTTAATTTCATATTCTCAAAAGTATTTGAAAGTGACTCTATAACAGCTCTTGCGCCAAGATACGAACCACCAATTCCAATAACTATCAAAATATCCGACTCTTTTCTTATCTTTTCTGCTGCCTTTTGAATTCTTTTAAATTCTTCTTTGTCATAATTTGTTGGTAATTCTAGCCAACCTACAAAATCATCTTCATCATTTGCTCTCCTATGTAAATCCTTATGAATATTTTCTAATTGTGATTTATATTTCATAATTTCTTTTTCATCTATTTTTGCTTCTTGTAAATTTAATTTTAACATTTTTATCCTTCCTCTCTGTACTAAAAAATACTTTTATTTAAGTACAAACACATTGTATCAAAACACAAAAAAAATAGCAAGATTTTTTATAAAACACTTGCTATTTTTTATTATCTTTTATATTTAAGCATTTGCTGCTGTTTCTTCTACTACAGGATATACACTAACTTGTTTTTTGTCTCTTCCTTTTCTTTCAAATTTAACTTTACCATCAACTAATGCATAAAGTGTATCATCACTTCCAATACCAACATTAGTACCTGGATGTACGTTTGTTCCTCTTTGTCTTACTAGGATATTTCCTGCTAGAACGAATTGACCATCAGCTCTTTTTACACCAAGACGTTTTGATTCACTATCTCTACCGTTATGGCTGCTACCTTGACCTTTTTTATGAGCCATGTTTTTTCACTCCTTCCAGTTTTTGAATTTATATTTCTATTAATAAAATTCTAATTTTGATTAAGCATTAGCTGTTGCTTCAACTTTAGCTTCTTTTTTTGCTTCAGTTGCTTTAGTTTCAGCTTTTTTTGCTGTTGCTAATTTGATTGATGTAATTTCAACCTTTGTGTATGGTTGTCTGTGTCCTTGTTTCTTTCTTTCATTCTTTTTTGCTTTCATTTTGAAAACAATGATTTTTTTGTGTTTTCCATGAGAAACAACTTTTCCTTCAACCTTTACACCTTTAACATAAGGATTTCCAACTTGTACTTTTCCATCTTCAGATACTAAAATTACGTTATCGAATGTAATTTTTTTACCTTCTTCAGCTTCTAATTTTTCGAAAAATACAACATCACCTTCTGCTACTTTGTATTGTCTTCCACAGCTTTCAATTATTGCGTACATTTTAAATGCACCTCCCTTTTCGTATACTCGCTAATCCTTAAAAAAGGTAGTTAAATGTTTCATAACTTTTATGTACCTTGACTAAGCGGATTACAATTAAATATTCTATCATATTTTTGTATACTTGTCAATTATTTTTTGGTATAATTTTGCATTTTTTTGAAAATAATATAATAAAATATTAAAAAAGGTATTGACTTTTTATTTTTTTCGTACTATAATAGATTTTGACATCGCGGGGTGGAGCAGTTGGCAGCTCGTCGGGCTCATAACCCGAAGGTCGTAAGTTCGAGTCTTACCCCCGCAACCAAATTAAAGCTAAGAACTAAATCTTAGCTTTTTTATTTTTCCATAAAAGAATAAACAAATATATAAATATCAACACTAAACTTATTATATCCATAAATGAAATACTAAATTTAGCATAATAACTTACAATCATATATGTTACGTATATAATTTCTGATAGTGTTGCTGCATAAATTGTATTCATTAAAGACTCTTTGAAAGTCCATTTGAATTTTGCTAATTTCGTAGCAAGCCACATTCCTGCAGAAATGAGTATTATATATATAAAATAGATAAACGTAATCATTACTAAATAAATAATCCAGAACTGTGCAAAATAATAAGTAGCTGATGAATGATTTCTTAAATATTCTATTAAATGAGTTTTTGTATATTCTATAGATTTATCTTTTATATACTTGTCTGAGATTTCTGAATAGTTATAAGTTGTTATTCCTTCTTCGTTTTTACTTTCAGGATTGTACTTATTAGATATAACAATATATTTATCACTTAAAAATACTAAAACATCATTATTTTCTGTTGCTAAATCTTTATATTGATTTACCGCTTCTTGCTTTTCTAATAAAGGATTTATTACTACTGCATTTTTAAAATACTCTTTAAATTCATCTTCATTTAAAATTACAGCATCTTCGCCTTCTATTGAAAGTACGTTATCTTTGAATTTCATTCGTGGCAATTTTTCATCTAGATATGAAATAGCTTTATTTGAAATTGAAATCTGTAAAATGGTTGCAAATATAGCTAGTATTATAGCTAGCCATAAAGTCAATGTTAAAATATATTTAATAGATTTTCCTAATCCATCTTTTCTCATATCTTCATACTTATTAATATTTGTAATTGAATACCAAAGCTTTTTAAAGAAATTTATTTTTGTTATATTATCTTCCATTTAATTCATCCCTTTCGTTAAATATATCGACTTTTCTATATTAGAAAAGTCAGTATGGCCTTCCTAATATAGAACTATAATATCACTAATATGCAAAAAAAGCAAGTTTTCACTTGCTTTAGTTATCATTTATTGTTACATGTATAAATATAACCATATACATCAAATATATATTTATTTCAGTATATCACATTACAAATATTCTATGCATAAAAACTCCCCGCGGTAGCCGTAAGTTATGTCAAAATTTTTAATAACCTGCTCTCAAAAACAGGTGGGTGCCTACCTAAATACTCATGGGCTTCTTACTACTAATATTTTGCATAAAGTGTAAGCTTGCACGCCATACTCAGAGATTAGCCCCTCTTTAAACTTGTAGGTTCTAAAAATTCTGCCTTCACGCACTATGCAGGGTGTTTATTTATTTGTTATACTTATAATAACATATACTTTATATTTTATCAAGTAATTTATTACACTAAAATAATTTAAAATATAATACTAAAATAATTTTATCTCTTTTATAATAATTTAATCTCGCTTAATCTTAATTTTTTATCACTTGACTTTCTTTTAAAAATTATATTCTACTTTCATTGCAAACAAAATATATAATCTGATATTTTTCAGCAAACTTATTGATTACATCTAATGCTTTTTTTATTTTTTCTTCATCTAAATTAACTAGTGGATCATCTAACACAACAAAAGGTGTTTCTTCTTTAAACAATGCATTTATTAAACTAAATCTCATACAAATATAGATTAAATCTTTATATCCTGCGCTAAAATATTTTATTTCTTTTTGTGCCCCATTCACATCAATTTTTACATCTAATTTTATATCTACATTTGTGTTCATATTTTTATTATCTATTATATCTAGATATGTATTAAATCCTTGGATCATATCTTGTAGATAACTTGATGAAAAACTTTCTTTTGCTTTTTTTAACAGTTGCTCTGTATTTTTTAGTATTTCATATTTTTCTGTATAACTATTTATTTCCTCTTTTAAAGTTTCTATGTCATTTTCTAAATAGTCATACTCATCAATTTTATTCTCTAAAAATTCAATTTGATTTTTTGTTTGATTTTTTTCATCTACTAATCTATCCATTTGCGAGCCATATTCTTTAATACTATTTTTCAATTCTTCTTCAGATGCATCAGAGATTTCTTTTATATTTTGTAATTCTTCAATATTATTGTTGCTTTCAAAATCGCTCTTATCGTTTTTGGCTACTTGATATTGTTTAAAAGCATTTTCAAATTCATTTTTTTGTATTATTAATTTTTGTAATAAATTTGAATATGAATCTTCAATTACATCAAAATAATTCAAAAATTCTGTTTTTAAGTCATTTTCTAATTTTTGTTTTTTAATGATTGCATTTTGTAGAAGAGATTCCTTTTGGCTTTTCTCTATTTGTAATTTTTTGTACAAGCTAAGCTTCTCTTTTAAATTTGTTAAATTCAATATTCTTACAGAGTTGTCTTCGCTTTCAGGATAAAAACTTTCTAACACACTATTAATCTGTAAATTCATTTCTTCCTTTTCGCTTTTTGCTTCATTAATTTTTTCATTTAAATTTTTAATTGTATCTTTGCATTGTAAATATTTTTCTTTTATTTTGCTATTTTTATTTATAATAGAAAATATAGATGTAGCTATACCAATAGATATTAATATAATTCCTACATTTTTTTGTAAATTTAATGCTACGAGCAGAATTCCAATAATAAAAAATACTATTCCAACAATAATACAAACTACAGATAATTTATTTTTCTTGTTCTTCTCGATATTTATTTCATCTAATGTTTTTATAGCATTTTCTTCTTCAAGCTTTAATCTAGTTATATTATTTTCAATTTCATGTACTTTTGAGCAATAAACAATACTTTTATCAATATCATCTAATGTAACATTATTATTTTCAAATGTATTTTTTAATTCTAATAATGAATTATTATCATCTTCAGAAAAATTGTAATTATTAATCTCTATTTTGGTTTTTTCAAGTTCCTGATTTTTTTTAGTCAAAGTTTCTATTTTATTATTATCAGGAACGCCATTTGTAAAAAACTCTTTTAACTTAAGGTATTTTTTTTCAGCTAATTTATAATTTTCTATATATGTATTATATGTTTGTTTTTTAGCCAATTTACGATCTTGCTCAATTTTGTTAGCAAGTATTTTTTGTGCATTTTCTCTTTTTTCATCTAATTGCTTAATTTCTTCAATTTTTAAATTAAGTTGATTTTTTCTTACATCTAGTGCTTCAATATCTGCTTTACTATTCTCTAATTTTCTTTGTAATTCAAAAAGTTTTTCTTTATTTTCATCTATTAAGCCTCCTCTTCCTTTATCTTTTTTGAATACTTTTTTACTCTCGTTTAATCTTTTTATTGCATCTTCTGAAGTATTGATATCATTGTCACTTTCTAACACATTACCAAGTTTAGCACTTAAGCTATCTTCCATTTCTATTTGAATTTGCCCTTGAGGAATATATGTACTTCTTTCATAAGCACTTTTGTTTATTTTAAATATCTCTTCTCCTATATTCTCTGTGTAATCATTGCTTTCTAAATTTGTTGATAAATCATATAACTTGAAAGAATCTTCTGAAACTTTTTTTCCAAAAAATCTTTCTATTTTATACTTTTTGTTATTAATTTCAAATTCTATATTTCCACCATAGTTGCCACCTTGCCAAGGATAGTATTTTTTTCTATCTGACTTTTCTGTTTTTACATTAACTGCACTATCTAATCCGTAAAACATTGCTTTTATAAAAGTAGCAAATGTTGTTTTTCCAAATCCATTTTCTTCTTTTATTATATTTAAACCATCTTCAAAATTGTAGCTATAATTATGTAGTTTTCCAAAATTCTCTATATAGCATTTTATTAATTTCAATTTAAACCTCCTCTCCAGAAAGAGCTTTAATTCCAGTACTTATTATTTTGCTCTTTTGTTCATCTGTTAAATCATCTTGATTTAATACTAATCTGATAAATTCACCTTTAAGTGATATGTCATTTTGATATTTCATATAGTCTATTTTTCTAGTTGGTCTGTCTTCTATTTTTAGGAAATAAAAATTGTGTTCAAATTTTTTTGTAAAATAATCTATATCCCTCTCTTCTCCTATTTCTGCTTCTCCTCCTAAAATAATTTTAACTATACTCGTCTCTGGTATATCTTTTATTTCTTCTTTAATCTTTTCTTCTATTTGGTTGTTTTCTGTAACATCTGTTAAATCAACATTGACTTCATATAAATATCTATGAGCAAAAGGTATAAACTCTGACGAAATCGTTCCATCTTCAATATTTAATAAAACAAAACCTTTTTCTCCGCATTCGTCAAAACCTCTTCCTTCTAAACAACCAGAATAACAATATGTTCCTCTATTGTCTAATTTTGATTGTTTATATGTATGAATATGTCCTAATGCAAGATAATCTATATTTTTGTTTTTAAGCTGTTTAAGATTAATAATTTCGGCTTTGTCTTTAGAGTCTGTATCTGATTCCTGTCCATGCATTACAACAATATTAGTTTTGTTTTTTTCTAATAGTAAAGAATTGTATATTTCGTAATTAGATTGTGTTCCAAACTCAATCCCTGTAATTGTAATATCATCATAATTATATGTTGTCCAATTATAGCTATTAAAAGTTTTTAAATTCTGTGGTATCTCTTCATCTTCTTCTATAAATCCTGCTTCATCATGATTTCCTTTTAAATATACAAAATCTATATCTTTATTTGAATATATTTCATTTTTTACTATCTTTTTTGCTTTTGCAGTAATAGTTTTTTTGTCGAACATATCTCCTGCAATAATTATAACTTTTACGTCATTTTGCTTTGCATATTCAATCATTCTTTCAAATGTGATTAATATCTCATTTTTTCTTTCTCTTGCTTTTTCTTTATTTAAATTAGTTTCCATTTTTGAATCTAAATGTAAATCGCTACAGTGTATTATTTTCATACTTATCCTCTCTTATTTTGAAAAAAGGACGGTTCTCTTTTCCACTTGTTGGAAAATTGGAAGGTTCTCTTTTCACTTATTATTTTAGTATAATTATATAATATATCCTAACAAAATAGCAAAAAATTGTCAATAGTTTTTTCGAACATTTTTTTGCATTTATAATCAATCTTTAAATGGAAAAAGGGCTGGCATAAGCTAACCCTCTTCTATGTAAAAATTTGATGACAATTAAAATAGCATAAATTTTTTGTATATCTTATATTTTATTCTAAAATGTTACATAATTCCAATTAAAGTCAATACGACATTTTCATGTAACCTTTAACATTATCACAACAATAAGGAGATGTTGTATTAAACAGCACCTCCTTTTTTGTATATAATTTTGTATATACTAATAAAGCTCTACAACCTTTTTGGGAGTAGAGCTTTGAATCATCAATGCACTTTTAAAGATGTAATTACAATATTGAGTTCTCCAAAAGTTTTATTGACAAAATTGTCAGTTGCATCAACCCATAAATCTTCGCCTAATTTTCCAATTGCTATAACACTATTGTCATTTCCGAAAAGAACAGCAACCTTATCCCCTTCGTGGATATGTGCTTCCTTGAAGTTTTCTTTGAACTGATTACAGATTTTTTTTCCTTCTTCTTCAGTTTCTCCAACTCTAATAAGGGGGAGATGATTGAACTTCAAGGTTGAAGTTTTTGAAAAAGTAATACTCCAAACATAATAGCAACGATGATCGAAGTAACGAGGCTGTTCAGTTAAGCCCTCAATCCGTGCTGTTGCGATGTTAATTTCCTGACATTTCATAATTAATTCCTCCTACCAATTGTTTTATGAGAATTTATTAACTTGCTATTCTTATTATAATTCGAATAGCAATAATCATGACATTAATATTATAGCACTATTTACATAATTTTTCAATAGATTCGATAATTTTAAAAATAGAATTAAGAAACTATTACAGGTTATTAAAAAAAAATAAATTAAAATAATATTCACTTTTGTTTTCTTAAAACTCATTTATATGAATAATTACAAGTATTTCGACGAAATCTCGCTTTGGTGCCACCAAGCAGAATCGAACTGCTGACCTACGGGTTACGAATCCGTTGCTCTACCAACTGAGCTATAGTGGCAAATACATTTATAATTATAGTAGTTCAAAATTAAAAAGTCAATACAAAATTCTATGAATTTCAAGAATTCTTTTATAACTAACAAATTCTTTTACAATTATTATTCTCATTCTTTAACAATAATACTTTTTTAAGTCTCAATTTGTCACATTAATTATAATAAAATCTTTACAACTAAAGCCAAGAAGTGGGAGTATAATTTAATATACTCCCACTCCCATTAAGCAAATTATTTAAGCATACTTGCAATAAATGCAACTAAGTTAAATTTGCTGTAAATAGAAACCATAATAAGCGAAACTGTGCTCATTATCTTGATAAGAATGTCCAAAGAAGGTCCAACTGTATCCTTCAAAGGATCGCCAACTGTGTCTCCTACTACTGCTGCATGATGTTCAAAAGTACCTTTTCTTCCAAGAGATTCAATGTACTTTTTGGAGTTATCCCATGCACCACCGCTGTTGCCACAATAAATAGCCAGCATAATAGCAGAGATTGTAGAACCCATCAAAATTCCTGCTACAAATTCAGGTCCCATAATAAATCCGCTGATAACCGGAACTGCAATAGAAATAATAGACGGAAGTTTCATTTCAGCTAATGCACCTTCAGTTGCAATTCCTACGCAACGCTTGTAATCAGGCTTAGCTGTTCCTTCACGAAGTCCAGGAATCTTCTTAAACTGACGCCGTACTTCATCAACCATCTTCTTAGCAGAAGCTGATACAGCTTCAATAAGAAGTCCTGAGAAATAGTATGTCATTGCTGCACCAATAAGTAATCCAGCAAGAATCTGAGGGTTCATAAGATCAAGTATCACATCAGAATCAATAGGTGTAAATGCAAACATATATGAAATCATAAGTGACACAGCAGCAAATGCCGCAGATCCAATTGCAAATCCTTTTCCGATTGCTGCTGTAGTATTACCTACAGAATCCAGTTTATCTGTAATTGCTCTTACATCATCACCAAGATTGCACATCTCGGCAATTCCACCTGCATTGTCACTGATGGGTCCATAAGTATCAACAGATACTGTTACAGTTACAAATGATAACATGCCAACTGCTGCCATTGCAATACCAAATGTTCCAGACATGAAATATGCAAGCATAAGAGCCACACCAAGTACAACAACAGACAGTAATGTTGACTTCATTCCTACTGCCATACCCTGTGTAATTGTAATTGCAGGTCCTTCTTTTGAAGATTCAGCAATTCTTTTAGTAGGTCTGTAATCATAGCTCGTATAGATTTCTGCTATACCGCCAATTGCAATACCACTTACTACTCCCAGAAGAGCAGATACAAATGGAGATATTGTTCCTAATCTAAAAGGCAAATCTCCAAAAGATTCTCCTCTAAAGAGAATAAGTGTCATTATAAAGTTAAGTATAGCAGTCAACCCAGCCGAAATCCATGTTGCCATATTCAGTTCTCTATGAGGGTCATCTCCATCTCTTTTTGTAAAGATATAGACAAGACCTACAAGGCATGAAAAAAGGCCAATTGTGCAAAACAGAATAGGATACATATAAAGCTTTGTAAACATTGTCTTACTAAAGTCCATACCTAAAGCATTATATCTATTAAAAAGATAAATAATAAATACAATGCTACTCACGATAGCACCCATGTAGCTTTCGAGGAGGTCAGAACCAAGTCCTGCTGTATCTCCTACGTTATCACCAACACAGTCTGCAATAACTGCCGGATTTCTAGGATCATCCTCAGGAATATTTTCTTCGGTTTTTCCTACCAAATCTGCTCCCATATCAGCTGCTTTGGTATAAATACCACCACCTACACGATTGAACATTGCAACAATAGAACAACCAAGAGCATAAGATGAAAGAGTCATAGAAAAAGGCTCAAATTCAATCCCGCACCAGTTTCTTACTGAACCAAGATTGTATAACTGATCTATGAAAAGTGCAAACACAAAAACCAGTCCTACTAAGGCAAAAGCACTAACACTTATTCCCATTACAGCTCCACCACGGAGTGCAACCTTTAAGGTTTTGCCAATGTTCTTTGTTTTCCGTGCTGTATTTGTAACACAAACATTTGCAAAGGTTGCTGCTTTCATTCCAACAAATCCTGCAAGCGCACTTACAAATACGCCAATTATAAATGCAACTGTACTGGACCATTGTATAAATGTTCCAAAAGTAATTGCTAATGCTGCTACCACAAATATCAAAATACGATATTCTTTGTAAAGAAATGTGTTAGCACCTACTCGGATTGCTGCAGCAATTTCTATCATCTGCTTGGTACCTTCTTTCATATTAAGTACCGTGTGAAAATTGTATGCAGCATACATTACACCTAACATTGCTACCATGAACACAAAAACAAATAAGTTCACAATTTTCCTCCTGTCTTTTTTTGTGTGTTAATAAATAAAACAATTGCTACCTAAATTTTTTCTTTTTACATTCTCCTCCTTTTCTTTTATAAAAAATACTTAAATATAAGTATTCAACTAAAAGTTACAAATTCTTTATCTAATAAGAATTTATGTCAAATTATATCACCTTTTTATACTAAATTCAATACTTAAATTAAAAAATGTACTAAAATTTTAGCACATTTTTTTTACTCCAATATAATTATTTCTATGCAACAAATCCACCAAGAAAATCCTTTACAAATGCAAAACTCTTGCTTTTATTTCTTTTGTTTTACCAACATTCCAGAAATTTTCTCCTAAATAGCCACAAGTTCTTCTTACAACTGTAAGCTTACTATGGTCTTTATTTCCACAATTTGGGCATTCCCATTCTAAATCTTTATTTATTTTTATTTCTCCATCAAAACCACATACATGGCAATAATCTGATTTTGTATTAACTTCTGCATATTGAATATTTTCGTATATATATTTGATTAATGTTTCTAATGCTGGAATATTGTTTTTCATATTTGGAATCTCAACATAAGAAATTGCTCCTCCACCAGATAATTGTTGAAACTCTGATTCAAATTTTAATTTTTCGAAAGCATCTATTTTTTCTCTAACATCTACATGATACGAATTTGTATAATAGCCTTTGTCTGTAACATCTTCTATAGTTCCAAATCTTTCTTTATCAATTCTTGCAAATCTGTAACATAAACTTTCTGCAGGTGTTCCATATAGAGAAAATCCAATGTTTGTTTCTTTTCTCCATTTTAGAGTTTTATCTTTCATATATTTCATAACTTTTATAGCAAAATCATGTCCTTCAGGTGCAGTATGAGGTACACCTTTCATAAGTTTTGTCATCTCATAAATTCCAATATATCCTAAAGAGATTGTTGAATATCCTCCATAAAGTAATTTATCTATCTTCTCTCCTTGTTTTAATCTTGCTATCGCTCCATATCTCCAATGTATTGGACTTATATCTGCAGGAGTTCCAACCAATGCATAATGTCTGCACATTAAAGCTTCTTTGCAAAGCTCTAGTCTTTCATCTAAAAGTTTCCAGAACTTATCTTCATCACCTTCTGCAACTATTGCTACTTGTGGTAAATTGATACTTACTACTCCTTGATTAAATCTTCCTTCAAATTTATAATTTCCATTTTCGTCTTTCCAAGGAATTAGGAAACTTCTACATCCCATAGGGCTAAATACATTTCCTTCATAATTCTCTTTCATCTTTTTAGCTGAAATATAGTCTGGATACATTCTTTTTGCAGAACATTCTACAGCAAGTTTTGTAAGATAATCATACTTTCCACCTGTTAAATTGTTGCATTCATCTAAAACATAAACAAGTTTTGGAAAAGCTGGTGTTACATATACTCCTGCACTGTTTTTTATTCCCTGAAGTCTTTGTCTTAACACTTCTTCGATTATCATTGCATTTTCTTCTATATATTCATCATTAGGATCTATATGTAAAAATAGTGTCACAAAAGGTGCTTGTCCATTTGTAGTCATTAGAGTGTTTATTTGATATTGAATTGTTTGTACTCCAGCTCTTAGTTCCACTTTTAATCTTTTAGCTACTAGCTTATCTAGTATTTTTTTATCAAAATCTTCTCCAAGCTCTTCTATTATTTCTTTTTCAAATTTTTCTTTGCTCTTTCTTAAATATTTTCCAAGATGAATCATATCTATTGACTGCCCACCATACTGGTTACTTGCAACAGTTGCTATTATTTGTGATGTAACTATACATGCAACTTGAAAACTTTTTGGCGTTTCAATCATTTTTCCATTCATGACAGTGCCATTATCTAACATGTCACCAATATTAATTAAACAGCAGTTAAATATAGGCTGTATGAAATAATCTGCATCATGAAAATGCAAAACACCATCTTCCCATGCATTTATTATCTTTTCAGGAAGAAGAATTCTTTTTGATAAATCTTTTGAGACTTCTCCTGCTATTAAATCTCTTTGAGTTGATGCAATTATTGCATTTTTGTTTGAATTCTCATCCATTACTTCTTTGTTATTTCTTCTTATTAGACCAAGTATAGATTCATCTGTTGTATTACTTTTTCTTACTAATGCTCTTGTATATCTGTATACTATGTATTTTTTTGCAAGTTCATATTTTCCAAGTTCCATCAACTTTGCTTCTATAATATCTTGAATATCTTCTACCAGAATTCTCTTTTTTCCTAATTCTTCTATATATTCTGTTATAATTTTTATATCTTCTTTTGATGCCTTTTCCTTTTTAGTTACCTCTGTGTTTGCCTTTTCTATAGCTATTTTTATTTTGCTTTTATCATAATCTACAACTCTTCCATCTCTCTTAATAACTTTCATATTTTTCTCCTCTCTGGTGGTGGAAAATGGGACGGTTCTCTTTTCCATTTTTTTTGGAAAAGAGAACCGTCCCATTTTCCATTTTCTTTTATTATATCAATAAATTTTAAAAATTCTGTTGCCTATGCAACAAAAATGTGATATATTTCATAAAGAGGTGATAAAGTTGATGATGTCAGAAAATGAAATATCTGTTTTTTTGAATTCGATAGAGTCAAGATGTTCTAAAGTTACTAAACGTTCATTTAATAAGGGAGAAACTATAACTACATACATCGAAAAGCGTGATCAACTTTGCATTCTTCTAAAAGGCGAAGCTGATTTAATAAGATATGATTTTAATGGGAATAAAGCAATTATTGGTCATTTTATTCAAAATAATATTTTTGGTGAAGTACTATATCCTGCTAATACAAATAATGAACTTTTTGTTTTGGCTAAAACAGATTGTCTAGTTTTATTTCTAAAATATAATGATTTATGGATAAAATGTAAAAATAATTGTGCGTTTCATAAAGAATTTTCAGAGAAAATTAGCAGACTTATTACGAGTCAAGTAGTAGAATATAATACTAGAATTGAACTTTTAACCAAAAAAAATATAAGAGATAAATTATTATCATATTTTGATATCATTTCAAGTAAAAACCTTAGTAAAACGTTCACTATACCTTTTTCATTAACAGATCTTGCTGATTATTTAAGTGTTGATAGAAGTGCTATGATGCGTGAACTATCCCACCTTAAAGAAGAAGGTTTTATTGAAAAACAAGGGAAAAAAATCAAGCTTTTATATGAATAAAACAATTTATAAAAGTACCTCTTCTTATTTTTAGAAGCGGTACTTTTTTATTTGAAAATATGGTTATTCTTATTTTTCTGTTATATGTATATCTTCTATTTTACTATTTAATTCTCTAGAAACTATGTTTTGAATTTGAGCGACTTTTTCTTTTGTAAGTTTATCTTTTGACTCTATAACTACATTTACACTATTATTGTTTACTAGCACAACAAAATTTATGAATCCTTTTGTAGAAAGAATATTTTCACAAACAGAAATAGCATTTTTTATATTATTAATTTTTGTAATCTCTTTCATAGCATTACTTTTTTGTGTTTCTGAAACAGAATTATCTTCAAGTATTTTCGTATAAGTTGATATCATATCTGCATAATTAGTATCTCTTTCCAATTTTGTAGATGCAAAATAATCAGTAACACTTTCACTACTAACTAGTTTTGCATTTCCTATATCCTCGTCTGTTTCATTTTCATTGTTTGAAACAGTTATTTCTCCTATTTCTTCTTTATTTTCCTCTTTATGGTTACTATTCTCTTCAGTTGATATATTGTTTTCATTTAGCGAGCTAGTATTCTCTTCTATAAAGTTTTGAACTAACTCATTTTTATTTTCTTGTGCATAAGTTTCTATAGTATTATTTTCAATATTCGACGTATAATTAAAATATCCTGCGGTGACTAACATCAAAGCTATAGCATAAATTACTATTTCATTTTTTTTAAATCCTTTTTTAAAAATTTCTAAACTTTTTTGTTCTTTATTTCTTCTCAAAGCTATCCCTCCATTTCAAAAACTTGAATTTTGTCCATAGATAAACCTGTTGCAGATTTAACAGCATTGACAATGTTTGTTCTAACATTCGCATTTTTAGCACCTTGTGCTGTAATTACAGCCCCTTCTATAGTTGGCATTATTACTTTTTCTGTCATAGGTATTTGATTTCCTTCCTTTTCAGAAAAAATAACATCTTTTTGTACTTCTGTTGATGTAGTATTTCTCAGTCCTCCGACTAGAATCAGTTTCTTCTGTAGAGCTCGTGGTAGTTTTTTCATCATACATAGCAATAGTTTTGCTACTTTCAGAATAGCTTATAAATACATTTACTTTTCCTACTCCTTTTATAGTAGATAATATTTTTTCTAAATTTGATTGTAAATCCGGCTTATTAATTTCGTTTTCTTCAATATCAGCAAGTATCTTGGTATTTGTTGTGTTTTCATTCTTTGTTGTTGATTTATCTTCTTTTAAAATATAATTAATTGCAATTGTAGTTATTATTAATATTACTATTAAAACCACTATATTCTCAATTTTTACATATTTTTTTAATTTTTCCTTTAACATATTTGCCTCCTTATCTAACTTGTATTTCTATGATATCTTTATTTATTTCATAATGTTTACTTAAAAAATTTCTTAAGGTATCTATATCTTTTAAATTTATTTTGCCTTTATCTAATGCTTTTTGATTGTCTATGTTTATCTCTACCTTTTCTACTTCATTTACTTCTTCTATTTTTATGGTATTTTCTTTTTCTTCTTTTTGTGTTTTATTTTCTATTTTGTTTGAATAAAGAACTATTTCTATTTTGTTAATACCGATATTCTTTTTATTTGCATCAAATATTCCTTTAACATTACACTTATAGACGTTATACCCTTCATTTTCTATAGTTTTTACTATATCTTTTTCAAGTGTATTTATATAAATTCTATCTAGGTTTGCGTTTGAATCATTCTTTTGTTCAGTAAAACTTTTAAAATTGTCAGAGTATCCTTGTATTGTTTCATTTATATTTTCAATTTTATATTTATCATTTAAAATTGGTGAAATAATGTTAAAAACTATGTATATTCCTAAAACTATTTTTACATACTTTTTTATATTTCCTTTTGGAAGAATCATTTCAAATATGCTTGCTATTATTACAGATATAGTAATTCCTTCTATCCAATTACTTAAAAATTTAATCATCTATACATCATCCCGCTATTAGAAATTTTAACTATTAAAGTAATTCCTATAATTAACATTACAGAAACTGAGCACAAAATTGCTAATAATAGCTTGAAAATATTACCAAATTCTTCTAATAGTTTTACTATTTTTTCATCTGCTAAAGGCTCTATTATTGCAGAAGATATATTATAAATTATTGTAAGAATTGATAATCGAATAATTGGTGTTATGCATATTCCAATTATTATAATTACTCCTACTACACCAAGCGCATTTTTTAGTACTAAGCCACATCCTAAAACACTATCTACAGAATCACCTAATATTTTTCCGTACAACAGGTATTAGGCTTGATACCGCTGCTTTGGCAGTTTTTGCAGTTATTCCGTCAACACTACTAGTTAAAGTTCCTTCTAAAGATATTACTCCAACAAATATTGTAAGTAGAATTCCTAATGACCACACAATACTTGATTTTATAAACTTTGCAAGTCTACCAACTTGAACTTTATCAGAAATTTTCGAAATAATTACAAGCACTGCAATCAAAGAAACAATAGGTAGAATAACAGATACGATAGTATTTGAAATAAAATGAATTATAAAAAGCATAATTGGCTCTAGCAAACCACCTGTCGTTATACTTCCAGTATAAATCATTAAAGCTATTAATAGTGGTAATAAAGTATTTACAAATCCAACTAAATTGTTTATTGTATTTGTTATAGATAATATCAAATCTGTAAAATTACTCATTACTAACGTTATAATTAATATATACTGTGTAAAATATATTACTTGAGATATATTACTTGTTTCTAAATCATCTGCCACTGTTTTTAAAACGCTATGTATTAGTACAATTATTAAAACACCAACTAGTGTTTTTAAACTTTTTTCTAATTCTTTTCCAAATATTTTTATTATTTTTTTAAAAATTGAATTGTTATCTACCTTTCCTGTAATTGCTGAATTTAATAAGTCTGAAATTTTTATGTCACCGAAAAAGTCTTTTGTGTAATTTTGTGTTTCGTCTAAAAAATCACTTATTCCAAAGTTTTCTTGTTCTTCTTTTATCATTTCAGTTGTCATGTCTAATGCATATACTTTGGAAGATAATACCACTAAAAAAAATAATATTAATATGTACAACTTGTGTTTATTCACATTTTTTTCTCCTCTGTAAATGGTTTATTATAATAATTTAAGAATCACATCTAACAAACTTGAAATTATTGGAATAGACATTGAAACTATTATTACTTTACTTCCAATTTCTATTTTACTTGCAATAGCGCTTTCACCTGCATCTTTGCAAATATTTATTGCAAATTCTGCCAAAAAAGCTATTCCTGTAATTTTTAATAATAATGATAAAAATTGGGAATTTACTCCTGCCTTATTGCTAATACTTTGCAATAAGTTTATTATTCCTTGAAGTTTTCCAAATATCATATATAAAATTATTGCACCTGTAATCAAAGATACATATATTACAAATTCAGGCTTGTACTGTTTTATTATAATAACAATTATTACTGCAATTAATCCTACAGCAATAATTTTTATAATATCTTCCATTCTTTATCTCGTTCCTTCCTTAAGGCACAAATCTGGTTAAAAAAATTGTAATTATTTTTCAACCTTTTCTCCTATATGTTAAATAATGTTCTTACTGTATTAAACAAACTACTTATTTCTTTTATTACAAGTGTAAGTACTATAACTACACCAGCTAAAGTTGTCATCATTGCTTGCTCTTCTCTGCCAGCTCTACACAGAACTTGATGTAATACTGCAACTAATATTCCTATTGCTGCAATTTTAAATAATAAATCAACATCCATACCTAATACCTCTTCCTAAATTAATATAATAATTATTGCCAGTCCAACTATTGTACCTAAAGTTTTATACATTTTTTCGTTTTTATGTTGTTCTTCTTCAGCTAATCTTATCTGCGTATCTAAAAAATTCATGTTTAAACTAATTTCACTTAATTGACCTTGTACATCTGTTTTTCCTAACATATTACCAAGAGATTTTATTATATTTATATCTTCTTTTTTTAAATTTAATTGTTGTTTGCTTTTTTCTATTGATTCATTCCAAGCTAATCTGAAGTCTTTATTTTTCATATTAATATTTGTATTTTTAAAAATATTACTAATTTGATTATTTTGATAAATATCCGCAATTTCTTCAAATATATCTCCTAAAGGTTCGTATGTAAATTTAATTTTAGATTCTAAAACATTACATGCTTCTTTAAAACTTTTTAATTCTTCAACTCTATTTTTGTATTTTTTAGAAAACATTATTCCTATTAGACTTGCACTAACAAATATAAAAGATAAAAAAACATATTTTACAAAAATCATAAACTTGTCCCCTTTATTCATTATATTCAGTAAAAATTATTTTAGAACTTTTGTATAACTTTTGTTTTCTTTGTTTAATTTATATATTTCTTTTATATTTCCTCTCTTTTTATCATCTAAAAAAATTATAGCTTCTATAATATATTTTTCTAAAAGTTCTTTAATTCTATTATTTAAATAAATATCACCTAAAGTACTTGCATGTAATGTAAAAATACCTTTTACTCCGCTTGTCATTGCATAATTTATTGCTTCAATATCCTCCTGGCTTCCTATTTCATCACAAACAATAACATCAGGTGACATAGATCTAATAAGCATTCTCATACCAGCATATTTTGGACTATTTTCAATTACATCACTAAAAGTTCCTATATCATTTTGTGGCATTCCTTTATACATTGCTGCTATTTCTCCTCTTTCATCAACTACTCCACACGTCTTTGGACTTAAATCATATTCCGGAATACCTGTACTTATTTTTCGAACCAAATCTCTTAAAATAGTTGTCTTACCACATCCTGGCTTAGATGCAATTAAAGTATTTGCAATTTCGTTATTTGCAATAACATATTTAAGTATTGTATTTGAAGAATCTTTTTTTTGCCTTGCAATTCTTATGTTTAAACTTGAAATATAATTTATATTTATAATCTTTCCATTTTCTATAACACAACTTCCTGTAAGACCAACTCTATGCCCGCCTTTTATAGTAATAAATCCCTCACAAATTTGTTTTTGATACGAATATATTGAATGCTCACATATTTTTTGGAAAGTTTCTAATAATTCTTCTGCTAAAACAATATGATTTAGTATTAAATTTCCTTCACCATTTTTTATAACTATTGGTTTATTTGTTCTTAATCTTATTTCTTCTATATTTTGTTTATCTAAATTTTTTATTATTTCCTTTTTTATATTATTCGATAAATATTCTAGAACTTCATCCATGTTTGTCCTCCACGTAAAAATATAATTTTTCATTATATTTTATGCTTTACATTTTTATTTAGAACTATTTTTATATGTTTTCAATAAAAAATCCAAAAAAGGGTACACAAAAAATAAAAAATATGATACAATGTTAAAGATTTTATAAATATATGTATAGATTTACTATACTTTAAGAATAATAAAAGGAGGAAATAAAAATGTCAGGACATAGTAAATGGCACAATATTCAAGCAAAAAAAGGAAAAGCTGATGCAGCCAGAGGAAAAATATTTACAAAATTAGGAAGAGAATTATTAGTTGCAGTAAAAGCAGGTGGACCAGACCCTGAAGGTAATTCTTCTTTAAAAGCTGTTATTGCAAAATGTAAAGCTGCTAACATGCCAAATGATACAATAAATAATGCAATCAAAAAAGCTTCAGGTGAAGGTAGTACAACAAATTATGAAGAAATTACATACGAAGGTTATGGACCAAATGGTGTTGCAATTATAGTTGAAGCAAGCACAGATAATAAAAACAGAACTGCTGCTGAAGTAAGACATGCATTTGATAAATCTGGTGGAAACTTAGGAACAACAGGATGTGTATCTTACATGTTTAGTAAAAAAGGTGTAATTGTTATTGAAAAGGATAATTGCCCTATTGATGAAGAAGAGTTAATGATGTTAGCTTTAGATGCTGGAGCAGAAGATTTTAATACTTCTGAAGAAATATATGAAATTACTACAGAACCAAGTAGTTTTTCTGAAGTTTCTGAAAAGCTACAAGCAGAAGGAATTGCATTCTTAGAAGCTTCTGTTCAAATGGTACCTTCTACTACTGTTACTCTTGATGAACAATCAGCTGAGAAAATGGAAAAAATGATAGAAAGACTTGAAGATTTAGATGATGTTATGAATGTTTATCATAACTGGGAATAACGAAAGGATGAAAAAAATGAAAAAAAGATATTTAATAATTATAATTATTGCAATAGTATTAGTAATATGTTTAGGTGCAGGTTTTGCATTTGCATATTTTGCTACTGATATGTTTAAAAGTAATAAACAATTATTTTCAAAATATATTTCGAACAATGGCGAAATTTTAGAAATATTTAACGATTCAGATTTAAAATCATACGCAGAAAGACAAAAACAAAATCCATATACATCAGAAGGTTCTATAAAAACCAACGTAACCTTCCCTGATAGTTCGCAAAAGCAATTAGCTGATGCATTACAAAATTGTAATATTACATTTAATGGAAAAACCGATATAGCTAATAACTATATGTACTATAATATTAAAGCAAATTACTCACAATCTCAATCTTTAAATATTCAACTATTAAGAAACAACGATATTTATGCATTTAAAATTGATGAAGTACTTGCAAAATTTTTAGGAGTAGATAATAATAACTTAAAAGAACTAGCTAGTAAATTAGGCTTGCCTCAAGATTCAATTGCATCTATTCCAAATAAAATAGACTTCAGTAAATTTCAAGACTTAAATGTATTTTCAGATGAAGAACTATCACAATTAAAAAACAAGTATTTAAATATAATTACTGATAATTTAAAAGATGATATGTTTTCTAAAGAAAAAAATAATGAATATTCTATTTATACATTAACTTTAAGTGAAGAACAATCAAAAAGTATTGCATCTAAATTATTGGAAACACTTAAAAATGATGAATTATTAAAAAATAAAATAAGACAATTATACAGTGAAAAACTTGGTTTAACTGATGAAAACATTAACACATTAATAGAAAACTATGAAGATTCTATTCAATCAGAATATGAAGATTTGACTAATTCTTTAAGTCTTGATGAAGGTATTTCAAATGATTCATCTAATTTGAATACTTCAAAATCAGAAAGCAAAGCTTTTATAAAAGTATATGTTGAAAAAGGGAAATTAATTAAAACAGAATTTTCTGTTTCAGATGAAGAAGAAAAGTTTGTAATAGTTAAAACAGATAATGGTGCAAGATTCGAATTTATTAACGATGAGGATACTTCTGAATCATATAATTTATCTTTGCAAAAAATTAAAACAAATAATGATTTAAAATACAATTTTTCATTTGCAAACAATAATCAACAATTATTTGATTTAATAGTAACCTATGCAGGTATAAATACTAATCAAGTACATGAAATTTCAGAATTAAACTTTGAAATAGATGCAAATGATTTACCTTTTAGCCGTATAGATGCTACTAACAATGATGTTATTACTACTTCTTCTAAGATAAAATTTGTTTCTACTTATAATAACACAAAATCATTAGGCTCTACATTTGAAAAGAATGATGTAAAAAATGAAGATATCATGCTAATAAACTCTGCACCTAATGCACAAAGCATTCAGACAGCATTTGCTCAAATTAGTCAACAATTTGTTAATGTTAATAATTCAAAGTTAGCAAGTATAGGGTTAAATAATAACATAAACCCATTTATGTTCTATATACCTTCAGTCGTACCTGCAAGTGCAAGTATAATTATACCTTATTATAATAATAGCAACATAGCCTCTAATACCATGTTAGTTAGTGCTGGTACTAGTATTTCAATGCTAATTGGTGATAATGCGATTCTTCATAGAGCTTCAGAAGCTCAAAAGCAGAATGAAATTTCTGCTAAAAATGATGAAAACAAGTTAGAATTAAATGAAATAACTCTATGTCTTTTAAGTTTAAAATATGATGAACAAAAAGAAATAACACGAGAAAATATACAAAATCAATTAAAAATAAGTAATATTGATGCAAATGTAACAGAAAATAGTGATAAAACTTATACAATTACAATAAAAAAGAATAACAACACATACGTTGTAAATAATAATGGAGAAATTATAAGTCACAAATTTGCAGAATAATCTTTTTAAAAAGAGGTCTCTTTTAATTAAGGACCTCTTTTTTTTCTTTCTTTTTCTTTATTTTTTCAACATTTATATCGCCAAAAACTTCATCTTGATATGTAGTAACCTTGCTTCTTCTAGAAAGTTCAAGTAATCCCGAAAAAGCTGTTACAACTTCATTTTTACTATGAGCATTTATTGCAAAAAGCTTATTAAATACAAATCTTTTATGCTTAATTAGTTCTCTAAACATATCTTTCAGTTTACTTGTAACAGTATAGTTTTCTGTTATAGCTATTTTTTCGATGTTCTTTGCATTTTTGTTAATTTTTTCTTCATTTCTTATAATTAAATCTGAATATATATTCGGAATTGTGGTATTATCATATTGAACTTCTATCTTTTGTTTTGGTAAAACTAAACTTTCTGCAGTTTTGAATATTCTATTTGAAAAAATCTCAAAATTTGATTTTAATTTTGAAGTTATATCTTTATATTTTTTATATTCTATAATTCTACGTATAAGCTCTTCTTCTGTAATTTCTTCTTCATCTTCTTTTTTATTTGGCAATAAATTTTTTGATTTTAAATAAAGAAGAGTTGAAGCCATTATTAAAAATTCACTTGTTATTTCTAAATTCATTTCTTCCATTTTGTTTATATAATCTATATATTGATCTGTAATTTCGTTTAAATTAATATCATATATATTCATTTTGTTTTTTTCTATTAAAGTACATAATAAATCAAGTGGTCCTTCAAAATTTTCTAGTTTAATAGCATATTTGGTTGATTCTAAGCTTAAAACTTTTTGCATTTTTTACTCCTCAAATTTTATATTTTCTATTTTATATCCTTTTTTTAAAAGATATTGTTTTATTTCATCTTGCTCCATATCTTTTTGTTTTTTATAGAAGATGTTTTTAGCAGATTTTTGTTCATATTCATTTAATTGTTCTTTATGTTCATAAAAGTAATCTTCTATATCATCTTTATTTAGACCTTTAGATAGTAATTTGTATTTTATTTCTTTCATTGATAAATTTTTAAGTGTTTTAAAATTATTTATTGTTTTTTCTATATATTCTTTGTCATTTAAATATTGCGCATCTTTTAAGTATTCTATTATATCCTCAAGCATATTTTCTTCTATTGAATTTGCAAATTTATTCCTTACTTCTTGTTCTGTTCTTTTTTTGAATAAAATATATTTCATTACTTTTGTTTTTTGCATATCAAATTCTTCTAATGAATACATTTTTCATCATCCTTCTTAATCAAGGACGACTCTTATATTTCTAAGAATCGTCCGATTTTATATGTGGTTCTATTCTTCATCTTCATTTTCTTTACTAGATGAAGGCAATTCTTCTCCTAAACTATCTTCAAATGCTTTTTCAAAATTTGACCTTACCTTTTTCTCTACTTCATCTAATAATTCTGGGTTGTCTTGTAGATATTTTTTAACATTTTCTCTACCTTGTCCAATTCTATTTCCATTATAGCTAAACCAAGATCCACTCTTTTCGATTATATCTAGATTAACTGCCATATCAAAAATATTTCCTATCTTAGATATACCCTCTCCATACATTATGTCGAATTCAGCTTCTCTAAATGGAGGAGCAACTTTGTTTTTAACTACTTTAACTCTTGCTCTATTTCCTATTACATTTCCATCTTGCTTTATATTTTCTATTTTTCTAATATCTAGTCTTACTGATGCATAGAATTTTAATGCTCTACCACCTGTAGTTGTTTCAGGGTTTCCAAACATTATTCCAATTTTTTCTCTTAATTGATTTATAAATATAATAATTGTTTTTGTTTTATTAATAGCTCCAGCAAGTTTTCTAAGAGCTTGAGACATTAATCTAGCTTGTAGACCCATATGTGAATCTCCCATATCTCCATCAATCTCTGCTTTAGGAACTAATGCTGCTACAGAGTCTACTACAATTACATCTAGGGCTCCACTTCTAACTAAGCTCTCTGTAATTTCTAGTGCTTGCTCTCCAGTATCTGGCTGTGAAACAATTAATTCGTCTATATTAACACCCAATTTTTTTGCATATACTGGATCTAGTGCATGTTCAGCATCAATAAATGCTGCATCTCCCCCTAGTTTTTGTGCTTCTGCAATTACATGCAACGCAAGAGTAGTTTTACCAGATGATTCTGGTCCATATACCTCAATTATTCTTCCACGTGGTAACCCACCTATTCCAAGAGCCATATCTAAGCTTAAAGCTCCTGTAGATATAGCTTCTACTTCCATAGCTTTATATTCTCCTAATTTCATTACTGAACCTTTTCCAAATTGTTTTTCGATTTGACTTAATGCTGCATCTAATGCTTTTCTTTTCTCTGAATTTTCTGACATTTTATTTCCTCCTTTTATACAAACTCATGTTTGATGCATTTATTATATACCAAACATTTATTTTGTCAATACTTTTTTAAAATTTTTTTTATTTTTTTCACAATTCATTAAATAATACTTATATTTTCAGTAAATTAACTTTACTGAATAGTAACATTTTTTTACCTAATTCTTATACCAATCTTTAAACTTAAAAAATAGATTATACCACCTTGCATCAATTTCTCCATTTAAGTATGAATTAGTTATTACATAAATTTTATTTCTTGCAATCCCAATATAAGGAACTTCTTCATTGTATATCTCGTATAATTTTTTGTATCGAAATTTAAGTTCTTCTTGATCTGTTATACTATTAATTTCATTTATTATTTTTTTAGCTTCATCATTATCAAAATTAGCTAAATTTCCATTTCCATAGTATGTTTTCAAATCTGGTGAAATAGGATTTGTCATTTCTGCTAGAATCATATCATAATTTTTATTATCTATATATTTAACGTAATCATCATCAGATACTTCTATTACATCTATTATTACACCTTGTTCTTCTAAGTTATCTCTAATGTATTCAGCAACTTGAGTTCTATTAGAATTCTTTCTAACAACTAGAGTAAGTTCTAATTTAATTGTTTTATAGTTTTCAATTTTTTGCCATTGTTTACGTCTAAAATTCCAATCTGCTTCTTCTAGGTAATCTTCCATTTTACCGGATGTTAAAATAGTTTTCATTTTTATCTTCTACTAAATAATTACTTAAAAGTAATGGGAAATTGGCTTTCGAATACGTATTATTGTACACTTGAGTTACAATTTCTTCCTTGTTTATCGCACATCTTATTGCTTTTCTAACATTTTTATCTGATAATATATCACTTTCTGTATTAAGAGCTAAAAATACAAAGTCTCTTCCTTCAACTTCATGAGTTTTATAGCCAATTTTTCCAATATAGTTTTTATAGTCTTTGTTTTTTGTTGCTATTAAGTCTATACTTCCTAATTTAAATGCGTTATATAATTCAGCAACACTTGAATAAAAATTTATAGTAACCCTATCTATTACAGAGTTATCTTCTTGTTTATTCCACCAGTTTTCATTTTTAGTAAGTATTATTTTATTTCCTGAGTGTTCTGAAATTTGAAATCTACCAGTAGAAATAGGTGCGTCATTCTTCTTGGTATTCCAAAAATTGTCTTCTCCGTAATAATTACTACTTAATATTGGAAATGTTAAATAATATTCATAAAAAGGTATTTTTTCTGATAAAATAATTCTAAGTGTGGTATTGTCGATTATATCGACTTCTTTTAATTTCCTAACATTTTCTGCATAAACTGCATTTTCAGCTTCTTTAGATTTTAATTTATCTATAGTATATTTAACATCATTACTTGTAAAATAATTTCCATCACTCCATTTAATTCCAGTTTTCAGTTTTACAACATATGTTAAATTATCTGTTGTTTCCCATTCTTTCGCTAAATAAGGTTCTGCTTTTCCATCTGAAGTTATATTAACTAATGATTCAAATATAAGTTTTGTTACATCTTGAACTTGTTTATTTTTTGTAATAATCGGATTAATTGTATCAAATTGTGAAATTGCTAAGGTTATTTGAGTTCCTTTTTCTGTTGTAATTGCATTTCCTGCACTATCCGCAGCTTTTCCTTGTTCTTGATTATTATTGGTAGTAACCTTATATATAGCAAATGCCATTATAATAATTATAACAATTGAAAATAAATATCCAAAAATATTGTTTTTCATATATACCTCATTTCATAAATATATACTACATTATTTTTCAATTTTTATCAAGTGTTTTTGAGTATTTTTTAAACAAAAAGAGCACAATAAAAACTGTGCCCCAATATAATTTAATTATTTACGAGATTCTACAATAAGTTTTATTCCTGTTCTGTCTTCCCCTTCAACTTCTACTTCTGCAAATGCAGGAATACAAACTAAATCTACTCCAGCTGGTGCTACAAAACCTCTTGCTATAGCTACTGCTTTAACTGCTTGATTTAGGGCTCCCGCTCCAATTGCTTGCATTTCAGCCCTTTGTGATTCTTTTACCAAACCTGCAATAGCTCCTGCTACTGAGTTTGGATTTGATTTAGATGAAATCTTTAAAATTTCCATTCTCTTTTGCCTCCTATAATTTTATTTTTTGTTGCAACTTTTATGATGTTATTTTACAACAATTAAAATTATAGGTCAATACTTTTTGGTAATTTTTTCCAACTTTTCATCGCGTAATTCGACACTATTCTACATTATTAATTCTGTAAAAATGTTGTTGATATAATGTTTTACTAAATCTGATAAAAAATATTGAATCTTACTTATAACCAAATATAATAGTATTATCATTATTAAGAGAAAGGAGGTATTATTATGAAATCAGATCAAGAAAATTTAATACTACAAGAACTAAAGTCAATACATTCTAAATTGAATGAACATGACAAAGAACTTAGAAATATTTCTAAAAGAATAGCTAAAATAGAAGTTGAACACGGAAATAAAATTGACACACTTGTTGATGTAACTTCTAGTATTTTAGAAAAATTAGATTCACTAGAAAAAGGTTTTAAATCAAATGTTAAACAATCATTCTAATAGAATTTGGAATTTAGATTCAAAAGTTGGTATTATCTAATACAGAAAATTAAAAACTGTAGTTATTTCTTTAACTACAGTTTTTATTCTATTTAACAATTCTCTCTATTTGAATCACCTTATTTGTATTATCATCCAATTTAAAAATACATGCATTTAACATTGTTTCTCCATCAGCAATTTTATATTTTTCAGGAAGCGCTGTTAAAAATCTTTTTAATGCTGCATCTCTATCCATTCCTAGTATAGAATTTTTTGGACCAGTCATTCCAATGTCTGTTATATATCCTGTTCCTTTTTCAAGTATTTTTTCATCAGCAGTTTGAACATGTGTATGTGTTCCAAACATAGCTGTAATCTCTCCATCTAGGAAATATGCCATAGCTTGCTTTTCAGCTGTTGCCTCTGCATGAAAATCTAAAAAGATTATATCAACTTTATTTTTTATTTCATCAACAACTTTTTTTACTTGTAAAAATGGATTTTCTGTTTGTATATTTATTTCAGCTCTACCCATCGCATTTATTACTGCTATTCTTTTATCTTTACAGCTATATATATTATATCCTTTTCCACATACTCCTTCAGGATAATTTATTGGTCTTAATAATTGTGGTTCATCTATAATTTGAAAAATTTCTTTTTTCCCCCAAGTATGATTACCCATAGTAATACAATCTGTTCCTGCTGAAATAATATCTTTAAAATTCTTTATAGTAAGTCCCATTCCTTCTGCTGCATTTTCTCCATTTACTATTACAAAATCTATCTTATATTTATTTTTTATATTTTGAAGTTCTTCCTTTAACTTATTTACTCCACAATTTCCAACAATATCTCCTACAGCTAAAATATTCATTTATTTACGTTCCTTTCTTAATTTTCCTTTAAAAGTCTCTTTTAATTGTTTTTTTCCAAGATAAATTTTAACCTTTGCTTTTCTTGTTCCTTCTTCTATTGTGCTTTTAATCTCTGCTGTTTTTTCTGTCATGACGTCTTTTGCATCATTAACTTTATCTATTACCATATCTTTCGCGTCATTTGTAACATCTTCAATTTTTGTCTTTATTTCTTTCATTTTAATTTTTATAGCTTCTAATTTAGGGTAAGCATTTATAAATCTTCTATGAAAAATCGATCTTTGAGATAATAATTCACGTACCATTTTAGTAATTTGTTCTGTATTGTCTGTAACCACTTCTCTATTTACCTTTTCAGTTACTTTTCTAAATCCATAAACTACTATAGTTGAAACTACAAAATCCATAATAAAAATTGTCCATAATAACAATGCTAAAATATTTATTTGTTTTTCATCTAAGTATTCAATCCAAATTTCAAAATATGGATTTATTAAATATATAACTGCCATACCCATTATTCCAAAAGCAATTAAATTTCTTAAACAAACTCTTCCTTTTATATTAAATTTTCTATTACTATAATCCCACCATCGCGCTTTAAAAACTTTCTCCATACACCAACTAGCAAAATATTCTAGTCCTCCACAAAGAACAACTGTTGACAAAAATAGCAACACAGGACTATACGAAAACCTTTTTAAAAATAGAACTATAAGTATAGCACCACATCCATAAATTGGGCAATATGGTCCTATTAAAAATCCTCTATCTACAATTTTTTTATTACACCATGATACCCATGCAGTTTCCATTATCCATCCTGCAAATGAATATAATAAAAACAATAAAAAATATTTTGAAATTAAATATACGTCCATTATTTTTTCCTTTCTTTAGCAACTTTTATTAGACTCAAAAACAAAGGTGCTGGTCTATTTGGTCTAGATTTTAATTCTGGATGAAACTGCCCAGCTATAAAAAATGGATGATTTTCAAGTTCAACTATTTCTACTAATTTACCATCTGGAGATGTTCCAGAGCATATTAATCCCGCTTTTTCAAGTCTATCTTTATATTCATTATTATATTCAAATCTATGCCTATGTCTTTCTTCAATTTTATCTTTTCCATATATTTTCGATGCAAGTGTTCCTTGTTTTATAACACATGGATAGCTTCCTAGTCTCATAGTTCCACCTTTTTTATTTATTTTCTTTTGTTCTTCCATAATATGTATAACCGGATTTGATGTTGTTTCACTAAATTCAGCTGAATTACTATCTTTAAGTCCTAAAACATTTCTAGCAAATTCTACAACTGCCATTTGCATTCCTAAGCAAATACCTAAAAAAGGTATATTATTTTCTCTTACATATTTTATGGTTTCTATTTTTCCTTCTATTCCTCTATTTCCAAACCCTCCAGGGACAATAACGCCATCAAAATCTTTTAATTTTTCTTTAACTGTTTCTTTTGTTATAGTTTCACAGTCTATAAGTTTTATATCTACATTTATATTATTTGCAAAACCGGCGTGTTTTAAGCTTTCTATTACAGAAATGTATGAATCTTCAAGTTTTATATATTTTCCAACTATTGCAATAGATACTCTTTCTTCACTTTTTATTTTTCGTATTTTATCTATCATTTCTTGCCATTCTTTGTTATCTGGAACATAGTTATCTAATCTAAGATGGTTACACACTTCTCTTCCAAGCCCTTGTTCTTCTAGCATTAATGGTACAGCATATAAACAATCTGCAGTAAGATTTTGAATAACACTGGTTCTTCTTACATTACAGAATAATGCTAATTTATCTCTTACTGTTTCAGGTATTTCTATTTCACTTCGACACACTAAAATATCAGGTTTAATTCCTAAACTTTGTAATTCTTTTACTGAGTGTTGTGTTGGTTTTGATTTTATTTCATTTGAACCAGATATATATGGAAGTAGAGTCACATGTATATAAAGAACATCTTCGGGATTTTTTTCAAGTCCAACTTGTCTTATTGCTTCTATAATGGAAAGACCTTCGATATCTCCTATAGTTCCCCCAATTTCTGTTATTAATATATCTGTATCTGTATTTTCAAAACTATATATTTTTTCTTTAATTTCATTTGTAACATGTGGTATTACTTGTACAGTTTTTCCTAAATAATCTCCTCTTCTTTCTTTATCTATTACATTAGAATAGATTTTGCCCATTGTTACACTTGAATTTTTCGTTAAATTTTCATCTATAAATCTTTCATAATGTCCTAAATCTAAATCTGTTTCTGCTCCATCATCTGTTACAAAAACTTCACCATGTTCATATGGACTCATTGTTCCTGGGTCAACATTCAAATACGGATCAAATTTTTGTATAGTTACTTTATATCCTCTATTTTTAAGTAATCTTCCAAGTGATGCAGCTGTTATTCCTTTTCCTAAACCAGATACAACTCCTCCTGTTACAAATATATACTTAGTATTCATACTTTTCCTCCTAAATTACATTTTTGGTTCACAAGTTAAGTTTATGCCTAAATTCTTTAAAGCATTTAATTCACCTTTATCAAGAATATAACTGCTATGAGCATCACAACCTCTAAGTTTTTCTAACTCATTAATTGCTCTTTCAATAATTGGATTTGTTACAGAACAAATACTTAATGCAATTAAAACTTCAGGTAAATCTAAAAAATATTTTGTATTATATGATGTTTTTTGTTTCATTTTATAAATTCCATCTAAAACTGATGGCGATAAAAGATACTCTTGGTCAGGTATACCTGTAATCTCTTTTATAGCATTTAAAAATGCAGCACTTGTACAACTTAAAATTTTTGATTCTTTTCCTGTAATAATTTTTCCATTATTTAATTTAATTGCTAAAACATTTAATCCTTTTTCTTTTGCTTGTTCATTAGCCACTCTTGCAACTTCTCTATCTGTTAAAGAAAGTTCTAATTTATCCATTAAAGATTTTGATTGTTCTACTACATCTTCTCCACAAAGTTTTTGTTTATAATCACACAATGTATTGTAATATCTTCTAATTATTTCATCTGTTGCAGCCTTTTTTACAATTTCAGGGTTAGTGATACACTGTTTAATCATATTAACTCCCATATCTGTTGGAGATTTATATATTTCTTTTCCTGAAATTTTCATCAAAATATTTTTTAAAATAGGAAATGATGAAATATCCCTGTTATAATTTACTGAATACTCCCCATAAGCCTCTAGATGAAATGGATCTATCATATTTACATCTTTTAAATCTACAGTAGCTGCTTCATAAGCAATGTTTACTGGATCTAATAAACTTAAATTCCATACAGGAAATGTCTCAAATTTAGCATATCCTGCTTTTACGCCCTTTTTATATTCATGATAAAGCTGTGAAAGACATGTTCCAAGTTTTCCACTATTAGGTCCTGGAGCAGTGACTACTACTAATTTTTTTGTTGTTTCAATGTATGGGTTTTTTCCATATCCTTCTTCACTTGCAATTATTTCAACATTATCTGGATAACCCTTTGTTGGTCTATGAATATACATTTTAATGTTTCTTTCTTTTAATAGATTTTCCAAATGAGAAATATTATTACCTTCATGATACATAGTAACAACTACACTATTTATTAATATATCTTGCTCTTGTAGTTTTTCAATTAATCTTAATAATTCTAATTCATAGCTTATTCCATAGTCTGCTCTTATCTTACTTTTTTCAATATCTGCTGCATTTATGCAGAAAATAACTTCTAAATCATCTTTAAATTGTTTTAATAATCTAATTTTATTATCTGGTCTAAAACCTGGTAAAACTCTTGCTGCATGATAATCGTCAAATATTTTTCCTCCAAACTCTAAATAAAGTTTGTTGTCAAAAAGTTTTATTCTTTCTCTAATCTTCTCACTTTGTATTTCTAAATACTTATCGCTATCAAATCCTATTTCATTCATTTTAACACCTCTTTTAAATTAAATTATTACATTTTTTATAATGATTTATTTGTACAATGATTAAAACGTAAAAAAAGATTAAAATACAAACCGAAAAATTTGGTTTTTTTTTAATCTACATTAAACATTATACTTTATTTTTTTTACTTTGACAATAGTTTTTTTAAATTTTTTCAAATAGGAAAACCCCCACCATGTCATAATATATGCCATGGCGGGGAAAAATTCAAGACCGTTCCGAATTACCAGCGAGGTCGCTTAACCTCTAGAGATTTAAGCGCTACACTAAGCGCTTTTTTCTCTTCGGGTGTTGCTTCACCTTCACGGATTCTCTCCTTATACGGAGGTTTATAATCCGGAATAGATCTTTTGATAGTAACTTTTTTTCTTTTTTCATTGGTTTTCCTCTCTGCCCCACTTTCATAATTTGGTGGGGACTTTATGCTGTTATTAGTTACTACATTATATTATACCATATTTTATGTAAAAAGTCAAAATAGAGCGATTTTAAATCGCTCTATCACCTCTTTTTATAGCTTTTTTAACATCTCTTTATATTTTTCAAGTTTTGCTTTTTCTTCATCAATTTTGGCTTGTGGAGCTTTGTTTACAAATCCTGGGTTAGAAAGCATTTTTTCAGCTCTTGCAATTTCAAATTCTATTTTTTTGCGTTCTTCTTCTTTGCGTTTTGCTTCTTCTTCTAAATCTACTAATCCTTCAAGTGGCATATATAGTTCTATTCCTTCTTTTATTATAGAAACTGCATTTTCAGCAATTCCAGTTTTATCAGCTTGAACTTTTACGCTACTTCCAAATCCTAATTTTTGTATAAATTCTTTAGATGCTTCTATTTCATTAGCAAATTTTGAAGTTACAAATACAAGCTCTACTTTTCTTGATGGATGTACATTCATTTTAGCTCTTATATTTCTTATTTCAACAATTATTTCTTTAATTGACTCAATAAATCTTTCTTCTTCATTAAATACTAATTCTGCATTAACTATAGGCCATTTTGACATCATAAGTTCTGTATCATCATATTTTACTAAATTACCATATATCTTGGTTGTTACAAATGGCATAAAAGGATGTAATAATTTCATTGAGTTTCTAAATACATAGTCTAGAACATAATTTACTTTAATTTTTTCTTCGTTGTTTTCACTATATATTCTTGATTTTGCCATTTCAATGTACCAATCGCAGAATTCATCTCTAATAAATGAATAAATATTATCTACTGCTATTCCTAAATCATAGTTATCTATATTTTTGGTTACTTCAGAGATTAATTTATTTAATTTGTTTAAAATCCATTTATCTTCAATATTTAAGTCTTCTTGTTTAAATGTATTTGCAAAATTAATTACCTCTTCATCAGAAACTGCATTCATTGTAATGAATTTAGCAGCATTCCAAATCTTGTTAGCAAAATTTGATGCTTGTTCAAGCTTTTCAGGCATATATTTAATGTCATTTCCCATTGTAGAACCAGATAAAACTGAAAATCTTAAGGCATCTGCTCCATATTGCTCTATTACTTCTAGTGGATCAACACCATTTCCAAGAGTTTTTGACATTTTTCTACCTTGGCTATCTCTTATTATTCCATGTATTAAAACATCTTTAAATGGCTCTACATCTGTAAATTCTAGTCCTTGTGTCATCATTCTTGAAACCCAGAAAGTAATTATATCAAATCCTGTAACTAAGACATTTGTAGGATAGAATCTTTTATAATCTTCTGATTCAGTATTTGGCCAACCAAGTGTTGAGAATGGCCATAAAGCTGAAGAAAACCATGTATCTAATGTATCCTCATCTTGAGTTAAATGTGTACATCCACATTTCTCGCATTTTTCAGGTAATGTTTTAGAAACATTAATATGTCCGCATTCGTCACAATAATATGCAGGAATTCTATGTCCCCACCATAATTGTCTTGAAATACACCAATCTTGGATATTATCTAACCAATTAAAATATTGTTTTTCATATCTTTTTGGTACAAATCTTGTTTTATCAGCTCTAACACTATCTGCAGCTCTTTTAGCTAAATCTTTCATAGATACAAACCATTGCATTGAAACTTTAGGCTCTAATGTAGATTTACATCTTTCACATTTAGCAACATTATGAGTATAATCTTCTGTTTTAACTAAGTTTCCTGATTTTTCTAACATTTCTACAATGATTTTACGAGCTTCTAATTGTGACATACCTTTTACTTCTGGTAATAAGTCTCCCATATTATTGTCTTCATCAAATACTTCTATTATTTCTAGATTATGTCTTAATCCTGCTTGATAGTCGTTCATATCGTGTGCTGGTGTTATTTTAACACATCCTGTTCCAAATTCTTTTTCTACAAATTCATCTGCTATAATTGGAATTTCCTTATTCATTAAAGGTAAAATACATTTCTTACCAACAATATCTTTATATCTTTCGTCTTCTGGATGAACAGCAACAGCTGTATCTCCTAACATTGTTTCAGGTCTTGTTGTAGCAACTTCTACATATTTTCCTGGTTCTCCAACTATTTCATATCTAATATGCCATAAATGTGATGGTTCTTCTTTATATTCAACCTCTGCATCTGAAATTGATGTTTTACAACTTGGGCAATAATTTACCATTCTTGTACCTTTGTAAATTAAACCTTTTTTATATAAGTTAACAAATTGTTCTAGAACTGCATCACTCATTCCTTCATCTAAAGTAAATCTTGTTCTATCCCAATCACATGAACATCCAAGTTTTCTTTGTTGTTTTTGAATTATTCCACCATATTTATGTGTCCAATCCCATGTTTCTTCTAGAAATTTTTCTCTTCCTATCTCTTGTTTTGTTTTTCCTTCTTCTTTTAATTTTTGAACAACTTTCATTTCTGTAGAAATTGCTGAATGATCACTTCCTGGAAGCCATAATACATCATAACCTTGCATTCTTTTAGTTCTAATTAAAGAATCTTGAATCGTTTCATCTAAAGCATGTCCCATATGTAGCTTTCCTGTTACATTTGGTGGTGGCATCATTATACAGTATGGCTCTTTGTTTTTATCCATACTTGGTTTAAAATATCCTTTTTCTTCCCATTCTTGATATAATTCGTCTTCAAAATCTTTAGGATTATATGTTCCTTCTAATTTAATCATATTAATCACCCTTTATTTTTAAATCTATACACGAGGCTCACCATATATGGTAAGCCCCGATTTAAACACTCTCTTATTTGTTAGTCGCTCCAATATGCTATTCTATAGTTAATTTATTTGTTTCATTAAGATTTATATCCTTTTGCTTCTTTAATACATCATCAATATATAATTTGACAGTAACAGTTCCTTTTCCTGATATTGATTGAACTAAACTTGTAGTTGTAGGATCTAAGTTTTCGTTAAATACTGTATCACTTCCAACAACAATTCTTACTTTTACGTCTTTAATCTTTTCTTCTTTTATAGGATTTCCTTCTTCATCTTTCTTTCCTGTATCTTTAGTCTCTGTTGTGTATTTTCCTCCTAAAATAGATTTTACATTTATAGTAAGTGTTGCTGATTTTGTAGCTGTAATTTTGTTAATTGTAATTGTAACTGAAGTTCCTTCTTCAACCTCTGTTCCTGCATCTATGCTTTGTTTTAAAACAGTATCATTATCTTTAGAAGAATCTTCATCTGTAGTTGTAACAACTTTTAATCCTGCATCTTTTAATGCTTTTGTTGCATCTTTTTCAGATTTTCCAAGTACTGATGGAACAGATATTTTTTTAACTCCCAAGCTTACATGTATTACAACTTTATCTCCAGCATTTACAGTTTTCTCAGGTTCTGTTTCTTGTTCTATAACATATCCTGCTTCAACCTTTTTGCTGTTCTCTTCTACTATTTCATATTTTAATTTTGCTTCTTCTAATGCTTTAATTGCTTCTTCTTGTTTTAATCCCACTACCTTTGGAACAGTAGCTTCTTCTATACCAAGGCTAACAACAAATTGTATTGTTGTTCCTTCTTTTATATTGTAATTTTCTCTATATGGTGGGTCTTGAGAAATTACTTTTCCTTTTTCATATTCACTGTTGTATTCTTCTTTAACTTCGCCTAATTGTAATTTTCTGTCAGATATAGCCTTTTCAGCCTCTTCTCTTGTTATTCCTACAAGATTTGGAATATCAACTTCTTTTGGAGTTGTTAATCTCATAACTAAATTTGTTCCAAAAATACTTAATAAGAATAATACAAACACAATTAAGAAAATTGTTAATTTTTTATGCTTTTTAAAAAAGTTATCTTTTTTATTCTTTGATTCCTTTTCAGTTTTAATCTCTTCATTATTTAATGTTGGAATTACTTTTGTTGAGTCTTTATCGGCATATTCTTCATTATCTACAAAATCTCCATCAGGTTCTTTTAATGCCCTATTTAAATCTCTTAGCATTTCTGTAGCAGTTTGATATCTTAGAGTTGTATCTTTTCTCATTGCTTTCATTATTATTTCATTTAAAGATTTAGGAACTTTAGGGTTTATTTCAACTGGAGGTACAGCTTCTTCTTGCATGTGTTTTAATGCAACTGAAACTGGTGTATCTGCATCAAAAGGAACTTTTCCTGTAAGCATTTCATACATAACAACTCCTAAAGAATATAAGTCAGATTTTGCATCTGTAAATCCACCTCTTGCATGTTCAGGTGAAAAATAATGTACTGATCCTATAGTAGAACCAAATGCAGTAATTGTAGAATTTGATACTGCTTTTGCAATTCCAAAATCTGTTACTTTTGCAATTCCATCCTCTGTTATAATTATATTATGTGGTTTTATATCTCTATGAACTATATTATTTTTATGTGCCATCTCTAGTGCAGAAGCAATTTGGATAGCAATATTTGTTGACCATTTCCAAGGTAAAGCTGTTCCTTCTTCTACAATTATTTCTTTTAAAGTTTTTCCTTTTATAAGCTCCATTACAATATAATATAGATTTCCTTCATTTCCAACATCAAAAACAGATACTATATTTGGATGTGTTATGCTAGCTGCTGATTGTGCTTCTATAGAAAATCTTTTAATAAACTCCTCATCTGTTGTAAATTCATCTCTTAAAATTTTAATTGCTACATATCTATTTAATATTTGGTCTCTAGCTTTGTATACCATAGCCATTCCGACCATTTCCAATTTTTTGGACAATTTCGTATCTATTTCCTAACAATCTACCTTCTAAATCCATTTATTATTCCCATTCCTTTCTCTTGTATAGATATAATAAGATTTTATAAATTTTTTATTGTTATAATTGTTATATTATCTAGTCCACCATTTTTATTTGCTAAATCAACTAACTCTTTTGTGGCTATTTCAATATTGTTTTTAGCTTGTTTGTATATATCATCTACAGTAACCATATTTGTTAATCCATCAGAACAAATAATAATTATATCCTCTTTTTGGAAGCCTTTAACCATAACATCAGGTTCCACAAAAGCGTTACAACCAAGAGCTTTCATAAGCATATTCTTTTTAGGATGATGTTCAGCCTCTTCTTTAGTTATTGTTCCTTCTTGTACTAATTTTTGTACATAACTATGGTCCTGAGTTAGCTTTCTAATGAAATCTTTTCTAATTCTAAAAATACTGCTATCTCCAATATGTCCAATATATGCTCTATTATTATATATTAAGCACACCTCTAATGTAGTACCCATTCCTTCAAAATTTTTATTTTCTTTTGACTTTTCATATACTACCATATTTGCATATTCGAGACTACTTGCTACTAATTGTATTAAACTATCTTTATCTTTAGGCGTATCTTCAAAACTATTTTCTATATAATTTTTAGCACATGTAACAGCTAGTTTACTTGCTACTTCTCCGGCGTTACATCCTCCCATTCCATCTGCTAAAATAAATAACTGAATATCTTTTAGTGGGTCTTCTGTAATGAAAAAACTATCTTCATTTGTTTCTCTAGCTTTTCCTACATCTGATTTTGCATATGCTTTTATCATCTAATCACCTCTTTTATCCGTTTTATATTCCAAAAATTGCAAACATTCCTTTAAATAATGCATTATATACTACACCAATAATTGGCGATATTATAGAGCTTAATATTCCCATTATCCAAAGTATTACGAAAACAAATTCTATAATCTTTTCATTATTTTCAAACCATATTCTTGCATTATTTGGTAAAAAAGCCTTTATAATCTTTGAACCATCTAATGGAGGAAGTGGTATTAAATTAAATATTCCTAAACCTATGTTTAATGATATTGCAATATTAATCATAAGCATTATAATTATTCCAGCCTGTGAATTTATAAAACTTGAACTTGCAACTTTATAAATAACACAATAAATAATTGTTAAAACTATCGCTAAAAAGAAATTCATTAAAGGCCCTGCAATTGAAACTATAGCATCTGCTTTGTCCATTGAAAATCTTCTATCATAATTTCTAGGATTTACTTCAACTGGTTTTCCCCATCCAAATCCTGCAAATAGCATCATTAAAGAACCTATTGGATCTAAATGAGATAACGGATTTAAATTTAGTCTTCCTTGTAGCCTTGGAGTATCATCTCCTAATTTATCTGCAGCAAATGCATGTGCAAATTCGTGAAACGTTATAGCAACTAGTAGTCCCGGCACAGTTAGTAATAAATTTAGTAATCTACTTGTATCTGTTAAATATCCAGCTAATCCTGAAATTAACATTATTGCCATAACAATATATATCATTCTTTTGTCTATATACATATTTTATATCCTTTCTAGTTCAATGGTTTCATTGTTGGGAAAAGTAAAACATCTCTAATAGAATCTGAATCTGTTAAAAGCATTACAAGTCTATCTACTCCGATTCCAAGTCCACCTGTTGGAGGAAGTCCTATTTCAAGTGATTGAACAAAGTCCTCATCCATCATTCCTGCTTCTTCATCTCCAGCTTCTTTAGCTTCAACTTGTTTTTTAAATCTTTCATATTGATCGATTGGGTCATTTAATTCTGAGAATGCATTTCCATATTCTCTACCACAAATAAATACTTCAAATCTTTCTGTCATTTTTTTATTATTTGGGCATTTTTTAGCAAGTGGTGAAATTTCTACTGGATATTCATAGATAAATGTTGGCTCTATAAGTGTATGTTCTACATATTCATCAAAGAATAAAGATATAACATCTCCTCTTGTTTCCTTAGTTACATCCGGTATTTCTATGCCTCTTTCTTTTGCTAAAGCTACTGCTTCTTCGTCAGTTTTAATTTCGTTAAAGTCAACGCCACACGCCTCTTTTATAGAATCTATCATAGTAATTCTTTTCCATCCAGGTGCTAAATCAATTTCTTGACCTTGATATGTGACTTTAGTTGTTCCAAGAATTTCTTTAGCTGTTTCTGAGAAGATTTTTTCTGTAATATCCATCATATCGTGAAAATCTTGATATGCAGCATAAAGCTCTAATTCTGTAAATTCAGGATTATGTCTTATATCCATTCCTTCATTTCTAAATACTCTACCAATTTCATATACTCTATCAAAGCCACCGACTATAAGTCTTTTTAGGTTAAGCTCTAAAGCAATTCTTAAATACATATTTATGTCTAAACTATTGTGATGTGTTGTAAATGGTCTAGCACTTGCTCCTCCAGAAATAGTGTTTAAAACTGGAGTTTCAACTTCCAAATATCCTTCGCCATCTAATATTTTTCTAATATTGCTTATTATTTTACTTCTTATTTCAAATGTCTTTTTAACTTCTGGATTTACTATTAAATCTACATATCTTTGTCTATACCTTAAATCTGGATCTTTTAATCCATGGAATTTTTCTGGTAATGGTCTTAATGATTTTGTAAGTAATGTTACTTCTTTTGCATGAACAGAAATTTCTTCTGTTCTTGTTTTAAAAACAAAACCTGTAATTCCAATTATATCTCCAATATCCCATGTTTTAAATGCTTTATAGCTTTCTTCGCCTAAATCATTTATACTAACATAACTTTGTATTTTTTCATCACAATCTTGAATAGTGCAAAATGATGCTTTTCCCATTATTCTTTTAGCAATTATTCTTCCTGCAACTGTAACATCTTTTTGTTCATATTTTTCATAGTTTGCTTTTATTTCTCCTGCTGTAGCTGTTCTATTAAACTTTGTTATTTCAAATGGATCTTTTCCTTGTTCTTGTAATTCTCTTAATTTTTCTTTTCTGATTTGTATTAAACGATTTTCATCTAATTCTATTTCTTGATTATTTTTATTTTCTTCCATAATTAAAATCCTTTCTTTTACGTAAAATAGGGCACAAACCACCCATTTTTTATTCTCGTTGCTATTATATACTATTTTTATAAAAAAGTAAAGAAAAAAATAAAAAAACACATCAAAAGATGCGTTTTTTATTAAACTATTATTTTCCTGTTACTATATTCCAAAAACCACTAAATGATACTTCTTGATGTAAAAAGTCATTAATCTCATCTTCAACTTTTTGTTGATATGGAGTAAGTTCTACCTGAATAGGTGCATATAAGTCTACATCTTGGAATAAGAATGATCTTATTTTTGACCATATACTTTGTTTTGTTGGTAAACTACCACTTTCTACTTTTCTAAATACTGTATCATTGTTTGTACTTGTATTTCCTGTTTCAAAAGTAGCTCCTCCAAAAACTCCATCAAATTTGTTTTCCCCATTGAATTCTGCCATTATTGTTTCCTCCTTTGCAATTAATAAATAACAATTTATTTTCTATTATTTTTATACTACATATTTTATAAAAATTCAAGTCTTTTTAGCGAAAATTTATATTACTTTTTTGTAACATGATTATTACAAATATATTACACTTAAAACTCTTCATTTTGAACATTTTCTTCATTTTTTATAATTGTCATAATAATTTGTACAGTTTTTTCTAAATCATTATTTTTTATAACATAGTCATATAATGATAGTTTAGACTCTTCATAATCAAATCTGTTTAATCTAAGTATTATTTCTTGGGGACTTGGTTTTTCTTCTCTTTCTTTTAATCTTTTTTTCAAAACTTCTTTAGGAACTCTTAAAAATATCGTAACAATTTTTGTATCTTTTCCTAATAGTTCTTTTAAATGTTCTGTACCATTAACATCTATATCTTTAACTATTATCTTTCCATTCTTTATTTTTTCATTTAATAGTTTTCTTGATGTTCCATAGTAATTATCATGATGAATATCATATTCGTAAAAATCTCCATTTTTTATCATTTCTTCGAATTGAGTTTTTGTAACATAGCAATATGTTTTTCCATCTTCTTCACCAGGTCTTTTTTCTCTTGATGTATATGATGGCAAAGATTCAACATTATTCATTCTTTTTATTAATTCTTTTTTTATTGTATCTTTTCCTGATCCTGATACTCCAGATAATATGACTAACATTTTTTACTCCTCTTCAATAAACACTTTATTTTCAGCTATTTCCTCAGCTGCTATTGTAACTGGTGATTTGTCATCTGTTTTTGTAAGTGGCTCATCACCTTTAGCAATTTCTCTTGCTCTTCTTGAAGCAGCAATAACTAAAGCATATCTGTTTTCTGCATGCTTAAGCAATTCATTAACTGTTGGTTTTACTATCATTTCTATATTCCACCTTTCTTTGTTTAATCAATTATATCTTTATCTATTCTTGCAGCTACTGTTTCAGGTTGTATAGCAGATAACACAACATGTCCTGAATCCATAATAATAACTGCTCTTGTTTTTCTACCATATGTGGCATCAATTGCCATTTTACTATCTTTTGCTTCTTGTACCAATCTTTTTATTGGAGCTGAATCTGGACTTACTATTGAAATAATCCTATCTAATGCAATAATATTTCCAAAACCAATATTTACTAATTTCATTTTTCTACTCCCTTCTTCGTAGCAACTTTTTTTACAGGGTCATTAGATACTATTTCTTTAATATCACTTAAACTGTTTAAATACTCTCTTCTTTCTTTGGTATATATAAAGATGGCTTTAAATAAATAATAAATTGAAAATATATATGAAGAAACTAGAATATAATTTGCAAATTCAAATTTTTTTGACTCTACTATATGTGCTATTGATAATGTATGACCAGCTAAGATAAGTATTTCAATTCCGTTAATTGCACGCTTGCCAGAGTCCTTTCTAAATGCATATTCCAAAATAGTTATACAAATTGTTAAAACAATCATACTCAATGTTTTCAATACTAGTAACATTATTGTTTTTGGTAATTTACAATACAAAAAATTAATGACGATAAAATACAACATTATTAATGTTGCTATTAATATATTTTCGTATACATTTTTACTTATTTTATTTTTCATATGCATCTCCTAAATTGAGCTAAATAATTTGGTGACCCCTACGGGAATCGAACCCATGATTCCGCCTTGAGAGGGCGGCGTCTTAACCGCTTGACCAAGGGGCCAAATTTATTACCATATATATAGTTATATCATTTTTTCTTGATTTAGTCAAGTAAAAAAAGGATTTTGTTAGAAATATAAGATAATTAGCTATATAATAACAAAATCCTATTTTTTAATAATCTAATTCGCTTATTTTCGGATACTCGAATTGCTTTCCTCCTTCAGAAAACTGTCTATTCTCAATATGGTCTTTATTAAATGTTTTTGATCCTTTCAAAAAATATTTGTAATGATTACTTGCTAATACTATTCCTTTGCCTACTATTATTGGATCATCCCATGTTGTATCTATTAAATACCAAAATCCATTTAAATATACAGCATTCCATGCATGTTTTTCTGTTTTTCCATCTGTGTTTGTAGCTGTTCCTTGAATTATTACACAATTAATTCCTGCCATGTCAGCTAAATATTTAAATGCTCTTGTATAACCTTCACATACACATTTTTTATCAACCAATGCTCCATAAATTGAGTAAGTTCCAATACTTTCGCTATTTTCATCATATGTTAAATTATCTACTAAATAATCATGTATTATTTTAATATCTTTGTATGTGCTTCCTGTTAGTTTTGATTTAACTAAATCTCTTTCTTGTTCAATTTTTTTGATTGCTACTATTACATCTTTTTCTGAATTAAATCCTTGAGCATAATAATTTCCTCCTTCTTCTGGAGATATAAATACATTATAAGTAGTTTTAAATGCTTTTTTCTTTGTTTCCATATTTAGGTACATTTTTGTAACATTTAAGTAAAACAAATCAGGATTATCATGTGTAAAAGCTTCTATAGCAGTTTGATAATCATCACCTAATACTTCATTACCATTTTCTGCACTTAATATGTCATGAAATTTATTTCCATATTCTATTATATATGTACCTGTAACTAATTTATCTTTATTTTCTTGAAGCCCATTATAAATAATTTTTTGATTATCATTTAATTGTTCATAAAAAAATTTACCACTTGAGCTATTTGAAGAATATGTGGTTTCTTTTTCATCTGAATCTGTAAAAAAACTTACTACTGAATCTTTAAAAGATTTTTTATCTTTCTGTGCGTTTTGTTGAGAACCGTTATCTACAATTATTGTATTATCACTTGTATGAATAGTTTCAACTGCATCATCAAAAAACAAATCCGTGTATATTGCCCATGCAAAAAATACTATTCCAGCCAGTAAAACTATGGTTAATACTATTAAAATAAATGTAATAAACTTACTTTTCATTGGTTTTTTCCTCCTATTATTATTTTAACAGAACTGAATTTAAATTACAATATCTCTTTTTAAAATTCCACTTTTTACAATTCCTATTCCAACGAATTTATTTTCTTTATTATAAATTCTAAAAATCCCGTCTATGTTATCTGTAAAAAGCTTAACTCCATTTAAAAATGCAACATATGAACGTGCCGAAAGTTCTATTTTATCTTTAGCTTCAAAAAATTTTTCTATTGAAATTAATTTTTTTTTATTGAAATTCTCATTTATTTCTGAAATTTTTATTGATTGATTAATATCAAATTCTCCTACTTTTTCTCTGTTTAAAGCACTCATTGTTCCTGCAGTTTCAAGTTTTTCTGCTATTTTTTCGCATAAAGTTCTAATATATGTACCTTTAGAACAGCTTACTCTAAATTGTATTTCTTTATTTTCTTTATCTATACTTAAAAGTTCTGTATTATATATATTAATAATTCTTGGTTCTATGTCAACTTTTTGTCCTTTTCTTGCATATTCATAGAGCTTTTTTCCATTTACTTTTATAGCAGAATACATAGGTGGAATTTGTTCTTGCTTTCCTTTTATTTCTTCTAGTACTTTTTGTACATTTTCTTTTTGCAAACACTTATCTGCTACATTTTTTTCTTCAAGAATATTCCCTGTAATATCTCCTGTATCTGTTTTTAGCCCTAATTTTAAAGTTGCAACATATATTTTATCATGATTAGTTAAATACTTTGAAAGCAAAGTTCCTTTTCCTATAAGAATTGGTAAAACTCCTGTTGCCATAGGATCCAATGTTCCAGTATGTCCAACTTTTTCATTGAATTTTTTCTTTATTATTTGTACTACATCGTTTGATGTATATCCTTGTTCTTTATTTACAATTATTATTCCATCCAAAATTATCACCTTTTATCCTATGATTATAATATACTATATTTTTGTGGAAATGACAAGTAAAAAATATAAAGTAGTATAATTCTACCATACTACCTTAACTAATTATATTTTTATAAATTTTCTTAATCAATTATTTTAATTGTTTTTTTATTTCAGCAACTACTTTTTCCTTTATTTGTTCAGCAGTTCCTAGGCAAAAAGCACCTGCAGCTCTAATATGTCCTCCACCACCAAACATAATGCATACATCTGAAACATTAACATAGTCTTTAGATCTAAGTGAAATCTTAAATCCATTTATTTTTCCAGGTATTTCATGTAAGAATATTGAAACTTCAACACCTTCTATATCTCTTCCTATTTCTACTAAACCTTCATGATCTCCTGTTTTTGCTTCAACCTCATCTTCATCTGCATTTGTTATGTATGTAAAAGCAATTTTTCCATCTTCTAAAAATTGCATTCTGTCGATTGCTTTTCTTCTAAGTTCAAAATTTGCTCTTGTTTTTGTCCTTAATGTCCTTGTATATACATCAGAAATCTTTATTCCTTTTCGTAAAAGCATTGCCGCAAAATCAAATGTTTCTGGATTTACATTATAGTCAAATCCACCTGTATCTGTAATAATTCCTGTAATTAAGCATGTTCCTATATCCTTTGTTATTTCTATTCCAAAATAATCAAACATACCTATTAAAACTTCACAGCATGCAGGAGATACAGGATTTACAAAGTTTATATCTCCATACATTTTGTTGCTTCCATGATGGTCTATTACAATTTTTGTTTTTGCTTTTTCAAAATATTTATCATATCCACAAAGTATTTTTCCATCTGCACAATCTAAAGCTATTGCTAAATCATACTTTTCAACATCTGATTCGATTTTTACTTCAGGAATTCCAGGTAAAAAGCTAAAACAACTTGAATAACTTGGAATAATAACATCTGGGTTTTTGCCTATACTTCTTAATGCAAACATCATAGCTAAACTGCTTCCAACTGCATCTCCATCTGGTAACTCATGTGTTAATATTACAATTTTTTCTGCTTTTTTTATTTCTTCTAATATATTATCTAGAGTCATTTCTTCCTCCTTATTTATTATTTATTTCTTTCAAAATGCTATCAATTTTAGCACCATATTCTAATGTTTCATCTAATTCAAATACAAGTTCTGGAGTATATCTTAAATTAACTCTTTTTGCAAGTTCTGTTCTTATAAATCCACTTGCATTTTTCAAGCCTTCCATAGTATTCTTTTTAGATTTGCTGCCTAAAATACTTATATATACTCTTGCACTTTTTAAGTCTGACGAAGTCTTTACTTTAGTTACACTTATTAATCCTGTTATATTTGGATTTTTTAAGTCTTGGTCAATTATTTTACTAAGTTCTCTTTTAAATTCTTCATCAACTTTTTGCATTCTGTTTGTATTCTTTTTTTGCATAAGTCCTCCTTATTTATCTCTCAATAGTCGTTTAATATAATATTTCATCTTCATCATATAAAGTTTCTCCTAAATCATATTCTGTTGGTGGTATAAAGCCACCTCTTTTATCTTGTTTCTTTTTTGTTTCATCCATTAAGCTTTCATATTCTTTATTATTAGGAGATTCTATTATTCTTGTTTTAATACTTTCTCTAAATTTATTGGCATCATTTATTTTTTTAATAATTTGGCTTGACATTTACGTACTACTCCTTTAATTGTTTCCTATCTCTTAATTTCTTTCATAACAAAAGCTTCTATGATATCACTTTCTTTTAAGTCATTATATTTTTCAATTTGAATACCGCATTCAAAATCTTTTGCCACTTCTTTAACATCTTCTTTGAAACGTTTTAAAGAAACAAGTTTACCTTCATGAATAACTACATCATCGCGGATAACTCTAACTCCAGCATTTCTTTCGATTTTTCCTGATAGAACCATACATCCTGCAATAGTACCAACATTTGAGATTTTGAACACTTGACGTACTTCTGCAGTACCAATAAGTTCTTCTTCAAATTTAGGGTCTAGCATTCCTTTCATTGCAGCTTCTACATCTTCTATAGCATTATAAATTACAGAATATTGTTTTATTTGAACTTCATCTTTGTCTGCTTCTTGTTTTGCTGTAGCAACTGGTCTTACATTAAATGCAATTATTATAGCATTTGAAACTTTTGCAAGTGTTACATCTGATTCTGTAACTGCTCCCGCAGCTGCATGGATAACTTTTACTCTAACTTCATCATTAGTTAATTTTTCTAATGATTGTTTTAACGCTTCTACAGATCCTTGAACATCTGCTTTAACAATTAAGTTCAATTGTTTTAAGTTTCCTTTTTCCATTTGGCTAAATAAATTATCTAAAGTAACTGCTTGCATTGCATTTATAGATTTTTCTCTTTCTTGACGTTTTCTTCTTTCTATTAGGTGTTTTGCCATTTTTTCATCTTTTACTTCATAGAATACGTCTCCTGCTTGTGGAACTTCAGTTAATCCCATAACTTCAACAGGTGTAGAAGGTCCTGCACTTTTTACTTTCTTTCCTTTGTCATTAACCATTGAACGAATTCTACCTATTGTTGAACCAACTACTATTGTATCTCCAGTGTCTAATTTTCCACGTTGTACTAATAGTGATGCAATTGCTCCTTTTCCTTTATCTAGTCTTGCTTCTATAACAACACCTTTTGCTTGTTTATTTGGATTTGCTTTTAGTTCTAATACATCTGCTTGTAGTAATACCATCTCTAATAATTGGTCTATGTTTATATTTTTTTTAGCAGAAATTTCAACATATATAGTGTCTCCTCCCCATTCTTCAGGAACTAATTCATATTGCATTAATTCTTCTTTTACTTTTTGAGGATTTGCATCTGGTAAATCTATTTTGTTTACAGCGACAATTATTGGAATATTAGCAGATTTAGCATGATTTATAGCTTCTACAGTTTGAGGCATTACACCGTCATTTGCAGCAACTACTAATATTGCTATATCTGTAATTTGTGCACCTCTAGCTCTCATTGCTGTAAATGCTTCATGTCCTGGTGTATCTAAGAAAGTAATTTCTCTATCATTTATTTTTACTTTATATGCACCAATTGCTTGAGTAATTCCTCCAGCTTCGCCTTCTATTACATTTGTTTTTCTAACAGCATCTAAAAGTGAAGTTTTTCCATGGTCAACGTGTCCCATAACAACAACTACTGGTGGTCTTTCTTGTAATTCGCTTTCCATATCTTCTGAATCATCAAATAGAATATCTTCTTCCTTAACCTCTTCTTTTTTAATTGCTGTAACACCAAATTCTTCAGCTACTAAAAATGCTGTATCAAAGTCTACGTCATTATTTAATGTTGCCATAATTCCTAAACTCATTAATTTCATAATAACTTCTCCAGAAGTCTTTTTAAGCTCTGCAGCTAAATCTTTGACACTAATAGATTCTGGAATTGTAATTTCTGTAAGTTTAAAGATTTTTTGTTTATTTCTGTTTTCATCTTTTACATTTTTCTTTTTGCCTTTTCTTCCTCTTTGTGTAGTTAAATCATAATATTCTAGCATTCCATCTTCTGAAGAATCTTCAAACATATTTGATAATCTATCATGTTGTTTTAAATTCTTTAATTTTCCTTGATTTATATCTTCATTTTGATTTCTTCTAGATTTCTTTTTATTGTTATTATTTCTATTATCATCAAATTTATTATTATTTTTTTGTTTATCTATAGTTTTGTTATATTCTCTGCTTTCTTTTTCTACAATATCTGATGCCATTATATCTTTAATATTTCTTTCAATTCCTCTTTCATCTAATGGTCTTCTTCCACCGAATTTATTATTTTTATTAAAGCCATTAGGTCTATCTCCATTTTGTCTTTCATTATTTGGTCTGAATCCATTTTTTCTATCTTTGCTAAAATTATTACCGCTTCTGTCACTATTATTTCTATCTCTAAAACCATTATTTCTATCTTTAAAATTATTTTGTCTTTCATAATTTCTGTTTTTGAAATTATTATCTCTATTTCTTTCTTCTTTGTTTTGAGTAAATTGAGTATTTCTTTCTATTTTTTTAGTTTCCATTTCTTGCTTCTTCTCTTCTTTTTTTATAACTACCTTTTCCTCTTTTTTAATCTCTGGTTCAACCTTTTTAACTTCATTTACTTCTTTTGTTTCTTTAACCACTTCTTTTTTTGGTTCTTCTTTCTTTTTATCTTTATTTAATCCAAATAATTCACTTACAGTTAATGGCTTCTCGGGTCTATTTCTATATACTATATTATAGTCTTTTTTTTCATTTCTTTGTACAAATGGATTTTTACTATGTTTTGTTTCTGTTTTCTTAGCAACTTCTTTTTTGTTATCTTCTTCTATTATAACTTCTCTTCTAATTATAACAGGAGTATTTTTTTCTTCTTTTTTGTTTTTTGATGCCAAATTTTTTGTTTCTTTCTTTTTATTTTCATTATTAGATGTTTTTTTAGCAAATCTATTTCTAATTTTTTTTACATCTTCATCACTTAAACTACTTAGATGGCTTTTAGCTTCTATTCCCATTTCTTTAACTTGTTGTAGCAATTCTTTACTTGCTAAATTTAATTCTTTTGCTAAATCATATATTTTTATTTTACCCAATATATTCACCCCCATTAATTAAACTTTTTAATTGTTCAAAAATCTCATCTGATATTTTAGCTTCAATAGCTTTTTCTATTCTTCTAGACTTTATAGCTTTCTCTAAACATTCCATATTATTACAAATATATGCTCCTCTTCCTTCTAGTTTTCCTGTTTTATCAACAGTTATTTCATTTTTATTATTTTTCACAATTCTAATTAATTCACTTTTATCTTTTTTAGAATTGCACCCCATACATGTTCTTTGTGGCTTTTTCTTCACTTATTCTTCTCCTTCTTCTGGCATTTCTTCATTTTCTTCTTGCTTACTTAATAATTCTCTGAATTGACTTTCTGATTTAATATCTATTTTCCAGTTTGTAAGTTTTGCTGCTAATCTTGCATTTTGTCCTGCTTTACCAATTGCAAGTGAAAGTTGATCATCTGCAACTATAACTTGAGCAAATTTATCTTCTTCTTTAACATCTACAGCCATTATTTTAGCTGGAAGTAATGCTGCAGCTATATATGTTGATATATCTGGGCTCCATTCTATAACATCTATTTTTTCTCCATGTAATTCATTTATAATATTTTGAATTCTAATACCTTTTTGTCCTACACATGAACCAACTGGATCTATATTTTCATCTTGTGAATATACTGCAACTTTACATCTTTTTCCTGGATCTCTGGATACACTTTTTATTTCTATTATTCCTTCATAAATTTCTGGGATTTCTATTTCCAACATTTTTCTTACAAAATCAGGATGACTTCTAGAAATAATTACTTGTGGAGCTCCTTTTTCGCCTCTATCGACATCTACTACATAAGCTTTTATTTTATCATTTACTTTATATCTTTCTGTAGGAATTTGTTCTTTAGATGGCATAATTCCTTCAAGTTTTCCTAAATCCATTATTACAATTCCCCTATCAGCTTTTTGAATAATTCCTGATACTATTTCGCCTTTTTTATCACTATATTCTGTGTATAATACTTCTCTTTCTGCTTCTCTTATTTTTTGCACTATAACTTGCTTTGCTGTTTGTGCAGCTATTCTACCAAAATTTTTAGGAATAATTTCAATATCTACTTGATCTCCAAGTTTTAATGTTTTATTTATTTTCTTTGCATCTTTTAAATTAATTTGTTGTACAGGATTTTCAACTTCTTCTACTATATCTTTTACTGAATAAACATGTGTTGCTCCTGTTTCTTCATCCATTTCAACTTTAACATTTTCTAAGGAATCAAAATTTCTCTTATATGCTGTAACTAAAGCTGTTTGTATTGATTCTAATAAAGATTGTTTCTTTATTCCTTTTTCTTTTTCTAAATCTTCTAGAGCTTGTATTAATTGTTTATTATCTATTGCTTTCATTTTCATTCTCTCCTTCTTCATAAATTGTTTTTACTTGTGATATGTTTTTTCTTAAAATATTATAATCTGTATTATCTTGCTTAATTGTTAAAGAATCTTCGTCAACTTGTTTTAGTATTCCTATATATTCTTTAAATCCATTCTCGTCTTTTTTAAACAGATTCACTTCAACTTTTGAGCCAATATATTTATTTAATTGCCAATCTTTTCTAAGTAATCTTTCTATTCCTGGTGAAGATACTTCTAGAAAGTATTGGTCTTTGATGTAATCTGCCTCATCTAAAATATCTGTTATTTCATTATTTACTTTTTCGCAATCTTCTAAGCTAATACCTTTTTCATTGTCTATTACAATTCTTAAAGTATAGTTTTTTCCTTCTTTTAAATATAGGACATCATAAAGTTCATAACCTATATCTTCTATTTTTTTCTTTATAAGGTTTTCTACCTTTTCTTCTATATTTGCCATTTTACCTCCTATCCAAAACTTAAGAGCGGGATTTTTGTTCCCGCCCTTTCTCTTATATTATGCTTTTATTATTATACCTCTTTTTTCCAATAAATGCAAGTTTTTTTTGAATTTTTTTATTTTCCAGTTATTTTTTTCATCTCACATATAAAAAATATTCGCATAATATAATGTATAGTTTAATCAATTTAGTAGATAATAAACTATATATATGAGAGGAGCTTTTTTTAATGAAATCTATTTGCATAAAAATGACTAATCAAAATATAACTAAGCATCTACTAGAGCAATTAAATGAAATTAAACTTGATGATGTTTATTTTTCATGCAAAAAATTCAAAATCTATTACAATATAATTATTCATTTTAAAGGAAAAAATAAAAAATTATTTTTCGAAGAAATATCTAAATTACTTTCTACATTTATTATAGACATATTTGAAGAAAAAATAATTTCTAATTTAATAAAAAGTGAATATTTTTATTTTGATATAAATGAACAGAAACAAATTTCAAATATTACATTAGAAGATTTATATAACAATGAAGAAAGTTTATATAGCTTTGAAAAAAGGTATAATTTAATTTATAATTCTTGTTTAGAATATCTAAATTCAAACAATTCTTTAGTTTTAAAAGGTTTTATAACTTTTAGAATAAAAAGCTATCTAGAAGCAATCTTGGAACAAGTAGATAAATCTGTAAATAAATTTATTGTTCAAAAGGAATATACAGAATTTATTTCTTTACTTAGAATGTATATAAGTTCTGAAGAATCCAACTGTAATCTAATTCATCTAATATATCGTAATTATAAGCCAATTTTACTTGATGAAAATAAAAATCCAATTAAAATTAATGATACTATCTCAAATTTAAAATATTTATCAGATATATCATTTTCTACAAATGACTTTGCACTTAACACTTTACTGAATCTTGTTCCTCAAAAAATATACATTCATCTTATTGATAGTAATGCAGACGAATTTATAAATACAATTAAATTAATTTTTGAAAATAAAGCTATATTTTGCACAGATTGTTCCATTTGTAAAATATACAAAAAAAGTCATGCTATACCAAACTAAGCGTGACTTTTACTTATATTCTTTTTCTAATTTTTCATTTAAATATACTTTACTTATAAGTTCTAATTCTTTTAAACTATCATTTTTAAGCTCGAAAGAAAATAACTTTTTTGCTGGTGCCATTACAATATATTTTAAACTTGTTGCTGTACTATTACTTATATGAATTGCTCCTTTATCAGGTCCATGGCACTCTTCACACTTTAAGCCATTATCTTTAATGCTAAAATAATTTAAATTTTCTTTTGTTCCACAATAAGTACATGATTCTATTCTTGGCTTAAATCCTAAAAAACATAATAATTTAATTTTAAAAACACTTATTATAAAATCAGGATTTTTATCTGTTTCTGATAACATATATAATGTGTTTAAATATAATTGCAAAATTTTATAACTATTTTCATTTTCGTTTGTAACATCTTGTATAATTTTTGTTATATTAACCGCATATTGAAGCTTATCTAAATCAATTCTCAAATTATAAAACACTTCTATTGTATCACATGAATTAATTGTATAATGCTCCCCACCTTTATACATTACATATTCTCCAAAGCACAAAAATTGTGTGCCTGCTAAAAGGGAGCTTTTTGGACGTCTTGCCCCCTTTGCTACACACGAAATTTTTCCTGCACCGGGAGTTAACATAGTAAGCATTTTGTCAAAATCTCCCATATTATTTTCAGCGATTATTATTCCTTTCATTTTTACTATACTCATTTGCATTCACCTTTTGGTTATTTACATTTTCATAATTTTCTATTTGTTTTAGTTCTAAAAAAGTATTTATACTTCCAGTGTTTTTGAAAGTATTCCAAGCAATTTCTCTTATCATAAGCCATTTCTCCTTCTTTAGTTAGTCTGTACCGATTTTTTAAAATTATGTATTTGAATAATTAATTATTCAAAATATTACATTTTATTAAAAAAGCTCTCGTTATTTTGCCAATCTTCTTTAACTTTTACCCAAGTTTTAAGATTAACTTTTATGCCAAAATTTTCTTCCATATCTTTTCTTGCCATTGTTCCAATTCTTTTTAACATACTACCATTTTTTCCAATTATAATACCTTTGTGTGATTCTCTAAGCGTATAAATAGTAGCTTCTATTTGGTACATATCTTCTCCGTCTTTACTTTTTTTGAACTTCATTTTTTCTACTTTAACAAATATTCCATGTGGTACTTCGTCTTTTAGTAAGATTAAAGCTTTTTCTCTAATTGTTTCTTCTGCAAGTTGTCTTAAAGTTTGGTCTGTATATTCTTCTATATTATAATATGCAGGACCTGGTTTTAGGTTATTTTCTATTTCATCTAAAACTACTTCTTTATATTTGCTTTTTAAAGCTGATATAGGAATTATAGCTTTAAAATCATATTCATTTTTATATAAATCAATTAGCTTAGCTAGTTCTTCTTTATTTATTAAGTCAACTTTATTTATTATTAAAATTGTTTTTTTATTAGATTCCTTTATTTTTTCTAAGATTTTTTTATCTCCTCTTCCAATTTCTTTGCTGTCTGCTTCTATCAAAAATAAAATAACATCAGAATCTTGTATAGCTCCCCATGAAAGCTCTATCATGTTTTCATTAAATTTTGTTTTAGGTTTATGTATTCCTGGAGTGTCTATAAAAACAATTTGTGAATTTTCTCTATTAACTATTCCTTTGATTTGAGTTCTTGTAGTTTGAACTTTATTTGCAATTGCTGCAACTTTTTCACCTACTAGCAAATTGATTAATGTTGATTTTCCAACATTAGTTCTTCCTATTATAGATGCAAAACCTGATTTAAATATCTTGTCCATTTTTCTCTCTTTTCTTTACCAAATTGCCAATAATTTTTGTATATTACGGACAATTTGGATTTTTTTATTTAATAATTCTTAAAATATCATTATATGTTACTATTAATGAAAGAGCAATAAGTATTGAAAAACCTATTAGTTGAATTTGTACTTCTGTTTCCTTTTTTAATGGTTTTCTACGTATTGCTTCTATTATTAATATTAATATTTTTCCACCATCCAAAGCAGGGACTGGTAGTAAATTTGTTACTCCTAATGATACTGAAATAACTGAAATTATATATATATAATTTGTAAATGTTGTAGTATTGCTAACGGCTTGTGATATTCCTATAGGTCCTGTTAAATCTTTTACTCCAACATTACCTGTAAATAGCATTTTTAAACTTTCAAATATAGATGTTATAAACTCTCCACATGCTTCAAATCCTATTCCAAAATTTTTATATACAACCACAATTAGGATGAAGTAAGTCACAAGTCCAAAAACAATATTTGTAACAGCTCCTGCTGCAACTATAGCAATTCTTTTTGGTATACTTGCTTTAGAAAACGAATTTTCATTTTCTGATTCTTCATCTTCACCTTCCATACTAACAAATCCACCTAAAGGAATTAATCTTATTGCATATTTAGTTTCTTTTCCTTGTTTTTTCCATATAGTTGGTCCAAATCCAATTGCAAATTCATTTACCTTTATTTTGCAAAATTTTGCAACTAAAAAATGACCTCCTTCATGTATAAATATTAAAAATCCTAAAAGAAATATTATTTTTAGTGCATTCAATAAAAACAAAACTACCTCCCGTAAACCTTAATACTGTATTTTTCTATAAAACTATAGTATTTATAATCATATAAATAAAAGGTGCAACAAATATTACACTATCGATTCTATCAAGCATTCCTCCATGTCCAGGTAAAATACTTCCATAATCTTTTGAATCTGCAAATCTTTTAATACTTGATGCAGTGAAATCTCCTATTTGACTAATAATGCTTAAAATAAGTGTTATTATTGCTACATAAAAATATGATATATTTTCTATATTTATAATTCTAAAGTTCTTTAATATTGCAACATATATTATTCCAATAACCATAGACGCAAGCGCTCCACATATACATCCTTCTATAGTTTTTTTAGGGCTAACCTTACTAAATTTGTGTTTTCCAAAACTTTTTCCTGCCCAATATGCAAATACATCAGTAGCCCACGCTACTGCAACTAAGTTATATCCTAGCCAAAATTTCCCATTGAAAGATTTAGTAATTAATCCTAAAAACATCATAAACCCAGTAACGTAGCATATTCCAAGAAATGTATAAGCTACGTCTTTAAATGTATATTTCATATCTGTTAATATTATATGCAAAAATAAAATTAATAATATTAATGAATTTGAATAAAGTATAAATTTATATATCATTTCTTTAGATATAAATGAAACTAAAAATATTATTATTGTACTGAAATATCCAACCCATTTTATTGGATTACATATTTTTTTTATTACATTAAAATATTCATTCATACAAATCATAGCAATAAGCATTATTGCAAAATTAATAATTTGAGGTGTTCCAACAACTACCAATAACACAACCAACGGAAATCCTATTAGTGATGTCAAAATTCTTTTTAAATTCATATTTTACTCCTTTAATTTGCGCCAAATTTTCTTGTACGTTTTTGATATTCTATAATTGCATTATCTAAATCTTCCTCATTAAAATCTGGCCAATATTTATTTACAAATAGAAATTCAGAATAAACTATTTGCCATGGTAAAAAATTGCTTGTTCTAATTTCTCCACTTGTTCTAATAAGTAAGTCAGGATCAGGTATTCCTTTTGTGTAAAGATTATCTGATATCATTTGCTCATTGATCTCTTCAATTTTGCATTTTCCATCTAAAACATTTTTTGCAATAGTTTTTACTGCATTTATTATTTCTAACCTACCACCATAATTAATCGCAATATTGAAAGTAACACCTGTATTGCCTTTTGTTCTATCTATGCATTTTTGAATGCCTTTTTGCATCTTCTCTGAAAATGCTGTTAAATCTCCTAAAAACTGTACTCTTACATTTTCTGAATTTGCAATTTTAGAATATTTATCAATATAATTTTGAAATAAAATCATTAAAGCATTTACTTCGTCTTCTGCTCTTTTCCAATTCTCTGTAGAAAACGCATAAACTGTAATGTACTTTAAACCTATTTTGTTAGCATGTCTTACAATTTTTTCTATTGTCTCTGCTCCATATTTATGGCCTATTGCTGTAGGTAATCCTTTAGCCTTAGCCCATCTTCTATTTCCATCCATTATTATTGCAATATGTTTTGGTAAATTATCTTTATTAAACTCCATTTGTGTCCCCTTATTTATTTCTATTTTTTATATATAACGCAAGTTCTTTTAAAAATTCGCCATTTTCTTCATGTTCTTCTATAATTTCTAATGCTTCTTCTGTAATCTTATTTAGGATACTCTTTGCTTCTTCTAAGCCGTATTTTGTAACATATGTGCATTTATTTTTTTCTCTGTCATTCCCAACTGGTTTTCCTGTGATGGCTTCATCTCCTTCTTCAGATAAAATATCATCTTTGATTTGAAAAGCAATACCAATTTTTTCTGCATAAGAAGTAAGTTCTTCTAATTGTTCTTCCGTTGCCCCTCCTAACATCGCACCTATTCTTACACAAAGCCTTATTAATGCTCCAGTTTTATTTTTATGCATATATTCTAAGTAATCTGAAGAAATTGGCTTACCTTCGAATTCTGTATCTACCTGTTCTCCTGCAATCATTCTATCAATTGCAACTGTTAATTCATTCAATATATTAATTTTTATTTTCAATTCTTGCACATCTGTAGTATTTTTCAAATCTTCACTTATTACATAATATGCATAATTCATTAAACCATCACCTGCAAGTATTGCAGTAGACTCATTAAATCTTTTATGATTTGTAAGTTTACCATGTCTAAAATCATCATTGTCTATTGCAGGTAAATCATCATGTATAAGTGAGAAATTGTGAATCATTTCAATTGCAACTGCATAAGGCATACAACATTCAATATTATCTTTAAAAATCTGGTAAGTTGATAATATAAGAATCGGCCTTATTCTTTTTCCTCCAGCCATTAAGCTATATTCCATCGAATCATTTAATGTTTTTTCAGGGCAGTTTTTGTCCTTTATATATTTTGCTAATTCATTTTCAATTATCTTTTGATATTTTTTTAATTCTTCTTTAAAATCCATTTTTTTATTCCTTTTTATATTCAATTTTATAAAATTTCTATTGAAAAACATTGAACTTTGGCTAAGCAAAAAGTCAATTATTTCCTAACCCTATATTGACATAATTTCTGTTTCTTTAGCAGCTATAATCTTATCTACTTCCTCAACATTTTTATCAGTAATTTTTTGAATTTCTGTTTCTGCAACTTTAAGTTCGTCTTCTGTAATCTCTCCATCTTTTTGCATTGCTTTTGCTTTATCTATTCCGTCACGCCTAATATTTCTAATTGTAACTTTTGTGTCCTCTGAATATTTCTTTATTTCTTTAACTAGTTCTTTTCTTCTTTCCTCTGTAAGTTCAGGGAATACAAGTCTTATAACTTTTCCATCGTTATTTGGGTTAATTCCAATTTCAGATGCCAAAATAGCTTTTTCTATTTCTTTTAAAATACTGACATCCCATGGTTGTATCATAATCATTCTTGCTTCAGGAACTGATATACCAGCAACTTGATTTATTGGTGTTGGTGTTCCATAATAATCTATTTTTACTTTATTAAGTATTGCAGGATTTGCTCTTCCTGCTCTTACTTCTGACAATCTTTGTACTAGATTCTCTATAGTTTTTTCCATCTTTTCTTTAATTTCTGAATAATCCATAATTTTCATTTCCTTTCATTTTATTGTGGTTCTTTTTTGGGACGGAGAAAAAAAGTAACCTTGATTTATATTGGGTTACTTTTTTCCTCCGTCCCCAAAAGTAACCAATAAATTTAATTTTTAACAATTGTTCCTATTTTCTCGCCTTTAACAACTCTTACAATATTTTCTGGATCTGCAATCCCAAATACAACTAATGGAATATTATTGTCTTTACATAAAGCTGTTGAAGTTGAATCCATAACTTTTAAATCTTTCTCTAAAACTTCTTGATATGTAATTTCATCATACTTTGTTGCAGTTGGATCTAATTTTGGATCTGCTGTATAAACTCCATCTATTGCTTTTCCAAGTAATATTGCATCTGCTTCAATTTCTGCTGCTCTTAAAGCTGCACCTGTATCTGTTGTAAAAAATGGGCTTCCTGTACCACATGCAAATATAACTACTCTTCCTCTTCCTAAATGTTTTAATGCTTTTCTTTTTATAAATGGTTCTGCTATTTCTCTCATTTCAATTGCCGTTTGTACTCTTGTGTAAATTCCTCTTGCTTCTATAGCATCTTGAAGTGCTAATGCATTCATTGCTGTTGCAAGCATTCCCATATAATCTGCTGTTGTTTTTTCCATTTGTTCTCCATTACGTCTGCCCCTCCAGAAGTTTCCGCCACCAACAACTATTGCAACTTCAACTCCCATTTCAACTACTTCTTTTACTTTGTCACATATTTTTCCTACTACTTCTATGTTTATTCCAGTTTTGTCTGTTCCTGCTAATGCCTCTCCACTTAGTTTTAAAAGTACTCTTTTATACTTGGCTTCTGACATCTCTTATTCCTCCTTAATTTACTCATTATACGCATTTTATCATAGTTTTTTAAAAATAACAATAGAGTTTTGAATATTTTTAGAAAATATATATATCTTTAAAACCATTATTAATAATTATTTCAAATTATATATTAATTTTCGAATTTAACTACCAAATAAAAATATCCATCAAATTTTTCCTTTTAATTCATAAAATAAAATCACTTACATATAAATTAAATAAAGTTTAGTACAAACACTTTTGGAATTTCGAACGGCACTTTTCTAAAGCATCAGCTTTTATATAATAAAAAATTCAAGATGAACTACTTATTATATAAATAGTGGAAAAGAGAACCGTCCCATTTTCCAAAGTTACATATTAAGGGAGGTAAAATAGATGGAAAATCTAGGATTATATGAAGATATAGCCAAAAGAACAGATGGAGATATCTATGTTGGGGTGGTTGGGCCTGTACGAACTGGTAAATCTACTTTTATTAAAAATTTTATGGATTTGCTTGTTATTCCCAATATTGATAATGAATATAAAAAAGAAAGAGCTCAGGATGAACTTCCTCAAAGTGCTGCAGGTAAAACAATAATGACTACTGAGCCAAAATTCGTTCCTAATGAAGCAATAGATATTACTATAGATGACAAATTAAAACTAAAAACTCGTTTAGTTGATTGTGTTGGATATTTAATTCCAAATAGTATCGGTGCTACAGAAGATAATCAACCGCGTATGGTTAAAACGCCTTGGTCTAGTGAGGAAATGCCTTTTGAGCAAGCAGCAGAAATTGGTACAAAAAAAGTAATTGAAGAACATTCTACTATAGGAATTTTAATTACAACAGATGGTTCTATAACAGAAATTCCAAGAGAAGATTATGTAAAAGCTGAAGAAAGAGTTGTTTCTGAACTAAAGGCTATAAATAAACCTTTTGTAATTCTTTTAAATTCTGAAAATCCTAATAGTTCAGAAACCATAAGCCTTGCTAATGAATTAATTCAAAAATACAATTCTACAGTTATTCCTATAAACTGCGCTAATCTAAATATGAATGATATTACAAATATATTTTCAAATATATTATATGAATTTCCTGTAAGTCAAATTAATTTTAAATTTCCTGCTTGGGTTAATGGATTAGATTTAGACCATGAATTAAAAATAAAATTGTTTTCAGAGATTAAAGATTCTTTTGGAAATATTTCTTTATTAAAAGAAATATCTCCTTGCGTAAAAGATATCTCACAAAGTGATATTATTTCTAATGCAAGCACTGATAACATTATGCTTGGAACTGGAAATGTAAATATTTCAATTAATTTAAAAGATGATTTGTTCTATAAAATTTTAACAGAAATGACAGGTGTTCAAATAGATAATGAGGGTGATTTATTTGCTATTATAAGTGATCTTTCAAAAACCAAAAATAGATATGATAAAATTGCCTATGCCCTTGATGAAGTAGATAGAAAAGGATATGGAATAGTCACTCCTTCAATTGATGAGCTTATTTTAGATGAACCTGAAATGGTTAAACAAGGATCTCGTTTTGGAGTTAAACTTAAAGCCACTGCTCCTAGTCTTCACATTATAAAAGCAAATATAGAAACTGAAGTTTCTCCAATAGTAGGCTCAGAAAAACAATCAGAAGAACTGGTAAATTATCTTCTTTCTGAATTTGAAAATGACCCTAAAAAAATTTGGGAATCTAATATTTTCGGAAAAAGTTTACATTCTTTAGTAAATGAAGGTCTTCAGACCAAACTTTCTAAAATGCCTGAAGAGGCCCAAATGAAGCTTCAAGAAACTTTAGAAAGAATTGTTAATGAAGGAAGTGGTGGACTTATCTGTATTATATTATAATACAGATACACAAAAAATTTTGAAAAATATTAAAAAAGAAGATTTTAACATTATGTAAAATCTTCTTTTTTAATACTAAAATCTAGATTTCTTTCCAAAACCAGTCTAAACTATTATCAATACTTTTAATATTATTTGCCTTCGCTTCAATATCATCAACCCATAAATATGCAAAAAAAGTAATTAATATAAATAATAAATCAAGTGCTATACATTTGTATAATGTTGAAGCTAAATATGATAAATCAGATGATAAAGTTGCTATTTGCACCATATGTACTATTAGTAATAACAATGATACAAATAACGGAATTGCAACCGCTATACTTTTTTTAATTTCCTGTCCTAAAAATATTAATAACCCTATAGCTATAACAACAAGAAGCAATGTTAATGGATTTGTTATATTTAAATAAACCATTTTTCTCCTCCTATCTTTTGTTTAAAAAATAATATTATTATTTATATTATCATTTAAATATAGATAATTCAATATCATCTATATTATTTTTTTATTACATATTTGTTACATTTCTGTAATATTTATACATCTTAGTATGTTTTATTTTACATTGATTGTTTTATTGTATTCTTCTATAGCATTATCTATTGGTCCATCAAATATAGCTTTTCCTTTTTTCATAACTATTCCTCTTGTACAAAAGTCCTTTGCAGTTAATGTAGCATGTGTAACAAATAATAATGTAACATCTTTTTTGCTCATAATTTCTTTTACTTTAGCTACACATTTTCTTCTAAATGCTTCATCTCCAACACTTAATGCTTCATCTACTATAAATATTTCTGGTCTAATATTAACACTAATTGAAAATCCAAGTCTTGCTTTCATACCACTTGAATAAGTTCTAACTGGTTGGTCTATATACTCTCCTAATTCTGCAAATTCTATTATACTATGTTCAAGTTCCTTAATTTCGCTATCTTTTATTCCTAAAATCTGTCCTTTTAAATAAATGTTTTCTCTTCCTGTGAATTCAGGATCAAATCCAGATGTTAATTCTAGTAATGCACTAACTCTACCATTAACCTCTATTGTTCCACTTGTAGGATATGTAACTTCTGTTATTAATTTAAGAATTGTAGATTTTCCAGCACCATTTTTTCCAAATAATGCAACACTTTCCCCTTTTCTTATCTTGAATGAAACATTATTTACAGCGTTATTTTCCTTACATTTTATATTTTTAAAAATTAATCCTAATAGTCTTTTTTTATCATCTTTATATAATTTATATTTTTTGGTTACTTTGTCAAAATTAATTACTACATCGTCATTCATTATATTTCACATTCCCTTCAGTATTACAAAATACTTCCCACTTAGAAAGAATTATTATTTCCAAACTATAATACGTCTGGTATATCCTTTCTAACTTTTCTATAAGCCCATAATGCTAATATTAACATAATAGCACATGAAATTAAGAAATATCCAATTCTTTTTGGTTGTTCCCAAAACCATATTTTATTAATTAATGATTGTCTATAACCATTAACTATATATGTAACAGGATTTGCAATTAATGCTTTTTTTAGCCAAGGAATTTTTACTGTTTCTGGATTCCATAAAATTCCTGAAAGCCAAAATACTGCTGTTACAAAAGATTTTACTAAATTCCCAAAGTCTTTACTTATTGCTGCAAGTAGTGATGAAAATAATGACCATATTGTCCACAAAATAAAGCTAAGAAATGTATAAAAAATTAATTGTAACCAATATACATCAGGTCTAAATCCAAACAGAATAAATATCACTAACATTATAAGCGTTAACATTATATTTACACTCAATTTAGATATAGAAACAAATGTTGGAATCGTTGATACTGGGAACTTCATCTTAGTTACTAAATAACTATATTTTCTAATTGCATCAGTTCCTATAGTTAGCATATCACTTATGTAAAACCACGGAATTAGTCCACATATAAGCCATAGAAAAAAAGGATAACCATTTACATCTTTTCCTGATCTTAATCCAATTTCGAAAGCAAACCAATATACAAAAATTGTAACTACTGGTTTTATTATAGCCCATGACCATCCTAGTGCCGCTCCTCTATATGTTTTTACTAAATCTGCTTTTGCTAGTTTTATTAATTGTTGTCTATATTGCCAATGCTCTTTTAATATTTTTATTAAATCATTTATTTCTTCCAAATTTTACACCTCTTATATTATGTATTAGAATTAGAATTTGAATTAGGACTTGGAATTTGGTTGATACCATTTTGTGGTTCTTGTAGTTTTAATTCTTCTTTTATTTTTGTTGTTGACACTCCCTCTGTTCTAGGTAAATAAACTACATCACAGTAATCTTTTAGATAGTCAAACCTATCGCTTCCAGCCCAATCGCTTCCCATTACTACTATATCAATGTCATATTTTTTAACATCATCTATCTTTTGTTCCCAATTTTCTTCTGGTATTACTAAATCTACATATCGAACAGCTTCTAACATCATTTTCCTTGTTTCATAATTGTGATATGCTCTCTTTCCTTTTATTTCATTAAAATCATCTGTTGAAACAGCCACAACTAAATAATCGCCTAATGCTTTTGCTCTTTTTAATAAATTAATATGCCCATAATGTAATAAATCAAATGTACCATAAGTTAAAATTCTTTTCATTTTTATTTCTCCTTTTACATTTAATATTTTATTTATTTTTCTTTACAACTATTTTAGTTTTATCTCCTGATAATGTCAAGCCCCATTTTTTAATTTTTACTTTCTTTTTCTTAATTTTAAAATTGCCTTTTTTATCAAATTTAACACATAAGTTGTTCTTATTGCCTTTATAATCTATTATAAATTTAATTTCTGTTGTTTTAGAATTTAATGGTATTTTAACTTTAAATTCTTTATAATGTTTTAAAGTTCTTATAATAGATGGATTTGTTTTATAGGTTTTAAAGTTTTCTATTATTTGATTTTCATCGTCAATATTAACATATATTTTAAAATCTTCCTTTGGTAAATAATATGATATGTTTCCTATTATACTTACAGAATTTAGATGTAAATTGATTCTCTTTATTGTAATAGCTTCACTATTTGCTAAAGTATATATTATCAAATCATTAAAATAAAGTTTTCCTTCTTTATATTCTAATTTTTCTCTAATATCTTCACCATATTTAAGCGATAAAGTTAACATTCTATATTCTATGCCTATATATTTCTGTTCTAAAATGATATAATCATCTATATATTGTAAAATATTCTTTATTTTTTTTATGTATATTTCTTTTTCATCTTCGCTTAAATATAAAGATAAATCTTTTTTTAATCTCCATTGTATGTCATACATGATTTGGTATTGAATATATGGCAATACTTCTCCGTATTTTTCTTTTGATTTTTTTATTAATTCTTTGCATCCAAATTCGATTGTTTCATTATACCAACTCTTATTATAGTCTCTTGTCTGTATAGCAGAGTTTTTCTTTTTTCTTCTTCTATAATAATACATCGCATTTGCTAATATACCATATTTATTCTTTTCCATTAAAATTTGTCCGACAAGAATTGCATCTTCTGAATACTTTATTCTTGTATCAAATTGATATTTATCAAAAACTTCTTTTTTTAAAAATGCAGATGCTGTACTTAGTTGTATATAATCATAATTCTCCATAATATCAATAACTTGTGTCTCTGAAAATTTGTAATCTAATTTATGATAGTCATCCTGTGCTTCGAAAAACTTTTGTCTGCACGCTACTATATCTATTTCATTTTGATATTCTTCAAAAAAATCATATGCCATATCAAAAACATCATAACCCCATTTGTCATCTGCATCTAAAAAATTAATATATTTGCCTTTTGCATATTTTAATCCATTATTTCTAGCTGAACTAACTCCCTCATTTTTTTGTTTAACATAAATTATATTCTCAGGGTAATCTTGAGCATATTTTAGACATATTTTTTCAGATTTGTCTGTACTTCCATCATTTATTAAAATAATTTGAATATTTTCTTCAAATCCAATAGATTGATTTATTACAGATTTTATTGCATCTTCCAAATACTCTTCTACATTGTATATAGGTATTATTACTGAAAATTTGTATTGTTTATTTTCCATCTAATTTAATTCTCCTTTAAAATATCATATAATCTATCTTTTCCATTTTTTACTTTAAAGAAAAATTTTTCCATCCTTTCTTTATATATAGGCTCAGCCTCAAAATTGTTATCTATTAGTTTAATAATTTCTTTTACTAAGTCATCCCCCTTTAAGCATAACCTACCAAAAGCATCTTCATGTTTTAAATCTAACTCTTTATATGTATGAAGTCCAGCTTTAAACTCTTTCATATCTGGCACAAAATATATTATAGGACGTTTAAGTCTTACAAAGTCAAATTGGAATGAAGAAAAATCTGTAATAAATGCTTTGCACTTACTTAAATCTGTTCCACCTATACTTACTGTAACATTTTTAGATTTTGCATCTTCAAAGCATTTCTCATATGGTTCAAAAATAGGATGTAATTTGTAATCTAATACTATATTATTTTTTTCTAATAGTTCAAGAAAGTCTTTGTTTGTGAGAAACTTCATAGTTTCAATATAGTATTTTGATTTTTGAAATTTTTCTACATCTATTTCTCTTTTTCTGTTTATTGGTTTTCCAATTAAATAATTTCTCCATGATGGCGCAAAAATAATTTTATTTTCTGGTTCTTCTAATTTTGTTTCTTCGTCAAATCTAGGCATTCCAACACATATTAAGTCTTTTTTAGAATACTCATAATTGTTTGTTAAATTATCTTTTTCAAATTGTGATGAAATAACAAATTTATCAATAGGAGAAAATTCTTTTCCATACATTTTTAAAAGTTTCGCATGAAGTACACCATGTTGCAAATATATTAAATCATATTTTAATATATCTTTATAATATAAAAAGTTTTTATAGAAAGGACTATACTCTTGTAATGAAGAAAATGATGTAAGTATTTTATCACAATTTAAAAATAATAATTTATGTTTATAACTTCCAAACTTTACTACATATTTCCTTTCTAAAAAAGAGAATTTATCTTTGAAGTCTTTTATATTCCCATCTAAAATATAGTATTTTTCAATATTATCTTTAATTTTTATATCATGTTTGAATTGAAAATATGCATTATCAAAAACATTTTTTCTGTCATAATATATCCAAATATTTTTATTATTGCTTCTTGTAATTAGTGCAAGTATTCTATATAAGTCTATTCTTTTATTGATTTTATAATATCTTAAAGCACTTCTTAAAACGTCTTTTATATATGTTTTATTTTTTGGTTTTTTAATAATAAAATTGTTGTCTTTATACTGAACTCTATATTTTCCAAAATATATTCTATAATTCTTTAATTTACTATTAAATGGAACCCAAGAATTGAAAATATATTTAGTTTTAAATGGCTTTTCATCCATTTTTACCTTAAATGAGATAGATGAAATATCATGAATATTTATTTCATATTCAAATTTATAGAAATTAGCTACTTCCATTTGTGTTTTGTATCTATTAGCTACAGTATTATTGCTAATATCTAGTTGTTTTTCATACGTTTTTTTCTTTTTATCTTCATAAACTATATACATTTCTGGTTTTTTATACATTAATAAAGGGGATTTTAAATATCCCAAAACATATAGCATATCATTCTTTACCTTAAATCTATTTATCACAATCTCTATTTTACTTTCAGTAAATAAAATTCTATTTTTGTCATTAATAGAATATGATTGTCCATCATAACTTTTGTTTATAGTAATGCTTTCATCACCTTTAATCTTAATTAAATATGCTTTATGGTATTTATCCATTTGTTTAAATTCTAATATAGTTTGATTTTGTATTTTTCTAATTAACGAAATAACTCTATTACATGCATCTTCGTATTCTTTTCCTTCAAGGTAGTATGGTAGTAGTTTATCTTGAAGTATTCTATATCTAAGTACATTTAAGAATAATCTTTGTATATATTTTGGAGCAATACCTTTTTCATCCTTGTAACTACCAAATAGTTTTTCAAATACATACAAATATTGTTCGAACGAATACAATGGATTGTCTTTATTATTTGTTGTACTTCCATAGTGAATTCTATATATATATTGTGCTTCTTTAACATATCCTAGTTTCATTTTTTTCATAATATTTTGTGTGTTATATAAAGTATCTTCATGGAAATTAACGTTTTCATCAAATAAAATATTATCTTCAAAACAGTTTTTTACAATAATATTCATTGTGGGTTGTATCGCTTCATATTCTTCATTAATATCATAAATTCTTGTTTCGTCAAAATAATCCTCATATCTTTGTAATAATTTTCTCTTCTTTTTTTCAGGATGATACTCATACATTGGATATGTAATTATGTCTATCTTATCATAATTTTCATCAAAGAAACTAATTAATTTACTTATTGTCATATTAGAAATCGAATCATCAGCATCTAAAAACATTATATATTTTCCTTTAGCTGCTTTTATTCCTTTATTTCTAGTAGTTGTTACCCCTTTATTTTCTCCTGTTATAACTTCAATAGTAAAATCTTTAATTTCATCTTTTAATCTATTACATATTTCTAAGCTATTATCAGTTGAACCATCATTAATTAAAATGACTTGTACTCTTTTCAAATCAATTGCTTGTTGTTCTTGAATTGATTTTATGCATTCTTCTATATAATTTTCACAATTATATATTGGTATTACTACTGATACATCATATTGTTCCATTCTTATCTCCCTTTTATTAAATATTCCATTTCATTACAGTCTTAAAACTATTATTTAAATCTAAGTCAAAAGCTTTATATATATCATTTAAATTATTTACTTCTACTGTATCCACAATAATATTATCTATATAATCTTGTATTTTTTTATCTTGCATTATTTCTACTGCTTTATAAAAATCTTGATATCCACTTCTACTATCTCCAATAAGTTTTAGTCCTTTTTCTAAAACCATTCTAGTTTCTATAGGTATAGGATTTTCTGAAACTCCTAAAAGAGAAATGGTACCTTGTGGATTTATATGTTTTATCATTTGCTTTATTGCATCTTCTGATCTTTGTCCTCCAACACATTCAAAAGCATGGTCTATTCTTAAATCTTCTGGTACTTCATTAATCATTATCTGTTCATCAACAAATGAAAAATATCTCATTTTCTCTGGATTTGTGCCAAATATTATTATTTTTGAGTCTGGTAAATATTTTTTTAATAATAATGTAGTTAAATATCCTATTGTTCCACATCCCCAAACTCCTATAGTATTTCTTCTTTTATGTGCTGTTTTCAAAAACTCCTCTATAGCATTAACAGAAATACTGATAGGTTCTAGTAATGAAGCTATTTGTAAATCTATATCTCCTATTTTAATTATCCTATCTCTTCTCATTAAAACTACGTTTTGTAAAAATCCATCATAACTACTAGATCTAAATTTTGAACTTCTTAAATAGTTTTCTTTTATAACTTCATCTTGTTCAACAGGAGTATTTGGTATCATAACAACTTTGTCACCACTTTTAAATTCTCCTTTTTTATCAAACAACACTTCTCCAACAGCCTCATGAATTAATGCAAGAGGTAATTTCTTGTCTAATATTTCTTTTGCTCTACTACCTGTGTAATACCTTTGGTCTGCTGCACATATTGACAAATATCTTGGTCTAACAACAACTGAGTCATCATCTATATTTTCTTCTTTAAAAAAAGTTTCCATTCTTCTAGGTGCAACCAATTTTATTACTTGATTAATCATTTTCTATCTCTCCTTGAAATTTAACTATTGCATTTGCTAGTTTTAAGTCATAAGCGTTAGTAATCTTCATATTAAATGACTCTCCTCTTACAATTTGTGCTTTTTTATTTTTTAGCACATAAATCTTTATTGCATCAGTTAAAATACTTTTTTCATCCTCTGATAAACTATTATAATTTTCTATTAATTCATCAGCTCTAAATGTTTGCGGAGTCTGTCCTTGATACATATAATCTCTAATAGGTATATTAGTAATTATTTCTCCTTCTTTTGCTTCTACTATAGTATCAAAAGCAGGCATTACAGTATCTACTGCATCTATATCATCTTTCATAATAGCTTCAACATTGTCTTTAATAATTCTTTGCGTAATAAATGGTCTTACAGCATCATGTGTTACAACATAATTTTTTTCATTTGGAGTATTCTCCTGAGCATATTTGCATATATTTACTATTGTTTCATTTCTTGTTGATCCACCATTAATAATTACAATCTTATCATTATTAGGATAGTACTTATTGAATATATCTTCTGTATACGACCTCCAATTTTCATTGGTACCAATAACTATTTTATCTATGTTATTAGAAATTAAAAATTGCTCAACTGTATGTATTATTATTGGTTTATTTCCTATAGTTAAGAATTGTTTAGGAAGCTCTGTTCTTCCCATTCTTGTTCCTTTACCTCCTGCTAATATTCCTGCATATATCATTTTTAGGTTCCTCCCTTATATTTCTTTTTTTCTTTTACTATTATAAAATAAATATGGATAAAATGCAAATATTTCTATAAATATGACTATAATAGATAAGCAAATATATATTTTTTTGTTTACATATGTCCTATTTACTTTATTTTGTACTTGAAAAGTAAAATCAGCTTTTCTTTCTTCTCCATTCAATATTATATTTCCATTTGGATATGCATCATATCTGTCTTGATAAAATGTTGAAATACCAATTGAATTATCCTGTGTTGCATCAGTAGAATATATCTCTATTATATATTGTTGTTCTCCTTTTGGTCTTATTTTCTGAAAATTAAAACTCTTTAACTTATTATTTTTTACATGCTCACTGGTAAATTTTTGTTCTACCAATTCCTTTCCGTTATTATCCTTTAATTTAAAAACATAATGTGTGATATTTTTTGTATCTTCTTTTGTCATCATTATAGCAATAATATTAAATGATTTATTAGTTTTAAAAGTTTGTTTTACATTATTATTTGCTATTTTAGGTATTAAATTGCCTTGCTCAGAAGATATTTGCATTACCCTTTTATCTAGATAATTATTTTTCTTTACTGCATATTTATCAAAATTTGTTACAAGTAATACTACACTTATTACTATTGTTAAAACACTTAATACTTTTTTTGATGTAATTACTTGTACTTTTATTTTTCCTAAAACAGAATTTAGTGAGGTTTCAAATTCATCCATGCCTGTAGTAAATAATATCATAAGCCAAGGTAAAAAAGTTAAACTATATCTAGTAAGCACTTCCCATATTAAATAGAATAAAAAAGCACCGAAAATTGCAATATATAAACTACTGTAATCACTATTTATTCCATCTTTATTTTTAAGTTCATTTATAATTGCCATAAATAACAAAAATAAAATGATAGTTTTACAAATCTGATAAAAATATGTAATAAAAATTCTTTTGTTGCCTACTACATATTCATATAGTCCATTGACTTTTTCAGAATTCATTAATTTAATAAAATAATCATAACTTCCATTTGACCAATTTACATCTAATTTTTTTGCCAAAAATGGAATCATTTTTAATGGTCCAATTTCACTTATTCTTTCTTTTGATTTATTTATTGTGTTTTCTAGTTTTTGAGAATATGAACCACTATTTTTTGTAAAATAAAAATCTTCCGCATTATATCTTCCATCAGTTTTGTAGTTCGTTCCCATCATAAGCCAATGCGTTGATGGATATTTTAAGTCTTCATTAATAATTGGATCATGTTTTTTTTCTAGAATTGTACATATTCCTAATCCTAAAACAAAACTCAGTATAATTGTTATTATGCTATATATTTTTCTTTGTTCGTTGCTAATTATTTTTACCATTAATACAGCAATAAGTAGTATTCCAAGAACAACCCTTATTTTAAATCCTATTGCTAACAAAACTCCTGCAATAGCTTCTAAAAAGATTTTTTTTCTTAAACTTGTCTCATTTTTTGTTATTATAAAAATATAAAAAGCAATTGCTGCAAAAGGCATACATAATGTATCTGTATAAAAATATGATGAAGTCAGATAGAATATTGGATTAATTATAAAAAATATTAAGGTTATTAATCCATCTTTGTAGTCTCTTAATTTTTTTACTGATAAATATGTAAAAAAAGATGTAATTGCAACAAAAAGCGAATTTATTACGATAGCAAAACTTTTTAAGTTTTGAATATTAAACATACTTCCAAGTTTAAATATATAATATACTAAAATTGTAAGTGGAACCTGATTTGAATATACTGAAAAATAATCTTCTGTTACAAATTTTCCTCCATTTTGTACCATTATATTTGCTTCTCTTATTATATTAGATAAATCAAACGTAGGTATTGATGTAACAAGATTTCCAAACACAGACATTCCTATAAAAAATATTATACTTAAGCCAATAGCTAAGTAATTTGAATACTTTTCTGGTATTTTTTTAAAAATTCTTTTTATTTGGATAAACACTAAAATCATCACTATTGTAGCAAAAATTATAATCATTGGGTTTAATGTCTCTTTTGGCTGATATATTTTAAAAACTGAACAATATGTTACATATCCAACTAAAATAACTAATATTATAAGTATTGTTTTATAAAAAACAGTCTTTATTCTTTCCATTTGCTTTCCTTTATTTATCTAAATTTATCTTTTTATCTATAATATATTGTGGTCTTCCCTTTGTTTCATCATATATTCTGCCTATATATTCTGAAATAATCCACAATGAAAGTAGTTGGACACCTGCAAAAAATGTTATAGCACACATAAGTGAGGTCCATCCTGCAGATAAGTTATTTAACTTACAAGCATATGAAATTAATGCATAAATAAGTATTATAAATGATATTATAATTGATATTATTCCTAATACTCCAACCATTTTTATAGGTTTGCTTGAAAAACTGATAATTCCGTCAGACGCTAATTTTAGCATCTTTTTTAGTGGATATTTCGTTTCACCAGCAAATCTTTCTTTTCTTTCATACTCAAATGCATATTGCTTATATCCTAGCCAGCTCCATAAACCTCTAAGAAATTTGTTATGTTCAGGAAGGGAATTCATTGTATCTACTACTTTTTTATCTACAAGTCTAAAATCACCTGTATCTTTGGGAATATCTACATCTGATAAAGCATTTAGTGTTTTATAAAACATCTTTGCAGTCATTAGTTTAAATGCTGACTCTCCATCTCTTGTTTTTCTTTTTCCATAGATTACTTCATTTCCTTCTTCCCATAATTTAACCATTTCTGGTATTAATTCTGGAGGATCTTGCATATCTGCATCTATTATAACTACTGCATCTCCAGATACGCATTTAAGTCCTGCTGTAACTGCTGCTTGATGTCCAAAATTTCTTGAAAAAGAAATTACTTTTACATTATTATCTTTTTCTGCAATTTTTTCTAATATTTCTAATGTTTTATCTTTGCTTCCATCATTTATAAATACTATTTCATGTTCATATTCATGCATGTTTGTTAATACATTATTAACTCGTTTATAGCATTCTTCTGCTACTAATTCTTCATAATACATTGGTATAACTATTGATATTTTTTTCATTTTTTTTCTCCTATTTTATATATATTTATAGTTTAAATAATATTCAGTTCAACTAATTTTTCATATATTCTATTTATATTTTCGCCATCTGAAAATTCATTTATTGATTTATAATTTTCTATAAATTTTTCTGTTCTAACAGCATTCAAATCAATTTTATTATCCTTAATAGTATCTTTAATAATACTTTCTAAATCATTTATATTAAATGCTCTTTTACCTATATATTCATCATCTGATGGAATTAGTTTACCATTTTCTCTCTCATATAATTCAATATCTGGTTGATAGAATATTACTCCAGCACCTTGATAGAATGAATTGTAACATACAGAAGAATAATCTGTAATTAATAATTTTGATTTTTCAAGCGCTTCAGATATTGGCTTATCCCATAAACTATCCTTTAAATCAGTATTGCTTAACAAATTACGAGCTTTTGGATGAGCTATAATAATGATTTTTTCTTTATCAATGTATTTTTTTAACATATTGCAGATTTCGAACGTGTTTTTGTATGTTTCAGACTCTTCGAAATTGTATAAATGTTCTTCATATGGCTTCCATGTAAGCATTAGTGTAATATAATCATCTGAGTTTTCATTTATATGATTATACTTTATTTTACTAAATATTGGAAGTCCCGTTATTAGTGCTTGTTCTTCGTTAATTTCAAGCATTTCTGAAACTACATCTTGCTCTTTTTTGCTTCCAACAACAATATAGTTTACCGATGCTTCTTTTCCATTTCTGAAAGGAGAATTAACTCCATGGCATTTTAAATATGTAACTCCATGTTGTAAAAATATAAATTTTTTATCTGTAAAATTATTTCTTAATATTGCATTATTTGATCTAATTATATTTACATGTACTGGAGATTCTGTTGCAATAAAGTTACTTGCATTATATAATACCCAATAATATTTTAAAGAATATTTTTTTATAACACCTTTATTTGATTTCACTTTTTCGTAATCAGGTGAGTGTTCATCTAATATGAAATAATTCTGTGTGTTTTTATATTTTTGAAATAGTAAAAATAGGTCATACGCTCCTTCTTCTACTTTTGATGCAAATTTTTCATAAAATATATTTATTTTTCTCTTTCTGTGCTTAATTAATACTTTTCCTAATTTATACATTATTTTAGAAACTAATTTACTTTCTAAAATTCTGAACTTAATTGTATTTTCTACCTGCTCTTTCGGTCTTTTAACTAAAACTAAATTGCCTACATAACTTCTTCTAATATGAACTGCAAAATCTTTCACATATACGCTTTTTAAAGGATTATAATATTCTCTTGTATCTTTAATGCCGTTTTTTCTTTTTCCAACATTATAATCAAACTCTACACCGTCAATTTTTATTGTGTATCTAATGTTTCCATTTATTGTTGACTCATCTTTTAATATATCTTTCATTTTAAAGCTATAAGAATGAATATTTCTATCTTTAATCATCTTTAGCTTTGAAATTTTAGAATTATATTCCTTTAATTTGCATGTTTTTCCCAATTCTTTATCAATATAAAATTTAACTTCATCAAATTTTATTTTATATTTATTTTCAATATATGCAAGTACAGTTATTTTCGCTCTTCTTTTATTTAATTTAATTCCTAATACTTTATAATTAATCTTTAAAAGTTTTTTGTAAGCTTCTTGCATAGTACAATATCTAAATCTTATTTTATTACCAACAGTATATACAACAACTACTGGTTGTAATTTTTTCTTTGCTTCTATGTTAACTTCTTCATCTTCCTGGCTTTCTATAACAGAGTTAACCTTACCAAAAAATAAAATTTTATTTCTATCTTCTTTTTTTGATACTCTTAAGTGAGAAACATATTCTTCTCCTATTTCTAACAAGCTTAATTGGAATTTTTCTTTATCTTTTTCTGTTTTTCTAGATGATTCTTTATGTATTGTTAGTATGTTATTATCAAGATTTACTTCTATTTTGCTCATTATAATGCTCCTTTTATTTTATTATTTCTTCTACAACTCTTTTACTTGCCTCTCCATCATCCAAGTAATTAAATTTCTCGTTAAACTTTTTATATTTTTCGTCATAAGTAAATTCTTTAGAAATTCTTATAATCTCATTTATTAAATCATCATCTGTTCTAATAATTTTTCCAGGTAATTCTTTTTCAACATCAAAATAGAAACCATTTGATTTGTCTCTATAGTATTCTAAATCATACATATAGAAAATAATTGGTCTTTTTAAATTTGCGTAATCAAAAAATACACTTGAATAATCTGTAATTAAAATATCCGATATTACATATAAATCATTGATATCATCAACTTTTGAAACATCATAAACAAACCCTTTATATTTTTCAAAATCAAACACATTAGCTATAAAATAATGTGGTCTAAATAATATAATGAACTCATCTCCTAGTTTTTCTCTCATTTTTGAAAAATCAACTTCTTCTTTATAAACATATCCAACGCCTGATTCATGTTGATTTGCTCTATAAGTTGGTGCATATAAAATAATCTTTTTATTCTTTATATCCTCTCCTATAATTCTTTGTTTTATATTTGAAACATCTTTTTCAGTATATTTAAACAAGAAATCATTTCTAGGATAACCTTTTTCTATAATTATATTTTCTTTTCCTAGTTCTTTCATATTCCAACCAGACCTAAATACTCCACTTGCGTATTTTGAAGGCGAAATAAAATACGAAAACTTTTCTGTTTCCATTTTATATCTTTTCTTCATTTCTTTTGTTGTATTTAATTGATTGTCATAGTGAACTAAATCATATCCTAGTCTTTTTAGAGGTGTTCCATGCCAACATTGTGTAAATACTTGTTCTTTTTTAGGCTTAATAAAATCTGCTATTTTATAGTTAAAAAACCAATACTTTGAAGTTTGTAAATAATTTATATAAGCTTTACTATTTTTTGAAACTACTTTTGTATTTCTATTTTTTTCTAAAAACTTATAATCGTTTATTTTTTCAGGGCTAAAAAACCATATATACTTATAATCTTTATATTTTTCATCTGATAACATATATTCATAAATAGCCTTTGGACTACAAGTATACGATTTTCCATTAAAACACGAAAAAACAATTGTCTTATCATCAATTTCCTTATTCATTCCAGTAAGTACATATTTGGTTCTTTTTAATGTATACATTGATTTTCTTGCTATTTTTCTAAATATTTTGTTCTTCTTTGATATGTTCATTGCCAATATTTTCAACTTGTTCATTTCTCATCAACCTCACTATAAATTCTACTATTTGTTTTGTACAGTTTTGTGTATTTATACTTATATACTTATTTTTAAATTGTTGTAATACAGTATAATCATAATCTTTATCAATTAAATCTAATAATTCTTCTGTATTATTGGCTCTATATATTCCAATTGGTTCTTTTTCAAAATCAAAATTCACACCAGTATCTTCATTGTATTTTTCCAAATCGTATGTATAAAAATAAATTGGTACATCTAGTAAAGATGCTTCTATAGATAAAGACGAATAATCTGTTATAACCTTATCTGCTATTTTTAATAAATCATATGTTTTACATTGTTTATCATAAATAACTCCATCTTTTTCTTTGTATTCGTATTGTTTCAAATCTAGTGGATGTAGTTTAATAATTAAATTATATTTTTTTGTGTCTATTTTTTCAATAAATTCATCTATCTCAACTTTTTCACCTTTTCTGTATGTTGGAACATATAAAATATTTTGTTTTGTTTTATTTTGTAAAATCGGATACTTTTCATATATGTCATTTATTATATTTTCATCTTTTTCTAGAATGTAATCTATTCTAGGCATTCCTAAATACTTTATTTTTTCTTTTTCTACATTAAAAGCCTGTTGGTATAAATCTCCTGTTGCTTTACTTGGAGCTAATACATAATCGTATTTTTTATGCATACACATTATTTCAGCAGTTTTTTCATTAGACCCTGTTTTAGTTCCAATTGTTTGATATCCAAATTTTTTAATTGCTCCTAATGCATGCCATATTTGTAAAATTTTTCTTTCTTCATCATAAACAAAATAGTCATCACTTCCAATATCGTCAAATCTAATTAAGCCTTCTACAGTATTTTCAAGTTCTACAAACATTCCAAAAGACGTAACTCCTGATACAACACCTTCATATACTTCTCCGATATGGTTTTCCATATATTCTGCTTTTTTGATTTTTTCGGCATCTCTTTCAACTTTTGTGGCAACTTTTTCTCTTTCTGATGAATTCATAGCTGAATCTATTGCAATTGCTTTATATTCTTCTTTAAACTCTTCAGATACATCGTAATTATTTTTTAAATATTCTGAAATTACTCTGTGTATAAATAAGTCTGGGTATCTTCTAATTGGCGAAGTAAAATGACAATAATATTTACTAGCTATCCCAAAATGTCCTTTATTTTCTGATTCATATCTTGCAAGTTTTAATGTTCTAAGCACTAAATTAGAAATTACTTTTTCTTCTGGTTTTCCTTTTATTTTTTCTAAAACTTGTGCGAATGCTTTTGGATGAATACTTTCACCACTTGTTTTTATTTTTAATTTTAAATTTGATAAAAACTGATTAAGTTCTTTAACTTTGTCTATATCTGGTTCTTCATGCACCCTATAAATAAATGGTGCTTCTAGCCAATAAAATTTTTCTGCAATAGTTTCATTTGCTGTAAGCATGAATTGTTCTATTATTTCGTTGCTAAATGTTGTTTCATATTTTGATATATTTATTGCATATCCATTTATATCTAATTCTATTTTGCTTTCTGGTATATCTAAATTTAAATAACCTTTTTCTAATCTTTTGTTTTTTAAAATTGTAGCAAGTTCTGCCATTAGTTCAAAATGATTAATATATTCATTATATCTTTCTAAAACTTTTTTATCAGATTTATCTAATATTTTTTGAACATCTGTATAACTCATTCTTTCTGTTACATTTATGACACCTTTGTATACTTTAGAATCTACAACTTCACCTTTAGAATTAATTTCTATTGAACAACTTAAGGTGAATCTGTCTTCTCCTGCATTTAAGCTACAAATACCATTTGATAGTTCTCTTGGAAGCATTGGTATAACACGCCCTAGCATATAAATACTTGTCCCCCTAATATATGCTTCTTTATCTAAAAGAGAATTTTGTGGCACATAATGGCTAACATCTGCTATGTGTACATCTAACATATAATTTCCATTTTCTAATTTTTTTACACTTATAGCATCATCTAAATCTTTTGCATCTTCTCCATCTATTGTGAAAATATCTTCTCCTCTTAAATCAACTCTATTCCTTATATATCTGGGGTTTATTACATTTCCTTTTGTTTTAGCCTCATTTACTACTTCTTTAGAAAATTCTGCTGGAAGACTATATTCTTTAATTAGTGAAAGCATATCTACTCCAGCTTGATTTACATCACCTATCACTTCTATTACTTTTCCTTCTGCATTTTTGCCTTTTGAGGGATATTTTGTTATTTTAACAACTACTTTATGATTATTTCTTGCTTTTCCAAAGTCTTTTTTTGCTATATAAATATCTGTTTCGAATGATTTATTATCTGGAACAACAAATCCAAAATTTTTGCTTTTTTGAAATATTCCTACAACAGTGTCTTTTCTTTCTTCTTCCATTTAACAAAATCCCTCCTTTTTATTAAAATCCACTAAATACTATTTTCTCTAAAGTATTATCTTGCTCATTTAAAACAAATTCTTGGTTTTCATGTATCAAACGAGTCCTATTTTTATCTGCAATGTGTATATCTTCTTTATAATAATCTTTAAGTAAGATTTCTTTATCTTGTAGAAAACATTTAAAATCACCAGCTATAGTTATTTCCAAATATGTATCTGTTCCTTCTCCTATTGATGCATCTACTCCATTAAATAAACTTGCTGTACCATCGTCATTTTTATTTAAATAATAAATCATTTCATATTCATATTTTTTACTTTCTATTTTTAGTGCCATATCATACTGTGCCTCTTTAGCAATACTTTCATCATCTACTTTTGTTACTTTTTCTCCTAAAATATTCAATGACTTACCATTAGCTAAAGCTTTATATTCATTTTTACTTAAAAGTGTAGGTAGCTCTATATATTTATACATTCTTCCTTTTATTGTAATTGTTCCATCTTTATTATGAACTACATCTTGAATTCTAAATGTACAATTATTATTTATACTATCATTATATAATTTATATGTCATTTTCATATAGTTTTTCTCTATATTGTCATCATTACTATCAACATCAATAAAGTTTTGTGTTTTACTGTCATTTTCGTCTATTATAGAAACTAAATCTCCATTAGGATCATTATCTTCATCTTTTTTCATATTTATTAAAATGATTAATAATATTATTATAACTATAAATAATATTATTATTAATAATGGTAACATATTTTTCTTTTTGTTTTTTATACTTTTTTTCATATTTTCCCTCTTTCTATAAATTTTTTCTTCTAAGTTGTCCACACGCTGCATCTATATCAGAACCAAGTTCTCTTCGAACTGTTGCAACAATACCATGATCATTTAAGAAATCTCTGAATCGTAAAATATTATCATTTGAACTCTTTGTAAACTCACCATTTTCTATTTTGTTTATTGGAATCAAATTAACATGACAATTCATTCCTCTTAAAAGTTTTACAAGTCTTTTGGCGTCTTCTAAGTTGTCATTATTTTCTTTAGCTAAAGCATATTCAAAAGAGATTCTTCTATTAGTTTTTGCTATATAATCTTTGCATGCTTGTAATAATTCTTCTATATTATATAAATTGTTCACTGGCATCATTTTGCTTCTTTGCTCATCTGTTGTTGCATGTAATGAAATTGATAATGTACACTGTATATTTTCTTCTGCAAGCCTATAAATTTTTGGCACAAGTCCACTCGTAGATACACTTATATGTCTTGCTCCTATGTTTATTCCTTTTTGATTATTAATAATTCTAATTGCATTTACTACATTATCGTAATTATCCAAAGGTTCTCCTATTCCCATAAACACAACATTTGAAATTTTAATTTTTTCATCTCTTTCTACTGCTAAAAGTTGTTCTACAATTTCTCCTGATGTTAAACTCCTTGCAAAAGCTATTCCAGTAGATGCGCAAAATTTACATCCCATTTTACATCCAATTTGAGATGATACGCAAATACTGTATCCATGATGATACTTCATAAGTACTGTTTCTATAGCATTTCCATCTAATACATCAAATAAATACTTTATTGTACCATCTGATGCTACTTGCTTTTTTATAATATTAAATATACATAAAGAATACTCTTTCTTTAATTTTTCCCTTAGCTCCAATGAAATATTTGTCATTTCATCAAACGAAGTTACATTTTCCTCAAATATCCATTTGAATATTTGTTCAGCTCTAAATGGCTTTTCCCCGAGATTAACTAATTCTTGCTTTAATTTATCTAAATTATAATCTTTTATATTTTTCATTTTTATTCCTTCTCATATTTTAAAAGTTAGCCAAACCCCTGGCTAACTCTTATTTTACTATATTAACATAAAAAATGCAATATTTTTATATAAGATTATAAATAGTATCTTTAATAAACTTTGCAGATGTAACAGGGGCTATCTTGCCTGGAAGTGCCAATGCCCATACAAATTTTAAGCTCATTTTTCTCGCATCTTCTATATTTATTCCTCCTGGGCTTGAAGCTAAATCAATTAATAAAACATTTTGTCTCATAAATTGCATTTCTTCTTTGTCTATAATCATCTTAGGAACTGTATTTATTATAATATCGTATTTTTTTAAGTCTTCACCTAATTCATTTATATTAACAGCTTCATAACCTAAAGTTTCAATCCAGGCTAAATCTGTCAATTTTCTTGCTGCACAAGTTACCTTAGCAGATAGACCATGAAACTTGGTTGCTACTTCTTTTGCAACTCTTCCAAATCCTAAAATCAAAACACTGCTTCCATGAATAATTACATCTGTATTTTGTATCGCAACATTTATAGCTCCTTCTGCAGTTGCTATTGTATTTAAAATAGCTAATTCTTCTTGTTTCATTACATCAATTACTCTTTCATAACTTCTTTCAAGCTTTTCTTTTGCTAAATTAGATATATTTCCAGCAATAAATATTTTTTCTTTATGTTTTTTTCTAGTAAAATCTTCCAATTGTATCTTTACGTTACTAAAACTAGTATACATCTCTCCATTACTATTTAAAAATGGAATCGAGGCTATTATTATTTTAGATTTATCTAATGCTTCTTCTATAGACTCACATTTATTTATCTGTTTATTCTCAATAATTTCTTTTGAATTCTCCATTGCAAAAACCGATACAGTATTTTTATCTTTTGCAAGCATCTCTGCTAAACTACATAACCTTAAATCTCCACCTATAACAGAAAATTTCACTTTCTCCCTCCTTTTTTATATTTATATTTATATTTATTCTATGTCTTTTATTTTATCATTATATAATTCATAAATTGTAAATTTTTTATAATTTATTGGAACATTCCAATATGATGTTTCATATATGCTTTTTTTATATGTTAAATAAATCTTAAAAACTTATATAAAGCGTTTTTAACATTTTTTATTGATTTTCCTTGCATTGATTTTTAAAAATAGCTTATATTCTAAATTTATCCCATTCGGAACTTTCCAACAAATTATAAAAATAATCATGAAAAATATATCTTTATTTTATATTTTTATAAGAATTTTTATTTTCATCTATTAACAAAATTTTTTATTAAGTAGGCATCAACAAAAAAGCTGTAGAAACCATTAAAATTTCTACAACTTTTATTTATTCAAAATTAATATAAACTGTTGGATCTAAATATTCATTATTTTTTAATAATTCAAAATGCAAATGATAATCATCTGCGACCTCAAAAGAAGCTGAATTACCAACTGTTCCTATACTTTGACCTTTTTCTACTTTTTCACCTTTTACAACAAACTCAGATGTAAGAAGATTTGAATAAACTGTTTGGTATCCATTATCATGATTTATTATTACAGTTAAGCCGTATCTTGGATCGTTTTTTATAGCTGTTACAGTTCCATCTGCTGCTGATTTTACTACTGTTGTTTTATCGGCTTTTATATCTATTCCATTATGTGTAATCCATTCCTGTAATGTATTAGAAAAAACAAGTGATTCTTTTGCAAATTCTTTTAATACTTGTCCTTTTACAGGTGGTTCTAATTCTATTTTTTCATCTTTTTCTTTACTATTTTGTTCTTTTTTCTCTGCTTCTGAATTTGTTTCTACTGCTTTACTACTTTTATTGTTTTTTTTGTTTTCTAATATAACATTTGTATTTTCATTTATAGTATTTTCTTTGCTTGTTAAATTCAAATTGTTATTTTTTTCTTTATTTTCTTCTTGAACTTCTAAAGTTTCAAATCCTATCTCATTTTTTTCGGATTCATCAACACTTTTTCCAATTTGAGTACTAGCAGTTTCTGCATCACTTATTTCTTTATTTAAACTAGACATTTCTTCAGCAAAATTATTCTCATTTGTCTTTCTCGATGAATTTACTATCAATATACCAATTGCTGAAATAATAACTACTGAAACAGCAATAATTGACAATATAAGATATCTATTAATCATTCTTTCTCTTCTCATAACTTACCTCCATAAATTCAAACTTATTTTTAGTATTCACTTTTTTTTGTAATTTATACATTATTAGCTAGAAAATATTTTCTAAATTCACTGAATATTTATCATTTATATGTTGTAATATAAATATCGTTTTTTCTAATTCTGAAATTGCATCTTCATATTTTGCTGATTCTATAAAACTTTTTCCTGCTACAAAATTTGTTTCAACTTTTTCTAATTCATTATGTTCGATATAAAACGCTAATCTTTTATGATGATTAAGCCATCTATCATATTTTTTCTCTGTATCTTCTACAGCTTTTTTATTGTCTATATTATCTTTTTTTATTGAGTCTTTAATTTTATACAAATTATCTATTGTTTCATTTATTGCAAAATCCGTATATTTTTGGGTTAAATAATCTAATACAAAAATAGATGCAATAATTATAAATGATATAATTATTTCTTTATACATATTTTTCCTCCATTACAAATCTTTTTTTGATTCTTTTTTTTGACAAAAAATTTGTCCTTTTCCATCTATTGTTACAACTAAAGCCTCTTCTGGATTAAATTTAAATTTATTAACCTCATTTTTAAGCCAAGCATAATCCTTTCCAAGTGCTTCTAAATTTTTATACATTATTTTTCCATCTATTACTAAATCATACGGGATACCTTCATATTCAGGCATTATATTTAAATCATCTGGAATAACTGGTCTTTTATTTGGTTTTTCAATAACCGTAATTTGTCCACTTGTTTCAAGTATTGCATATTCAACATCGCCCAAATTTACTATATTTTGTCCTCTAATTCTTTCTTGTAACTCATTTATAGTAAATCTTTCTTTTTTCATTGCTTCTTCCTGTATTTTTCCTCTATATATTAAAATCCTTGGTTTACCACAAATTATTTCTCGTAATTTTATGCTTTTTAAATTTATTAATGTTATTAATAGATGCATTACCAGTAATCCTAAAATTGGTACTATTCCATTTCCAATTGGTATTCCTGTATCTGTCATAGGAATAGTGGCTAAATCTGCAATCATTATAGAAATAGCTAATTCAAATGGTTGTAGTTGTCCTATTTCTCTTTTGCCCATTAATCTCATAACGGATAAAACAATTATATATAAAATTATAGATCTGAAAAAATTGATTAGCATTCTATCCTCCAAAATTCATTTATATTAATTTTTCCATTTTTTTATTTAATATTCAATTTTACGAATATTTTTTTAAAACTTGTAAATAATATTTTCATAACCTGATTTTAAAGGAGGTTGAGTTTGATGTCTAATTCACAAAGTGAGACTAATCAAAATACAGGTAGTGGCATTTGGCAAGTTGTTGGAAGACTTATAGCTGCTGCTGTCGTTTTAGCTATAACTGCATTTTTCACACCTGGTTTTACTATAAATAATATTTGGGCTTTAGCGATTGCTACAGTTGTTTTAGCTGTAATGGATTACTTAATATCTAAGTTTACTGGTATACAAGCAAGTCCATTTGGAAAAGGATTTGTAGGATTCGCTTTAGCAGCTATAACTTTATACGTAACACAATTCTTTGTTGCAGGTTATAGTATTTCTTGGATGGCTGCAATAATTGGAGCACTTATATATGGTGTAGTAGATTATTTTCTACCTGGAAATACAAGAATGTAGTTAAAAAAACGCTTATTGCATAAACTATATTTTTATAGTTTTTACAAATAAGCGTTTTATTATTATTTAATTATTTATTATTTATTTTTTATTACTATTTCTTTTGGATTTTTATATATTGAATTTTCTGGTATTACTCCTCTTACACATGAAAGAGGGTAAACAGATGTATTCTTTCCTATTACAGTTCCTGGATTAAGAACTGAATTACATCCTACTTCTACTCCATCTCCTAAAAATGCTCCTACTTTTCTTAAATTTGTTTCAATTTTTTCTTTTCCTTTAATTACTATATTTGTTTTATCTGATTTCACATTAGATGTAATGCTTCCTGCTCCCATATGTGCTTTATATCCTAAAATTGAATCTCCTACATAGTTGAAATGTGGAACTTGCGTATTATTAAATAGTATGCAATTTTTAAGTTCAACTGAATTTCCAACAACTGTATTTTTTCCTACTATTGCTTTTCCTCTAATAAATGCGCAATGTCTTATTTCTGCATTTTCGTCTATTATTGTTGGTCCTGTTATACTTGCTGTAGGTGCTATTTTTGCAGTTTTTGCTATCCAAATATTTTCGCCTTTTTTTTCAAATTTTTCTTTATCTAGTTTTTCACCTAGCTCTATTATATAATCACTTATTTTAGACAAACATTCCCAAGGGTACTTTTCTTTTTGTAATAGCTCTTTTGCTATTGTTTCTTCTAAATTATAAAGCTGTTCTATCTCCATTTTATACTAATAATCCTTTCTTATATAATTAAAATTCTATTATTTTTTATTATTTATCATAAAATAGTTTTCATATATTTCTTTTGCAGTTTCAGGGCTATCAACACCTTTTGCATTTTTTATTGGAGCAAATTCTTCTTCTCTGTTTACTCTTAAAATAACCATATCTTCAAGATATTCAAAACTATCGAAAATAAATGCTTCATATTTATAAGTATTTGGCTCTTCCGGTATTATTTCTTTTAAATTTTCATCAATATATGAATTTTTCTTTTTAGCACAATGATAATCAAAATTATAATCAGACATTTTTTCAAGTGATTCTATATTGAATAAATGACCAACAATGTTTGATTCTCCATATAAAAGCTCTCCTTGTTCATCTTCTGCATAAATCATTTTTTCATTCATATCTATATATTCAATAATTGCAGGTTTTCCATTTTTCTTACAAAATATTCCTACTTTTTCTTCTGGATATGCTTTTTTTACTGATTTTGATGCACTAGGAACATTATTTTTTATTGCTAGTCCTAACAAAATTTCGTCTACCATATTAGCCATAATATTATCAACTCCACATACATATACCCATTTTATATTGTGTAGTTTCATATCATCTAGCATTTTAGATTTTTTTAGTGCTTCAAAAACACCACCATTTCCATCTGATGCTTCTTTGACTTTTAAGTTTTTATCTATTAATAAATTTCCGTCAAAATCTGTAAGTGGTAAAATATTTTGTATGAAAAATTTTACTTTTTCTTTGTTATATCCGAAATAATTATTATCTTCAAAAAATTTAACTGTTTCATCGTTGTTTTCTCTGCTTGTCATTATATACCAAAAAACTTCTTTTCCATATTTTGAAGTAGTTTTCTTTAAAGTATCTGCTAAAATCTCAAAAATATATTTTCCATTCTTACCAACGTCTAATTTAAACGTTCCCTTTGGACCTTTCCAGCCTAACCTCGTACCTTGCCCTCCAGCCATAGTTATAACTGCATATTGATTTTGTCTTAATACTTTTTCTCCAAGTTTTTCTAATTCTGATTTTTGTTTGCTATTTAATTTATTTTTATCTACAAACTTTATCGGTTCTATTATATCTTCTTTTTTATTTTTTTTATCTTTATTTATATATAATCTATTTACTTGCTTAAAATCAACTTTTAATAGTTCGTTTGCTAGTTGCTTTTTTTGTTCTTCTGTAACATTATTTAATAGCTTTAATACTTTTGTTTGATTGTTTTTTATTAGTATTTCTGTAATTTGTTCTGTTTCGTTCAATATAATCCTCTCCTTAATAATATGTATATGCATCTAAACGATATTATACCTTATCATTTTAATAAATTCAACTATTTTTTATATTTTTATTACACTATATATTGTAGATAGTAAATACAATGTAGCAATTTAAACTTTCTTTTAACATTTATCATATATTATTTGTCCTATAATAAGTAATATATTAAAATACTTTACATATATTTAATTGTAATAAGTTAAAAATTAGGGTGATATAATAATGAATACATTTAAAAAAATTATCTTTTATTTTTCTATTATTCTTTTTACTATTTGTTTAATAATATTTGCTTCATCAAATATATCTTCAACCAAGTCAGGGCTTACATTATGGGCAACTTCAATTGTTCCATCTTTATTTCCATTTTTTGTTGCAACAGAACTACTTTCTAAAACTAATATTCCATACATAATAGGTAATATTTTTAAAAATATGATGAGACCTATATTTAATGTTGGTGGTGAAGGTGCATTTGCCTTGATTATGGGATTTATAAGTGGATATCCTACTGGAGCAAAAATTGCATGTGATTTTAGAAAAAAAAATATTCTCCCTAAAGAAGAATGTGAAAGATTACTTAGTTTTACGAACAATTCACGGTCCACTCTTTATAATAGGAACTATAGGAGTAACTATGTATGGAAGTTCTACAATTGGCTTTCTTTTACTTATATCTCATATTTTATCTTGTCTTACCGTAGGTTTTCTTTTTAGATTTTGGAAAAAAAATACTTCATCTTCATCACAGTTCATTTATTCTCCAAAAAAAGATACTTCTATATCAAACTTTGGTACAATAATTTCAGCTAGTATATCAAATGCCATGTCAACGCTTTTTATGATAGGTGGTTTTGTAGTATTGTTTTCCGTGATTATTTCTATTTTTGAGGAAAGTCATTTATTACCATTTTTAACAAATATCTTCATACCATTTTTCAATTTTTTACATATACCAACTACTTTTATAAAACCTATATTGATTGGTCTCTTAGAAATAACAAATGGTATTTCTAAAATATCTTGTATTCATATAAAAGCTATTTCTATAAACATAATAATTACATCATTTATACTTGGTTTAGGTGGTATTTCAGTTTTAATGCAAATTATTAGTATAACTTCAAATAGTGATTTGTCTATTAAGCCATATATTATAGGCAAAACATTGCAAGCCTTTATTTCAGCATTATATACTTCATTATTAATTATTCTATTTCCAGTATTTAACTATAATTTGTTCTAATATCTTTTTATTATTAATATTATTAAAAGAGGTGATATAATGGAAAAAGATTTTAATGAATTTCAAAACAACTTTGGATTTCAAAATGGATTTGACACAAACGATATTTACAAAGATTCTATGTTTAATCCTATGACACAGTATGAACAAGCTTATACTTATTATAAGTATTTATGTATGCAAATGGATTATAAGATAAAATGTAAAGAATATGAAAAACTTTGTTCAAATACTAATACTATAAAAAACACATAAAAAAAAAAGCCTATATTAAAGGCTTTTTTTTATATATTATTGTATTCTCTTATTTTTTTGAATGAATATACTGCAACAATTACTCCTAATAACATAACTACAGTTAAAACACTTGTGTTTTCAACACCTGTATATGCTAAATTATTAACTGAAGAATTATTTGAATTTGTATTTGTATTTAAATTAGTTGAAACACTTCCTGTTGAAATTGAATTTCCTGCAGCATTTGTATTTCCTGTAGGTATTGTATTTCCTGTAGAGTTTGTATTTCCTGTTGAAATTGAATTTTCTGGAGTAGATGAATTTCCAGCTGGAGTTATATTATTTCCAGATTCTGCAGCATTTGTCCATCCACTAAATGCATCATCAGCAGAAACTACAGATACCATACTTGCTATTAATACCATACTTAATCCAACTACTACTAAAACTTTTAAAATACTTAATTTATTCATAACTTTTCCTCCTAAAATTATTTAAATCTCTTTATCTTACATTTTTTATTATACTACTTTTTAATTTTATTGTCAAACAATTTTTATTTATTATTATTACATTTGTATTACATCTTTATCCTTTTAAATTAGTTTGATAGAGTTGTTTTTGTAATACATTTGTAATATTTTTGTAACACAATTGTATTTTTAATATAAATATATTATAATTAAATTTATTGTTCCATATAATTATAAATTTATTCAATATTAAAATTTAGCTCATTTATGCTTTTTTTGCAATGTTTGCAATTTCTGTGAATGCTTTTGGATCATTAACTGCAACCTCTGCAAGCATTTTTCTATTTATAGTAACATTAGCTTTCTTTAAACCTGCTATTAATTTACTATATGTAGTTCCATTCATTCTTGCTGCTGCATTTATTCTTGCAATCCATAATTTTCTAAAGTCACTCTTTTTATCTTTTCTTCCTACATAAGCATATGATAATGATTTTAAAACTGCTTGATTTGCATTTCTAAATCTGTAATGTTTTGCTCCAAAATATCCTTTTGCTAATTTCATTATTTTTTTATGTCTTTTTCTTGTTATTTTTGCTGTTTTTACTCTTGCCATTTTTTATTCTCTCCTTCCTAATTAATTACCATATGGTAATAATTTCTTTATTGTATTTTCACATGATTTATCAGCATACGCACCTGGACGTCTTGCAGATAATTTCTGTCTTTTTGTTTTATTTGCTAATAAGTGTCTTCTATTAGCTGTTGTTCTTTTTACTTTTCCTGTAGCTGTTAAAGAATATCTTTTCTTTGCAGCTTTGTTTGTTTTCATTTTTGGCATAATTAAAACTCCCTTGTATGTAATATTTAGGTTTTTTGGACACCTATAAACCTTTATTGTTTATGTATTTAAGCTTTTTTTGCTAACATAATAAACATATTTCTTCCCTCTAATTTTGGGGCTTTTTCTACAACAGATATATCAGATAATTCTTCAATAAATTTATTTAAAACAGCTTCACCTGCTTTTGAATTATTTATTTCTCTACCTCTGAATCTAACTGTTATTTTTAGTTTATTTCCGCTTTCTATAAATTTTCTTGCATTTTTTGCTTTGAATCCAAAGTCATGTTCTTCAATATTTGGAGTAATTCTGATTTCTTTAATCTCCATTGTTTTCTGTTTCTTTTTGGCTTCTTTTTCTTTTTTAGCTTGCTCAAATTTATATTTACCATAGTTCATTATTTTACAAACTACTGGTTTAGCATTTGGAGCTACAAGTACTAAATCTAATTTCTTTTCTTCTGCCATGTTTAATGCATCATAAAAATTTACTACTCCTAGTTTTTCTCCATTTTCTCCTATTAATTGAACTTCTTTTGCTCTAATTTGGCCATTAATTGGCAATTCTTGTTTTATATAAAACACCTCCATTTTTTATTTATATTTTGCAATGAAAATTTTATAATTTTCTATGCAATAAAAAAATTGACTTATTACAAGCCAATCCACACAAAAAAATAAACATAGTTTTATATATTTATTATTAACCTTTTTCCATAAAGATAAGGTGAAGAGTGGATAACTCTTGCTTGCAACATAAGTATTATATAATATTTTTAGATTATTGTCAACCCTTTTGCCAAATTTATTTAGTTTTCTACACAAATTGCTTTAGGATACAATTTCTTCATTTCTTTCCATTGTACAATAAATAAATCTGATATAGGATATATTATTTTTCCTGTTAATGTTTTTCTTGTAATGTTCGCATATGTTTCTATATAAACTATTTTCTTGTTAAATACTTTTCCTAAAAAACATATTGGAATTGCTGTATGAGTGCCTGTTGAAACAATGGCATCTGGTCTTATCTTTATAAATAACATTATCGATTTAAATATAACAAAAGAGTATTTAAAAAAATAACTAAATACTTTACTTCTTGTGGAATACGGCAAATAATACATCTTATACTTTTTTTGTAAATCCATTGTTGTTGAGTCTTTTTCTGTAATTATACTATAATCATAATCTTTAAATAATGGTTCTAGTTTCATCAACTCTCTTAAATGTCCACCAGTACTTGAAATAAATAAAACCTTTTTCAACTTTATCACCTCATTTTTATTTTGTGATAAAACAAAAAAAATATTCAAAAAAAGAGCCATTTTCATGACTCTTTAAAATCTATCCAAAAATACCTCTCTTTTTAATTGGTGGTTGTTCATTCATAGTTTTTGCTAATTGTGTTAATAATTCTCTTTGTTCTTTTGTAAGTTTTTTAGGCGTTTGCACTATAACTTTAAATATAAAGTTTCCAACATATGAAGAATTAAGGCTTTTAAATCCTCTACCTTTAACCATAAATTGTGTTCCAGTTTGAGTACCTTCAGGAATTCTGTATTTTTCTTTAGCTCCATCTACCATTGGGACTTCAATATCTGCTCCTAAAGTTGCTTGAGTAATTGTAATTGGTATTTCACAAATTACATTGTTGCCATCCCTTTTATATATACTATTTTTTCTTACCTTTATAGTTATGTAAATATCTCCCGCTGGTCCACCTTTTGTTCCTGGATTACCTTGGCCTCTTAATACTACAGTTTGATTATCTCCTATTCCTGCTGGAATTTTAACTTTAACCTTTGGCATTTTTCTAACAGTACCTTTTCCATGGCATGTTTCACAAGGTTCTTGAATTACCTCTCCTGTTCCATGGCATTCTGGACAAGTTCTAGTTGTTTGTATTTGACCAAGTATTGTTGTTTGCATTTGTCTTATTTGTCCTGTACCATTACAAGCTTTACATTTAACTGGATTTGTTCCTGGTTTTGCTCCTGTTCCATGACATGTTGAACAAGTTTCTTGTCTTGTAATAGTAACTTCTTTTTCAACTCCCATAAAAGCTTCTTCAAATGTTATTTCTAAATTTAGATTTAAATCTTCACCTTTACGAGGTCCATTATTTCTTCTTGAACTTGCTCTTTGTCCACCAAATCCTCCTCCAAAGAATGATGAGAAAATATCTCCTAAATCGCCAAAATCATCCCAACCAGAGCTTGTATATGAATAATATCCATTGCCTCCTCCAAATGGTCCTCCAGCTCCACCAAAACCTGCTTGAGGGTCGGCAGTTCCAAATTGATCATACATTCTTCTTTTTTGAGGATCAGAAAGAACCTCATATGCTTCATTTACTTCTTTAAATTTCTTTTCTGCTTCTTTTTTATTATCAGGATTTGCATCTGGATGATATTTTTTTGCCATTTTCCTATATGCTTTTTTTAATTCATCATCTGTTGCTGTTTTAGAAACTCCTAATACTTCATAATAATCTATTTTCTCTGCCATTTTTTCCTCCTATAAATGTTATGGCGGAATTTATGTTATTCCGCCAAACATCTAAATTATTTATTATCATCTTCTACTTTATAATCTGCATCGTATACATTTCCATCTGCATTAGCATTTGCATCTGCTCCTGCATTTGCAGCATTTTCTGCTGCTTGTGCAACATTATCAGTTGCATTTGGATTTGCATTTTTGTATAATTGTTCACTCATTTCATAGAATACTTTTGTTAATTTTTCAGTAGCTTCTTTAATTTTTTCAGTGTCATTTGTCTCTAATGCTTTTTTAGTAGATTCAATCTCTGTTTCTATTTTAGCTTTTTCTTCTCCTGAAATTTTATCTCCTAATTCATTTAGAGTCTTTTCACTGTTATATACTAAGCTTTCTGCATTATTCTTAACTTCGATTTCTTCTTTCTTTTTCTTGTCTTCTTCAGCGTGTGCTTGTGCATCTTTAACAGCTTTTTCAATATCTTCATCTGTTAAATTTGTAGAAGCTGTAATTGCAACATTTTGTTCATTTCCTGTAGCCATATCTTTAGCAGAAACATGAACTATACCGTTTGCATCAATATCAAATGTAACTTCTATTTGTGGTACTCCTCTTGGTGCTGCTGGAATTCCTGTTAATTGGAATCTTCCTAATGTTTTATTGTAAGCAGCCATTTCACGTTCACCTTGTAATACGTGAACTTCTACTGATGTTTGACCATCTGCTGCTGTTGAGAATATTTGAGATTTCTTTGTAGGTATTGTTGTATTTCTTTCGATTAATTTTGTAAATACTCCACCATATGTTTCAATTCCAAGTGATAGTGGTGTTACATCTAATAATACTAAGTCTTTAACATCTCCAGATAAAACTCCACCTTGAATTGCTGCACCAATTGCAACACATTCATCTGGGTTTATTCCTTTATCTGCTTCTTTTCCTGTTAATCTCTTAACTAATTCTTGAACAGCTGGAATTCTTGTTGAACCACCAACTAATAATACTTTGTGAATATCATTCATTGAAAGTCCTGCATCTTTTAATGCATTTTGTACTGGAATAGCTGTAGATTCTACTAAATCATGTGTTAATTCGTCAAATTTTGCTCTTGTTAATGTAATGTCTAAGTGTTTTGGTCCTGTGCTATCAGCTGTAATAAATGGTAAATTGATATTTGTTTGTTGTACTCCTGAAAGCTCTATTTTAGCTTTTTCTGCTGCTTCTTTTAATCTTTGCATTGCCATTTTATCTGTAGATAAATCTATTCCACTTGATTTTTTGAATTCATCTACTAAATATTTCATAATAACTTCATCAAAGTCGTCTCCTCCTAAGTGAGTATTACCATTTGTAGATAAAACTTCAAATACTCCATCACCAATATCTAGGATTGAAACATCAAATGTTCCTCCTCCTAAGTCATATATCATTATTTTTTGATCTTGTTCTTTATCCATACCATAAGCTAAAGCTGCTGCTGTTGGTTCATTTATAATTCTTAAAACTTCAAGTCCTGCTATTTTTCCTGCATCTTTTGTTGCTTGTCTTTGACTATCATTGAAATATGCTGGAACTGTTATAACAGCTTGTGTTACTTGTGAACCTAAATAAGCCTCTGCATCTGCTTTTAATTTTTGTAATATCATAGCTGAAATTTCTTGTGGAGTAAATGTATCTCCTTCAATTTTAACTTTTTCAGCTGTACCCATTTTTCTTTTTATTGATATAACTGTGTTATCTGGATTTGTTACTGCTTGACGTTTTGCTATTTGTCCTACTAATCTTTCACCATTTTTTGAAAATGCAACTACTGAAGGTGTTGTTCTGTTTCCTTCACTGTTTGCAATTACAACTGGCTCTCCTCCTTCCATAACTGATACACATGAATTTGTTGTTCCTAAATCGATTCCTATTATTTTTCCCATAATTTTTTCTTCCTTTCTTTTTGAGGTTTTACCTCTATTATTTATATAAATTTTATTTGCTTTCTTTTGTATTATATATTTTTTAAAATTAAAAACTACCTTATTGGTTTACTATTACCATTGAATGTCTAAGTATCTTGCTTCCAAGTTTATAACCCTTTCTATATTCTTGCACAATTTCTCCGCTTTGTTTTGTTTCATCTTGTGCACTTCCTACTGCTTCGTGTACACTTGGATCAAACATCTCTCCGATTGCAGGAATTTCTTCCACATTGTTTTTGCTTAAAAACTCTTTGAATTGTTTTTCTACAAGTTCTACCCCTTGCTTGTATCCTTCATCTTTACATTCAGCATTTACAGCCATTTGAAGATTGTCAAGTATTGGTAACATATTTACTATTATATCCCCAAGTACTGAATTGTATAAGCCATCTCTCTCTTTTTGTGTTCTTTTTTTATAATTTTCAAATTCAGCAAATACTCTTTTATATCTGTCATCTAATTCATCAAGTTCTATTTGCTTTTTTTGAAGTTCTGATTTTTCTTCATTTTGTTTAACTTCATTTTTTACTTCTTCGTTTGTTACTTCTTCTTTTTTTTCTTCTGTTTGATTTTCATTTTCTGTCATCTTTTAACCTCCTTTGCTTTTAGCACTCTAAAAGTTCTTTTGCTAATTTCGATATATATCATATAACTTTTTTTAGCACTTGTCAAGTCTTTTTGCTAAAAATATTTAAATATTTAGTCTATATCTAAAAAAACTTAAAGTTTAACTAAATAACTTAAAGCCTTTCAATATGTTTTTATACTAAATGTACACATTTTATCGAATTTTGTCGAACGGATTTTCTTGCTTTTTGTCTATTTGCGTTATATAATTATTATTGCCTCTTTTTAAGAGAGTATCTTGGTAAAGGAGGTGAGTTTATTGAAAAATATAATTCATTTTGTTGCTATGATATTAATATATCTAATTGCAAAATTAGATAATTAATACATAGTAAAGACCTCGCTTTCACACAGCGAGGTCTTTTGAGTCTCTTGAAAAAATATAATTCATTTATTGTCTATAATTATATTACTACATTTTTTGTAAAAAGTCAATATTTTAGCAATCTTTTTCATCGCAATATTCTAGATTTTTCGACACTATTGTTTCTCCCATCTTTGCATTTTCTAGAAGCATTTATGCTTAGTCATAGTAATATGCATTTATAATTGTTTCATAATGATCAAAATCTCTTAATGAATATATCTCCTTCTGTTGTGTTTGCTTTGAATTTATATCATAAAATCCTTCACTCTGTATATCTATAATATTACTATCTTTATCATAAAAAATCATTTGAACATAACAACTATCTATTTTTAACTCTGATTTGTTTTCTATCTTACAATAATAATCTTTGTTTTTCTTAATAATATCTGTTTTTATATAGTCAGACATATCTTTATATTTTTCGTTTACATCAGATGACATTATAATTATCTCATGTCTTGTTGTTTTTGCAGGAACAAGTCCCAAATCGACAATCTGAGTGTTTCTAGGGGTAATAGGTCCATAAATATCTTCTTTTTCTATATATATTACTTTATCATTTTCATAGTATATGGCATATATATCCACATCATTAAAAAAATATTCTGAATTGTTATATATTTTAACATATAATCTATTGTTTTTTATTTCTTCATAAGAAAAACAATCTCTATATTTAATTTTTTTATTCAATCTTTCATATTCGTATTCATTTCTATAATTATAGAATGAATTCCATTCTTCATCATTTTTGCTTGTAATAATTTCTTCTTGAATAAATTTATCTTTAAGATTAAATACAATAAAACCTGTTAATACTATTGCTATTATTATAGAAATTACAATAAATACTTTTTTCATATACTAATTATTCCTTTTCATTCAACTTTTTACTAATATATTTCATAATAGAAATAACTTTTGCATAATCCATTCTCTTTGGTCCAATAATTCCAATTGTTCCCATATCTTTGTTATCAATTTTATGCTTAAAAGTAACAACACTAAAATCTTTAAGTTCTTCTTTTTCGTTTTCTTCACCAATATAGATATTAATATCTTCTGCAAAACCTGAGTTTAGCATATCTGCCATAAGCTCTTTTGTGTCTATAATACTCATAAAGTTTTTTGCAACATCTAAGCTATTAAATTCAGGTAAATCAAGTTCTCTTCTTGCTCCTTCTAAATATATTTTTTCTTCTTCAAAAAGAACTTTTTTTATTTGCTCAATAATTGGCTTTATTACCTTTACAGAACCTTTCATTTCTTTATATAAATACTCTTCTAAAGGACCATCTATTTTTTCTATTGGTTGATCTTTTAATTTATTGTTAAACATATAGTTAAGTGTTTCAACTTGTTTTTCAGAAATATCTTCATCAAATTTTATTATTGTTTCTTTTACCATTCCTGTATCTGTCATTATAATTGCAAGTACCATTCTACTTCCAAGCAAAACAAATTTTATCTCTTTTATTATTTGTTCTGAAGCTTTTGGTCCAATTGTAACAGCTGTATAATGTGTCATTTCTGAAATTGTTGTTGCTGTAATTCTTGTTAAATCTTCTATTTCATGTACTTTTGTTTCCAGCTTTTCACTTATATATTTAATTTCATCTAAACTTATTCTATCATCTTGCATAAGTTCATCTACATAGAAACGATATCCTTTTGCTGATGGTACTCTTCCACTAGATGTATGAACTTTGTCTAAAAATCCTCCTTTTTCTAGGTCAGCCATTTCATTTCTAATGGTCGCACTACTGCAATTTAAATCATATTTGTTCATTATGGCATTTGAGCTTACAGGCTCTGCAGAATTTATGTATTCTTCTACTATTGCTTGTAGTACTTTCCTTTTTCTCTCATCCATTCCTTAACACTTTCCTTTCTGAATTATCTCCTTATTTACTATTATATATTTTACTATTTTCTTTTAGCAAAGTCAAGAATAAATTGCTAATTAAATTTTTTATTTGTGTTGACTTTTATTCTAACTTATGGTATTATTTTTTTATAAAATCTATAAAATCCATATTTCAATATATTAATTCTTTAATTTTTGTTTTTTTCAATTACTTTTTATAGAATCGGAGGTGAATGTAATGACTGATGCGCAAAGAGACGAATTATTATTATCACTTGCAAAAGGACTTAATAATCTGCAATGCTCATTTAATGAATTTAGAGTCGAAATAAAAAAAGAGCTTAATGACAAAATTGATTACGTTGAGCAAAAAATCGATTCCGTTGAACAAAATCTTAATGACAAAATCGATTCCATTGAACAAAAGCTTAATGATAAAATCGATTCTGTTGAGCAAAAGCTTAATGATAAAATCGATTCTGTTGAACAAAAGCTTAATGATAAAATCGATTCTG